>OCTA010006003.1_pt1 | contig 10435 bp, 6 predicted proteins | sample 1538991 | NCBI WGS metagenome assembly OCTA01 (sample SAMEA3539302, study PRJEB22396) | soil metagenome | biome: tundra; feature: field; material: soil | place: USA | collected 2010-05 | depth 0.15 m | reverse complement strand
GGATCCGCGAGGAACTGGCCAAGTTCTCCGACTGGCATAAGCTTCCAATTCGAATTGTTCACGCCAGCGAAGTCGTCACCATGGAGGACAACGCCACGAAGGCGTTGCGCCATAAGCGCGATTCCAGCATCCGCGTGGCCACCCGTCTGGTGCGTGACGGAACGGCGCAGGGGCTGGTCTCGGCCGGTAACACCGGCGCGGTGATGGTTATCACCAAGACGCTGCTGCGCATGATTCCCGGCGTGGAGCGCCCGGCGTTGGCTTCCGCCTTTCCGACCGTCAAGGGCCACCCCGTCGTCGTGGTTGATGTCGGCGCGAACGTCGATTCAACCCCGCAGATGCTGGCCCAGTTCGGGATCATGGGGGAGACCTACTCGCGGCTCGTGTTCCACACGGAGAACCCGCGTGTCGGCGTGCTCTCCATCGGCGAAGAGGAGCACAAAGGCAACGAGTTGAGCCGCGCCGCGGCCCAGATCCTCAAAACTCTGCCGATCAACTTTATCGGCAACGTCGAAGGCCGCGACCTCTACACCGGCCGCGCCGACGTGATTGTCTGCGACGGCTTCATCGGCAACGTCGCCCTGAAGGTCAGCGAGGGCATGGTGGACGTGATTAAGCACATGCTCCAGGAGTCCCTGGAGGCCACGCTGAGCCGGAAAATCGGTTACCTGATTGCCCGTGCCGCCTTCAAGGATTTCAAGAAGCGCGTCGACTATTCCGAATACGGAGGCGCGCCGCTTCTGGGCGTGAAAGGAGTGGTCATCATCTGCCATGGCCGTTCAAACGACAACGCCATCCGCAACGCCATTCGCGTCGCCTGTGAGTCGGCAACAGAGCATGTCAATGACCGCATTGCCGCCGCGCTCGTCCGCCCGGAAACCCGGGACGGCCTCGCCACGGCCTCCGCATAGGCCCGGCCTTCTCCGCGCCTTTCCGCTGTTTCTCGCGCTGATTGGCGCGGCGGCAGCGCAGAACCCCAGCCCCGCGCACTGGACCCTGCCGCCTGCGGCGGCGCGCGTCGCGCCCGGCGCCGACCTGCTGCTGGAATTGAAACTCGACCTCGATGAGCCCTGGCACATGTACTCGGTCACGACGCCCAAGCCGGGTCCGGATGGTGGTCCGACCCAGACCACCATCCGCCTAGCCGATACGCCGGCCGTGGCCTCGTGGGGGCTTTACTGCCCCGCTGTGCAGCGTCGGTTTGATCCTAATTTTCAAATTGAAACAGAGACTTACGAAGGATCTCTCAAGTTTTATCTGAAGCTTCATCTGGCGCCTGGAACGCCCGCCGGCCAGACCGAACTGGCGGCCAGGATGCGTTACCAATTGTGCACGGATAAGCAATGTCTTCCGCCGAAAACGGTCACCGCCACGACCACTATTTCGATAGACGCCTCGGCGCCCAAACCGCCAGTCCAGGTGCCGCCCGGGTTCACTTTTTTCCAAGCCGCCGGCGCCGCGACGCCAGACTCTTCGATCCGCGCGGTGCCTCCGAATCCGCCGCTGAATCAAGGGTTTGGCTCGTTTCTTCTCCTGGCCTTTGGTTTCGGTCTCGCAGCCATTTTCACCCCCTGCGTGTTCCCGATGATCCCGATCATCCTGTCGTTCTTCTTGAGCCAGGCGGGAGAGTCCAGGGCACAAGCGGTCCGGCAGGCCGTGGTTTTCTGCCTCGGCATCGTTCTGCTGTTCACCGCCATCGGCTTCGGCCTGACCGCCGCGCTGGGTCCCTTCGCGGTCATCCAGCTAGGCTCGAATCCATTGGTTAATGGACTGATTTCATTGGTCTTCTTCATATTCGGCTTAAGCCTCTTAGGGGCCTTCGAACTCACCCTGCCGAGCGGCCTCCTCACGCGCTTGAACAGCGCCTCGAATCGCGGCGGCTACCTCGGCACGCTGCTGATGGGGCTGACTTTTTGCCTGGCTTCGTTCGCCTGCGTCGGCCCCTTCATGGGCACGTTGCTCGCGGCCTCGGTGGGCGGAGATAAGTTCCAGCCAATCATGGGGATGCTGGCGTTTTCCGTGGCCCTTTCCTCGCCCTTTTTTGTGCTTGCTCTGTTCCCCGGATACCTGCGCAAACTCCCGCGCGGCGGAGGCTGGATGGCGCGGGTCAAGACCGTGCTGGGCTTTGTCGTGCTCGCCGCCATGCTCAAGTACGTCTCCAACGTGGATCAGGTATTGCATTGGAACTTATTGACAAGAGAGCGGTTCCTGGCGTTTTGGATTGTTCTGATCGCCTGCCCGGGGCTGTACCTGCTGGGGTTTCTGCGCATGGAAGGCATCCACGCTGACGAACGCCTCGGAGCCGGACGCGCGCTTCTCGGCGTGCTGTTCCTGGCCCTGGCCATCAGTTTGATTCCAGGGATGTTCGGCGCGCGGCTGGGCGATCTGGATGCGTACGTGCCGGCTCCCGACGAGGTTTCGTTGTTCGCGCCCGCAGCCTCCACCAGCCGTCATCCGTCCGCCACGACAGACTACGCGGACGCTTTCCGCCGCGCTAAGCAGCGGAACAAGCGCGTCCTCGTTTCCTTTACCGGCTACGCCTGCACGAACTGCAAGTGGATGAAAGCCAATATGTTGCCGCGCCCCGAGATCGCCAGCCTGCTGGACGGCCTGGTTCTCGTGGACCTCTACACCGATGGTTCCGACGCCGCCAGCGAGGCTAACCAGCGACGGCAGCAGACGCTTTTCAACACCGTCGCCATTCCCTTCTACGCGGTTTTCGACGCGGACGCGAAACCGCTCGCCTCATTCCCCGGCCTGACCAAAGATCCGGAAGAATTTGCGCGCTTCCTGAAGAGCGGCCTGGCGAACTAATCCTACAGCAGCAGTTCGCCGGTTGAATCACAGAGGCGCCTGCAACGCGGGTTTGAAGCGCTGGCAGGCATGCCAGTTTCAACAAGTTGGCTTCGCCGTCCAGTGTGAATCGAGCCAGTTCGGAGCCCGACGCTGACTGGCCTTGATCGGGCGGCGCCCTGGAAAACTGCAAGCTTCCCATCCAAGGACATCCTGCTGCGCCTCAATGCGTGGCGCTCGGGTGCATGTTCGTGGCTTGAGAATCGGCGGGAAGAGTGAAAAAAGGGCAGGCCTGAGATGCGCAGCCAGCTCATGAGCTCGCGGCGGCCACGTTTCTCGCAATCATCTCATAGAGCTCGACGGAATTAATTGGCTTGGTGATGTAGCCGTCCATGCCGGCCTGCAGGCAGCGTTCCTGGTCGCCCTTCATCGCGCACGCGGTCAGCGCCACGATGGGCGTGTAGGTGTTGTCCGCGCGCTCCTTGGCCCGGATCAGCGCGGTCGCCTCAACGCCATTCATGTCCGGCATCTGCACATCCATCAGGATGAGGTCGAAACTCTGCCGCGCGTGGGCTGCCACGGCTTCCCGTCCATTGCCGGCCAGCACGACTTCGAAGCCCCGTTTCTCGAGCAGCCGGCGGGCCAGTTGCTGGTTGACCGGGCTATCCTCGGCCACGAGAATGCGCCGCCCGAGGCGAGCGGCCCGAGCGGCCAGTGGCACCTGCGCTATGGATCGCTGATTGGGGACCGTCGCCGTGAGCAGGGCGCCCTTGATGGTTTCGATCAGCTCGCCGTACTCGAATGGCTTGGTTACGTAGCCCGCGGCACCGCTTTCCCGGCACTGCGCCACGCCTCCCGGTTGGTCCGCCGCATTCAGAATGATGACCGGCAGGCCGGCGAATTCCGGATCCTCTTTCACCCGCCGGGTGAGGGTCAGCCCATCCATGTCCGGCATGTGGCTGTCCACCAGCAGGAGCTCAACCGGCCGGCCATGCCGGCGCGCGGATTGCAATTCGTCGAGCGCCTGCGGACCGCTCTCCACCGCGCTGCAGACCATCTCCCAGCTTTCGAGCACGTCACTCAGGATGCGCAGGCTGGTGGCATGGTCGTCCACTATGAGCGCGCGCACGCAGGCCAACTCCGGCGCGGGCCGCGCGGGCGATGGCGCAACCGCATCGGGGCGGAAGCCGAACTGCGCGGTGAAATGGAATGTGCTGCCCTGGCCCGGCTCGCTCTCCACCCAAATGCGGCCGCACATCATCTCGACCAGCCGCGAGGAGATCGTGAGCCCCAGGCCGGTGCCGCCGAAGTTGCGCGCCGTCGAGCCGTCGGCCTGTGAGAACGGCTCGAAAATCAGACGCTGTTTCTCCGGCGGGATGCCGATGCCGGTGTCCGCGACGGCGAAGTGCAACAGCACCGACTCCGCCAGCGTCTGCTCGAGCGAGACCGTCATAACGACTTCGCCGCGATGGGTGAACTTGATGGCGTTGGCGACCAGGTTGAACACGACCTGGCGCAACCGGCCAGCATCGCCCTCCACCAGTTCCGGCACATCGGGCTGGATGTGGAAGGCGAGTTCCAGCCCCTTCTGGGAGGCCCGGTAGCCCAGGGCCTTGAGGGCATCTCCGAGCGCGTCCCTGAAGTGAAACGGCACGGGGTCAAATTCGAGCTTGCCGGCCTCGATTTTGGAAAAATCCAGGATATCGTTCAGCAGCGTCAGCAGCGAGTCGGCCGATGTCTTCAACATCGTCATGCACTCCCGTTGCTCCTTAGAGAGCTCGGTGTCGAGCGTGAGTTCGGCCATGCCAATGATGCCATTCATCGGCGTGCGGATCTCGTGGCTCATGTTGGCCACGAATTCACTTTTGGCACGGTTCGCGGCTTTCGCTGCCGTCCAGGCCGCACGCATCTCCGCCTCCGCGTTCTGCAACTCGCGGGTCCGCATGTCCACCAGGTGCGAGAGTTCCTGCTCGCGCCGCCGGATCTGGCGCATGCGCAGAAGGTACAGGAAAGCAACGCACGCCGCCGTCACGAGAGCGCAAAGAGAATAGAACCACCAGCTCTGATAGTAGTACGGCGCAACGGCGATTCTGATCGTTGCGCCCCTCCGATTCCAGACCCCCTCGCTGTTACAGGCGATGACACGGAAAACGTACCGCCCGGGGGCGACATGGTTGTACCACACCGACCGCCGCGTGCCCGCGTCCACCCACTCCGCGTCCACGCCCTCGAGCTTGTACTTGAAACGCACCTTCCCGACGTCGAGCAAGCTCAGTGCCGTGTACTGAAAGGCCAGATTACTGCTCCCGGGCTTCAGCGACAGATCGTTGGCCACGGGTATTTCAAGGCCGTTCACCGCGATGGATTCGATCAGCACCGGCGGCACAGCGGTATGCGCCGGCCAGCGCGCGGGATCCACCATCACCAGACCCTTCGGGGTCCCGAACCAGAGCCTGCCGTCGTGGGTCCGGATACTCAAAGGATGGGTGCTGACGGAGACCTCCGGCGTTGGCAGGCCGTCGGAAATGCCAAACCGCTGCAGCGCGGCATCCTCGCTGCCGCCCGCTCCCGGTGTGGCGAGATCGGAGCGCCTCACGCGCACAATCCCCGCCGCAGTGCCCAGCCATATCGCACCCTGCCGGTCTACGATAACCTGGTCCACTTCATCCGTAATTCCTATCTTCGGGCCAAACGTCCTGAATGCTCCATCGCGGTAGCGCACCAGACCGGTCGGCGTGGCCAGCCACAGCGTGCCCTGCTCATCCTCGAACGCCGCGGTAGCCGAATCGTGCGGCAGACCATTGCGGACCGTGTAAATAGTGGCGCTGCCGTCTTGAAATCGCGTCAGGCCGCGCCCCGTTCCCACCCACACCGCGCCCCGGCTGTCTTGCAGAATCTCCCGCACTTCATCGCCCGCCAGACCGTTGCCGATTCCGTAATGGCGCCACCTTCCGTCCGAAAGCACATCCAGTCCGCTGTGGTTGGTGCCGACCCACAAGCTCCCACCGCGGTCTTCGAGCAGTGCCCTGACGTTGCTGCTCGACAGATGGCTCTGGACTGGCAGGGATGTGAACTTCCCGTTCAAGAACCGGCTCACGCCCGCGCTGGTCCCCAGCCACAGCACGCCCCCGCGGCCCCCGGCGATGGCGTTGACATGGTTATTTGGAAGCCCATCCGCGGTCGTGAATATGTCAATCCGGCCCTGGTCCAGCCGGTTCAATCCGGTGGGCGTACCAACCCACAACACACCGCTTGCATCCTCGTAAACCGAATAAATGTAATCATTGCTGAGGCCGTCCTGGCGAGTGAATCCCGAGAAGGGCTTCTCACGAAATCGATGCAGTTCGCCGCTCTCCGATCCGGCCCAGATGCTGCCCTCCCGATCTTCGAACAGCGCCGACACCTGCTGGTCCGGGCGCAGTAGCGTGCTGGGCTTCGCTGTCTTGGAAGACCCTATATCTCCGGAACTGAAGCGCAGCAACCCACCCTCCCCTTCCGCGTCCCAGAACGCCCCTCTGCGGTCCCGCAGCATTGTGTTGTATTGTCCTGCGGCCAGCGCCGCCATGCGCGTGGCTACGAACTTCTCATTGGCGAATCTGTACAGCGTCCCATCCCGCTGCAGCCACACCTGGCCGCTCGGATCGGCGTGGACGAAGTTCACCTCCGACGCGCCCGGCAAAACCCAGGAGCTGATCGATTCTCCGCACAATCGAAAGCCGCGTCTCTCGGTCGCCAGCCAGACGCACCCCGCGGGGTCCACGCTCAGACCGCCGACCGTGCCTCGAATCTCGGATTCGAACACACGCCTGAACTGTTGTCCGTCGAAAACGGACAGACCATCCGCCGTCCCAATCCAGAGCTTACCCAGGGCCGGAGCCAGGAAGTTAATATGCTGATCGTGAAGACCGCTCTGCCGTCCGAATTGTTGAAATGCGCCATCTCGATAACGGACGAGTCCAGCGGCGGAAGTTCCGATCCATAGACTCTCGTCAACGGCTGATAACGCCGTGATGTTCTGGTCCTTCAATGCAGGGACGTTGTGCCGATCGAAGAGTGCGAACCGCGCCCCATCAAAACGATATAGCCCCTTGCTTGTACCGATCCACAGATACCCGTCCAGCGATTGCGCGATCGCGCTGATCGACGATGCGGAAAGGCCCGCGGCCTCGTTCCAGATGTCGTGGTGGTACTGCTGCGGTTTCATGAGCAGCGCGGGATGAACAGTTCCCGGCCGGGCCTGCAGGCAGAATGCGGCAGAGGCGACCAGGATGGCCCACACCGGCGGCCGGAATACCCTTATTAAGAGCTGCTTGGTCATCGCGATATACGTCCGGCTGGTAAACACGTAACCATATGTGTTATCGGCAATTTGCTGCGGCTTCACGAGAAGAATTCGTCTTAGAGTTACGTTGGCGCTTCCAGGCCGCACGCTGTTGCGCGCCGGATTCAACTCGCCCGGCCGCGGCGTGCCAACACCACTATCAGGCAAACCCCGTAGCCGGGATGCTATGGTGCGGATTGGAACGGGTGTCCGGACAACGGCCCCTGCTCCGGCAACAGGACGGCGGCCAGGCTGCGAGCCGGCGATGTCTCCCGCTGAGCAATTCGTGGCGCTTCGCGGTCGGGTTTGCGATGTGGCCATCCCGGCGCTCGGTTTCCGGGAAGACCCCGGGCGAGGTCGGCAATACCGCATTCGCGGCGTGGCCAGTCCGCCCGCGCCGGAGTAGTTCCACGAACAAATCGATCCAGGGGATGGAGTGGACCTTCGATCACCCACCTTTGGGTGCGGGCGCGAACACCGCTGGCCCACCGTGGTCTATGTCATCGAGATCTACATGCTCCCGCTGCATCTCACCTGGAGCCGTGCTGCGATTTCCCCGTAAAAACTTCCCCGTAAACATTTCCCCGTAAACATTTCCCCGTAAACAATGTTAAGCGCTGAAAATCGCGGTGGACATCAGGCGGCGATTGGCGGCGGCAGAGCCCTGCTCGCACCCTGCAAGACCTGCACTGCCCCGGCGACGGCAGCGTGGAATCGCAGTGATTCACCGTTGCCCGCCGGGTATTGTACGGTGTATTACCCGGTTGGTTCGGCCCTGGCTCACGCGGCTGCCGATCAGCCGGCGCGGGTCCACCGGGCCACGACCATCTCGGCCACCAGATCTTCCTGTTCTTTGTCGAGTTCCTTCTTCCACTCCTCCAGTTTCTCTTCCCGCAGTTGGTCAAGGATCTCCACCTTGCGTTCCGCCTCAGTCAGAGCGCGCCTTTGGGCGGCGATGCGCGCCTCAAGCGGGACGCGCAGGCCCGCCAGACGCTGGCACTCGCGCCGGATATAGTCGCGGTAGGAATCGAGAACCTGTAATTCCTGCATGGCAGGCAGCGGCGCGTCGGGCCCGGAACGCACCGCTTGCTCGGCCCTCGCGGCGGCGTTGACGAGCTCGACGCGGGCCCGCTCCAACTGGTTCAGTTCGGCGAACAGCGCTTGCAGCCGGGCCTCTTCCTTGTCTCTTTCCGATTCCCGCCAGTGGCGTACTTGTTCGAGGCTGAAGTTGAACTTTTTCAGTGGGATGTCCCCTCTCCAAGCCGGGCAACGAGTTCCTTCATTCGGCCTACGGTTTGGTCCATGGAACTCCTCTCGCCGGGCGTTTGACAAAGAAAACGGTTGATATCCTCCTGCAGCCGCAAGGCCGCATCGACCCCCGCGTTGGAACCCGAAACGTAGGCCCCAATCCGCAACAGGTCCTCCGTCGATTGGAGCAGCGAAATACACTCCCTCAACCGTCTGGCCGCCGTCAACTGATCTGGCCGCCCGACGCGGGCGGCGAGGCGCGAAATCGACTGCAGGACATCGATCGCCGGGTAGTGCCCTTTTTGTCCCAGTCGCCGCGCCAGGACGATGTGGCCGTCCAAAATGCCACGCACCGCGTCCGTAATGGGCTCATTCATGTCATCACCCTCCACGAGCACAGTGAAGAACCCGGTGATCGAGCCGCGTCGGAAGTTGCCCGCCCGCTCGAAGATCTTGGGCAGCATCTGAAAAACCGACGGGGTGTAGCCTTTCTGGCTGGGCGGTTCGCCCGCCGCCAGTCCGATCTCGCGTTGCGCCATGGCTAAGCGCGTGACGGAGTCCGCCACCAGAAGCACATTGGCACCCTGGTCGCGAAAGTACTCGGCGATGGCCAGGGCGACAAAACAGGCCCGGACACGCAGGGGCGAAGGCCGGTCCGAGGTGGCCACAACCAGCACGCTGCGTTTCTGGCCTTCCGGCCCCAGCTCAGATTCGATGAAATCGCGTACTTCACGGTTACGCTCGCCCACGAGAGCAACGACGGCAACGTCGGCATCGTGATGCCTGAGTAATGAGCCCAGCAGCATGCTCTTGCCGACGCCGCTGCCCCCGAAGATGCCGATGCGCTGGCCGCGTCCACACGTCAGAAACCCGTCGATGGCCTTCACCCCGGTCGTGAGGGCATCGCGAATTGTCTCCCGTTCCAGCGGTCCTGGAGGCGCGGCGTAGAGGTCATAGAATGCTTCGGCCCGGATGGGAGGACCGCCGTCCATCGGAACGCCGAAGCCGTCGATAACGCGGCCGAGAAGCTGGGAAGACACGGCCACGCGCGAGTCGCGCCGGCGCGTGACCAGAGTGTCGCCGGGCTGCAATCCGCCCGTTTCCTCGAGCGGCATGGAAAGGATGCGCCCCTCGCGAAAACCGATGACCTGGGTGCGGATCGTGCGCCCCGCCCGGGTCCGGATCTCACAGAAGTCGGCGACACCGGCCGGGGGTCCTTTGGATTCAATCAGCAACCCCACGATCTGTTCGACCACGCCGGTCGCCCGCACGGGGTCCACCTCCCGCAAAGCCTCAAAAAACCGTTCCAGACCCTTAGCCCGCGTGACAGCTGTCAAACCCTCTCGCTCCTCTCGATTCTCAATGCCCGTCGCTTTGCTCTAACAGATCGGCAAATCCGCGCTGAATTTCTTCCAATTGTGCGTCCGCCGATGCATCAAAACCACCCCGGCGTGTCTCGACCAGGACGGCCCCGGGCTCAAGGTGCGGGTCGGCAATGACCGCCAGTCCCGCGGGTGCGCCTAACTTGTTCAGGCACAGGCGAACGGTTTCGGCATGCGCGGGATGCAGGCGAACTTCCAGCACTTCGCGCAGTGAAATCGATTCCAGCCCCGCCCGCACCAACCCCAGGATCGCCTCGGGATCGATCGTCAGTTCACGCCTCAGGATGCGCCGGGCAACCTCCAGAGCGAGTCGAACGACTTCGCGCTCCGTCTCCTTCCGATAACGGGAGCGGCAGGAGGCTAGTTCTTCAAGGCTGCGGGCGACTCGCTCGAGGGGGGCCTGAAGCTCCTGCTGGGCCGAATTCCGACCAGCCTCGCGCCCCGATTCGAAGGCCTGGGCGCGCTCGCACTCAATACGGCTTTGAAACTCTTGCAGCAGAAGGTTCCGAATCCGCTCAGCCTCGGGGCCGGAGGGCTCGCTTTCGGTAGTGTGGAGACCCGCTGCGCCCTGTTCCGTCGAGTCGGCGTGCTGCCAGAGATGCTTCTGCAAGGACGCCAGGTTGCCGCGCACGATCTTAGACGACATATTGCTCGCCTACCGCGCCCTTCAGACTGATGGCGCCCTCGGTCT
>OCTA010006001.1_pt1 | contig 10436 bp, 12 predicted proteins | sample 1538991 | NCBI WGS metagenome assembly OCTA01 (sample SAMEA3539302, study PRJEB22396) | soil metagenome | biome: tundra; feature: field; material: soil | place: USA | collected 2010-05 | depth 0.15 m | reverse complement strand
AGGGTCCTCCGGATGGCCCGCCCCGCCGCCAGGCGCCCGGGATCGCCCGCGGCCAGCACGGTCATTGTCCCCGCCCGGGAGCGGCCTGCAGTCGCTGGCCCCGGCGGACGGCTCGCCTGATCCTGCCTGTCGCGGCGGCACTCTGCACGGCTAGCGCGGCCACGGCGACCAACGCATCCAGGGCCGCCGTCGCCGGCCATCTCAGCGCCGGGCCGGAGGATGACTTGAACTCGAACGGAAGGACGGCGAAGACGTACCCGGCCACGAAGAACGCCCACCACCTCCCGGTCAGGGCGCGCAGCACCGGCGGAGCTGCCCGCTGGCCGGCCCGCCGCGCCTGGTGGCCCCGCTCGCGCAGGCCGGCCCGGGCCAGGCTGAGCCGCAGCCGCCAGGTCGGGCGCCGGCCGTCGAGGCTGTCCTCGACCATCGCGAGGAATTCCTCGCCGTACCGTTCCCGCCACGCGCGGGGGTACCAGCGGAGTAGCCGCCCGACGGCCGGGTCCGCCGGCTGGCCGCCAGCCTCGCCCGGATCCGCCGGTTTCATGCGGGGTGCCCGTCGAGCCTGATGCGGGCCAAGCCCACGGCGGCGACTCGGCGCATGTCCGCTAGCGCCCCGGCCAGCGCGGCCGAACCCGGCGGGGTGATCCGGTACGGGCGCCGCCGGTCCTCACTGTCCAGAGGCTCGATGAGACCACGCTCTTCCAGCCGCGCGATGGCCCCGTACAGGGCACCCGGGCCGAGCGTCACCCCCGCGAAGCCCTCGATGTCCTTGGCCAGCGCATGGCCGTGCTTCGGGCCATCCGCCAGGCTGACCAAGATGAGCAGCGGCGGGTCGTTTACCCGGCGTAGCCCGCTCGGCCTGCGGCTCGATGCCATAAGGCTTTTCTACTACGCTGCAAGTAGCTACGCAATACGTAGTAGTCGAACTTGCGGACTCCGCCCAGCGGCGGCTTGCCTGGCGGTTTAACGGATCAATGCCCCAGGCCTCCCGGGACGCGCCGTTTGCCAGCCCGCACGCGGGGAAGTGGGAAAATAGCACGTCAAGCTAACTAGAGGGACCAGAGGGAAACCGCAATGGCTCGTAAGGCACTTTTCTTGCTTCCCGCTTTCGCCGCCGTGCTGGCCGCCAGCCAATGGCGGGAGCTCAGCCGGTACATCAAGCTCAGGCAGATGTCATCCGGCGGAGGGCATCCGGAGAACGTGCCCGTCGAGGGACACCATTCCTACCCGACGAGCCCAGGCGGCGGCGCGGCCGACGGCACCGGTGATTTCGACTCGGGCAGCCGCGGCGGCCCGGCCACGCCCTGACCCGGCCGCCCGCACGTTTGATCCCTCGGCACTTCGTTAGCGGAACAGCGCGCTGTACGCATTGAGGGCGGGCTGGCCGCCCAGGTGGGCGTAGAGCACCGTGGAGTCCTCGCCGATCTGGCCGGTGCGGACGAGGTCGATGAGCCCCGCCATCGACTTGCCCTCGTACACCGGATCGATGATCATGCCTTCCAGTCGCCCGGTGAGCCGGATCGCGTCTAGCGTGGACCGCACCGGGATGCCGTAGAAGTCTCCGGCCCAGCCGGGCAGGACGGTGATCTCGTCGTCCCGCAGGTCCCGGCCCAGGCCGATGAGCTCGGCGGTGTTCCGTGCGATCTTCTCGACCTGCGCCCGGGTCTCGTCGAGCTTGGCCGATGCGTCGATGCCGAGCACCCGTCGTGGCCGGTCTTGTCCGGCGAAGCCGGCGATCATCCCGGCCTGGGTGGAGCCGGTGACGCTGCAGACGATGATGGTGTCGAAGAAGAGCCCGAGCTGCTGTTCCTGCTGCTGGACCTCCTGCGCCCAGTTGGCGAAGCCCAGGCCGCCCAGGCGATGGTCGGAGGCTCCGGCCGGGATGGCGTAGGGCTTGCCCCCGGCCGCGCGCACGTCGTCCAGCGCCTGCTCCCAGCTGGACTTGATGCCGATGCCGAAGCCCTCGTCGACCAGCCGGACATCCGCGCCCATGATCCGGGAGAGCAGGATGTTGCCCACCCGGTCATTGACCGAGTCCGGCCAGTCGACCCAGCTTTCCTGAACGAGCCTGGCCTTCAGCCCGAGCCGGGCCGCCACCGCGGCCACCTGCCGGGTGTGGTTGGACTGGACTCCGCCGATCGAGACCAGCGTGTCCGCGCCTTGCGCCAGCACGTCGGGCACCAGGTACTCGAGCTTGCGGGTCTTGTTGCCGCCGAAGGCCAGCCCGGAGTTGCAGTCTTCCCGCTTGGCCCAGATCGCCGGGCCGCCCAGGTGGGCGGACAGGCGTTCCAGCGGGTGCACCGGGCTGGGACCGAACGTCAGCGGATACCGCGGGAAATCACTCAGCGACACAATCGGGTCAACGCCCGGGAAGACGGCGATCGCGCTGATCCACGCCCAGCTCGCCGTACGGATAGTCGACGGGATGCGGGTCGCTGGCGGCGTCCAGCGCGGTGGTCTCGGCCTCGGTCAGGTGCCGTCCGGCGGCGCGCAGGTTGGTCTCGAGCTGGCTGAGCGTCCGGGCCCCCAGGATGGTCGAGGTGACGCCGGGCCGGTCGGTGACCCAGGCGAGCGCGACTTCGGCCATGGTGACGCCCCGGTCCTCGGCGATCTTCTGCACCGCGTCGATGACGCTCCAGGTCCGGTCGGTGCCGCGCCGGTCGTAGGCCTCCATGCCTCGGTTCGGGTCGTCACCGAGCCGGGTCTCGCCGGCCGGGCGCTCGTCGCGCTTGTATTTGCCGGACAGCCAGCCGCCGCCGAGCGGGCTCCAGGGCAGCAGGCCCAGGCCGGCGTCGAGCACCGCGGGCACGATCTCCCACTCGATCTCCCGCGCCAGCAGGCTGTACTGCGGCTGGAGCGTCACCGGCCCGGCCACGTTCATGGCGCGGGCCAGCCAGACGGCCTTGGTCAGCTGCCAGCCGGTGAAGTTGGACAGCCCGTAGTAGCCGATCTTGCCCGCGCGGACGAACTGGTCGAGCGTGCGCAGCGTCTCTTCCAGCGGCGTCAGCGGGTCGTAGGCGTGCACCTGGTACAGGTCGACCGACTCCAGCCCGAGCCGTCGCAGCGAGGCATCCAGCGCACGGGTCAGGTGGCGCGCGGATAGCCCGGAGCCGTTCGGCGTGTCATCCATTGGCATCCGGCCCTTGGTGGCCAGCACGACGGGCTCGGTGACATCGGCCGCCCGGCTGGCGAACCAGCGGCCGATGATCTCTTCTGATACCCCGTGGCTGTACACGTCGGCCGTGTCGACCAGCGTGCCGCCGGCCTCGATGAAACGGTCAAGCTGGGCGTGCGCGCCGTCTTCGTCGGTCTCGGTGCCGAACGTCATCGTGCCCAGGCACAGCCTTGACACCGCGCAGCCGCTGTTTCCCAGAGTTCGATATTCCATACAGTCAGGCTACTCAGAACCACCCCACCCAGGATCGTGGATCGAAACCCTCTTCTAGCGGTTGTAAGGATCCACGATGACGCGAGCGACCTAAGCGGGCAGGGTGGACTCGATGGCGGCGAGGATCTCGGGGTCGTCGGGAGTGGTGCGGGGACGGAACCGCGCCGATACCGTTCCGTCCGGCCGGACCAGGAACTTCTCGAAGTTCCACTGGATGTCTCCGGCCTCGCCGTTCGCGTCGGGAACCGACGTCAGCTCGGTGTAGATGGGGTGCCGGCCGGGGCCGTTCACCTCGATCTTCTCAAACATCGGGAAGGTGGCGCCGTAGGTCGCGGAGCAGAACTCGGCGATTTCCTCGGCCGTGCCCGGCTCCTGCCCGCCGAACTGATTGCAGGGGAATCCGACCACGGCGAAACCGCGATCAGCGAACTGCTCGTGCAGCTTCTCCAGCGCGGTGTACTGCGGCGTGAGCCCGCACTTGGAGGCCACGTTCACCACGAGCAGCGCCTTGCCCTCCAGCGAACCGGGCGAGCCGAGCGAAGAGTCCTGGCCGGACAGGGTCTTTACCGGAATATCAAGTATGGTCACGCGCCTACGCTACCGGCCTCCGAACCACTGGCGGCTCCAGACCGGCTCGCCGAGGTAGCCCCGGGCGATGGCCGTGACGTAGGAGTACACCGCGTCCTCGGCGGGTGACAGCGGCCCGGGCGAGGCGTGCGGCGAGGACAGCCCGCGCTGCACCGACTCGCACGCCGACCAGTCCGGAGCGGCACGCCACCGCTGCTGCCGTCCAGGGACATCGTCGCCATCCCCTCGCGCAGGTCCATCCAGCCGCCGATCCAGGCCCCGTCGGCGGCGTAGTTCTCGCCGCTCTTGGGCGGGCTGACCCGGCACAGCTCGGGGTGGATGGAGGGGCAGTGGTAGCACTCGTGGTAGTTCTCGGTGAGGATCTTCCAGTTGGCCGCGGAATCGTAGCTGTGCCGGCCCGCGGTCACCAGGCGTTCCGGCTCGTACGGCGCGACCAGCTCGTCCAGCTTGGCCAGCGCGTCGGTCAGCGAGCCGGACTGGCCCCCCGAGGAATCGACGAAGACCAGGCCGTGCCACTCGGTCACCGGCAGCTGCGGCAGGCCCCACTGGCCGAAGTCGAAGCCTGGCTGCCGCCGGAAGCCCGCGGCCGCGCGGAGCTCGCCTTCCAGTGAGTACGTCCACGCGTGATACGGGCAGATGATCGCCTGGCCCTGGGCGCCCTCGCCGCGGACCAGCAGCACGCCGCCCGGCCCGGTGGCTTCGGCCCGCTGATCGCCCGGTTCGGGCAGCTGGTCGCTCCGCGCCACGCACAGCCAGCCGCCGCCGAAGAAGTGCCGCTGCTCCCAGGCGAACACGTCCGGGTCCACGTACGCGTTCCGGGGCAGCATCCGGCTTTCCCCGAACGGCCGGAGCGCCGCCTCCAGCTCGGCCCGGTCCAGCGGAGCAGGAGCGAACGTCACACCAACGCCTTGACTGACCATACAGTCAAGACTAGGTGCGCCATCTCACCCCGTCCAGCGCCAGCGAGCCAGCCGGCCGGTCCCCTGAACCGGAGCTTGCGGATCACCGGCCGCGCTGCGGATACTGCTCCTATGGGCGACCGAAATGTGCTCGGCGGCGAGCTTGAGCCATGTGGGACCGATCCGCTGACTGGTTTCTACCGGGATGGATGCTGCACCACCGGCCCTGAAGACCTCGGCAGCCACACGATCTGCGCGGTAGTGACCACCGAATTCCTCGAGCATCAGCGCCGCATCGGTAACGATCTGAGCACGCCCATGCCCCAGTTCAGGTTCCCGGGCCTGGTCCCGGGGGACCGGTGGTGCGTGACCGCGGCCAACTGGCTGCAGGCGCACCGCGACGGCGCCGCCGCCCCCGTGGTGCTGGCCTCGACCCATCAGCGCGTGCTTGAGATCGTCCCGCTGGAGATCCTCAAGCCTTACTCCGTCGACGTCCCCGCCGACCTAGGCGCCCTTGAGGAATAACCCCCGCAGCACAAGCCAGCCGCAGCACGAACCCGCCGCGTCTCACCACCGCGGCTTGGCTGACCGCGCCGCGAGCACCGAACGCATCACGGCTTCCTGCTCGAGCACGAGCAGCCGCATCGCGTGGCTGAGGTCGTCACGATCTAGCGCCGCCCTGGTCGCGGCCAGCGTCTCGGCTCCGGCGAGGGTGGCCGGGAACAGCGCCCGGGCCAGGTTCCGCATCACCTCCACCTCCCGGTCCGCCAGCGCGGGCAGCGCCTCAGCGAAGTAACGATCCAGGTAACCTCTCAGCAGCGCCTCTTGCCCCGGCACCCAGATCCCGCTGGCGTAGGCCTGGGCCATCCGCCAGTCCTGGTCCGCCAGCGCCGCGGTCCAGGCTTCCTCCTTGGCCGCGGCGTCAGGCCGCGAGGCCCGGCAGGTGGCCCGGTGCTGCTGCCCGTCGACGGGGTCCAGGCTGATCAGGGCATCCAAATCAGAATCGGCGGCTATCCCTCGCTCGGCCAGCGTCCGCAGGATCCGCCCGCGCAGGCCGGCGTCGACCGCCAGTCCCCCGGCCAGCCACGAGCGCAGCCGATCGAGCTGCCCGTCGTCATAGGCGCTCGCCGCGAACCCCGACGCCAGCGCTCGCTGCTCCGGGCTGCCCGTCGCCGCCCGCATCACGCCCTCCAGGCAGGCCTGCGCGAGCCGCGACCGCAGCCGGCCACGATCACCCGGGGGCGCGTACAGGTCGGCGCAGCTCACCGCCCGCTCGAGCAGCACCTCCAGGCCCGGGACCGGCAAGAACCCGGGACCGCCCAGCCGCCGGGTGACCAGCCCGGCGAAGTCCGGCCCCGCCAGCGCGCCACCGGTCACCATCTGCCAGGCCGCGTTCCAGCACACCGCCTCGGTCAGCGGGTCGCCCACGTCCATCGCGGCCTGGGCTAGCGCGGCCAGTGTCCGCTCGTCGAACTCGATCCCGGCGTAGGTCAGGTCGCCGTCGTTGAGCACGACCGCGTCCGGCTCCGCCTCCCCGGCCGGCCAGGCCACCTCGGTCCGCGCCCCGCTGATCTCCGCGCTGACCACTCGCCGCTGCCGCAGCCGGTCCCCGTCCAGGTCATAGAGCCCGATCCCGATCCGGTGCGTCCGCGGCACGTCCTGCTCCACGGCCAGCACCCGAGCTCCGTCCGGCCCCGCCGTCCACGAGGCCCGCAGCGTGCTGGCCCCCTCGGTGCGCAGCCACTGCCCGGCCCACCCGGCCAGCTCCCGGCCGGAGGCACGCGACCAGCAGGCCACCAGGTCATCCAGGCTCGCCCCGCCGCCGCCGAACCGCGTCAGGTACTCCGTCAGGCCGCGGTGCAGCGCGTCCTCGCCGATCAGCGCGGCCAGCTGCCTGATCACGGCGGCGCCCTTGGCGTAGGTCAGCGCGGGCAGCCGGAACAGCGCGTCGGCCGCGCTGGCCACCGGCGAGGACACCGGCTGCCGGCCCGGCAGCTCGTCGGCGGAGTAGGCGCGCGGCTTCTGCCGGTAGCAGAACGCGGTCCACGAGTCGACGCCCGCGCCCGCCGTGTAACTCAGGTAGGTGGCCATCGCCTCGTCCAGCCACAGGTCCTCCCACCAGCGCATGCTCACCTGGCCGCCGAACCACAGGTGCGCCACCTCGTGCGCGCACACCATCGCGACGAAGTCGTCGTCCGGATCGGACATGCGGGCCAGCAGGCTCTCGTTGACCAGCATCAGCCCGGGAATCGACACCGCCATCGCGCCCAGCCCGGGCACGAAGGCGATGTCGTACTTCGGGTACGGGCAGGGCACCCCGAGGATCCGCTCGTAGTGCTCCAGGGCCTGCCGCGCGGTCTGGGCGAACCCGGCGATGCCTGCGACGCCCTCCGCGCCGGCCAGCGACGGCCGGTGCCGCAGGCTCATGGTGACCGCCTCGGTCCCGCCCGAGCCACGCCAGACCTCCGTATAAGGACCGGCGGCGATCGTCAGGTCGTACGTCCGGGTGCCCCGCACCGGCCCGAACCGCCACATCCCGGCCTGCCCCGGCGCCGGCCGCTCCTGCACAGGCCCGTTGGAGACGCAGTCCCAGCCGCCCGGCAGCACCAGGCTCAGCGTGGTGACGGCGGTCAGGTCCGGCTGGTCGAAACAGCAGAACACGCTGGGCGCCTCGGTCGGGTAGCCCATGAACATCAGGTAGGTCGCGCCGTCGGCCGGGTCGGTGAACCGGGTCAGCCCCCAGCGCCCGCTGGAGTACGCCACCTCGGCGTCGACCACGAGCACGTTCCGTCCGGCCAGCCCAGGCAGCTCCAGCCGCCCGTCCATGACCGGCCCGGCCGCCTCGCCGTTCAGCACCGCGCCGAGCACCACCGCCGCCGTCAGCTCGGCGAACGTGCCCGCCCCGGGCTCCCGGCAGCCGAACCGGATCTCGGTCCGCGACCGGGGCGGATCGGCGGTGAGGTCGAGCACCACGTCATAGGACTCGACGTCGATCAAAGCGGCCCGGCCCCGGGCTTCAGCCTCCGTCAGCGCTACCACCCGACCACCCTTTCACAAGAATTTTTACCGAACGAACCGTGGTGCTTCCCCCGGTTACGGCACCTCGGCCTGCGTGCCGGTGGTGTGCGGTACCGGGCATCCCGGCGGGAAGGTTCCCAGCCTGGCCACGTCGTAGCCCTCCGGGTAGCTGCGGATCTGAGCCAGCTGGCGGCCGTACAGCGGCTCCTTGCGGGCGGGCAGGAGCCTGACCACCGACGCGCGCAGGCGCAGGGCTCCGGTGGCCAGGCCCCGTTCCCAGCCGGAGGGCCGGCGGTAGTGAAACGCCTCGATCAGCGGGTCATCCATCAGCGCCTTGGCGAACCTGTCCATCACCACCTTGGGGGTGAGGCGGTTGAGCGGGAACGTCGCCATCAGCGCCAGCGTCGCCTCGGACACCGCCAGGGCGCCTTCGTCGAAGGCAAAGTGCTCGCGCTCGTAGCTGTCGAAGAACGCCGTGAACTCCTGCTCGGTGGCCGGGATGTCCTTGATCCCCATGTGCCGGCCCAGGTCGCGATAGTAGTTGACGCTGGCGGTCCGTTCCGCCTCGGTCCACTGCCGCCAGCCGTACTTGGCGACCCAGCGGATCGGCACGACCACGAAGGTGGCCAGCACGTAGAGCTTGTCGTCGTTGGAGATGTCGTACGCGCCGTGCATGTGGTTCATCCGCCGCAGCGCGGACCGGCCGAGCGGGCTGTCCAGCCGGTGTTCGAGGATGGTGTCGAGGATCAGCGCGGTGTCGTCGTAGCGTTTCTGCGTGCGCTGGGTGAACTCGCCGGTCTCACCCAGCAGCCGGCCGATGCTCGGGACGGCATAGGTGCGATAGAGCGCGAACGACAGCGACTGGTTCATGTCCCACGGGAACTCGTGGTAGGCCAGGATCCGGTAGATCTCGTGGTAGTCGCGGGCCGGATCAAGCTGGCTGATGCGCCGTGACCAGTGATGACGATCCATGGTCCGCTCCGCTGTGAGATCGCATGCTGGCAATCCGGACTCTACGCTCGATAAGCCCGGCCCGGTACCTCCGCGCGGCCGGCGCCCTGGGAGGATCATGGGCTGATGAACTCTGAGACTGAGCTACTGCAGCAGTACCTCGACATGGAACGTGCGCCCAGGCAGCGAGACCCGCAGTGGATCGTCTTGGGCGACCGCTAGCCATGGTCGCTTCTGTCGCCGTGCTGTCCGACATCCATGGCGTGCTGCCCGCGCTGGACGCCGTGCTGGCCGAGCCCGCCGTCCGGGACGCCGAACGCATCGTCCTGACCGGGGACATCGCCGCTGGCCCGCAGCCGGTGCCGGTGCTCGACCGGCTGCTCGGGCTCGGTGACCGGGTGACCTGGGTCCGGGGCAACGCGGACCGGGAGCTCGTCGAGCTGGCCTGCGGCCAGACCACTGACGTGGGCGACCCGATCGCGCCGTGGGCCGCGCGGCAGCTCAGCGCCGATCACGTGGACTGGCTGGCGCAGCTCCCGTACCCGGTGACCTTCCCGGTGGACGGCTTCGGCGAGGTCGTCTTCTGCCACGCGACGCCGCGCGACGATGAGGAGGTCGTGGTCGTCGACTCCCGCCTCGAGCGCTGGACCGAGGTCCTGGCCGGGCTGCCATCCGAGGTGATGACCGTGGTCTGCGGGCATACGCATATGCCGTTCACCAGGCTCGCGAACCGGCGCCAGATCATCAACCCGGGCAGCGTCGGCATGCCGTACGGCCGTGCGGGCGCGCACTGGGCCCTGCTGGCCGACGGCGCGGTCACGATGCGCCGCACCCGCTACGACGTGGCCGCCGCCTGCGCATCGGTACAAGCACAGTCGTCTTACCCGGACGTCGCCGAGTGGGTCGACTACTTCCTGCACTCCCGGGCCAGCGACGCCGACGCGCTCGCGGCCATGGCCCCGCGCGACGGCCGCCCGCCCGGCCCGCCGCCGGCATGAGCGACCTGACGATCGGGCGCTCCGGTGACGGCGACCTAGCCGAGATCCTGCGGACCTACGAGCGGTTCTGGGGCGACCGGGAACTCCTGCGGTACCTGCATCATCCGATGTTCTTCTGCGAGTTCGGCGACACCGCGCTCGTCGCCAGGCAGGCCAGCCAGATCGTCGGTTACCTGCTCGGCTTCGTCGGGCCGGCCGGCGACGGCTACATTCATCTGGTGGCGGTGCGCGATGACGCCCGCACGCTCGGAATCGGCCGCCGGCTGTACGAGAAGTTCGCTGCCGCGGCGGCCGTACGCGGGGCGACCGCGCTGAAGGCCATCACCAGTCCGCAGACGCTGGCGCCGGACTACGCCGGGAGCGGCCAGGCTCGGATCGTCATGCGCCGTCACCTGGCCGGATAGCGCCCCGCCCTACCGCCGGGCCGGCCAGGGCGCGCCCGCGGTCACCCGGGCCAGGCTCCGGCCAAAGCGCGCGCGCTCGGCCGCGGGCAGCACGTCGGTGAGCCGGGCCAGTTCGGCCAACACCTCGCGGTGGAAGGCGCCCGCCGCGCCGACCCCGGCCGGGGCGAGCGCGATAGACAGAGCGCGCCGG
>OCTA010006000.1_pt1 | contig 10436 bp, 2 predicted proteins | sample 1538991 | NCBI WGS metagenome assembly OCTA01 (sample SAMEA3539302, study PRJEB22396) | soil metagenome | biome: tundra; feature: field; material: soil | place: USA | collected 2010-05 | depth 0.15 m | reverse complement strand
GAATTCGCAGGAATAATCTCAACATGCCTTGCCAAACCCTCACCATTTATTGTGCGCGAACAGGCGCAATAATTTAGCGTGGCTAATGGTGATAATGTGCGCGTGTATTGCCGCCCGGGCCAAGCCGCCAGATCCCTCGACCCGCTGACGGACGAGGAGCAGGAAACCTGTATCGCTGCCGGGCCTGGGCAATGCGTTAGTAGGCAGGCTGCAACTCGGGCACGCTGCCTGTTTCGAGAGGATTTAGACCGCGGAGATACGGTGGCGGCAGCCGGGCGGGCGGGGTCGAGGCAGCTTGGCAGTGGCGGCTGGGGGCAGTTGAGCGGGAGCGAAGGCCGCCGGAACTGTCGAGCCCAACATCATCGGGAATAGTAAGTCACAGTAGTGGCGGTTTTCCCAACCTCGGGCTCAGGGAGAGCTAATTCGGTAAAATCGCCGCGACCTGTTGGTAACGCTGGTATCGGTGTACGTGAACATGCCTGGGACCGCCTGGCTGGCAGAGCCGAGCGGGTCCCAAAGCAACAGGTTGGTGGAGGCCCATACGCGGTAAGTGGCATTGGGCAGACCGTCGAATCCGAACGTGAAGGAGCCAGTGAGGCTGTTGGTCACTCGCCTAAGGTCAATGATCGGCGCTGGAACCGTCGGACTGACAACGATACCTGCCCGATAAAAACGCCTTGGGTAACGCTCTGCATCCGCGTCGAGGAAGTCATACGTACCGCTGACAAATGGCACAGTGAATATCGCCTGCCAGTTTACCAGGTTGGTCGAGGCGTAGAGCACCGTCGGCGTCAAGCCGGACAGTCCTGTCAGGCGCACGCCGAAGACGGTGTTGCTTGGGCCCGACTTGAAGCCTGCCAGCGCCGGCGCCATGACGCGCAGGCCAAAATTGGTCGCCACTGTCTGGCCGCCTATGGTCTCCACGATCTGAGTTCGGCCCTGGTACCCGATCCTGGAGACGACCACGCTGGACAGGCCGGCCGGAACGTTGGCCAGGTTGTAAGTGCCGGCGGCATCCGTCAGCACGCCCGCCCCGCCGGCGAGCGAGACCGTGGCTCCGGGCAGCGGCAGCCCGCTCTGCTGGTCGGAAATCAGCCCGGAGAGGGTCGCCGTGTCGGACAGGAGTCCCGGGTTGATCAGGAGCTTGAAGAAGTCTATGGCGTAGCCGTCTCCCGCGCCTGTAGTGGGATCATCAATCAGCAGGGAGAGTTGTCCGGAGTGGATGGCGGCAAAGAAATCGCTCGGCACTTGCAGGGTGATCATCTTGCCGATAGAGCCCGACTGCACCAGGCCGTTGATGAACGTCTCCAGGAAGGGCGCCCGCACCCCGTTGAGCGTGGCTTGGAAGTTTGCGCCCCAAACGGAGGGTTGGAAGTCGTCCACGAACATCTGCAGCACTGCGGAAGTAATCACCAGACTGGTCAACTCCGGCACGTTATACGAAAGCACGATCGCCTGCGGCAGATTGGCCGGGCGCGAGGTGGCAAGTGTATAGGCATCACTGCCGTGTGGCGGATGGCCGTTGTAGCTGCTGGGCACTTCAATGCGATCCGTCCCGGCAGGGTCGCTTGGGCCCGGCGTCCAGGGGAAGCTGTGCGGCGGCGTACTCCGGCCAGAGAACGGGTCGAAATTGGCCGGCCAGCCGAAGCCCATGTTGTCAATGTCGCCCGCGCGGGCCATTAGGGCTGCTTCGGGAGTGTTGATCATGACAATGGACTCCTGCCCCCACGGCCCGTCCGCAGGCGTCACCGGCCCGGGCGGCAAAGCCAGAATGGCCGGGTCGCTAACCGTGCTCCCGAGTGGATTGCTGACGAGCACCGTGTAACTGCCCGCGTCATTAGTCAGGGCCCGGACGATCTGCAGCACCGAGGCAGTTGCGCCCGCCAGCGGCACGCCGTTCTTGAGCCACTGATAGGCTAGCGGGGCAGCCCCCGCGGCCGTCACACTCAGATTCGCATTAGCGCCGACCAGCAACGTTTGACTCTGCGGCGTCGTCGTCACGACCGGCCAGCCCGCGCTCGACTGGCCATCCAGATAGATCGCCACGTTGTCCAGGCCCCAGCTCTCGTTGCTGACCGCTTCCGTTTGACTGCTGATAAACTGAAACTGGATGCTGCTCCCTGATTGAGGCAGGGTATGGGACAGTTTATAGACCGAGTCGCACGGCGTGCTGGCGTAGATATAGCCGAGAGTATTGGATTCCGCACAACCCGTGTATGGCGGAAACACGGAGGAGCCGAACGTCCCGGGAAACGTCTGCCCGGCGTTATAGTAAGGCTGGTTTAGCGCCCGCGTGACGTTATTGAACGTGGCGTCCAGTAATACCGGCCCGCCGGCTGCCTGCAATCGCCAGCGGTCGGGCCCGTCCGAGTTGCCATTCCAACTGCCGTCCCACGAGAGCAGGATGAATAGATCGAAGCTGACCGTTATGTTCGTATGCGGCGGCAGATTGGTCAGGCTGAGGGTCACCGTCTGATTGCCGAGTTGCCCCAGAAAATGGCGGGCGCCAATCGGAGTCACGTCCCGGTTAGTCGTGGACCACTCTGGCCCCGCCGCGCTTTCGAAGTCCGCAAAGTAGAAGGGCAGCATGCTGGAGGCATCAACCGACAGTCGCGCTGGCGCACTCGCAACGGACCCATAGGAATTGGCGACTCGCACCGAGTAGAACCCATCAGACCCGAGCCCCACGGCCGGCAACGTCAGCGATGGACTCGTAGCTCCCGGCAAGTCAGAGCCGTCGAACTGCCATTGGTAACTTAATGGCGTGTAGCTTCGGACGGTGACGTTGAAGGCCGCGTTCTGGCCCAGCGCCACCGATTGGTTGGTCGGCGGCACGAGAATGGCCGGTGGGAGTTGGCTGATGCATTTGCCCTGGGTCCAGGCATCGTAAAGGGCGGCGATTTCGCTCGCGCCAAGGGCCCGATTGTATAGGCTTAACTCGTCAATCGCGCCGTTGAAATAGCTTGAACCGTCCTTGCGGGTGCCTATGCGCAAGGGTTCGGACGTAGTCATCCCGAAGGTGCCCTGCTGGCTGGCGCTGCCGGCGGGGAGGCCGTCAATGTAGAAACCGACGCTGCCGCCGACGGCGAGTGTCACCGCCACGTGGTGCCAGTCACCGGCGGTGATAGCATTACTCGAGGTATAGGTTGAATAAGCGGTCGAGCTGCTGGTCTGGTGCAGCAGCGACAGGCGGCCATCGGTTCCCACCCGGAATTCGTAATTGCCGGAATAGTTATTTCCGGCCGTGCCGCTGGGCTGTTTGGTAGCGATGAAGTAGGTCTTGGCGGTGTCGTTCAGCTTGACCCAGGCTTCCAGAGTCAGCCCCGTGATGAGGTTCAAGGGAGGCGCGTCGGGCACGATCACCGCGGCCCCGCTCTGGCCAGTGAAGCCGAAAGCCTGGCCGACCAGGCCGTTAGTGAATGCGACCGCTCCCTGCAGCGCGCCGTCGTTGGCGCCAGCGCTGTCCGCGGCATTCCCTTCCGCTGCCCACCACGCTACCAGCCCGGACCGCGGCGTAGCGCAGGCGGCAGGGATGCTGATGTTGGCAACGGCTGCGGTGGCCGTGCCGGCGAAGAAATTGCTGACGATTACGGAGTAGGCACCCGATTGCGGGGCCTGCAAATTCGGCAGCAGCAGGTAGCTATTCGTGGCATTGGCCAGGCTGCGACCGTTGAATTGCCATTGGTATTGCAAGGCCAGGAAGTTAGTCGCCACGATGCTCAGATCAACGAATTGTCCGGCGGTTAGCGAGAGAGTGCGTGGCAGATTGGTGATGGGGGCGGCGCTGGCACACTCGATCCGAATCGAATCCCGATAGCGCCAAGTGGCGCTGGCATCGTACTCATCCACAAAGAAAGTGGTCCCCGCCACCTGGGGCGGCTGCCAGGCAAAACTCTGGTACACGTTTCCTCCGCTGGTGGGCCAGACCGCGATGGGGTTGGTCGTGGCATCCAGCAGCCGGAACACGGTATTGGTGCCATTGAAAGCCGCCCCACTGAGCTTGATGGACTGCACCGTCACCGGCTTTTCGAAGTCGAGGCGGTATCGGTAAATCAGGTAGGAGCCATTCAGTGTGTTCGACGTATTGCCGCCGCTCTGCCAGCCTTGGTATTGCACCGCGATGTTGGCCAGCGGAGCAACCAGATTCGTGGAGGCAGAGGTGAAACCGCTGTAAGCCGTCCCTTCGGGGTACATCGCGGAGCACTCGGAAGCGGGGGTGACCGATTCCAGCACCGCATCGCCTCCCAACAAAGCGATGGGATTACATGGAGCAGCCGTCACCACGAGATTGATCTGGTTGGTAACCGACTCATCAATGGCGACCAGGTTGCAGACGTTGCGGATGACTCCCCCAAAAGACCCGGTCTTGCGGCCGGCGTAATTAATCAAGCGATACACGCCCGGGTTCAGATTCGTTCCCAGCAACGACACCGAGATCGTATTGCTGTTCAGGACGAGATCACCGGCGATGTTGAGCAGGTCGTTAAAGGCTCCTCCCATATTGGTGACCGGCGAGAGGTGGAATGTGAGGGGCACTCCCGGGTCCAGGGTCAATGCCCCCAAGGATAACGTGGTGGCGGCGTTTACTCCCGGGTCGCCCAGGTTAAGCGTGCCGCTAACGCGGACCGGGCCTGAGATCGCGCCAGTAGCGGCCAGACCGGCGCCGACACCCACCGTTGTCAGTCCGGGCCCGGACAACTGGCCGTGCACAATCAACCAACCGTTGCTTACGACCGTTGCGCCACTGTAGGAGTTAGTGCCGATAAGCGTCATCGTTCCCGTTCCCGTCTTGGTCAGGGCCAGCATCCCGGCGCCGTCGCGCAGAACCCCGGAATAACTGCCACTACCGTTGCCACTGCCCACGGTCAGGGTGTTCGTGATCAGGCCCCCGCTGTTGATCACCGATCCGCCGGTGCCATGCAGCAGGTTGATGGCTTCATTGCGCCCATTGAGGTCCAGGGTGCCGCCGTTGAGGAGCACATCGCGGACGTCGGCAATTTGATCGTCGCCGCTGCCACTGAGTTGCGCGGTGCCGCCTGAATTCACGACCAGGGCGTCGCCCGTGGCTCCGAGCGCGTGGACGCTGCTGGAGCTGGTCTTGCCCAGAACCAACGAGCCCGCATCCACAATCGCCGCGGCAAAGGCGTTGTCCGCCGCGCCGTCCACAATGAGCGTGCCACCGCCTGTCTTCCGCAACGTAGGATAGGCGCTGGCACTTGAACCGTTCAGGCGTCCCGAGAACTCAAATGACAGTCCGGTGCCTCCCACCTGCAGCACGCGCGCCCCGTTGGTGCACTGAATGACCCCACTCCCGGTGATCGCGTTGGCCGTCAGGTTATTGTTGTTCATGTCCAGGGTGGTTCCGCTGTTGACCTGCAGCAGGCCTCTTCCATAGCCCGAGGGGATCGCGTTGCTGTTCCCCGCGCGCAGGATGCCGGCCGAGACTACCGTGTCCCCGGCGTAGGTGTTTGTCCCGCTGAGTATCAGCGTCCCGGCCGAAGTCTTGGTTAAACCACCGGAGCCGCTGACGCTGCCCCGCAACTCGACGCTGGCCGAAAGATTTGCCGTATTCGTGTTATAGAGCGTCACCGGGCCCGCAAAGACGTTTACGCCGGAACTGGAGGTAATCGTCGCGTTGGTGAGGTAGGCGACTTTGCTGACAGTATTGCTCAGGTTGAAAAAGTAGAGCGTGCATCCGGAAGCCACGGTAATGAGGTGGGAGGCGTCCCCCATGGTGGTGGTGGTCTGGATGCCCAGCCCTCCCTGCTTGAGGTTAATGTCGCCGAGGCTGGTCTCGCCCAAGCCCACCAGCCAGACGTCATTCGCGCCGGTTTTTGTCAGTGTGTATCCACCGCCGTTCAGCGCGGCGGGGATGGTGGAGGGGCTGTCGGTGCGCAGGTCCCAACGCCCGGAGCCGCCAAAGGTAGCGTCACCCGCGAGGGTGACAAACCTCAGCGCGGCGGTCTGGCTTCCGCCGCTATTGACAATAGCTCCAGCGCCGCCAGCCCCAGCTCCGGAGACGGTAACGGGTTCCGCGCCCAGCGATTGACCATTCACGTCCAGAGTGCCGCCATTCGTCACGATGGTGGGCCCCGCCGCACTGCCGAGCGCGGCGCTGTTGCCGGTCTTAAGCGTGCCGCCGCCGATCACCACCGCTCCTGTAAAGTTGTTGGTGGCATTGACTGACAATGTGCCCGTGCCGAGCTTGGAGAGGCTGGCGTTGCCGCTGATCATTCCGCCGCCGCCGAGCACGTAATTATTTGTGCTCGCGTTGATGACGACGCTGCCTGAATAAACTGCCGCGGCCAGAGACACCGTAGTTGGGACTCCCGGCGTGTCTCCAAATACCACGCGATCCAGTTGCAGGAAGACGTCCGGCAGAGCCGTGGCAAGATTGAGCCAGTTCGTGGAGGCGGCCACGTCCCAGACCGCGCTTGAGGTGCCGCTCCACGAGAGATCTGTCCCGGCGCCTCCGTTCACCACCAGGTTGATTTGGTTGGTCGTGCTCTCGTCCAATGTCAGATTGTAGCGGGTCTTGTGGATAACGGCACCCAGCGAGCCGGTCTTGGGACCCGCATAGCTGATCAGCCGGTAAACCCCGGGCACGAGATTGGTTCCTAAAGGCGTGAGGATGACTGCGTTGCTGGTGAGGGTCAGCCCCTGCGCCACTGCCAAGCTGTCAACCCAGATCGGAGCGGAATTGGTCGTGTTGGCCAGACGGACTTGAAGGGTGGCACCCGTATCCAGGGCCAGCGAGCCTAGGGTCAACGTCCCGGGAGCGTTCAAGGCGGGATTGCCAGGCTGCAGACTTCCGTCAACCGTGACGTTGCCTGCCACGCTACCTGTGCCGGTCAGCACCGCCCCGGCGTTGACCTGGCATCCGGAACTAAGGCTCCCACTCACGTTGAGCGTGCCGGCGCTGACAACGGTGCCCCCCGAGAAGGAATTCGAGCCGCTCAATATAAGTGAGCCGGTCCCAAGCTTGGTCAAACCGCCACCGGCATCGAGCAAGTTGGGGTAAACCGTGACGGTATAAGCGCTGGAGTCTATGCGCGCCCCGCCCGGCTTTACATAGCTGGTGATACCCGAGGCCATGCTGGCGCTGTTCCCGAACCGGAGCGTGCCTCCGTTGAAATTGAAGGTGCCGCTGCCGCTGCTCTTCGATAGATTCCCCGTCAGCAGCGTGCCGCCGTCCAGGTTGATCGTGCCGTTCCCGGTCGCCGCATTTCCAAAGACGATGGCTTGCGCGGTGACCGTGCCGCTGCCGCTGATGTTGACCTGCCCCGTCCCGCCCTCGCCCACGATCAGCGAATTCGCGGTTCCCGTTTGAATGAACAGCCCGCCCGTGACGTTCACCACTCCGAGGCCGCCGGCGAAGCGCCCGATAGAAGGCCAGGTGCCAACGGCTAGAATGCCCCCGGAAATGTTGTTAGTGCCCGCGCCGTAGGCGCCGACCTGGTAGTTGCCCGCATTAGTGAATGTGCCCCCTGAAAGGTTGTAGGTTCCCACCGCGCTCGCATCGGCGGAGGTTGCCCCGCCAATGCGCGTTTCGTCCGTTTGCCCGATAGCGACGCCGACGTTGACGGCGCCGTTGGTCTGGTTGACGGTGCCCAAAGACCCGGCGGGTTTTCCGACAGCTAAATTGCGCAGTTGAACTGTGCCACCCCACACATTCCAGACGCCGATGCCACTGTTCCCCACCGAGAAGCCGTTGCCAGCGTCATATCCGCTGCTGCTATACACGTTGAGGTTACCCCCGGCGATCGTGTAGTTGCCGACACCGCTTGGCCAGGCGCCCAAGGCAAACAGGTTCTGGGCTGCGCTGGACTGGCCGTAATTGATGGTTCCTCCCGTCTGGTACAAAGTGCCCGTGCCGTAAGAACCGACCTGGAAGCTTTTTGCGCTGCCGGACAAGAATACGTTGAGGGTTGCGCCTGTGCTTACCACGAGGGACCCGCTTTCCAGCACATTGCTGCCCAGCAATATGCTGTAGCACGCCCCGGCGGCACTTAATTGCGCCGTGCCGCCATTGTTGATCTGCACCCGGTCGGTGGCCGTCGGCACCAGGTTGTTGGTCCAGTTGGTAGCGCTCAACCAACTGCCAGCGCCGGAATTTGTCCAATAGCTCTCGTTGGCCACGGCCACCAGGCAATGGCAGAAGAAAGCCGCCTGCAGAATTGGCCTGACGAGATGGCCAACCGCAGCCGTTGACTGCCTGACGGGCATTGTTGCTTGCAGCTCCGGTGCGCGCGTGGCTGGAGTGCGAAGGGTTCTTAGGTTACTCATGCTTGGGACAAGACCTTAGCTTAGTGGGGGGATATTGCCAAGCAAAAACTCGAAAGCTGGAAGGTTGCGACGCTGTCGCACCTGAATGCGGCAGCGTTTGACCGCGCGATCGGGTGCACGCTCTAGCTTCGGCTGTTGCGGTCGTCCACGAGCATCAACGCGGCCCGACGCTGTTATGAATCCAGGAACACACCAGCCAGGACGGTGCCGAGGCCGGCCAAGAGGGTCTGACCGTCCCTCACGACGAGGCCGTGCCGAGGACCACCGGCAGGAAGTGTCAACAGTGGACGACACTTGCTCGCTGCGCATTGCTAAAGGCCTATCCCCAACAGCAAAGAAGACAGTATTACCCTAATGGCTCGCCGGTCCGGGCCAACCGCGCCACGAAAGTCCCGTCGACCCCGTCCACAAAAGGCAGCAGTTCACAGGTCCGGTCGAGCTTGAAATCGGCATGCCCGGCCAGGAACTCGTTCACTACCTCCGTGTTTTCCTCCGGCTCGAGGCTGCAGGTGCTGTAAACCAGCCGGCCACCCGGTCTCAACAACGGTGCCGCCTGGTTCAGCAGCTCCAGTTGTGCCAAGTGCAGTCGCCCGATTTCGCCCGGTCGAATCCGCCAGCGCAAATCAACCCGGCGGCGCATGACACCGGTGTTGGAGCATGGGGCGTCGATCAGTATGCGGTCGAAGCGCGACGAGGGTTGGGAGTTGAGGGTTGAGGGTAGGACAGTCTGGGCGCAAGTGACACCCAGGCGGGCGCAGTTCTCCTCGATCAGTTTCAGGCGCTCGGGCGTGGTGTCGTGGGCCAGGAGGCGGCCTTCGTTGCGCATGAGTTGGGCAATGGCGGTCAGTTTTCCTCCGGGGGCGGCGCACAGGTCGAGCACGCATTCACCGGGCTGCGGATCCAGCTCCCGCACCGCCAGCAGTGTGCTGGGGTCCTGAACGTAGAATAGGCCCTGTTCAAAACTGGGCAGGCGGCCGAGCGGTGGATGCGATTCCAGCTCGAAGACAGTGTTCTCTTCGATCCAGTCCCGGCGAACGAAGTCATACTCCACATTCTCGTCGCGCCACTGCGCAAGAAGTTTGCCGGGGTCGGCCTTCAATGTGTTGACGCGGGCGAAAGTCTTCGGCGGCGTGTTATTCCAATCCAGTAACTGGGCCGTGTGGTCGGCGCCCCAGCGCTTTTGCCAGCGGGCGACCAGCCATTCCGGATGGGAATAGCCGATGTGCGGCTGCGTTCTTTTCAGCTCCTCAAGCAGGCCCCTGGTGACGTCGAACTCGCGCAGGTAGCCGCGCAGGACGGCATTGATGAATCCCGCCTGGGATTGGAAGCCGCTCTGCCTGGCCAGCTCAACAGTCTCGTGAACGGCGGCATGAGCGGGGATGCGATTGAGCCAAAAGATCTGGTAAAGCCCGAGACGCAAGAGGTTATGGAGCATTGGTTTCTGGGCGCGTGCGTCGGTCTTGCGGGCTATCAGCCAATCGAGAGTGGCCTGCCAGCGGACGATGCCATAGGCCAACTCTTGGCACAGGTGGCGGTCGGGGGGCGAAAGGCGTGTCCGGGCCAGTTCCGCCTCCAGGCGGGCCTCCACAAAATCGCCGCCCGCACCCCGCTGGAGGACGCGCATCGCAATTTCTCTTGGTTTTTCGTCGCTCAGAGCCTTTAATAAAGTCATTCTGCTCGGGGGACGCGAGCGTTAAGATACTTTATGAAAGAAGAATTCGAGAAAATGGCGGCGGCGGGTAAGCTGGAGCGCCACCACATCGAGGCGTTGGTGCAGCTAACCAATACCGGCTTTTGCATGCACCGGAGCTGGGGGTTTGGACGCATCAAGACGCTGGATACCGTCTTTGCCCGCTTCATGATCGACTTTGAGAACAAGGCCGGGCACACGATGGATTTGGCGTTCGCCGCCCAATCGCTCAAACCGATTGCCAAAGACCACATCCTGGCGCGCAAGGCCTCAGGCATGGAAGAGCTGCGGCAAATGGCGGCGACCCACCATCTGGAGCTGGTTAAGCTGGTATTGAACAGTTACGGCGGCAGGGCGACGGCGGACCAGATCCAGCAGGCGCTCGTGCCCGATGTGATTGGCAGTGATTGGAAGAAATGGTGGGAAGGCGCGCGGCGCGAGCTAAAGAAGGACGGCCACT
>OCTA010005997.1_pt1 | contig 10442 bp, 9 predicted proteins | sample 1538991 | NCBI WGS metagenome assembly OCTA01 (sample SAMEA3539302, study PRJEB22396) | soil metagenome | biome: tundra; feature: field; material: soil | place: USA | collected 2010-05 | depth 0.15 m | reverse complement strand
GGGCCCAAGAGCGCTCCGCAAGGAGCGCAAACGTGCGGCCGATGGCGGCGGTGTCCGGGGGCCGTCGCGCCGCACGTAACTGGGGTCGCTCGGTTCGGGACGATCTGGGTATCGAGTCCGCACCCGCGCCGCCGTGGGGTAAATGCTTTCGGGGCGCTTTTGGGCCCGGGAAGTATGATGTCCCTCCAGCGCGATACGCTGGACGAGCGGACGTTTCCGACCGATCCCGCCGGAACCGGCGTGCCGTTCGGGTTGATGTCCACAACAGCATCCACAACGCGGTGGGCGGCGGTCTTCGTTTCTTCCGCCGCTCGGTGGCGGTGCCGCTCATCGGGCTCGACGCCGGCTACGGCATCGAGGCTCGCCACTGGCAGTTCATGAACCCCTCGGGCTGGGAGGGCAAAGAGCCGAAGCATCAATATCGCCTCAGCTACCTAGCCTGAAATCAACCTGGGGGAGTCGGCGGTGGCGGCGGCGGTGGCGGCGGCGGTACTGCTGGCGGTTTGGACACCGACGGCGGCGGCGTGGCCGGGACGCTCGGAGGTGGCACGATCGGTGGCTGGGGCGGAGTGGTATCGGGCAGCAGGCAGGACGAAAGATCGAAGAATAGGAATTCGAGCGCCTTGCCCTGGGGCGAGGTCCCGTTGGTCTTGCAGCCGGTTGGGAAGGGCTTGGTGGGGTCTGAGTCGTCACCCCCCGTGCTACCGACGCTGGCCTTGATATGGATGTCGGTGAACACCACCTTGCCGCACTGCATGTCCGCGGCAGTCCCGACAGGCGTGTTGAAGCTCATGTACTGCTCAGAACGGCGCATGGCACTGTCGTTCGGATTATTCGGAATATAGAGCCACTCGGTCGTCGGGGGATTGACGGCTGTTATCGAGTGTTCGGGTCCGTTGACTGTGATCTGCCCGAGCGTGGTGCTCGCCCCCACCCCCGCGCCGTAGAGCCATTGGGCGAGCGCCATCCCCTTGGGGAAGCTTTGGTTGACGATCAGAGTGATCCCGTTCGGGGGAGAGTTCAGGTTGCCGATGATGGTCGCCGTGCTGTTAAAGTCGGTACGATTCTTGAGCCAGTAGAAGTGGAGGTGGCTCAGGAACAGCCGGCCGCCGCCGTTCGCGTAGTTGGCGACGTTGTCGACGCTGGTCTGCGGCTTCATTGAGGCGAACTTGCTGGTCTCCCCCTCGCACGACATGACGAGCGCGTCGTAGCTCGCGAGCTTCGTGGGGCTCGACCAGAGCGCGGTCGCCGGCGAGAAGGTGCCGCCAGCTGAGAAGCTATTCGTGCCCGCACCACCCGCGTAGAGATGGACGCGGCCCGCGCCGGCATCGGTGGTGAACTCGGAGTCGGCAATGCCGATGCGCCGGAGCAGGCATTCGAGGGCGTCTGCTCCGCCCGTGGTGACGGCGATCTGTGGGATGTGCCCCTCGGCTGCGGTCCTAGGCAACCGAGTGAGGTTTACGTCCGTGATCGGATTGTCGACACACGTCTTGATGCTGGGGATGTTGACCTGGCGGCGCCACTTCCCGACCTGCATCACGAGCGGGACGTTCGTCGTCGAAGGGACGGGTTCGATCTGGAGTGAGAAGTGACCGTTTGTGTCGGTGAGCGCCGCCGCGAGGGGGCTGCCCGAAACCTGACCGCTGCAGCGGTCACAGGAGACGCCCTCAGGGATCGGATCGAGTGCTGTGCTCGGAATATAGACGGTGACGTTGTAGAGCGGGACTTTGCCGGCCGGGTCGTAGACCGTTCCGCTGACGGTCGTCTTCGTCGCGCCGGTGCAGGTCGGCGTTCCTGTTCCCGTGCCTGTGGAGCCCGGGCAGACTCCTGCCGAGGCTCCGGTCGTCGGGCAGGCCATGCCGTTCGCGCAGACGCCGCAGTTGAGGACGCCCCCGCAGCCATTCCCGATCGTTCCACAATACTGGCCGCCCATTGGCGTGCACGTCACCGCGACGCAGTTCGGGTCGCTGCAGACGTTGGGCGTGTTGAGGCCGCAATTGCCCCCGTTCGGGCAGGTGCCGCAGTCGAGCGTGCCGCCGCATCCGTCACCGATCGGGCCGCAGAAGCGCGTGCCGCCCGCACTATTGCAGGTGAGTGGGACACAGCCCGGAGAGGCGCAAATGCCCGAGTTACATTGCTGGCCCGCCCCACAGGTGGTGCAGGTGAGGGCGTGGCCGCAGCCATCGCCGATCGTGCCGCAGTAGCTGCCGCACGCGACGGCGGCGCAGGTCGAATTCCCCACGCACAGGCCGGAGTTGCAAGTTAGGCCGACGGGGCAGGTGCCGCAGTTGAGCGCCCCCCCCGGGCACCCGTTGCCAATTGTTCCGCAATACTGACCGCCGGGAGGATTGCAGACGACCGAGGAGATGCAGGCGCCTCCAGTCCCACCCGTCGGCGTTCCGACGTTGCCGCCCAAGCCCGTGGCGACAGTCTTGCCGCCGCTACCGCCCGTCCCCGCCGTCCCTGTCGTTCCCGCGCCACCTCCCCCCGAGGTACCACCTCCGGCCGTCTGCTTGACCCCTGCGCACGCACTGCCGAGGGCGACACAAGCGGCCCATGATATGAGAATTCGGGTGCTCATGGCGTTTCTGCCTCCGGGTCGTGCGTGTCCTGCCGCGCGACGGACGGCTCAGTGTGTCCGATCCGACTTGCTTGGCGACCCCGACGCCGAAGCGCGGCAAGCACCGTGGGCTCCACCCGAGGGCGCGAGCGGTGCCTTCGACGTCGACACGACCGCCCGATAGCGGCTCTCCTTGAAGGACGCATCCGCGCGTCTTTCGCCAAGATGGAAACGTTGCCACCGGTCAGAGCACAGTGTGACCAGAGGCGTTGGTGGAAACGGTTCCGCTGGCTCGGGATGCTCCAAGGCGGTACCAAATGGAGGTCATCGTCACGTACTCATTGCCCCGTGGAACAGCGATTGATATCGCTGCCGGCGGCTGCATAATCGTCACTGCTCAGCCCCAGACACTCCCGCTTAGCACGGTCTCTTACAGTGTGATGGACGAGTACAACGACGATAACCTCGAGGTTGGCGTCGTCCCGAGCAACAACCTGTGTCACTTCAACCCGAGCCAGGCCTTCATCGACGACATCGTTGTGGGATCGGCACGGATTCTAGTCAAGTGTCGGCAGGGAGACCGTCACCCTTATACGCACGATCCGTCCGCTGTGATCCGCAAGCCAGCCCAACCGCACGGAACGTCACCCGCTCAATACCCCAGCTCGAAGTCGTTCTCTGCGTCGTCCTTGAAGGCGTTGAGGTAGGGGGAGTACGTGCGGATGCGGACCGTGCGCGTGGCGGGGAAGAACTGCATGAGCCGGAGGTAGCCGCTGCCTCCCATGGGGAGCATCTGGTAGTTGGCCAGGATCTGATTGACGACAGTGCCATCGGGACGAGTACTGGTCAGGCGCCCGGTCCCGTGATCGAGCACGTGGCCTGAGAGGACGAACTGGATGTTGCTGTTGCCAAGCACCAACTTCTGCCAGATTTCCTCACCGTCGTTCACGGCTCCCGGAGTCAAGCCGAGAGGATAGTCGTGCGGGTTCCATTTCTGCCCCACGCGTGCGAGATGGTTGTAGCGCGTGTTGTCTTGATAAAGATAGGCGTGAGTTACGATCATCGTCGGAGTGGTGGGGTACCGCTTGACGACGCTATCCGCCCAGGCCAGCACAACGTCGCGTGGCCCAAACTCCAATGAAACCACCAGCCACTGCCCGCCGCCACCTGGGACATCGATAAGCGCGTAGTTGTTTTCGATGTGCGCAGGGTGAAAAGTCCCCTTGAACCAGGGGAACTGCGAGAACTTCCAGACCGGGAAATACGAATCGATCATCGTGCTACGAGTCACGGGCGAGCCGTCGCCCCCAGGGCCGTAGTCATGGTTCCCCATCGAGACGACGTACGGGATAACGCCGTCCAGTAGTCGCATGCTGCGCGCCGCGACGGTCCACTGGGCATCGTCGTCTGAATCGACCAGATCGCCCTCATGCAGGACGAACGCTAGATTTCCGAGAGCTCGCTCACTGACTATCCAGCGAGTCTGCGCGTCGAAAATCTCCGGGTATTTGGAGGAATAGTACTGTGTATCCGGGAGGGCGACGATGGTGTAAGGCGAGCCTGGCAGAGCTGCGTTACCATCTGCATTGGTGCGGGGCCCAATGACCGCATCAGTCGAGCCAACGTCTTCCGATCCGGACCCCGCGTCGTCCCACGGAAATGCCTTCGCGAAGCGCGACTCGGGAGGCATTTGACAGGCGGAGAGCCCTACCGCGAATAGAAATAAAGCCGTCAGTGTTGAGCACGCGACTCTCATGTCGGCGATCTCCATGTTCGGTGAACCTGTCTAGTCTTGGAAAATCCGTGCGCCCGCGCCAGACAGATCTCCCCTCCCATCCATGGGATAGGTACCCCCGCACAGACGGGATCAGGCTGTCAACCGATCACCACGTTCCGAATGACGAGACTGGCGAACCCATCTGGAATGCTCGTTTCCATTCTCGAAGTCGGCCGCTTGAGCTCGGCCATCGACTTTAGCTGATCCGGCCGAAGCTCGCGGTACCAAACGGCGTCGCCAAAATCTTATCTCCGAGCAGTGTTTGACTCGCGGTCCTGCTGCGCGTCGACAAAACTGATCTTTCAGCGCGCGTGGTCGGCGGCTTGTTCCAAGACGCGTCCGGTACTTAAGCTCGCAGAGGGATCCGATCGTGGCCTACGTCCGGGCATTGAGGGATTCGGACATGACGAGAGCGAGGGCTACCGATGACCGCGCTCACGAGCCCGAGTATGACTGCCCCGTCACGCGCGCCCCGGGCCTGGTCGAACGTGCTCAGAGATGGGCTGGACATATGGGACAATCGCCGGCGCGCCGAAACCGACGCCCAGCTTCAATCCGTCCGGCATGGTCCCTGTGATTCGGCCTCCCAAGACGGGCGCCAGAGCGCCGACGCGCAGGCTAGTCGGTCGGTCGACCAACGAGTCTCTGCGCCACGCCCAGAATTACGTGAAGATCCTCAGTCGATAGACGGGGGAGAATCTCCATGATCCTGCGGGCTTCTCCGTGCCATTTCTCCTCGTCAGGCGCCATCCGCTGGTCCGAAAACAACCGCCAAAGGGGTTCTCCCATCGCCTGAGCAATACGTTCGAGCACGTCCAGTCGGGCTCTTCTTTCTCCCCCTTCGACCTTAACGAGGTAGCTGAGGCCTACTGCGGCCTTCTCGGCCAGCTCCTTCCGTGACAGTTGGCGCTGCTTCCGAAGAGCGTGAATAGTCAACCCGACACGACCGTAGACTTGAGGGGGGAGTGCTACCGATTCGCGCGACGGCTCGTCCCCGCTGACGACCGGCAGGGTATCTACTTTCCCCACTGGGGCAATCTCCACAGTCTCCCGCATCGAATTGGGGGAATTGTTATCCAGCCTTCGTCATCGTCAGCGGTTCGTCCGTTTAGTGCATGCTTTGGCACATATACGGTACCTTATCGGACTCTCGATCAGGCAGAAGCAAGGTATTTTCCGCTACCAGACGCGTTACCCCCGGCCATCCGCAGCCCCTGACCTTGCACCTCTCTTGGAATCCGGCTGCGCCAAACATTATAAATGGGTAATGGGCGAGTTTCGTTTCGGCTACAGATACATTACGTAACGAGTGATATCTTTTCCAATGAAACCGCCTAGACTAGATCACCTATAACTGGATGCGGTCCAGTTGCCTACGTGCGGAGGTCCCTAATGCGATTGTCATATGAGCGGTCTCTCCAGGTTTTGCTGATGGCTTCAGCAGTCGGCTGCAGCTTCTCGCCCGGCCCGCCTGGGGGCCAAACGTCCACGACCGGCTCGGCTACGGGCACCGTGACTGGGAGCGGAGCTTCGTCGGGCGTTCTGAGCGGAACAGGCTTAACTGGTGGCGACATCACAGGAGCAGCCGGCACCGGTGGCGCGATGACCTGCGGTCAGATGAATGTCGGGATCATGCCGCAACCGCCCGATATTCTCATCATCGAGGATCGGTCGGGTTCGATGGACAACGACCAGAATGATAAGGCCTGCAACAACGGAGGATGCGGGGCGGCGTCGAAGTGGGCCTTGGTGACGGCGGCCATCAATCAGGTTGTTTCAACCGACACGAGTGTGAACTGGGGACTCAAGTTCTTTGCCGACGCCGACAACCAATGTGGTGTTAACCAAGGCGTCTCGGTCGGCGTGGCCGCCGGCAACTCAGCGGCCATCGCCACTGCCATAACCGGCTCGACTAAAGCAAACGGCGGCGTCAACAATGGTAGCTATACACCAACCCGCGCTGCGATAAACGCGGGCGCCGCGTACATGGGAACGCTTACCGACACAAATCCTAAGTACCTGCTTTTGGCGACCGACGGTCTGCCAAACTGTCCTCCTGGTTGCGGGGGCAACGGAAACAGCTGCACCACCACACCCAACGCAGCGGAGTCGGCGGCGGTGGCTCAGGCGATAATGACGGCCCAAACCGCGGGCTATAAGACATTCGTCGTTGGAATTGCGACCGCATCCGACGCGGCGGCTAGCGCCGCTCTCAATGCCATGGCAGTCAGCGGTGGCGAGCCACAGACGGGTGCCGCAACCTCCTACTACAACATAACGGACACCGCTTCACTCGTTGCTGCGCTCAATAAGATTGTGGGCATCGTCGCCTCGTGCACGATATCACTTGCTACTGCGCCCAGCGGCTTCACGAATGTGGCGATCTCCGCGAAAGACGCGAGTGGCAACACGGTCGTGATCCAGCAGGATCCTACAAATGGCTGGGAGTATGACGCTACCAAGGCGAACATCATTCTCAATGGAACGGCGTGCACGAACCTACAGAACGGCACATATTCTAACTTTCAATTTTACTACGCCTGTGCCGGCCAGACGATCTGCATCGATCGAAATGCAGCGGGACAGTGCGCCAATTGAGAATGCCTCATCGTGCCCGTCTTTCCCCTGTCCCGCTGAGCAGCAAGGCCAGGTCCGGTCATAGCGGGAGGACCGACCGAGGCCGCTAGGTTGATATTTAGCGATGGAGGGTCCGGCGGACGCTGCCGGCGAAGCGTCCGTTTGGGAAGCGAACCAGATAGCTCGCAAGATCGTCGTCGGTTCCGGCGAAGTCCCCGGCGCTTGCTCGGCACGTGGCGCGCCCGACGATGGCGCGTTCCTCGGCAGGGTCCCCGACCTCGACTCTCAACACCATCACGAAATCGGCGAGCGCCTCGCTACAACGACCTGCGCGGCCGAGGAGTTCGCCCCGTAGAGCGGTCAGGTCACGACCGCGCGCGGCGTTCTGCGGTTGGATGTCATGCAGGACCACCAGCGCCTCGGCGGTGCGTCCGCGCTCGAGCAGCGCCTCGATGAGAATCACTCTCGCCTCCTCCGTCAATGCACCCTTTGGGTAGCGATCATTGTATTCGGACATCGCTGCAATGGCCCCGTCCGGGTCGCGCTCTAGGTGCAACAGGCGTACGCCTCGCTCGAGGAGTGTCGCTTCGTGTGCCAACTCACCCGGGGATTCCGACACGGATTGACCCGTGGGTAGGCGAGCACGCGGGAACTCCTTGCCTAAAACAGAGGCGGGCCGGCCGTGACGGGCGCGCGGCGAAGCTCCTAACTTCTTGTCGCAGGATCGGCCTTCTCAGTTCGTGTAACTTCGATCTTGCCAATCGCCTCTTTGCGTGAGGGCTCTACCGCCGACGGCGTAGGCGCGCGATCCGCAGGTGGCGCCGCAGTTTGCACCGACGAAACGAGCGCGATCGGGCCAGACTGGCGACGAGGCGCTTTCCCGTCTGGCAACTCGCTGGCCGGCGGCGGCGCCGCGGGACCCGCGGGCAGCGCCGGCATCAATGGAGGTGAGCCGAGCGTCGGCGTGCCAGGCCTTTGCCGAATCGGCGGCGCTCCTGCCGACTCACCGGCCGGCGTTGGCTTTGTGGGGGCATCATGCAGCGCCGTCACCTGCGGAGGAGTGCCGAGTGTCGGCGTGCCGGGTCTGTAGCGGGGAGGATCCCGGCGGGGTAACTCGGAAACAGGTGGTGCCAGAGGACCCGCGCGTTGCACCGGTTTCTGCTCGGGCGTGCCGACCGCAGGCGAGACAGGCGTCTGACGAATCGGCCGCCCGCCTGTCGACTCGACCGCGGGGAGCGCCGCGGGAGGACCCGAGGGCTGGACCGGTGCGGCCGGTGTCAAGGTGAACGGCGGTTTGGGGCTGTCCGCACGGACCGGCGCCGGAGACGGCCGCGTGCTCACCGACGGCGCTGCGACCTCCCCGCCGTTGCCGTCGAGCCACAGCGAATCGAACAGAGCGCGGTTGTCCTCAAGCAGCGGCTCGAGCTTGAGCTTCAGCTCCTCCTTCGACAGGAAAATCTCCTCGCGCCGACCATCGCCCAAGAGGCGCCTCAACACGAGCTCGCCGGGCGACTGCGAGTGTGAGGCGATTTCTTGTACAATCGGCGCAATCGTCGCGATCAATCGCTCAACCAGCAACGCGGGCTTGGCATGAGTGCGCAGCAGCTCACCATCGAGCGTCGCCTCGACGATCCCCTTCCGGTGTCGGGTCAGCTCGGTCGCCGCCGCGGCTAATTTCTCGTGCAAGGCGAGCAATTTTGAGGCGTCGACCTCCTCTACGTCGAACGGGGGCTCGGGCGGACCTTCACGTTGGTCGACGCGGGCCAGACGCACCCGGGGCGCCTCCTTCGCAAACACGACGTCGAAGCCCGGGCCCGTCCCGTCGGCAGCGGAGCGGAGCTTGAGCGAGCCCCCGCTGGCCCTGATCGAAAGCGCGGCGACGTGGTGCTTCTCCAGGTGCAGCGCCCGCAGTTTTACTTCTTTGTGCAACCAACCACTCATCTCCGGCACCTTCACGTCCAGCCGTTCAGTCAAGCGGTCCACCCGCACGACGCGCTCAAAGAGGTGGTTCACCGGAATTTCTAGATCGAGAACCGCGTCCAGCCCGAATCTGGTCGTCATGCGCGCCCGGCACCCGTAACGAGCCCCACCCGTGATTGCCAAGTGCACATCTAAGGTCATGTCGGGCAGATCGTTTTTGACGAGCATCGTTTCTAGCGCCTTGACACAGCCCTCGCGTTCCCGCGCAGCCTGTGCCTCGCGCTTGTTGATCTCCCCGTCCAGAGCGGAGAGGATCTCGGCGGTCTCAGCACGCACCAGATCGCTGGCTGAGCGCACGATGGCCGCCGCGCAGCGCGCGGCGGCGGAGTCTTCCTCGCCCAATGGCACTCCCTCGAACGCCTTCGAGACGACCTCGCCCACCTTATGGAGCCGCTCGACCTCGGCGGCAGCTACGTGATCGAGCGAGCGAGTGCGCGCCAGTCCATTCACGATGCTTTGGTCTGCCAGGAGTATCTGCACGCAGCACTCGACCACGTCACGCAGAAAATCGATGAAGTTGACTTCGAGTGTCGAGGGCGTCGAGTCGCCGTAGAGGTAGCTCATGGAAGCCTCACTCGCGCACGGAAAACCGTTGCATACAGACAGCTCCTGGCACTTGCCAACACTACACGGGTTTGCCCGAGTCATGTGGACACGTCTTGGCCAACCGGCACATCCGGTCGAATCGCAAGGGTTAGCGGAGACTTGGCGGTCGCAGTTCGGGTTGACCGCCGCAATAGAGCCGGTCCACGACCGAGGCTCGATCGATGGCACCGACTTCCATCGCCGCATCCGAGGACTCGGCACCCGGCTCCTCGCCACACCACCTGGCGCACCAACGGCCATGTGTTCGGCGAGCGGGCAATGGGTACCCTGCGCCGGGACTGCTTCGACCACATCATCGTCGAGGATCAGCAGCATGCCGCGCGCGTTCTCCACGACTGCCTGGCCTACTACCATGGCCGGCCCCATCGCGGTCTGCGGATGCAGTCGCCCGACGGCGCTCGACACCTCCCCCCTCCTCGGCCGAAAAGGGAACCTGAATCGCTGGAATCCCGATCCTCGGCCAGCGAGGCCGACAACCGAATCAGAGACAGGTGAACGAGAGCCCAGGTGGATCCGCGATGGGCTTGGGCGATCGCAGGGTGACCGAGACCTGGGCGCTCCCCTGCGGCGTAAGGCCCTCCAGCGCGACGTCCCCAGCGGACCGGCGTCGGGTCCCTGCGCCATCCCAAAGGCGAGGACGTACGGCACATCGCAGCTCGACCAAGCGCTACTAGCGATCGTTCGACTCCCCCTGCCCTCCACCCGGAAGGGCGGGTCGCCGGTTCTGCGCGGCGGTTGCACATCACAGCGAGCCGCGGATCACTGCGGCAAACAGGGCCCGCTGCAGGAATACGTCTCAGTCGCTTGCTCGCACTGGCAGCTCTGGGTCCCGCTGACATCGTTGGCGAAGCAGAGCGCGACGCACGAGGGACCAAGCGAGCAGGCCACGCCCTGACTGCAGGAGCCGAGACCGGCGCCGCCGCCCGACGCGCCGGTGCTGCC
>OCTA010005996.1_pt1 | contig 10442 bp, 8 predicted proteins | sample 1538991 | NCBI WGS metagenome assembly OCTA01 (sample SAMEA3539302, study PRJEB22396) | soil metagenome | biome: tundra; feature: field; material: soil | place: USA | collected 2010-05 | depth 0.15 m | reverse complement strand
CTCGAAAAGACCATGCACTCGATCGCCGCCGGGGCCGAACAGTCTTCTGCCGCGGCTGAGGAATCCCGAGCTGCCATCAATCAAATTGAGAAAGCTTCCGACACCGCCAATGGACGCGCGGATGCTTCGCTGCAGAAGGTCAACGAACTCCAAGTTCTCGCCAAGACGACCCAGAGTGACATCCAAGATCTGATCAAGGGAGTCACCGAATCGGCGCAGGCTAACCTGCAGTCCGCGAAGATGGTCGGGGAACTAGAGCGGCAGTCCGAAGAAATCGGCAAGATCGTTCACGCGGTGGCGCGGATTGCCGACCAGACCAACCTGCTGGCGCTGAATGCGGCGATCGAGGCGGCGCGCGCCGGAGAGCACGGCAAAGGCTTTGCGGTGGTTGCCGACGAAGTACGCAATCTGGCGGAAATGAGCGAGAAGAGCGCTCGCGGAATCCAGGAAGTCGTCAACGAGATTCAGAGTCAGGTCAAAGTGGTGGCTGGCGACACCGAGGCGGCGGGTAAAAAGAATCTGGACGAGATCGAAAAGGCCAAGATAGTGACCAAGGATCTGGCGAAGGTCACGATGGACTTCGAGGCGATCCGGGTAGCGTGCGTCGAGATACGGAAAAATGGGCAGGAGGCGCTCATTGGGGCTCAGAAATTCCTGAAGGGCGCGGAAGAGATCGCGGCCGCCGCGGAGGAATCGACGTCGGCATGCCAGGAAGCCCAAAAGTCGGTTCAGGAGCAATCCAAAGCGTACGCCGAAATGAACGACGCGGCGCGCTCGCTGGCCGAGATGGCGGAGAGCCTGAAGACTTCCACCAACGCGCAGAAATCAGCCGAGGAGCTGGCCGCGACGGCGGAACAACTATCCACCAACGCGGAAGAAGTAAAAACTTCGTCTTCGCAGATTTCGACCGCGATCGAACAGATCAATAAGGCGGCAAGCGCCCAGGCCAAGGCTGCCGAAACGTCGAACGTGATCTCGGCCCAGTTGTTGCAGGCCGCGAAAATCATGGGAGAAAACGCCGATGCGAGCGCCCAGAAAGCCGGCGCCATCGCGCAGTTGCTGGCCAGCAACAAAGAAAACGTGGACCAGTTAATCATTAACATCGGCAAGGCGGCCGACGCGTCTCTCGAATCTGCCAAGAGCGTTCTCGAACTGGAAGAGCGCACGCGCCGCATCGACAAAATCGTGGATGCGATCGTGATGGTCACGGTCCAAACCAAAATGCTGGCGGTAAACGGCAATGTGGAAGCCGCGCGAGCGGGCGAATACGGAAGGGGCTTCTCGGTTGTCGCGGGCGACATCCGCTCGCTGGCGAACGAAAGCAGCGAGAATGCCGACAAGATCAAGGACCTGGTGAAGAACGTCCAGACCCAGATCTCGAAAGTTGCCAACGATATCCAAGTGGCCGGAAACAAGGCGCGTCAGGAAGTGGAGAGAGCCAGGGCATCAACCACGAACCTCGATTTAATCGCCAAGGATTGCGAACTCATCGTGGTCGGCATCAAGGACGTATCGAAGGGATCGATCGAATCCTTAGCCGCTCTCGATCAAGCAGGCAAGGCCAGCCAGCAGATTGCCAGCGCGGCGGAAGAGACCGGGCGCGCCGCCACGGAAGGCGCGGGAGCCGCGGAGCAGGGACTCAAAGCCGCGCAAGAGATCGCGCAAGCGGTTGAGGACATCGCCTCGCAGGCGGACGAACTGCAGAACGGGTAGACTTTCGATCCGCTCAAAGAGGAGAAAAGACCTTATGCAGAATCAAACAGCGCAAGAGCTTACCGCTTCGAAAGAGGAAAGCCAACTCGTCACGTTCTTACTGAAAGACGAAGAGTTCGGTTTCGACATTATGTCGGTGCAGGAGATCATTCGCCTGCCCAAAATGGCCAAAGTGCCGCGCACGCCTTCCTATGTGGAAGGCATTGCAAACCTGCGGGGCGTGGTGCTCCCGATCATCGACATGTGCACCCGTTTCGGCATGGAGAGAACCGAAGAGACGGACCGCACGCGCGTGCTGGTCGTCGATATTGGCGGAGTCAAGACCGGACTGCGCGTGGACCGGGTGAAGCAGGTTACCCGCGTGCTGCGCAGCGATGTCGATCCGCCGCCGCCGGCCATTCGGGGAACCACGGCCCATTATTTGGAGGGCGTGGTGAAGCTGGACAATGGCCAGCGGATCATCATGGCGCTCAACGCGGAGCAAGTTTGCCGGATTGACGCGGCACATCGAACGAGCGGCGGGCCGGCTGCGGCGGTCGCCGGACCGCAGGCTGCCGGGGCGGCTGCTTCGACCGGCAGCGGAGCCGAAGCCATCGCCCAGATGGTCACGTTCCGCATTGCGAAGGAGGAGTTCGCGTTCGAAATGAAGCATGTGCGCGAGATCCTGCGGGTACAGGCTCCCAAGCAGGTTCCGGATGTTCCGGAATACGTATTGGGTGTGCTGACCGTGCGGGGACAGATTTTGCCTGTCGTGGACCTGCGCCGTCTATTGCATCAGCCATCGCTGGCCGATGAACTGGCGGGGGGCAGCCGCGAAATCCGCGACCATTTCGAGCGCTGGATCAAGCAAACTGGCGCGAGCCACATGGATTTATCGCCTGGGGAGCGTCTGCGGGCATGGCTCAGCGCAACCAACAGTTCGAGCCAAGTCCTTATGGAGACGCTGTCGAAGCTGCGCGGTCTGAATGAGAAGACCATTAAGCAAGTACAGGCCCACGCTCCCTTTGAAGAGATCGTGGCGTCGGTGTCGGCGATCGGCGCCGGCATGCACGAGTTTGAACGCGAGGTGGCAGCCAACATCCAGGAAGACCAACGCATCATCGTCGTGGATGCGGGCGGCTTCGTTCTTGGATTGGTGGTCGATCACGTGAATGAAGTCCTGAACGTGCCGCGCAAGCTGCTGGACCCTCCTCCCATGATTACTTCCGAGGGAGGGGTGGAACTGGAGGCGGTCGCCAAGCTGGAAGACGGCAATCGGCTGATCATGCTTCTCAACGTGGCGAACCTGATGCGGGATCAGAAGCTGCGGGAGATGGACACGGGTTCCGGCACCGTCGCCGCGGCGAACACCAAACTGGCTACCCATAAAACCGGCGACTCCGCTCAGGAATTGAGCGAAGTTCAGCTTGTCACGTTTATGCTCGCGGGCGAGGAGTACGGCGTGCCGATCTCGCAGATCCAGGAAATCGACCGGCTTTCAAAGGTCACGAAGGTTCCCAAGGCGGCCCGATTCATCGAGGGCGTGACGAATCTGCGAGGCGAGGTGATACCGGTCCTCGATACCAGGAAGCGCTTCGATCTGGAGGCGAAGGCGGCCGACGACCGGACGCGGATCATGATCGTGGAGTTGGGCGGCGTCAAAACGGGGCTGATCGTCGATTCCGTGCGGGAGGTCCTCAGCCTGCCGAAGAAGGACATCGCGCCTCCTCCGGAAGCGATTCATTCGGGAATCGACCAGCACTTTATTTCCGGAATCGGGAAGGTGGACTCGGGAAAACGCATGGTGGTTCTGCTCGATGTCGAGAAGATCCTCTCAAGAACCGAGCAGGTAGAACTGGCCGAGGTCCCGGCGAAGTAAGAAAGGCGGGCCGGATCTGTCGATGGGGCAGTCCGGCCTTTACCGAAATGCCATGAGCTCAATTCGGGTGCTGGTGGCCGACGATTCGGCCCTCATGCGCCAAACCCTAAAACGAATTATCTGCGAGGAACCGGGCATGGAACTTGCCGGGACTGCGCGCGACGGCGAGGACGCTGTTGCCAAGGCGCGGGAATTGCGGCCGGATGTTATCACCATGGACATCAACATGCCGAAACTCGACGGCATCACCGCGCTGCAGATGATTCTGGAGGAGAAAATCTGCCCGGTGGTCATGGTCTCTTCGCTAACCCAGCGCGGGGCGATGACTACTTTCGAATGTCTGGAACTTGGCGCCTTCGATTTCGTCGCCAAACCCGACGGAACGGTCTCCGCGAACATGGGAGCGGTGGCGGCGGAGTTGATTGCAAAGCTGCGCGCCGCTGCCAGTTCGGGTGTGCTCCAGCGGCTCCACAAGAACCGTGCGCGGCGCCTGGCCTCGCGGGAACGGGTGGAGGCTCCGGTGCAACGCTGGATACCCAGGGGTCCGGTGGCGGTGGCGATCGGGATTTCGACCGGCGGTCCGGCCACCTTGTCGGAAGTGCTTCCGCTGCTGCCCCCAGATCTGCCGGCGAGCGTCTTTTTGGTGCAACATATGCCAGCTTCGTTCCTGAGCGCCTTCGCGCGCCGGTTGAACGAAAACTGTTCTCTCAAAGTAGTGGAAGGGCGCGCGGGGATGGCGGTTGAACCGGCAACGTGCTATGTGGCCCCGGGCGGATTGCACCTTTGTCCTTACCGCAAACCGAGCGGAGAAATCGTGCTTCGCACTCCGTCGCAGCCGCCCACGCTTTTCGTCCCGTCCGTTGGCGTGATGATGCAGGCGGTGCTGGAGACGTATGGTCCAAGAACCGTGGGAGTGCTGATGACGGGTATCGGCGACGACGGCGCCAACCAGATGGTAGCGATCCGGCAGGCCGGGGGAGCGACTATCGCGGAAAGCGAAGAGACCGCGGTGGTTTTTGGAATGCCTCGCGAGGCCATTGAACGTGGAGGCGCGGAGGTTGTGGCTCCGCATTACGAAGTGGCCCGGCAGATTGTACAGGCAGTGGGAAAGGTGGGCGGAAAGCAATGATCGAACTTCGCGAATGTATAGGCAAACTCAGCAGCGCCGATGAGGCGGACCGCATGTACGCCGCCGAAGATATCGGGTACGCCAACCAGGCTGACGGCGTGTCCCCACTTCTCGCCAGACTGCCGGAGGAACGATCCCGCGCCGTACGGGAAGCCATTTTCGGAGCCTTGCGACAGATCGAAGACGATGTGGTAATCGAGGGGGGCCTGCTGTTGCTGGACAGCGAAGACTCTTTTCTCCGCAACCAGGCAGTGGAGATCCTGCGGGCGCGTGGAACCAAGGCCATTCCCTTTCTGGACCGGGCTTTTCAGAACGGCAACGGCGACCGGCGGAAGTTTGTCATCGACGTGTTGGCGAGGCTGAGCGATGCCGGCGCGTCCGGGATCTACGAGCGCGCCCTGCATGATCCGGACCTGAATGTAGTCATCACGGCGGTCGAGAGTCTTGGCAATGCGCGGCAGACGGGGTTCCGCGAGAAGGTGGAAGCATTGATTTCCCCTGGCGTCCATCCGATGCTGCTCTGCGCTTGCATGGAGGCGCTGGCGCAGATTGGCGAAGAGACCGCGGTCGATACGGTGCGGGCGCGGCTGGGACAGGGGACGGCGTTGCCTGGCTACCTGCAGCCTTCCTATCTCAAGCTGCTGGGGGCTAAGGGCCGCGCGGAGGATGTTAGCGAAGTTGCGGAAACGATCGGCCGAGATGGGCTTGAAGAAGCTGCGCTGAATGCGCTCACCGCGCTGCGCAACCGCTATGGAAGCCTGAAACTTCCGCAGGCTTTGGCGCAGCCGCTCCAGGATGTGGTATCAAGGAAGGCTTCCCCCCTGCTGGCCTACCACGCAATCCGGCTCTTGGGCAGGCTGCTGGACGAGCCAGCGGTCTTCGGCTTCGTGGAGCGCTGTCTGGAAGATCCAGAGAAGTCGGTCCGCATTGGCGCGGTCCAGTCGCTGCGCGAAGCTGGCAGCAAAAAGGCCGATGCAGCTCTATGCCAGGGTCTGCGCAACGAGTCTGACGCTGAGGTCTTGCAGGCTTGGAGCGCAGGCCTCGGCGGTAAGAGCGCGAAATGATGGAACTCTCCACCGAGCACTTCAACAAACTGAGCCAGCACATTTATCTCCGCCTGGGATTGCAATTCGAAGACAAGAAATCGTACTTCCTGCAGAAGCGAGTTGAAAAGCGGATGGAGGCGCTGGACCTGGAAGATATACAGGACTACGTGTTTCTTCTCTGCTACGGCGATCCCGAAGGCAAAGAGATGCAGGCGCTCGCCAATCTTATTACGACGAACGAGACGTACATGTTCCGGGAGTTCGAGCAGTTGGAAGCGTTTGCGAACTGTTGCCTGCCGGAAGTGCTCTCGGCCAAACAGAGCCGCGGAGAACAGAAGATCCGCATCTGGTCGGCGGGTTGTTCGTCCGGGGAAGAGCCTTACACGCTCGCCATCATCCTGCAGGAAATTTTCCCGCAATCGCAGTACTGGGACTGCGAAATCGTGGCCACGGACATCGACCAGAACGTGCTGGCGCAGGCTGCGGCGGCGAATTACTGGTGGCGTTCGGTGAGGGAAGTGCCGCCCGAATACCTGGCGAAACACTTCATCCAGAACGGCGAGCGCTACACCATCCGGCCCAATATCAAGTCCATGGTGCGTTTTAAGCATTTAAACTTGTGCGACCGGATGGCCATGCGCGAGATGCGCAATTACGATTTCGTTTTCTGCCGCAACGTCCTCATCTATTTCGACGACATTTCACGCAAGAGCGTCATCGATCATTTCTACAACTCGCTCCAGCGCGGAGGGTATCTCTTTCTGGGCCACTCCGAATCGGTTGGCCGGATCTCGAGCGCGTTCAAGCTGAAGAGGATGGACACCCATCTCGTGTATGTCAAGGAGTAAGCAGGCATGAAGAAGAGAGTTCTGGTGGTGGACGATTCCGAGTTCGTCCGGAGTTACCACTCCCACATCCTGGCGCAAGCCAGTTTCGACGTGCTCACGGCGGTCGATGGAAACGATGGGCTGGAAAAACTCTACACGCATCCATGCGATCTGATCCTCACCGACATCAACATGGGGCAGATGGATGGATACGAATTTATCCGCCGAGTGCGGGCCGAACCGCAGTACGAGGACTTGCCGATCATCATTATCTCGACCGAAGGCGATAAGGACGACAAGATGAAGGGATTCGAGGCCGGGGCGAACCTTTATATCGTCAAGCCGTCGGAACCCGCGCTGATGATAGAGAACATCCGGCTCGTGCTGGCGGGTGGATGAGATTGGGAGCGCCACGCGAATGCCATACGAGATTCAACGAACGGAAAAGGGTTTAATCCTGAACTTGAGGGGTGGAGTGACCGTGCGCGACGCCGCGGAACTCGGCAAGTGCCTGGTCTCCTCATTGACAAGTGAGACGACTGTACTGGTCCGGACGCCGGAACTGGACGACATCGATACCAGCATTCTGCAGCTGCTGATTTCGCTTCGCAAGACGGCGGCGACCTTCGTTCTTGAAGATCCATCCGAGGCGTTCGTGAACGCGGTGGACCGCTGCGCGCTGCGCCGCGAACTCATGGCAGGGTCAAAGGGGGCCGAATGAAACGCATTATGACGGTCGATGACTCGCCGAGTCTGCGCCAGATGGTGGCGCTCACGCTGGAGAGCGCCGGTTATGAAGTGGTTGAAGCCAGCGACGGGCACGATGCGGTCGCCAAGTTGGGTGGGCGCGAGTTTCATCTTTTCGTGACCGATCTGAATATGCCTGGCATGGATGGCATTGAGCTTACGCGTAAGCTGAGGGCAATGCCGGAGTACCGGTTCGTGCCTATCGTCTTGTTGACGACGGAATCGAATCAGGAGAAGAAGATGCAGGGCAAGGCCGCCGGGGCGACGGGGTGGATCGTGAAACCGTTTAAGCCTGCGGATCTCTTGGCCACGGTCAAGAAGGTCATGCGGTGAGGGCTCCGCGATGAGCGTGGACGCTGGCGTGGACATTATTGTCGAACGGATGCGGACGGCCTTCCGGTCGGAGGCTTTGGAGCTGCTGACGGAGCTGGACGCGGCGCTTCTGGCGCTTGAATCCGACCCCGGCAATGGCGATTTCGTGCATCGCGTGTTTCGTGCGATTCACACGATTAAAGGGTCTGGGGCAACGGCGGGGTTCGTTCACCTGGCGGCTGTCGCCCACAAAGTGGAAGAAGCGTTCGAGCTGGCCCGGTCCGGCAAACTGGCAATCAGCGGAGAACTGGTGGATTGCGGCCTGAAAGCTTGCGATGTGTTGCGAGCTATCCTGGGCGCGGAAAACCCGGACGCCGAGTGTCCCGGCGAGCAGGCCGTGGCGGAAGCGCTTGCCGCGCTTTTACCCAAGCCTGGGGCGCAACCGGCCGCGCCAGCCGTTGCCGCCGGGAATCGTTCCCGGGAGCCGGAACGTAGCGCGTTCGAAGTGCTGTTTCGCCCGCACCGGGACTTGTTCTACTCTGGGACCGATCCGATCACCCTGCTCGATGAACTGCGCGGACTGGGTCAGGCGCACATCACCGCCCATAGCGACCGGGTTCCGCTATTCTTCGATCTGGAGCCGGAATCCTGTTATCTCTGGTGGGAAATCATGCTGGTCACGGATGGCGGAGAGGACGCCATTCGCGGGGTGTTCAGCTTTGTCGAAGACGAGTGCGACCTATCGATACGGTTGATCGAGGATCAATCGTCGGCCGTCGCACTGCTGGGGACGGTGCCGGCCGAGTTCCTGGCCTTGTTCGCGGCCGAGTGTCAGGAGCAGCTGGAAACGGTTGAAAGCCAGGCGCTGGAACTCGAAGCGGACAATTCGTCGCGCGAGAATTTGGACGCGCTGTTTCGGGCCGTACACAGCATCAAGGGTAATGCCGGGCTTCTCATTGGGCAGGTGGGATCGTCGCTTGCCGTCAATCATCCCCTGCCTGTGCTGGGTCGCGTCGCTCACGCGCTTGAGTCCGCGCTCGATGCCCACCGTCAGAACGGCGGCAGTCCTGCTAACTCCGGCACGATAGCGTTGGTTTTGGAGTCGCGGGACGCCATGCAGGGTCTCCTTGAAAGCCTCTCAGGGCAGTCCCGCGGGCTCGTTTTGCCGGCCCACCTTTTAGAACAGCTTGGGCTCCAGTCCGAACCTGCGGTGGGCGCGCCATCCTCCGCCGGCTCCTCGGCGTTCCGGAATACGGCTGCGCAGTGCATCGAACTCTTCGAGAACTGCCTGCTGCGGTTAGAGAAAGGGGACCCCGGCCGCGCGATCTTCAAGACTTACCAGCGCGGGCTGAAGACACTGGCAGCGGCGGCTGCCTATCAAAAAAGATCCGACCTCAACGATCCGGTGGCGGAGCAGTTGCGCATCCTCGCGGCTGCCATGCAAGCCGGCGACTTGCTGACGCCGGGGGATCGAACGCAACTCCGCGCTTCTTTCCAGTCTACGCGGTCGAAAATCGAGGGACTGCCAGCGGCCCTGCCGGTCGAAGACAAGGCCGCGGCGGGCGCTGATGCGGGCGCTGATGCGGGGAACCCAGTTATCGCGACGCCGGCGGCCGCACCATCGACAACCATTCGAATCGATCAGGAAAAGCTGGATCGCTTGATGCGAGTGGTCGGTGAACTCCTGGTCGCCAGGGGCGCCATTCCCACGCTGGTTGGGAAACTATCGGCAGGGGAGGATCGCGCCGTGATTACGCGGGCGCTCAAGGAAGCCGGGGCCGGCATCTCACGAATCGCCGAGGAACTACAGGCTAGCGTGATGGCCATCCGCATGCTTCCGGTAAAGACCGCCTTTCAACGCTTTCCCCGGTTAGTGCGAGACTTGGCCCGCGGACTCGGAAAAGAAGTCCAACTGGTGCTCGAAGGCGAGACCGTCGAGTTGGACAAGACCATCCTGGAGCAGATCGGCGATCCGCTGGTTCACCTGGTAAGGAATGCCGTCGATCACGGCCTGGAGCGTCCGGAAGAGCGGCGCGCTCAGGGTAAACAGCCTTCCGGGCGGTTAACACTGCGCGCGAGCAACGACGCGGGCAACGTGATCATAGAGGTTGAAGACGATGGCCGTGGGTTGGACCCGGAAGCGCTGAAGCGAAAGGCGGTCGAAAGAGGTCTCCTAACTCCCGAAGCCGCGCTCGCAATGCCCCCCGCCGAGGCGTACCGCTTGGCCTTTCTGCCCGGACTGAGCACGGCGGAAAAGGTAACCGACGTTTCGGGCCGCGGCGTTGGCATGGACGTGGTGGGCAACAACATCCGAACCCTGCAGGGCACGGTGGACATACGCAGCGCGCGCGGGGCGGGGACCGTCATTTCCATCAAGCTGCCGACGAGTTTAATCGTCTCGAAAGGTATTTTGCTGGAAGCCGGCGGGCAGGAGTACATCCTTCCGCTCGCTTCGATCCGCGACATGGTGAAGGTGCCGGCCGCCGAGGTCCACGATTACCGGGGGCTCTCGATCACGCAAGTGCGCGGCGAGATCTATACCGTGTTCTCGTTGGCGGAGATCTTCGGCTTGCCGGTGAGTCATCCAGAGGAAGTGCCGATTGCCATTATTGAATCGGGCAAGGTCCGCTATGGCCTGATTGCCGATCGTTTCGTCAGCGAAGTGGAAGTGCTCGTTAAGCCACTGGCGGGCGGGTTGGAAAAGTGCAACGCGTTTCACGGGGCCGCCATTTTGGGCGATGGGCGCGTGGTGTTGGTTCTCAATCCTCTCGAATGTCACCGGTTGAACGCCGTGGGCAGCCGATGATCCT
>OCTA010005995.1_pt1 | contig 10444 bp, 7 predicted proteins | sample 1538991 | NCBI WGS metagenome assembly OCTA01 (sample SAMEA3539302, study PRJEB22396) | soil metagenome | biome: tundra; feature: field; material: soil | place: USA | collected 2010-05 | depth 0.15 m | reverse complement strand
GTTCAGAGGAGTGCGCCCTTTCCGGTCCGGCGCATGTTCAACGACAGCGATGCCAGCAGCCTCCGCCCTGAGCTGACGCTCTCTTTGGAGCTTGGCGGTGAGGGCCAGTTGAGGGTCGGCCCCCACCGAGTCCCAAACCCGCTTGCCACCGCTCAGATATCTGAGGTGGTACACGCCTTCCGGGTGATGCTCCTGCTTGCCCCCAACCACGGCATAGAGAGGCTTCAGCTTTCCGTTGCTGGCGAATACCGGTTCAACAAAGGGATAGGACCCGTCCGGCAGGCGGACCCGGATCTTGAGACGAACGACTGAACTCTTGATTTTCATTGGACTGCTCCTGAGGGGTAATACCCAACAGCAGCGGTCGAGACCGGATATGTGTAACAGAAAGTGTAACAGGCACTCTATGTTATTGATTCTAATTGCCTGGCGGAGAGAGTGGGATTCGAACCCACGTTAGAGTTTCCCCTAAACACGCTTTCCAAGCGTGCGCCTTCAACCACTCGGCCATCTCTCCAATTGAATGCACCGCGAAGGGTGCGCTTTGCTCGCGTTAAAAATGCAATCCGCAAGCCGGCTGGTCTAACGAACCGCCTTCAGTTTAACACCCGTTTAACATCCGGCGATCCCTACCCCAGGTCGAACTTCTCGTGGTGCAGTGATGGGTCGCCCTTCACGATCACCGGCCGCCCCAGGGTCTCTTCCAGTTCTTCCAGGTATTTGTTGTCGTTTGCCTTGAGCACCTTCGCAATCTCCGGATGAACGCGCAGCATCACGTCTTTACCCTCTATTGCCCGCGAAATCTTTTGCGCTTCAACCAGAATTTCTCCGATAATCGTTTGCACGCTCTTCACATACCCCGCGCCCTCGCAGTAGGGACACGGCGCGCACAACGTCCGCTCCAGGCTCTGCTTGACGCGCTTACGGGTAATCGCGACTAATCCGAAATCGTTGAACTGGAGAATCTTGTAGGGCGCTTTATCGGCGCGCATCGCCTCTTCGAGCGCCTGCATCACCTTCTGCCGGTTCTTGCGCTCGTCCATATCGATGAAATCCACGACGATGATCCCGCCGAGATCGCGCAGCCGGATCTGCCGGACAATTTCTTTAACCGCTTCCGTATTCGTCTTGACGATCGTATCTTCCAGGCGGTTTGATTTCCCGACGTACTTACCCGTATTGATATCGATTGCCACCAAAGCTTCCGTTTGGTTTATGACAATGTACCCACCCGACTTCAGCCACACCTTCGGCCGCAGCGCCTTCTCCAACTCTTGCGTAATGCCGAAAGCGTCGAAGATTGGAGCGGGACGCGTATACATCTTGACGCGGTTGACGAAGGCCGGTTGAAAGCGCTGCATGAAACTCAACACGTTTTCGTACATGTCTTCGCTATCGACCCAAATGGACTTAAACTCCTCCGTCACCTGGTCGCGCAAGATGCGCTGAACGATGTCGAGGTCGTAGTGGAGCAGCGCGGGCGCGGGCTTTTTTTCCGCTTTAGACCGGATATCGAGCCAGAGCGTGTAGAGAAAGCTCATGTCGGCCGCAATCTCCTCCTCCGGTATGCCTTCGCCTGCGGTCCGCACGATGAAGCCGCCTGTGGTGCCAGCACGGTGTGTCTGCAGAATACGCTTCAGGCGCTGCCGCTCCTCGTCGCTGGCGATCTTGCGGGAGACGCCAAGATGGCTTACGCTCGGCATGAAGACCACGAACCGGCCTGGCAGCGCAATATGCGACGTGATGCGAGCGCCCTTTTGTCCAAGGGGCTCCTTGGCAATCTGAACGATAATTTCCTGACCGGCCTTAAGGAGTTCGCTGATGGACGGCGTCACGCGCTCGGGCCTTTCGGACGTGCGTTCCTCGTCCTGGTCCCGCCGGTACTCGCCGCGCGGTTCTAGCCGGATTTCAGGGCGAGCTTCAGGTTCAACTGCCGCAGCCGCTCCGGACGCACCGGTGGCATCGCTCGCCGCCTGCGGTCCCTGCTGTCCGAATCGATTTCCCCCGCGGCGCCGGCGCATGCGACGCGACACCCGGTGCGGAGATTGTCCGCTCTGTTCACGCACACTCGCGGTTTGCACTGCCGGTGCTTCCGGGATCTCTATCGCCTCGACGTCTTCCAGATCGGCGGCTTCGAACTCATCCAGGTCCAGAGGTTCCCCCTCGGGAACTTCGTCCTCGGCTCTTTCGCCCGCCGAGAGACCTTCGGATTCAGATCCTTCCTCGGCGAATGGCGGCTCGGTTTTCTCTTCGGCGACTTCCGGCGGCTCGGAGGGCTTCGGTTCCCAGAACAACCGCTCGGAGAGCGGCGCTTGCCGCATCTCGATGGAAGACTTCTCCGGCACATCTTCGACGCGAGCCTCCCGCGCCGGTTCATCCTCCACCTCGATATCGTTCACGACGAACGGCGATACGGGCTGGTCTTGTCTGACTTCGGCGAGTTTCTCCTCCTCGTCGGGAACGGACTCGGGTTCATGGTGAGAAAAGATCTTATCCGTGAGTTCAAGCTCTTCGGCCTGCTCCGAAAGATCAGCGCTGTCGGCAGTCTCCTGGTTGTCGTCCTCGGTGTCGGGTTCCGGCGCCCGAACCTCATCGCGAGGCGAAAGCTCAATCGGCGAGACAGGATGTTCCCGCAGCGGCACGACGCCTTGAGCCACTACCGGTCGCCGGTACTTAGCCAGCGATTCCCCGGGAAGAATGATGACGTCGCGCGGCTCCTCGATCGACTCCGCCGCATCCTCGAAGGGCACCGCGGCAACCCTTTCCGGTTCGCTGTCCCCAGGCTGCGCGTACTTGGTATCGGGAATGCCTCCGGGACGCGGTTTGCGCCGACGCGAACGCCTGCCGCGGCGATCGCCTCGGAGATTCCGGTCACCGTCACCACGGTCCTGAGGACGCTGTTCCGGGCCTGTTGCGAGCGTGGCCCGCTCCTCGCCCGGCGCCCGCTCCAAAACGACGACAGCATCTGGAACGCCGCCCGGTTCGACAGCCATCGCTGGCGCAGGCTCGGCGGTTATTTCGAAAACCTTCGCCGCGGGCCTCTCCACAGGCCGGTTGTTGGGCACTCGATCACGGCGTTCGCCACGATTCGGCTTATCTTCAACCACCGTGTCGATATCTTCGTTCTCTTCAAAAAAGTCCGTGACGTAGAGAAAAGTATCGCGCTCCAGCCCCAAATCGACGAAGGCCGATTGCATCCCGGGCAGCACGCGCGTCACCCGCCCTTTGTGAACGCTGCCTGCGAGCGAGTACTCATTTGCCCGCTGAAAGTAAACTTCGACCAGTTGATCGTCTTCTAAGATCGCTACTTTCGTCTCATGGCGATTAGAACCAATCACCAATTCCTTACTCATTGAATTACCGCCTTCGCTCCAACCGGGCCGGCGCGAACTCAAGGGAAGGCCGATGATGAGAGTACATCTAACTTCGGACTCGTTCACAGGCTGAAACTACAAGGTTCCCGTGCCGTGTGAACGGCTGATTCAAGAGCGCCGGGCCGCTAACTTACACGGCTAGGCACTGAACGTTATCCAACCAACGCAAACGGAGACTAGCTCAACGACGCCCGCGTTTTCGAGTGTGGCTTACATTCCGATTCGTTTTTATAAACTCGTTTCCAGCGATCCGAAATCTTTTGTCCTGCTCAGTCCGACCTCTACTTATCGTCGAACCGGCTTCCAACTTGGAAGCCATGTTAGTCAATTTACAAACCTGCGCAACCTGACGCTGTTCACCAAGCCCAGCATCAGAAATACAGACCATGTGTTGGATCCCCCTGAACTCATCAGCGGGAGAGGAATCCCGGTAATAGGCATCCGGCCCACTACCATTCCTACATTAACCAACACGTGAAATAAAAGCAGCGAGGCGATGCCCATGCAGATATACAGACCTGCCTTGTCCATCGCCGTTTGCGCGTTCTGCACCACTTGCATGATCAGCAAAAAGTACAGCACGAGCGCAACCACGACACCCACAAAACCGTGCTCTTCCGCAAACGAGGAAAAAATAAAATCCGTCTGCGGCACCGGCAGGAAACCCAAGTGAGTCTGTGAACTTTCCTTGGCTCCCCGCCCCCACATCCCTCCATTACCGACCGCAATTTGTGACTGGATTACCTGAAAGCCCGTCCCTTTCGGGTCGCGATCCGGGTAGATAAAGCTGACCAGCCTATCCTTCTGATAAGGCTTAAGAAAATGATAGCCAATCGGCAATGCGACGATTAGGACGGCGCTGATAATCAGCAGGTATTTCCAGCGCAATCCGGCCATCAGGATTCCCGAGACAAGAATCGGAAGGTAAGTCAGGGCGGTCCCCAGATCGGGCTCTTTCATCACTAGAAGCATGGGCAATCCAACGAATCCCGCCAGCTTCGCGAGGTCCTTCCATTCGAGGGTTTCCACTCTCCAGTCGCTCAGAAATTTCGCCATTAGCAGAACCAGTACAATCTTGACGAACTCCGAAGTTTGCAGTCTGAATCCGCCCGCCCCAATCCAGCGCGTCGATCCGAACACTTTGTTTCCAACTGCAAGGGTGGCGATCAACAGGATTACGCTACCCGCGTAGAAATAAACGACCCTCCCGAGCAGCGCGTGATAATCGACCACCGACACCAGCCACATCATGACCAGACCCGTGCCAATCCAGACGAGTTGCTTCCACCAGGCTTCCTGCCACCTGGTGCTGAGCGTCGCGCTATAAATCTGCAATACGCCGAGCGCGCATAGAAAAAGGGTCACGATAAGAAGCGGCCAATCCAAATCTCGAATTGAACGGTAGAGAGGCACTACTGCGATGAACCTTTCGAAGGCGTGATCGACAGCTTCAAAATCGCCGGCGGTGCGAGCAGTGTCCACGGAGTGAACGGCCGGTTTTCGGTCACCTGGGGGGCTCCCGCCTCACGCGCCTTCTTATCGAAGTAAGCCTTCAAAATGTCACGGACAATCGGCACCGCGTTGTAGCTCTCCTGCCCGTTTTCATAGAGCGCAACCACCGCGATTTCGGGAGCCTCCACCTGAGCGAAGCCCACGAACCATGCATTATTCGCCAGATCGCTTTTCAGCTTCGCCCCTTTCGTGCGCTCGCTGGCGGCCACCTGCGCGGTCCCCGTCTTGCCGCAGACTTTGATGTTCGGCAAGGCCGCATTCCGTCCCGTGCCGCCTTCGTTCACCACCGCGTACATCCCCGAAATCACCTGTTGCAGATTGTCGGGATTGAAGTTGCCCTGACGCAGCAAGACCGGTGGATCGGTCTTGATCAGGTGCGGCTTGTACCACGCGCCTCCCGCTCCCAATCCCCCTAACGCGGCCACCAGTTGCACCGGCGAAACCGTCACCGCGCCTTGGCCGATCGCCACCGAGATGGTCTCTCCGGCGTACCATTTCTGGCGCGACATGCGCATTTTCCACTTGGTGGAAGGCATGGTGCCCGGCGTCTCGTTTGGCAGATCGATGCCCGTCTTGCGGCCAACTCCAGCCAAGTCCGCGTAATGCGCGATACGGTCGATACCCAGCCGGTTCCCAACATTGTAAAAAAAAACGTCGCAGGACTGAGCAATAGCCCGGTGCAGCGAAATCGTGCCGTGGCCGCCCTTCAAGTGGCAAGCGAAGTAGTGGCCATAAAAGGATGCGCCGCCCGGACAGTGGAACTCGGTCGTGTCGTCGATGACACCGGATTCAAGTCCCGCGATCGCCATGATCGGTTTGAAAGTGGAGCCTGGCGCCAACTGCGCCTGTATCGCCCGGTTCATCAACGGCTTGTATCTGTCGCCAGAAATTTCGTTCCAATCCGCGCGGCTGATCCGTCCGGTAAATTTGTTTGCATCGTAGGCGGGGCGGCTCACCATCGCCAGAACTTCGCCGTTGCTTGGGTTCAAGGCCACCACCGCGCCGCGTTTCCCCTCCATAGCAAGTTCCGAAACGGCCTGCAAGTCGAGGTCGAGCGTAGTGTGCAAGTCCTTGCCTGGGACCGCCTCCTTGGTGTCCTCCATCTGGCGCTCGCGGCCCATGTTATCCACCATCACCCGTTCCTGGCCGTCAACGCCGCGCAGCTTCGAATCGTATTGCCGCTCCAGTCCGTCTTTGCCGATGATGTCGCCCTGATGGTAGTCGATGAAGGTAGGTGAGTTGAGTTCCGATTCGCTCACCTCTCCGACGTACCCGGTCACATGCGCGGCAAAGCCATCCTGCGGATACTGCCTGCGCCAGGAACGGATCAGATCCATTTCCGAATAAGTATTCCGATCGCGGTGCGATTCCACAAAAGCGATGTCGTCGCGCGTCAACTGGTCCTTGATAATGATTTGCGGTGAGGAACCCATGCGCCGTATCTTGCTGGCCAGTTCATCGAAATCCAGGTGCATCGCTTCGGCGATGGCTGGCAGATGCTCCCACTTGATCTGATCGCGGTCCAACAGCAGTGAATAGGATGCCTTGTTATCCACGATGACGCGGCCATCGCGATCGAGAATCTTGCCGCGCGGAGCGAGTATCGGGGTGCTCTTGATGCGATTACGTTCAGCCGCTTCGCTGTACACGTCGGGATTCTGGACCTGCAACTTCCAAAAACCCGAGACCAGGAAGATAAACACCGCGACGGTCAGGTATTGAAAAGCCGCTATTTTGCTGGAGTCGGTTTTCGGTTCGTCGGAAAGTAGGCGATCGGGAGAAATCTCCTCTTCAGGCGTTTGTCCGCTTTGAATGATTGCCACTGGAGATTGCCGCTGGATGCTTCCGGATTCCGGGCTAAGAGGCGCCCGACACCTTCATCTTATCCAAAATGAGGAACAGCGGGATGGCCAACACCGCGTTTAAAGCGCCGTGAACGAAGGTCTCCTGCAGATCGAACGGCACAATCTGCCCGAGCAGCGCCCGCCGCATAATCCAGTAGAAGAACGCGTGAAAGAAATAGAAAAAAAAGCACAGCACCACGCGAATAATCGAGTTCTCCATGTTGAACTTCAGGCTGACCGAAGCGGCGAAGTAGCCGACCAGCGTCTTGGTGATGCCATACATGCCGATGGGCAGCGTGACGGGCGAGAGCGAATCTTCCGCCAGTCCCACGAAGGCTCCAAAAAAGAGCGCCTGGATCTGGCTCCGTCGCATCAAGCCGAAGTAGATGGTTAAGAGCAGCGGCAGTTCTAGCCATTCCGAATGCGGGATCAGCCTGGGCAGGTAGAACTTGACGATGATCGCGACTAGCGTGAGTATGAATAGCGCGAAAACCTGAAAGCGGCTGAACCAGCTTTCCTGAACAGGTTTTTTTAGGAGTTGGTCGCTGCTAACTTCGGTCATTCGTCTCCGGCCGGCGGCGTCTGCTTCTTGGGCGGATCGACCGCCTTATGCCGGGGCGCGCCGAGCAGCGGAGGCGGTTCCGTTGCCGGCCTCGGCGTTGGCTTCGCAACTGGCGGCGTTTTTGCCGCGGGGGCGTCAACGAGTGGCAGCTTCGTTCCAGGCCGCGCGCCAAGTAGCGACGGCAAAGTCTTGACAGGAGGAGCAGGCGAAGTCAACGGCTTCTCGGTAGCGGGTTTCTCGGCAACTCCGCCCGGTTTTGCCTGCCCGCCTTCTTTGGCATTGAAGTTGGGCAAGTTCGACAGGTAGCCGCCATAGACATGATTCTGCTCCTTGCCGATCGCATCGTATTTCTGCAGAATCTTGTCGGCCTCCGTCTGCGGTTTTGCAGCCACAGCGCCCGCTGCCAGCGCGTCCTCCGGAGGCGGTGGCAGCATCTTTGCATTCGTCTCGACTACCGGAATGGGGGCAATCGGAATCGGCTGATGCGCTCCTTCCACTAAAACGAGAACCTCATCCACTCCGCCCGGAGCTCCGCTGAGATTGAGTTTTACGTCTTTCATCCCCTGGCCGGGCTGAGTAGAAACCACGACGCCAACGGGAAAGCCCTTGGGAAAGATGCGGTCCTCGCCGGACGTATAGAACCACTCGCCCGTGTCCACTTTGTCTTCGTTCTGGATCTGCTCCACCGCACATTTGCCGGCCCCGCAATCCAGAACGCCATGCACGTGGCCCTTCTGCGACTCCACGCCAACCTTGAACGTCGGGTCGGTCACCAGCAGGACTTGGGCGACTAGCGGATAGACGGCGCTCACTTTCCCGACGATGCCCTCAGGCGTCACCACAGCCATGCCCTTCTCAATGCCGCTTGTCGCTCCGCGGTCGATGAAAACCGCCTTGGCTGCTAGCACGGTGCTGTTCCCAATCACGCGCGCGGCAATCGTCTTCGAGGGGGTCTGCGCCTGAAACAAGGTCAGCGCTCGAGCGTGCTCAGCCGTATTCAGCTGGTTCCGGAAATAGATATTGTCCATTCGCAGCCTGGCGTTATCGGCCTTCAGGCGCAGGTTCTGCTCGCGCACGTCGAGGAGGATGAAGTAGTCTTCCAGAAAACCTGTCGTGTTGCGGCGGATGGCTTCCACCACGCCCGCCATCGGCGTGACCGCGCTTACGGCCCAGACTCGAATCAACCGGTCGTCACTATTGCTTTTTACTTGATACGCCAAGTACAACAACTGCGCGGCCACGACAACCAACAGGACGGTCAGGTTGCGGTAGCGGCTAAACAAAGCTTCCATCGCTTCTTTTACTGTAAGGTTATCGGGCTGGCGGCGCCAAGTCGCGCGCTATTCGATGGCGATGCGGCGCAGCAGCTTAAAGTCTGTCAGCATCTTTCCGGTCCCCAGCACAACCGAGGCCAGCGGGTCTTCCGCGATCGAAACAGGCAACCCGGTCTCCTCGCGGATGCGGCGGTCCAGGTTCCTGATCAGCGCGCCGCCGCCGGTGAGTACAATTCCGCGGTCGCTGATGTCGGCGCTCAATTCGGGGGGAGTCCGTTCGAGGGCCACCCGGATCGCGTTCACAATCGTGGCCACGCAGTCGGAAAGGGCCTCGCGAATTTCGGTATCTCCAACCGTGACCGTCTTTGGCACGCCTTCGATCAAATGGCGGCCCCGAACCTCCATGGTGATGTGCTCGTCCAGCGGATAGGCCGAGCCGATTTGGATCTTGATCTGCTCGGCAGTGCGCTCGCCGATCAGCAGGTTGTACTTGCGCTTCATATAGCTCATGATGGCGTCGTCCATCTCGTTGCCCGCGATGCGGACCGAACGCGAATAGACAATGCCTGAGAGCGAGATGACAGCCACGTCGGTGGTGCCGCCGCCGATATCGACGACCATGTTCCCGGCAGGCTCAGTGATGGGAAGGCCGGCTCCAATGGCCGCGACCATGGCCTGTTCAACCAGGAAAACTTCGCTGGCTTTGGCGCGGAAAGCGGACTCGCTAACCGCCCTCTTTTCAACTTGGGTAATCTCGCTTGGGACGCCGATAACGATGCGCGGGTGCACCAGCATTTTGCGGCCGTGCGACTTGTGGATGAAATAATTCAACATCCGTTCCGTCACTTTGAAATCCGCGATCACGCCGTCTTTCATGGGCCGGATCGCGACAATGTTGCCCGGCGTCCGGCCAACCATTTCCTTGGCTTCCTTCCCCACGGCCTCGATTTCGCCCGTGTTTTTATTGATCGCTACGATGGAAGGCTCATTGACTACGATGCCCTTGCCCTTGGCGTAAACGAGCGTGTTGGCCGTGCCAAGATCGATCGCTAAATCCGACGAAATGAGGCTGAAAATGGAACGGAAATTCATTTAAAAACAGCTTTTAACCTTAAGGGGAATCCCCTCGAAGGGTAACATAGGGTGGTGCTATACCCGGTGGTGGAACGGGAGTTCGATTCCTCTCGCCGGCCCCGGCAGTTTGGTCCATGACCAGGCGGGATTGGCTGGCTTGTGGGGGCTATGCATTCTTGGCGGCCTGCGGTCCGAAGAAGGGGACGGGATACCCGGGGTACGCGTTGGTCGCTTGCTCCGGCGATAACAGCGTCACTGCCATCGACCTCACGGCGTTCCGCTTTGCCAAGTCGCTAATTTTCGATGCCCCTCCCAGTGCGGTTATCGCTGGCGCAAGTGGGATCGCTTACGTTCTCACCCCTTCGAACGGCACCGTTTCCATCGTCGATAACGAACTGAACAGAACGATTAGGCGAAAGTGGGCGGGAGACTTGGCGGAGTTACGCTTGACCTCCGACGGCAAGCGCCTGATCGCGATCTCAGCCAATGCAAAGGAACTAATCGAGGCCGACGCCGCCACACTCAACGTGCTCCACCGGGGGAAACTGCGCGATCGGCCGAGCCGCGTGGAGCTTTCACCGACCGGCCAGATCGCCGTGGTCGGCGGCGAAGCTGGATCTGTCGAGCTTTTTAGTATCGGCGGGAGCAAACTAGCTCGCGCTGAACTGAACGGCCGGGTTGGGTCTGTGCGATTCAGGGCGGATGGAAAGCTGCTGCTCGCCGCCAAAACCCGCGATAGGTCCCTTACCGAGATCGGAAGAGCGTCGTGTAAGGAAGGAGTGTAGATCTCGGTGGTCGCCGTAT
>OCTA010005994.1_pt1 | contig 10446 bp, 6 predicted proteins | sample 1538991 | NCBI WGS metagenome assembly OCTA01 (sample SAMEA3539302, study PRJEB22396) | soil metagenome | biome: tundra; feature: field; material: soil | place: USA | collected 2010-05 | depth 0.15 m | reverse complement strand
CGACGCCGTAGATCTCCTGGACGGGCAGCTTCGACGCGACGTCGTTGATGGCCTCCCGGACCGTGTTTCGCATGTAGCCGTCGGAGAGGATCGCGAGATCGTTCAGCCGGAAGCGACCGTAGAGCCGGGGCGCGAGGGTGGGGTCGATGTGAAACGAGAGGCCGATGTCGGCGCTGATGTTGACGCCTTCGCCGGAGCTGAAGGTGATCGACTCGTCGATCGGACGGCCTTCGTTGGCCGACTGGGTCCACACGACGTTCTGGACGCTCGTCGGAAAGAGGACGATCTGCTCGGTGAGCGGGTTGTAAAAGACCCAGCCCGTGACGATGGGCATGTCCTGGATGCCACGGTCGCTGCCCGCGAGTTTCACGCGGATGCCGACGTGGCCCGCGTCGACGCGCGTCGTCGTCTGGCAACCGATGACCGTCACCAGCGCGGCCAGCGCGACGAAAGCGGCGACGCGTTTGGCGGAGCGACCCGCGGAGGCAGAGTCTAGCGAGACGATTCGGGCCATGGAAGGCGGAGCGTATCCGATCGGGGCGAGATAGGCTCGCCGCCGGTCCATCGATGTCTTCCGCGCACAATCCCGTTACTCCGTTTGCGGTCGCCTTCATTTCCATTGCCGTCGTCGCCTCGGGCGTCGCTTCGTACCTCGCGTTCTCTCCCGAGCGCTCCGGCCATCTCGCGTTCTGGACGCTCGCCGTGGGGCCCACCGGCGTGCTCGCAGCCATCGCAGCCGTCTGGGCGCAGCGCCAAGATCTCCTCCGCGAGTGGCTTTCGCCGCGCTGGGGCGACTTCACGCGCGGAATCCTCGGCGCCGTCGGGCTCTTTCTCGCGGCGTGGGGCGTCACGCATGTCGCGGCGCCGGTCGGATCGCCGCGAGAAATCTGGCTCGTCTCGCTCTACGGGCAGATCGGCGATCCGCGCGTCCTGCGAGCGCACGCGCCTGCCGTGGCGGCCGTCGTGCTCGCGGCGGCGGTCGGCGAAGAGCTCGTATGGCGCGGGGCCGTGACACAGCTTCTCGCGGAGCGCGTCGGATCGCGGACGGCGTGGCTCTGGTCGGCCGGGCTCTACACCCTGGCGCTCGCGCCCACCGCGTGGTCGCTCGGTTCGGCGGCCGGCCTCGATCCGATGCTCGTCGTCGCCGCGGCGGGCGGAGGTCTCGTCTGGGGCGGCATGGCTCGGGCTTTCGGCGGCCTCGTCCCGAGCATCCTCGCCCACGCGCTCTTCGACTGGGCCGTCCTGATGATGTTTCCCTTGTGGGGCCCCCCTCGCTAAAACCCGAGGAGACGGGAGAGCCGCCAAGCCGCAAAGGCGCCAAGAGAGAGTTTGTTCGAGAACAAACGAAAACGTGCGGATCGGCACCCAGCCGATCCGCACGTGTGCTCCGAACAACAATCCCTTGGCGTCTTGGCGACCTTGGCGGCTCTCCCTCTCGCCGGGTGATGGGTGTTACGCAGCGTCGAGTTCGGCTTTGGCCGGCGCGCGCATCACCTGGGCGCCGCTCATGTCGATGATGCCGAGGGCGTTGAAGACGCGCATCACCTGGTACGTCGGGTCGAGTTCGAACCAGCGGGCGGCGAAGTTCGGGCTCATGCCGTACTTGTGGTGGTTGTTCTGAAAGAGCTCGCCCGCGGTGACGAAGTCGAACACGAGCGTGTTCCGCGACTGGTCGCCGTTGTCGAAGTTCTTGTAGCCGTACTTGTGACCGCACCAGTTCACGATCGCGCCGTGCACCGGCCCCATGATCCACTGAACGGGCAGGAGCGCGTACTCCCAGGGGTGGGTCGCGAACTTGAAGTAGAAGAGCGCGTAGGCGGCGCCCCAGGCGACGCGGCCACCCCACGACTGGCCAAGGCGGTCGAGGGTCGGCCAGGTGGGCAGGCCGCCGTCGAAGCGGGCCTCGGGCTGCACGCGGTTGTACGCGTAGTCGTCGTACTTTTTCTTGGTGGCGAGCATCATCGTCCACAGACCGACGGGGCCCAGCTTGTGGTTCGTCGGCGAGTGCGGATCCTTCGGCGTGTCGCTGAAGGCGTGATGCATGCGGTGCAAGATCGCGTAGCCGCGAGGAGACAGGAAGCTCGGCCCCTGCGTCATGTACGTGCAGAGGTAGAAGAAGCGCTCCCAGCCCTTGCTCATCGCGTACATGCGATGCGCGCCGTATCGATGCAGAAAGAAGGTCTGAAAGAAGACCGACAGCTGCCAGTGCGCGACGAAAAAGATGGCGATGGCCAAGGCTCTCTCCCGGGGTTGGCGGCCCGCCCCAATCACGGCGCGAGCAACGGTGTAGGTCTACCCCGCCGAAAGCAGGTCAACCGTCATCGTTCGGTCATCCTGACAGCGATTACTGTCACGGACAATTCGCACCGGGCTCGCCCGGCATCCGGCGAGTTGAAGAGGGAGAGCCGCCAAGACGCCAAGGACGCCAGGGAATGAGGGGTCGAACCTTATGAATACGCAGCGTATTCGCGTCGCACCCAGCCAACCCCTTGGCGTCTTGGCGTCTTGGCGTCTTGGCGTCTTGGCGGCCTTGGCGGCTCCCCTCTCCTCTCTTCCGTAGCCCGACGGACTAGCGGTACCGGGCGGTGTTGCCGCGGAAGCTGGAGGCGCCCTGACGACGCTGGCCGCCGCCGGCTTGTGCGCCGGGGTTCGGGGAGGCCTGGGGCGCAGCGGCGGGGCGGGGATCGCCTCCCGTGACGGGGAGGCGCTTCCTGATGAGGCGCTCGATATCGGCCAGGAAGGCGCGCTCTTCGCGGTCGCAGAACGAGATGGCCTTGCCGGTGGCGCCCGCGCGGCCGGTTCGGCCGATGCGGTGCACGTAGCTTTCGGCGACGTTCGGGAGGTCGAAGTTCACGACGAGGGAGATGCCCTCGACGTCGATCCCGCGCGCGGCGACATCCGTCGCCACGAGGACGCGCGTCGTTCCGCGGCGGAACGCCTCGAGGGCGCGCTCACGCGCTCCTTGTGTCTTGTTGCCGTGGATTGCCGCGCTCCCGATCCCCGCGCGATCGAGCTGCTCGGAGAGGCGGTTGGCGCCGTGCTTGGTCCGCGTGAACACCAGCGTCCGCGCCACGTCGCCTTCCTGTCCCGTGGCCTTGGCCTCATGCAGGATGCGCTCAAGCATGGCGCGCTTGTCGGCCTTGTCGACGAACACCACGGACTGGTCGACCGATTCGGCCGTGGTCACGGTCGGAGCGATCGAGACGCGCGCCGGGTTGGCGAGCATCGTCCGCGCGAGAGTCTCGATGGGGCCGGCAATGGTGGCCGAGAAGAACAACGTCTGCCGGGACGCCGGCAAGGTCGCGACGACGCGGCGAACGTCGTGCACGAAGCCCATGTCGAGCATGCGATCGGCCTCGTCGAGCACGAAGTGAGTCACTCCGTCGAAGCGAACGAGGCGCTGCTGCATGAGGTCGAGCAGGCGTCCCGGCGTGGCCACGACGATGTCGGGTCGGGCCCGGAGCGCGATCTCCTGGCGCTGCTGGCTGACGCCTCCGTAGATGACGGCGTGTCTCAGGCCGAGGTGCCGGCCGTACGCCGCCACCCGATCGGCGATCTGCGACGCAAGCTCGCGTGTCGGCGTGAGAATCAGGGCGCGGATGACCGGAGGGCTCGACGGGGCGAGCGGCTCGGCCGAGAGGCGCGCAAGGATGGGGAGGACGAACGCCGCCGTCTTGCCCGTACCCGTCTGGGCGCCAGCGAGCACGTCGCGGCCTTCGAGTGCGCGGGGGATCACCTCGGTCTGCACCGGCGAGGGCTGCGTGTACTCCTCTTCGAGGACGGCTCGGACGATGGCGGGCGGTAAACCGAGGGCCGTGAACGGCGAAGCCGCGATGGCTTTCTCGATCTCGGGGGTCATGGGAACGGGACGGAACTCCACTTCGCGGGGAGCGTCCTGGAGACCGTGGGAGACGCGAGCACCGGGCGAACCTGTGCGCGGGCGCGCTGATGTGAAGCGACGACGTGAACGATTGAAATTCAAGAGACCTTGGGCTTTCGCGGCCGTGCCCATGCTGGGCACTAACAAGAACCATCCTCGCTGCCGCGGGCTCGGAAGGGCGGGACGCGACCGTCATCGGCCTCGTCGTCACGCTCCACTGCCGAATGCCGTCCGGTTCTGTCGCCCGCGAACTAGCGCGGCGTGAACGGGAATGGGCTCTTGGCTCGTCTCGTGACTGCGGGGATGAATAACCCGTGCGCGCGCTTGACGCAAGGTGGCGACGCTCGCGGTCGCCAAGTCACGCACGGCGAAGAGGGAGAGAGTGAGCCGCAGAGGGCGCAGAGGGCGCAGAGGATTTGATGGGGGATTCAACTCGGACCTTTGGCGCGTGAGGCGCGTCGCGACGGTGCCACGACGCGGACGTCGCGAGGGACCGCGACCCGGACGTCGAGAAGCATTCATCCCCTCGAACCTCTGCGCCCTCTGCGCCTTCTGTGATGTCTGCCGGCAAATCTCTCTCAGACCGTGCCGTATCAATGGGCGAAAAAAACGCGCCGCGCATGCTCGGATGCCGCGTTATCCAAGACAAAACGCGAAGACGCGGTACTAGGCTGAGCGCCGATGCGCGCAGAGGATGTATCGCCCCAAGAGGCCGCGGCCGCGCGGGCCCGCATCGCGCCTCTGGTCGCAAACGCCGGTGAACGCACCCGCGACGAGCTCGTCGAGCTCGGGGCGCTCATTCTCTGCACATATCCCGCGTTCGCGCCGCAAATCGACGCCCACCCCGAGGACCTGCTCGCGCTCGCCCGTGGCACGCGGCAGGCGCGCGATCTCCGGGCCTATCGGCGCCTCGCCTCGAGCGCCGTCGGCGATCTCTCCGACGGCGCGCGCGTGCGGCGAGGCCTTCGCGGCTGGGCGGCCCGCGAGAAGCTGCGAATCGCTGCTCGCGAGCTGCTCGCCCATCCGGGCCACGACGTCGACGTCACGGCCCGCGAGCTCGCCGACCTGGCCGACGTCTGTTGCGAGATCGCCCTCGCCGAGGCCCTCGCGTGGGCCGAAAACCGCTTCGGGACGCCCATCGCGTCGAACGGCGCCTCGTGCGCGTTCTCGGTCGTCGGCATGGGCAAGCTCGGGGGTCGCGAGCTCAACGCCGGCAGCGACGTCGACCTCATGCTCTTCTACGAAACGGACGACGGGTTCGTCGTCCCGCGCACGCCCTCGAGCGGCGCGCACTCGCTGCACGAGCACTTCACGCGGGTCGCGCAGCGCTTCGTCGCGACGCTCGACGAAGCGACCGACGACGGTGTCGTGTGGCGCGTCGACCTGCGCCTGCGTCCCGAGGGAACGCGCGGTCCCCTCGTCAACGCCCTCGCCGCGGCGGAGCGGTACTACGAGACCTGGGGCCGAACCTGGGAGCGCGCGGCGCTCGTCCGGGCGCGGCCCGTCGCTGGCGACGCGCATTTCGGCGCGCGTCTCCTCGGCGCGCTCGCGCCATTCGTGTGGCGGCGCGCGGTCGACCCCGTCGTGGTCGACGAGCTAGCCGGGATGCTCCATCGGTCGCGGGCCGAGGCGGGGCCCGGCGTCGACGACGACTTGAAGATCGGCCGGGGCGGGATCCGCGAGATCGAGTTCTTCGCGCAGGGCCTCCAGCTCGTGTGGGGTGGCCGCGAGCCCCGCGTCCGGGGTCCGAACACGATCGACGCGCTCCGGCGCTTGCGGGCGCACGGCTTCGTGACCGAACGCGAAGAGCGGGACCTCGCCGACGCGTATCTCCTGCTCCGGCGCCTCGAGCATCGCATCCAGTTCGCCACCGGCCAGCAGACCCACCGCGTGCCGAGCGATCCGAGCATGATCGAGCGCATCGCCCGCTCGCTCGGGTACGACGGGACCGATCGGCTCCTTCGCGAGGTCTATCGCATCCGCTCGGGGGTGGCGGCGCGATTTGGATCCCTGGGAAACGCCGAAGGGCGCTCCGTCGAGCCGACGCTCGACCGCCTCTGGGCCGCTCTCGACGCGCAAGACGAATCAGCCGTGGCCGCCGCGGCGGTCGAGTCCTTCGGAGGCTTGGCGTCGACCGATCTTCCGCGGCACCTCCTGGCGCTCGCGCGACCGCCTCACAGCCCGCTCGGCGCGTCGACGCGCGATCGCGATCCGTCGTTTGCTCGACGGCTCATCGGCGCCCTGGCCGACGCGGCCGATCCCGAGCAGGCCACGCGCCTCTTGGCTGCCTTCTTCGCGCGGTTTTCCACGCCGGGGGCCTATGTCCGCGCCCTCGCCGACGATCCGTTCCGGGTCCGCGCGGTCTGCTCGCTCCTCGGGGCGAGCTCGTTTCTCGGAGACGCGCTGGCCGCCCATCCGGACATGGCCGATCTCGTCTTTTTCGGCCGTGGGGTCCCGACCCCCGAAGTGGCGCGCGCCCAGGTCGACGAAGAGATCGCGGCGCTCGCGCCTGCCGACGCAAGCGACGTCGACGCGTTCGTCGGGGCGATGCGCCGGGCCAAGCGCCGCGTGATGTTCGAGGTTGGCCTCGCCGACCTCGCGGGAGAACTCGGAACGCGCGAGGTCGCTCACGTGCTGGCCGCCCTCGCTGACGCGAGCCTCGACCAGGCGTGCCGTTTCGCCCTTCGCGAGCGGCGGGACATCGAGCTCCGCGAGGGCAAGGATAGCGGGCGCCGCCGTCCGGCTCCCGAGTGCGTGCTCGCCGTCGTCGCGATGGGCAAGCTCGGGGGGCGCGAGATCGGTTACGGGTCCGACCTCGACCTCTTCTTCGTCTACGAGGCGGCCGACGAGGCCGGCGCCGAGCGCGCCGCGCGCGTGGCCCAGCGTGTCATGCGCCTGCTCGAGACACCCCACGCCGAGGGCCCAGGCTACGAGCTCGACACGCGGCTCCGGCCGTCGGGCAGTCAGGGGCTGCTCGTCGTGTCGCTCGACGGTTTCACGCGCTACCAGAGCGAGCGTGCCGAGTCCTGGGAGCGCCAGGCGCTCGTGAAGGCGCGCGCCTGCGCGGGCGATCGCGATCTCGGTTCCCGCGTCGTCATGGTCGCCCGCAAGGCGGCGTACGAACGGGGGGCACCGGATCCCGAGCGGCTTCACCACCTGCGTCTTCGCATGCAGCGCGAGCTCGGGCACGAGCGCCTCGATCGATCGCCCGCCCGCTACGACCTCAAGGTGGGTCGGGGCGGCATCGTCGACGTCGAATTCGCGACGCAGTGGCTCCAGATGCACCACGGAAACGATCCCCGCGTGCGGTCGACCGAGACCGAGGTCGCGATCTCGGCGCTCGAGACGTGCGGTCACCTCGACGCCTCGATCGCGGAAGCGCTCCGCGACGGCTGGCGTTTCTTGCGGCGCCTCGAACAGCGCGTGCGCGTCTCTCACGGAACGAGCGTGAACCTCCTCGAAGAGGGCGCACCGGGCCTCGTCACGCTGGCGCGCCGCATGGGGATGCGCGACGGGCCACGCGCGCGCGCAGACCAGACCCTGCTCGAGCGCTACGTGGCCGTCACGACCGACGTGCGCACGGCGTATCTGCGAGTCCTCGGCCTGAAGAGCGGAGTAGACTCGAGGGCGCCATGAAGGTCTGCGCCCGCTGCGCCGAGCCGTATGCCGACGACGCGGGATTCTGCCCCCTGGACGGAACGCCGCTGACGCGCGACCCCGATCCCTTCGTCGGCCGAACGCTCGCCGCGCGATACCGTCTCGTGCGCAAGATCGGCAGCGGTGGGATGGCGGTCGTCTACCTCGCGCGGCACGTGATGATCGAGCGTCTCAGCGCGATCAAGATCCTGCGGCAAGACCTCGGGATGAACGTGTCGCACCGCGAGCGGTTCTTGCGCGAAGCGCGCGCGGTCAATCGCATCAACCACCCGAACATCGTCGAGATCACCGATTTCGGGGAAGACGGCGGCCTCGTCTTCCTCGTGATGGAGTACGTCGAGGGCGAGTCGCTGCAGGCGGCGCTCGGTCGTGGCCGATTCGAGACGCTTCAGGCCGCGCGCGTCGCTCTTCAGATCGCCGCCGCGCTCGGCCGCGCCCACGAGCTCGGCGTCATCCACCGCGATCTCAAGCCCGAAAACGTGCTCCTCGTGGCGAAGCGCGAAAACAGCGGAGGAGTGTTCGCGAAACTCACCGACTTCGGAATCGCCAAGATCGTCGACGCGCCGACGATCACCTTCACCGAGCAGCGCTTCGGCACGCCCGGCTACATCGCGCCCGAATACATCGACGGCCACCCGGCGACCGCGCTCGGCGACCTCTACGCGCTCGGCGTCGTCTTCTATCAGATGCTGACCTGCGAGCTCCCGTTCGACGAGAAGATCCCGATCGATCTCATCGTCGCGGCGCTCAAGGGCACGCCGATCAAGCCGAGCGCGCGGGTTTCCGACGTCCCGGCGGACCTCGAAGACCTCATCCTGCGAATGATCGCGCGCAAACCCGAGGACCGCCCGCGCGACGCGTTCGCCGTCCACGACGCGATCGAGGCCGTCATTCGCAGGCTCGCGGCTCCGGCTCCGGCGCCTTCGTCCGAGGGGGCATTCGTGATCGCTCCCGGGTCCGAGTCGATCGAGGACGCTCCGCCGAGCTCGACGGCATCGCCGCAATCGTGGCTCGCGTCGGAGCTCCTCGACCGCGGCGTGACCGAGTTCGACGATCGCTGGCACAAGACGCTCGCCGACTTCGATCGGCACATCGAGACCGCCAATCGCACACGCGGCTCGGGCGACCTGGGGGTCCGGCGGGCTCGCGACCTGGCCGACACGGCACGCGCTCTCCTGGCGTCGCTCGAGCGCGTGAAGGGCGCGGTGTCCGAATACCAGGCCGAGGTCGACGGTCTCGAGGCCCACGGCCGCGCCTTTCGCGAAACGCTCGGTCACGCCATCGATGCCCTGTCGCGCGATCGGTCACGGCAGCTCGCGCACCTCGAAGCGATTGCGGCCCTGCGCGCCGGCATTCGCGAGGAGATCGCGGCGACCACGGTCACGAAGGCGCGCGACGCACGACAGCGGGAGACGCTCGTGTGGGAAGGCGCCGCGCTCGAGGCCGAAGAAAGAAAGGCGCGAGCGCTCGATGCCGACCTGACTTACCAGATCGAGACGCTCCAGCGCGAGTTCGACGCCCGGAACGCGGAACTCGAGAGCAAGCTCGCCGAGTCGACAGGAATGCTCGAGGGAGCGCTCTCGGCGATGCGACGGATCACGGGCGAGCTCGTTCGCGCGATGGCCGACGCCGCGAATTGCTTGTGAGGCGCATCACCATGCGCCGCTACGATGCATACGGAACGTCGTGGCAAGAAGGGCTTCTCGTGGCTCTGTCGCTCGGCGTTTTCGGGAGCGCGGTCGCTTGCGGCAGTGACACCACCGGCACCGGGACCGGTGGCGTATCCGGGTCGCCCGGAGACGGAGACGACAACGCGTGCACCTCCGGCGATCAGGACGGCATCGTCGGCGGGAACAATCTCGTCGAGCTCACGGTGAGCGACACGGGTTTCGGAGTCGGTGCTCCCGACAGCGGTTCGACCGAGTCGAACATCACCGTGCAAAACCTCGCTATGGTGACGCTGGTCATGACCAACATCGGCACCAGGCCGCATGACTTCGTCATTCAGTGCATGCCGACGCCGAACACCAAGGGTTGTCCGACGCAATCGTGCTTTCCCGCCGCCGCGAACGTTCCGGCCGTACAGCCGGGCAAGAGCGCCACGGCGATGTTCCAGACTCCAGCGACGGAGGGCGGGTACACCTTCACGTCCGACGAACCGGGCGACACGCAGACGGGGGCCGACGGTGGTGTCACCGGTCTGGTCGGCGAATTCAACCTGATGTGATGAGGTCCGCTCGCGGTTCAGGGATCGGTGCGTGGCGCTTCGCCGTGGCGCGCGCGCGCGCGCTCCCGGTCGCCCTCGCTCTCGCGCTTGCCCCCGCTTTCGCCATGAGCTCGTCCGTCGCCCATGCACAGGTCGTGGCCGCCGAACCCGTGGCGCCCATCGAAGCCCCGTTCCCAGACGGGGCGCCCGCCGTGGAGACGCAGGTGGTCCTGCAACTCGTGGTCGACGCGTCGGGGCATATCGAGTCGGCTGTTGCGGTATCGCGCGCTCCCGCCGACGCCCCCGAGTCGTTCGTCGACGCCGCCGTTACAGCCGCGAAGAACGCCACGTTTGCCGCCTCGAGTCGCGACGGACGCGCGGTGCGGTCTCGCGTCGAGTACGTCGTCGTCTTTCATCCGCCGCCCGCGCCTGCGCCTGGGTCCTCGCCCGCGCCCGCGCCCGCGGCCGCGCCGCTCTCCACGAACGAGCAGGACGAAGACTACGCCCAGGTCGTCCAGGTGCGCGGCGCCGGCTGGTCCTCGCCTCGCGGTATCGACGACGTTCGCATCAAGCGCGACCGGCTCGAAGCTTCGCCCCGACAGCAGACGAGCGAGATGCTCTCGGCCGCGCCGGGCTTCTTCGTCGACCACGAGGACAGCGAAGGCCTCGGCAACGACGTCTACCTGCGCGGCTTCGATCTGGA
>OCTA010005993.1_pt1 | contig 10446 bp, 8 predicted proteins | sample 1538991 | NCBI WGS metagenome assembly OCTA01 (sample SAMEA3539302, study PRJEB22396) | soil metagenome | biome: tundra; feature: field; material: soil | place: USA | collected 2010-05 | depth 0.15 m | reverse complement strand
TTGGCCAAAGTAGCTACGTAGAAGCATAGTTTGGCCACGAAATCTGTCCAACGGCGCAATCCAAGGCTCCAAAACAATTTCGTTGACTTCTGTTCTTGTATGCAGGCATAATGGCACATATACGAATGCCGAGTGACGAGAGCACTTCAGATGTCCGGCGCTGGTTTGCTGAAGCGATCAGCGGAATTTGGCCGGTCGCGACAGGCTCGGTGTCGCTGAGGACGGGGCCATGTATCCGCAAGAACTGTCCGGCGTGTGCCGCCGGAAAAGGCCATAGTAGCTACGCGCTCTACGTGCGGCGGGGATCTCGCCGGTTTTCAATCTATGTCCCTCAAAGACTGGTCCCCGATGTCCGTAGGGCAATCGAGAATGGGCGTTTATTGCAGGAATTGATCAACGAAGCCGGGGTGCGGTACGTCAGCGCGCTCAAGAACGAGGAACCGCCGGTGCCGCGAAAATAAGGTGAGCCCTGCCCCGATTTCTGTCGGTGCAGGCCGACGACCGCCGGCTGGCGCGTGTCACAGCGCGGCGGGCGCAGGTTTTCGAGGAGTTTTGCCCATGCTGAGCCCGGAAGCCTTTGAAGGTTGGTGCAAGGGGAGCGGGATCGCACCGTATGCCCGAGCGCTGATGGACCAAATTCGCACCTCTGATCCGGCTCGTCGCGTGGGCGGTGGCCGGTCGAATGTCAGCGGCCGCTACCCAAGCCGGAAGATGGGCGTCACGATTCAGTTCGAAAGCCATCGGGTGGAGCTCGCTGGTATTTATGAGATGGAGCACGATGCCGAAGTCCTCGAGTTCTACGATCAGGCCATTCAGATCAAATTGAGTTACGAAGGCCACGGCGGAAAGCGGCTGGGGGTTCTCCATACACCGGACTTTTTCGTGATACGCACGCGCAGCGCTGGCTGGGAGGAATGGAAAACCGAAGAGGATCTCTTAAAACTGGCAAAGCATAGCCCGAACCGATATCTCGCCGGCGAAAACGGCCAGTGGCGCTGCCCACCGGGTGAAGTCTATGCCAGGGATCTCGGCTTCTATTATCGAGTCCGCTCTTCCCGTGAAATCAACTGGGTGTACCAGCGGAATATCCAGTTCCTCGAGGACTACCTCCGATCCGAAATGCCAATTCGGCCAGGGGCGCAGGAACACGTACGCATGCTCGTTGCCGACCGCCCGGCCATCCGACTTAGCGATCTTTTTCAGGAGACGCAGGGCACCGTCACGCACGACGAGCTGTTCGCCATGATCGCGCTCGGGCCTCTCGAAACGGACCTCTCCTCCGCTCCCCTAACAGAACCCGACAAGGTTCATATCCGATTGACCCCATTGCAGGCCGACATCCACAAGGGCGTTTGGATGGCTATGCCGAATCCCGATGTTGGGCTCCTTTCGGGAATGGGCCCCGATCAGATAGCGGAGGCGAATCGGCGGTTAAAGCTGATTCGGGCTTATCAGGCCCGGGAGCCGCTGGACGAAAACGTGTCAACACGGACCGTTCGACACTGGCTACAACGATTCCGGCAAGCAGAGGCTCTGCATGGCGATGGCTATCTTGGACTACTACCGCGTTTTCAATCTTGCGGGAACCGGAACCGCAGGCTTCCGGAGAAGACCCAGACCTTGATGTCGGACATCATCGCGACTGACTACGAGACTCTCAAGCAGAAGCGGAAATTTCACGTGTATGGTGCGCTTGTTCGCTCCTGTGAATCCGAGGGAACCGTGGCGCCGAGCTATAAGACCTTTTCTGCCGCCCTCGACCGCAGGTTACAAGGCGATCTCGTGCTCAAACGGTGTGGCCGCCGGGCGGCATATCAGCTCGCACCGCCCTACCTGGAACTACACCTGACCACGCCGCGGCATGGTGAGTGGCCTTTTCACATCTGTCATATCGACCATACCGAGCTGGATGTGGAGATCGTTTGCTCCAGCACGGGCCGGAACCTCGGCCGTCCTTGGCTGACGATTTTCCTCGACGCATTTTCCCGACGCGTGCTGGCCTTCTTCTTGTGCTTCGATCCGCCATCCTATCGATCTTGCATGATGGTCCTGCGGGAATGCGTTCGCCGCCATGGGCGTCTTCCGCAGATCGTGGTCGTCGACGGCGGAAAGGAGTTCGAAAGCGTCTACTTCGAGACGCTGCTCGCGCGCTACGAATGCATCAAGAAAACTCGGCCACCCGCTCAGCCACGCTTTGGTTCCGTGTGCGAACGGCTTTTTGGAACCAGCACCCAGCTCATCTACAGTCTCGCGGGAAACACCCAAATCACCAAGAACGTCCGCCAGGTGACCGCCAGTGTTGATCCCAAGAAACACGCTGTGTGGACGCTGGAGTTTCTGCACAATCGCCTGTGCGAGTGGACGTACGACTTCTACGACACCACGATGCATCCCGCCCTCGGCCAAAGTCCCCGTGATTGTTTTGCGCTCGGATTAGAACGCTCTGGGAATCGTCCTCATCGCCAAATCCCATACGACGAAGAGTTCCGGATGATGACCCTGCCAACCACCGCCAAGGGAACCGCTCTCGTCAACATCGGGAAGGGCGTCAAGATAAATCACCTTCACTACTGGGCACCCGTTTTCCGCGACCCCGCCGTCGAACGCACCAAAGTGCCGGTCCGTTACGACCCCTATGACGCGGGCACCGCTTTTGCCTATGTTGGAAGTCGTTGGGTTGCCTGCTATTCCGAGCACTTCTCGCTATTTCACGGACGTTCGGAACGAGAGATGATGATCGCGGCCGCCGAACTGCATAAGCAATATCGGGACCATTCCCGCCAGTTTAAGCTCACGGCCCGTAGACTCGCCGACTTTGTCGCCTCGGCAGAGTCGGAAGAATCGCTCCTCGTCCAACGTCTTCAGGATGCGGCTGCCAGGAGAATCCGCCTCGAGAGTGGCGAACCCGGCGACCGCCGTGAGCACGGGGCCGCGGGTCAGGGCGAGAGCGGATCACAATCAGAATCTGAGCTGGCCCCACTCGAAACACCTGCGGAAAAACGAAGGCTGGTGCCGCCGCCTGAGTTGTATGGGGAGTACTGAATCGTGCCCAAATACGCATTCCCGCCCGAATTGTTGGAGCAATCACCCGAGGCCCGGCTCGGCTATTTTAAGTCGTTCACGATTGCACACCCCCTCCTGAGGGAGGCCGATGCGGCTTTGAAACAAGCGATCCAGGAGCCCACCGGCTGGTCATTGATTTTCGTCTACGGCCCGACTGGAGTGGGGAAGACGACGCTGCGCCGGCGAGTGGAAAAGCATCTGAAGGAGGCGATGATGGAGGCACTTCGTCAAGACCCGGGCATGTTGCCGGTAGTCAGTCTGGAGGCACCGGCGCCGGATTCCCACCAGTTCAGCTGGAAAGACTACTATCTTCGGGCACTCGTCGAGCTGGAGGAACCGCTCATCGACCGAAAGCTGACGCATACAGCGCATACCTCTTTCCGCGGCGGCTCCGGCAGAGCGCTCAGCGATCCTCGTGTGCCGGGAATTGAGCTGCGCCTGGCTTTGGAAAGCACCCTGATTCATCGTCGGCCAAAGGCGTTCTTCATCGACGAGGCCCAACACCTGGCCAAGATGAGGAGCGGTCGCAAACTCCAGGACCAGCTCGACTCGATCAAGTCCCTGGCCAGCATCACCAATACGGTTCATGTCCTGTTCGGAACGTACGAGTTGTTGCCCTTCCGGAACCTCAGCGCGCAGTTGAGCCGGCGGAGCATCGATATCCACTTTCCCCGATACCGCGCCGAGAGAAGCGGAGATTATACAGCCTTTCGGAGTGTTGTCTTCACTCTCCAGCGTCACTTGCCTTTGCCAGGCGAGTCGGATCTTCTGCCTCACGTCGAGTATTGCTATGAGCGTTCGATTGGCTGTGTCGGGCTCGTCAAAGACTGGCTGACACGGGCCTTGGCCCTCGCCATAAACCAAGGTGCCGACGCCGTGAGCTTCAAAATGCTCCAAAAGACAGCCTGGCCGTTGGACCAGTCCGAAAGAATGGCCCGGGAGGCGGTCGACGGCGAGAGTGAAATGTCGGAAAGGGAGGAGACACGAGATCGTCTGAGACAGATGCTGCAGTTGGGAGCCACACACTCGGCAACAGCAACGGCCCGGACCAATGCGCCGGTTCCACACGCGGGTCCACGCGTTGGCCAACGCAGGCCGGTTCGGGATCTCGTTGGGGTAGGCGGGCAGGCTTGAATGCTTACTGACGGTTTTGCGGCCTACGAGACCTGGGACCTGACGATGCCCGTGGTCCCACCCCATAGTCGGCTTTATAATCTCAGCCCTGTCGGGTTCGGCACACCGATGGTGGAGTGCCTCACAAGCTATTTCTCGCGGCTCGCCCAAGCGCACTGCCTTTCTCCCGGCGTGCTTAACCAGCATGAGTTGATGCCGCACGGGGCCGGCGCCCGAAACATGTTTAGCGTTAAGACAAATGGTCGAGCGCGTTGTTACACTTCGGGCATCAACGGTAAAGAGACCGTAGCTGGAAACTTTGTCTCGGTACTTGGAAGCCTGACTGCCAGGAGAGACCTCAAATACCTCACCATGATCCCCTGGAAGACGCTCTTGCCGTCGAAGTTTCTGATGCGCAACGTCGCGGCGTGGTGTCCTGACTGCCTGATCGCTTGGGAAGAATCCGGCAAAACCGTTTACGCACCTCTGCTGTGGACTTTAGAGGCCGTCAAGTTTTGCCCTTACCACCGGCGCCCACTGCGCCTCACCTGCCCGCACTGCAAACTTCCGCAAGGGCTGCTCGGCCACCAGTCGCGGGTGGGCTTCTGTGCTCGCTGCAGACGCTCGCTTGCTTCCGATTCGGGTAAGGACGATTCCGAACGCTACTCGGTCCTCCGTCAGGAAACGCCAGAGTGGGAAATCTGGGTGGCGAACCAAGTTGCCCGGCTGATCGAAGTCGGGTTTCACAACCCGCCATTATTGACCAGAGAACAAATGTCCGAGTTGATTCGGATCGCAAGCGGCCTCGTGGGCCTAACCAAACTTGCCCAGATATTGGGAGTCAGCGCCACTGCGGTCCACGGATGGCAAGTCGGCGCCGTGCAGCCAACATTTGTGCTGTATCTGCGCGTGGCGCGTGTGCTAAATGTCCCTTTGGCGGATCTCCTCACAGGAAGGGTCATGCTGGCCACGATTCATTCCCTGTGTCTCGTCGGCGTGCCGCACTGGCGCAACGTATGGGGGTGGCGACGCTCGGCCTTTAACAATAAAGATGCGGCACGCCAGATGAAGGCGGCATTGACAGAGGTTCCCCCACCATCCCTGATGGCCTTTGCGAAGCGGCACGGATATAGCCACGGGATCCTGCGCAAATACCTTCCTGACCAGTGCAGAGCGATCCAGCAGCGATATCGAGAGCACTACGCCGCTTCCATTGAACAGCGGCAAGCCGCGAAAATCGAGGAGTTTCGGCGAATCGCCCACCAATTGCACGAGGACGGTGTGGACCTATGTTCGAACCGCATACTGACGCGGATGGTGGTACCACACAGTCTGAAGTATGCCATCGCCCGTGAAGTGCTGGCCGAAATCCGGCGCGAGATAGCGAATCGGAAACCCACGATCAAAACGAGATCCAAAGGGCGCTGAGCCCAGGACGAAGAAGCCTGATTCGAGCCGTCTAACGACGTCCGGTTACGGCTGACGGTTCGGTGCACACCGCTCAAGGATGAGCTTCCAGCCGTTCCGCGCCTCGGCAGCGGCCTGGATGATACCTGCGACCTCGGCGGCGTCCACGCGTTCATCTGAGATGCGTGCGGTGCGGGCGTACTGCTCCGCGAGCGCGCGTCGCTCAACAGGTTTTTTCCCGCGCTCGATCAGACGCGCGTACGCTTCGCACGAGTACGCAAAGGTCTCCCGCTTCCGATACTCGATGTCGAGCAGCCATTCTTTCCTTCGAGTCTGACGGAGGCCAACGATGGCGCGCTTGCAGTTGTGGAAGATGTGCGCGGCCTCGTGGACGATGAAGTCTGCGAAAGGATCGTCCTGAGAGAAGTACTCCGTCGAAACGTAGCTGGTGGTTTCTTCGCTCACGCCGACGAGGCATGGCGCGTCATCTCCGAGCAACTCCGCCCCAACGCTCGCGAGGTACAGGTTCGCGAGCGTCCACGCAGAGCCATCGAAGGAGCACTCGAGCAGGAGCGACTCGATGTTTGCGCCTGTCACGAAGATGACGGATCGCTCGAGCATGGCGAGCACCAAGTCCTGCTCCACCTTCGGGAATAGGCCGCGAACCATCGGTTCAACCTTCGCGCGCGTCAGCAAAATGGTATCAGACTCCGGTAGCGGCTCTTGGCTGAGCCCTGCAGTTAATCGTCTGACTTCGCGAACAAGCGCGTTGCGAAGATCGTCGTGGGCACGTTTCTCGCGTTGCAGGAAGCCGCCGGACCAGGCTGATCGATAGGGGTCGCTCTCTCCCGTGCGGAGATAGCGTTCAGTCTCTTGGGCGACGGTGCGCTGGGTCTCTGTCATTTTCGGCATCGGGCGCCCGGGCGTTTCGGTCGTCTCGGAACGCCTTGATCGAATCGCCGGGCTCGCCTCTGGCGGCTTCGTCAAATTCGCAGGGATCGCAATCAATGGCGCCCTTAGGCCCGGAAAGGCATCACCTAATGTTGGTTCATTCAATGTTACCTCTAAGCACCGTCAACGGTCCCGGAGAACGCGCCGTGGTATGGCTTCAAGGATGTGATTTGCGTTGCGCTGGCTGCTGGAACCCGTCCGGCCACATATTCGATACGGGCCACGATCGGCGGTGTGACTTGAACCGTAAAAAAGCAACTGCACTTTATGCTTCCCTGCTGCTGATGCATCAGGGTTGGGGCTGCTTCTGCTTGTCCCGTGCTCGGAACACTCTCAATCGGTGTTTGCACGGTAGTGCCCTGCATCTCCGCAATGTGCGTCTATCCAAGTCGAGTTGGCAAACTGCTCAGGGTTGCCGGTAAAGCTAGGCGACCAGGAAGGATCTATGGCTCAGAACGCCGGGTTCGGGACCACCGGCCCGGCCAACGTCCGAGATGGCGACAATACATCCACTTGAAACGCACCATCAGGTAGGCGCGGCAAGTGGAGACGGGTCCAACACCGACCCGCGTTAGGCACTCTACAATTCTCAGCTTAAGCGCGGGCATGCCTCGCCACCTTGATAGAGGCAAAAAGAAGCTATCGGTGGACGCCTCTGGAGACCTGACCCACCGTAGACAAAACAACGGGGCATATGATACTCTCATTTGCGTAGCGCAAAGGAGTCTGTGATGCCGCAAATCAAGTCCGAAGTTCTCCAAGGAACCCTCGACCTGATGGTCCTTAAGACGCTGGCTTCGATTGGTCCGCTGCACGGATACGGGGTTGCCCGGCGCATCGAGCAAGTCAGTCAGGAGCTTCTTCGGCTCAATGAAGGCACAGTCTACCAATCTCTTCTGCGTTTAACCCAGAAGGCCTGGATCTCCTCCAAGTGGGGAGTTTCGGAGAACAACCGTAGGGCGAGATTCTATTTCATAACCAGTGCCGGCCGAAAGCAACTCGCTCGGGAAACCGAGAGCTGGGAACGTATTTCCGGTGTGGTCGGCAGGGTGCTGCAACTTGAAGATAGGAGTTAAGAGATGCTTGCCGCTTTGCGATTGATGGTAGCGCGCGTTCGCGGTTTGATCGACCGCCGGAGCGCCGAAGACGACGTCGACCAGGAGATTTACATGCACCTGGCCATGCTGACCGAGCGTTTCATGCGCCAAGGCATGAATGAGGAAGAAGCGCAATCCGCGGCCCGGCGACAGTTCGGAGGTGTCACGGCAACCAAGGAAGAACTTCGCCAGCGGCGTTCCTTCCCCTTAATTGAAGCGCTCCTGCAGGACGTGCGCTACGGGTTTCGGCAACTGGGAAAGGCGCCGGCTTTCACCGCCGTGGCAGTGTCGATTCTCGCGCTCGGCGTCGGAACCAACACCGCAATATTCAGTATTGTCGACGCCGTCTTACTGCGGCCACTTCCCTACACGGATGGGGGGCGGTTGGTTTGGCTCGGTGAAGTCCAAAAATCCGATACCACCGACGAGGTGACTCTGACACCGGATTTTCTGGATTGGCGATCCCGGAATCACGTTTTTACAGCGATGGCGGCATTTAACACGGCGAAGCGAACGCTGACCGGCAGCGGGGAGCCGCTGTCGCTTTCCGCAGCCAAGGCGTCCGCCACGTTGCTGCCGATACTCGATGTGCAGCCGCTGCTCGGCCGAAACTTCCGTTCTGACGAGGACCAAAAAGGCCACGATAACGTTGCCATCCTATCCTACGGTCTATGGCAACAAACCTTCGGAGCGAACCAGGATGTCGTCGGGAAGTCGATCCGTGTCGACGATCAGCTCCTGATTGTGGTTGGTGTTTTGCCGCGGGAGTTTCGTTTCCCTTCGTCAGAACCAGTGGACATCCTCACTCCGCTGGGAAAGAATGAGGCAGTCGAGTCAAAACGAAGCGCAGAAATGACGATCGTCCGGAACGTTATCGCGCGGCTGAAACCCGGCGTGAGCCTGGAGCAGGCGCGGGCGGAAATGGAATTGATTGAATCTCAGTTGGCTCCGCCGTCTTTCATGTCGGCCGCTCGAATAACAGTCAGCGTCATCTCCCTCCGCGAACGCTTTGTGGGGAATGTGCGCGCGGCGCTGATCGCGGTTTTGTGCGCGGTTGCGTTCGTGCTGGTGCTGGCGTGTGCGAACGTAGCCAATCTATTGTTGAGCCGCGCCGTTACCAGGCAGCGCGAAATGGCGATCCGCTCCGCACTCGGCGCATCGCGCTGGCGCCTTGCCACGCAACTGCTTGTCGAAAGTCTGATGCTTGCGGCATTGGGCTGTCTGGGAGGCCTAACTTTGGCTCTCTGGACGCGAAGCGTCTTCGTGAGTCTGCTTCCCAAGAGCATTCCCGGTCTCGAAACCCTCCCGTTGGACCTCCGCGTCTTTGCCTTTGCAGTAGTGGTTGCGTTCGTTAGCGCCGTCGTCTTCGGCCTCGGCCCTGCGCTATCGACTGCGCGTTCCCCGGTCGTTGAATCACTCATTTCCGGCGGCCGCTCGGCCACAGGTGGCGTTCAAAGGCAACGCTGGCTGAATCTCCTGGCGTCGGCACAGATAGCGATTGCGATTGTGCTCCTGACTGGCGGTGGATTGGTCCTTGAGAGCTTCTGGAAATTGAGATATCGGGATCTGGGATTTCAACCGAATCATCTGTTGACAGCGCATATGCAGCTCAGCCGCGCGAGGTATCCCGATAGCGCGAAACAAATTGCCTTCCTTGACACAATGATGGATAGTGTCGCGAACCTGCCCGGAGTTGAGGGCGTTGGCGTAGGCAACCTGCCTCCAGGAGAAGGCCACGCCACGAATGGTTTCGGGATAGAAGGACGTCAACAACTGCCCAGGGGACGAAGGCCCGTTGCCCAACGCTACGCCGTCAGCGTTGAATATTTTCGGCTCTTGGGAATTCCTCTGATCGAAGGGCGGGGGTTCCTCGAAAGCGACAATGCTGCTGCCGCTCCTGTTGCCCTAATCAGCGAGACCTTCGCTCGCCGCAATTTCGCCGGGGAGAGTTCCATTGGAAGAAGAGTTCGCCTTGAAAGTGCGGATGCTTGGCGGACCATCGTTGGAGTCGTAGGAGACGTCAAGACCGCAGGCCTGGCGGCAGCGCCGGAAGCGGTCATTTATTTTCCCTACCGTCAAACTGGAGCCAATGGCGTCGATGTGATTCTCCGGAGTGGTCGGGACCCTGGGGCGATCGCACCTGGGCTGAGGAAAACGGTAGCCCGACTTGATCCGCAACAGCCAATCGCAGAAATAAGTACGATGGACCTCCGACTCACTGAGTCAGCTTCGAGGCCCCGCCTGGCCGCAGTTTTGTTAGGTAGTTTTGCTGCATTGGGACTGATCCTTGCCACCGTGGGTTTGTACGGAGTGATGACGTTTTTGGTGCGATGGCGATTCCGGGAAATCGGCATTCGCCTGGCAATTGGGGCGCAGCCGTCCGATGTGACCCGAATGATTTTCGCCCACAGCTTCAAAGTAATTCTCGGAGGCGTAGTCGTGGGAGTGTGTGGTTCTCTTTGGCTGAATCGCCTGATCCAAACTCTGCTATACGGAGTCTCTGCGGCCGATCCGCTAACGTTCGTATTGGCGACCGGATTTCTCTGCCTGGTAGGCCTCAGTGCCTCGTATCTGCCGGCGCGCGAAGCGTCGGGCATCGATCCGATAACGACTTTGCGGTCCGAATGACAACCTCCGATCGCTTCCGACGCGCGGCCATTTGTCAGTGGGTTTTCGCTCCAGCCGTTCGAATCGAGCAAATAACCCTGGCTCTCAAGCCAAATGTGAGGTGGTCCGAGAAGCACTTGGACGAGAAACGCTCGTTACTGACATTTGCTGGGCACCGCGGCTTATGGCGGCCCACGGAGGCCAACCC
>OCTA010005990.1_pt1 | contig 10449 bp, 5 predicted proteins | sample 1538991 | NCBI WGS metagenome assembly OCTA01 (sample SAMEA3539302, study PRJEB22396) | soil metagenome | biome: tundra; feature: field; material: soil | place: USA | collected 2010-05 | depth 0.15 m | reverse complement strand
TTGGTCAGTGACTGGAGTTCAGACGTGTGCTCTTCCGATCTATCGGATCTCCGATCGGGTGGTGCTGATCACCGGCGGCTACCTGATTGCCGAAGGCAATATTCACCAGGTTCGCCAGGAGGTGCGCGATAAACCTATGCAGGTTCTCGTGCGCTGCGATCATCCTCAAGTCCTGGCCTCGAGGATGTTCTCCATCAATCATTGTGTCGAAGCAAGACTGCATGCGGATGGAAAAGGGGTATTCCTGCGCACAGGAGATATCGACCAATTCTATTCGGTGCTGAACGGCATCGCAGCGGAAGGAATCGTTAAGATTGATGCCGTGGCGCCAGCCGATGATGATGCCAACGCAATCTATCAATATCTGATCGGCTCAGACGGGAGTGCTTCCTAATGCCATCAAGAGCAACCATGATTCGCGCCAATCTGATGCAACAGCCGTGGAGGTTGTGGTGGATACAGGCGGAGAGACTGACCCGCATCGAGGTGAGAAGAAATCTTCTTTCTTGGAGAGCGGCTTGGATTTATGTTCTCGCGTTTATTCCCACCTTGATCATTCTCCTCCGTTTGGTTTTCGCTGCACACATACACTTCACCATGAGCGAGGATACCTACGTTTTGGCCGGCATCGTTCAGTTCTATTACATTCGACTCGGCGTGTTCTTTGGATGTCTTGGAATTTTCTCCCGCCTGATTCGCGGAGAAATGATCGAGCGCAGTCTTCACTTCTATCTCTTATCGCCGGTGCGACGTGAGCTTCTGCTCCTGGCAAAGTTTGCAGCCGGATCGATCAGTGCGATAGTTCTGTTTGGAGGAGCGATCATCGCCGACTTCGTCCTCATGTACTTGCCCTACGGCTCAGCGGGGCGCGACTACGCCTTGAATGGCGCAGGCTTCGGACAGTTGGAAGCTTATCTAGGTATCGTAGTCCTGGCCTGCCTCGGATACGGAGCCGTCTTTCTTCTCTTGAGCATGATGTTCAGAAATCCGACTCCGGCCGCAATGCTTGTTTTAGGGTGGGAAGCGATCAATCCGGTGCTTCCCTCTTTACTTCAAAAACTCAGCGTCGCCTCGTATCTCCGGCACCTGATGCCCGTCACCGTTCCGGGGGAAGGCATCTTTGCACTTCTGACCGTCGAGACCGAGCCGGTATCGGCGTGGATTGCCACCCTTGGTTTGCTTGTTTTAATCGGGGTGGTGTTGACATATTCTTGTTTCCGCATCCGTAGCCTCGAGATCCGATACACCACCGATTAGTATCGGCGGACGAAAGTCTGAGAAGAATACTCGTTTATAGCCCAACAGCTTGGGTGACTCTATGACGTTCGAGTTGGTGACTATCTTAGGCGGTCTTCGCCCATTCCCTCGTTCCACGAAAACGGCAGGATTCCGAAGCAACGGTGGTCGCCTCTCCTAATGCCTCGACGAAGCCAAGCCCGCTGGCAGCGTAGTAGCAAAAGGCGCCATGAAAGATATCACCGGCTCCCATCGTATCCACAACGTCCACTTTCGGCACTTGCATGGTTCCCGTAATAAGTCCCGAGCTAAACCGAATCGGTTCCGACCCGCGTGTGACTACAATATTTTTCACTCCCGATCCTTGCAGGTACTTGAAGACTTCCTCTTCCGTGCTGCAGCCCGGAGGCATAAAGTCGGCTGAACAAATCGTTGTGGTCACGTTTTTGAGGAGTTCTTCCGTCCCGGTCTTCCAGCTGCCAGCATCCAATACGACTGGCACTCCGCGCATTTTCGCGTTTTTTGCCCAGTCTTGCGATGCCTGCATATAGTGTCCGTCTACGAGCAAGATTTTGGCTTTCTCAAACGGCCTCTGATCGATCTCGGCCATGCGAGATAGGACTCGCGTTGCGTTGATTGAAACCACGTTGCGTTGTCCAGTTCCATCGACCATCACCGACGATAGCGCAGGGGGCTCTTGGAAGCTGGAACTAAGATCGATCCCTTGCACCGAATATTTTCCCAGTTCATCACGGATGAAGCCTGCCAGGCCATGCTTGCCAATGACAGTCGCAAGAGTGGCGTTCCCGCCGAGTTGTGCGAACGTAATGGATGCATTTGTGGCTGGGCCGCCAACAAAAATGTCTTGGCTCTTTGCAAGTATTTTAGAGTTCTCGCGAGGAAAAGAATCCACGCCGTAGACGATATCGATTGTCGATAACCCCACGAAGATGCCGTACGCCATTTTCCGTCCTTTCGACCAGATGCTATTAACAGCCATCTTAGATGCGTCCACCCTGCCCAAGCATGGTCGCGTCGTCTGACAAATCGAATATTGGCTGGGCACTAATCTCGACTGCCGGTAAACCTATCTACAATCGTAACTTGCGGACAGGCGATCATTGTGAGCGTGAGCGCGAAATTGCTCTTAACTAAAAAGGTGCACCCGTTCGATTCAAGCAGATGGAACAATTGCTCAACTCGTTTCATCGCGTAATCCGCACGCCTCCACAAACAACGGAGGGGCCGCTAAGCCCCCCGTTGAGTAATATGGGTAGATTCGGGTTGTTCGTTCCCTGGTTGAAGGCGTCTACATCGCGTCTAGATCAGTTGCCGGTTAAGAGCGTAGCAGCGACCAGAACTGCGTTGGAACTCGACGGCATCGTCAAGCTTTTTACCGTCTTCGCACTGTTTAAGGTGAACGTATATTGGTAGAGATCGCAACTCTGGCTGTCGTGTCCGCCGGAGTTCGTGTCGCGATACGGAGTGATCAGTGCGATTGACTCTCCTGCATACTTCTGTGGTGTGATCCAATCACTCACGCTCTGCACAAACTTGCTTGTAGTTCCGTCTGTGTAAGTTACGGTGAACGTAAGGGAACGGGTATTCGCAGTCACCGCAAGACCTAGAATCTTCAGAGAGCTGTACTTACCGGCCGGCAACGTAATGACTTTGCTGCCACGGACGACATCGTTCTGATTAGGCGTCCCGAAATCGTAAGTGATTCCGCCATAGGTTAGCGATTTGCCCAGGTGGCTTGCCGAATACGCGTTACCTGCACTATTGATCCCGCTCGAATTGACTTTGGTGCCATCTGTGAAGATGCCGATTGTGTTTGCCGACGCCGCAAGCGACACTTGGGTTTGCGTCGGAGCGGTTGAGGGGTTGATCGTGTAAGTCGCCGACGCATTACCGCTCTGGGACATTCCGGGAGCAATCGCTACAGCTTCGATCGTCTCTGAGGCCGAGACCTGGATGGGCCCCGAGTAGAGAGTTGACTCCGTCGTAGCAGGGTCACCATCTGTCGTGTAATAGATCGAGGCGTTGGAGGTGCTGTCTGTAATTTTGACGGTTTGCGTGCTCGTGTAAGTTCCTTGAGGCGGAGAGAATACAGGCGTGGCCGTAAGCGGAGCGGTGGTACTGAGCAACCCGTAGACGGTGACGGCGTTTCGGCCACCAATATAGACACGCCCATTGGCGATCGTGGGGGTAGTGAACTTTGTTGCTTGGCCAGCCGCGTCGCGCCCATTGGCCGCTTGCGAACTATTATAGAGTTCGGTGGCGACATTGGACGCCAAGAACGCGTGCAAGATTGCCGGACCATTGTAGTAAGCGCTATTTTGTATCATCCAGACAATGCCGTTGTTCGTGCCGTTGGCGGAGACACTCGGCGTGCCACCAGCACCACTGCAACCGTTGCATCCATATGTACCACTCGACTTTGTCGGAGTCGTTGCGAACAGTTCCGTTTGAGGATTAAAGGTCCATGCTTCCATTGGGCCGCCGTCAACACCGAGATATAACTTGTTGTTAAAGAAGGCGAAGCTATTGTGTATTGTGAAGCCGCTATCTGCGAAGTCCTGAACGGAGCTATCGCCTGGCGTGATATATCGGTCCATGTTGTCGAGATTCAGCAGGTAGATTGTCCCGCTTTTGTCAGCAGTCACCGCTAAGTGAGGCAACGAACCACCTTGAACCGGTAGCAGAGTTACAGCGCTGATGCCCATGTCGTTGTCTAAATTCGAAAGGTGAAGTTGATCGCCGGGTGTGAAGTAATCCGCGACCGCGAGTCCCGATTTACTCAACGTCAGATGGACCGCACTGTCGCCATAGTCTGGGCCATTGGTATTTGCGTCGAACGTTCCATTCCCGGTTCCGGTGAAAATATTGCCGTTGCTGTCGGACGAAGGACCACCTCCGCTCATCCAGATGCCGCCATCGTTTCCGTTTGGAGTGACGGCCCATGCGCCATTCTGATTCGCGATATTGGCTGCGTCATAGGCCATGAACCAGCCATGATAGTGACCAAGATCTCCATGGGAAGCAAAGCCAATAAAGATTGAGTTCCCGCTTCCGACACCAGGCGTGGGCGCGAGCAAAAGCGCGGGTCTTTGGTTATTAAGCAGCGGGCTGAATGATACCGTTGTTCCTGAATCGCCGAGTCCCGGTACTGTCGCAGCAATTTTGGTGGGACCATTCAGCTTTTCAGTTCCATCTGCAATGTTGAGGGCGTGGAGGCGTTGATAAAACTGGATAGTCCCACTCGCAGTCTTGGACTTTGCCACTAAATAGATCGTTCCACCGGCGCGATCGATCACCGGAGTTCCAGTGATGCCGATATTCGGCTTGATATCCGTCACGTTCACATCGGTATATGACACCCATGTTTCTCCGGATCCGAGCATCGATTGGTGCCAAAGGTAGCCTTGCGAAGGATTGTTACCGTCGGCATCGAAGGCATAAACATTGTCTTGAGCCGTGGCAATAATGATGACGTTGTGAAGCTTCCCATCGGACATAGGGTACTGACTTAGATACAGGGGCTGAGCATAGACGTCCCCGACAACCGGAAAACTGAAAACCTTGCCGAATGTCGAATAATTAACGTTCGCAGGAGTCAATATCGTCTCATTGGGTTGAACGCCGCTGCGTGCGTTGTCATAGTGCCACGTGGTCACATCTTGCGCACTCGCGTATCCTGCGACGTAGACGATCATGCTGATCTGCAGAAAGCGCAAGCCTCTGAATAGCCGCCCAGTCGGTCTTGCAGTCGGTCTTGCTTCGCAATTCCGTAGGTTCTGTTCTGCCCATGTCAAAGTATTTCCAAGGCCTGGAGACACAACGGATTTATCATCAGCGACATCGGGCATACTTCACCTCATACTCTTCAAATATGGAGAATGAACGGAATAACTTCGGGTCAGATTCAATGCAACTGGATGACTCAGATCGGGCAGAAAGTAGATCTCGCGGGGAATGGTCGTTCAGTTGTCAATTCTCTCACCTGCAATCGCCTGGTCGTCTTCAACTGAGCCTGCCTCCAGGCCAACTCAGAATTCTCAAACCTGCCAGGGTTCGAATCAGCGTGAATACGCGCCAAGTCCCGACAGGGCGGAGTCGAACGTCAACAAGTCATTGAACCCGAACGGCAGTCTTATCGGGCGGTATGAATTCTGCGTGAATCGAAAGGATGTTGTCGACGGATTCCGTATTGAGATGCGGGATTCTTGATTGTGCTACATCTTGCGTCAAATGTCGCATGTTTTTTGCCGATTAGTCCTGCTCAAGAACATATAAAGAACCCTACAGGGGAAGTCAACTGGAAATTGAAAGCGTCCGCCGTTTCAAAATCGGCAACTCGTAGAGGCATTCTGTGTGGCCCGACCATCGCTCCGTACCTGAAATGTCTCAACGCGATAGGACAAACATTCGCCGATTCTGCAAAACTTGGATGTGCCGACGACTATACGAGGTCGCCTGTTCGTTCAGTCATAGAGCTTGAAAACGCCATTCCGGCGCCTAAAAGGTGATCCTGAAGATATCAGGGCAACCTGCTCAACGTCGGCGGTCGACCGCAAGAGGGACAGCACCCAAGTTGCTGAACAATTGAACGCGTGCTTGCACAGGATTACTTCTCAATGGGTAACCCGTGTACCGTCATCAATGAAAATCATGGGATCGCATATCGGCCTTCGTTATTTCAATCGAGCATATACGCTGTGCTTTAACATGAATCACACCGCCCTGCTGCTGCAGCGTACCCTCCACGTGTAGGAAGCGGCTGCGGGTGACTACGACTCGATTCTGTTCAAAGATATCCGGAGTGAGAATAACATTGGCAATTCCCGTTTCGTCTTCCAGCGAAAGAAAGACAAAGCCTTTAGCTGTTCCCGGCCTTTGACGTGCAACTACGCACCCGACTACACGAATAAACTGATGATTTTCACGCTGAGCTAGATCTTCGGCCGCAATAATCCCCATCTGGCGGAATTTGGCGCGATGATAAGAAATAGGATGAGGCCCGGTCGTCAGACCTGTACCTGCGTAGTCTGCGATAAGCCGCTCATCCGTCGTCATCTTTCTCAATGGCATTGCATCGTCTGCGCACTTGCTTGTGACTTCGCGCAATAAGGGACCAACTCGCCGTCCTGCCTGCTCCACTTGCCACAATGCGTCGCGACGATGCTGAACGTCTTCAAGAGAATTCAGAGCACCTATGCGCGCCAATGTAACCATTTCTTTGCGGTTGAGGACGGTAACTCGCTGCACAAGATCATCTATTGATCTAAAAGTTCCATGCTCATTGCGCGCTGTCAGAAGTGCCTCAGCTGATGATTGCCGCAGACCTTTCGCGTAATTGAGGCCAATGCGGAGAGAGAGTGAGCCATCAAGTTCCGACTCTAAAGTGCACAGCCATTCCGACCGTAGCACATCAATAGGCCGAACGCGCAACCCATGACGTTGCGCATCTTTAATGAGCACAGCAGGCGCATAAAATCCCATCGGCTGGTTGTTGAGCAATCCACAAGTGAAAGCAGCAAGAAAATGCACCTTGAGGTAAGCCGAAGCATATGCAATCAATGCAAAGCTCGCCGCATGGGATTCCGGAAAGCCATACATCGCAAAGGATGCGACACTCTGTACGATATGGTCCTGAGCCTCAGGATCAATCCCGTTACGCGTCATGCCGGCACGCAGGCGGACCTCAAGATCTTTCATACGTTGCATCGAACGGCGCATGCCCACAGCGCGTCGTAACTCCTCAGCTTCAGCACCAGAAAAGCTCGCCACTACCATCGCCATACGCAACAACTGTTCCTGAAACAGCGGTACGCCTAAAGTGCGCTTAAGCACCGATTCTAAAGATGGATGCGGATAACTAACTTCCTCCTTGCCCTGGCGCCGGCGCATGTAAGGGTGCATCATCTTCCCTACAATTGGACCCGGACGAATGATTGCCACCTGCACGACAATGTCATAAAAACGTGTAGGCGCATTATGTGGAATAGAGGCCATCTGCGCACGGCTTTCTACCTGGAACATACCCACCGTGTCAGCCTTCCGCAGCGTCTCGTATACAAGTGGGTCTTCAGGCAGCGCCGCTATGTCTACATGTTTGCCGTAGTGGCGCGGAATCAGCTCGATCGAGTCTTTCAGCACGGCCATCATCCCCAGCCCGAGTAAGTCGACCTTGATGAGGCCAAGGTCCGCACAGTCTTCTTTATCCCACTGCACTACTGTTCGGCCCGGCATAGACGCACGCTCAATCGGCACCACGCGATTGAGCATCCCTGCACAAATCACCATGCCACCAGAATGTTGTCCAAGATGCCGGGGTAACTCCTGCATACGAACGCAAAGATCGAGATAGTGCGCAATGCGTGGATGACGAATATCAAATCCGGCCTGCGCAAAGTAATGAGCTATCGTGTCATTCGCGCCGCGCCACTCCCAGTTACCTGCCAGGCTTGAAAGGCGCCTTATCTGCTCCTCCTCAAAGCCCAGCGCATTGCCTACTTCGCGCGCGGCTGATCGGCTTCGATAACTGATCACGTCAGCCGTCATTGCCGAGCCAAGTGCACCATAGCGTTCGTAAACATACTGTATAACTTGTTCGCGATGATCCCCTGATGGAAGGTCCAGATCGATATCGGGCCACTCACCGCGGTTCTCGTTCAGAAATCGCTCGAAGAGCAATTCCATTCCTATAGGATCGACTGCCGTAATTTCGAGTGCATAGCAAACTACGGAGTTAGCGGCGGAGCCTCGCCCCTGCACGAGAAATCCATTCCATTGGCAATAACGAATAATGTCCCAGACAATCAGAAAGTATCCAGCAAAACCCAGCTTGGCGATCAGCCCAAGTTCGTGCCGCGCCTGCGCTCGGGCTTTATCTATCAGATTTCGCTTGATGCGGGAGCCATAGCGCTTGCGAATCCCCTCCTCAACGCGCTTCTCAAGAAAGCTGTCCATTGTCTCGCCGCCCGGCAGTGGGTAGTGGGGAAACTCATAGCCCAGATCGCTTAGCGTAAATTCCAGCCGGTCGCTGACGATACGCGTATTGGCAATCGCTTCCGGAATGTCGCGAAAACGCTGGACCATTTCACGCGCTCTGCATAATGAGCGTGCAGCGTTTTGCGTCAGCAGTCTACCTGCCCGATCGAGTGTCGTATGATGCCGAATCGTCGTGAAGACATCCAGCATCTCGCGATCTTTTTCAGTTGCATAGCGCACACCGTTGGTTGCGATCACCGGCAAATTGAGAGTCGACGCAAGATCGAGTAGCGATTGATTTCTGCATTCTTCATCTCGCAAATTATGACGCTGCAACTCCACATACAAATTACCGCGACCATAAATACTGGCCAGTCGATCTAGATGTCGTCGCGTTTCGTGCATTCCGTCGCGGGCGAGAGATGAAGCCATCGGACCCTCATCGCCTCCTGTTAGGCAAATTAACCCCGCCGAGAATTCCTCCAAATCATCAAAGGTCGCAGCCCCCTCAGCCTTCGTCGCTTCTCTCATCTTGAATCGCGTAATGAGTTGGCAGAGATTCTGATAGCCGACCCGAGATGCGCACAGAAGCACGATACGCGGCGGTTCATCGGGATATTGATGAGGCAACCACGAGGACGGCGTGAGCCTGCTGCCATAGGATGAGACTGCAATCTCTGCGCCGATGTGGGCTTTTACACCGCATTTAGTTGCTGCGGTGTGAAATCGAGCTACGCCATACAAGCCATTGCGATCAGCTAACGCCATGGCAGGCATTTCCAGTTCTGCGCCGCGCTCAATCATGACGTCTGGCTGTGAGGCTCCAGCAAGAAAACTAAAGGCACTCGCTGCGTGCAGCTCAACATATTCTGCATCCTTAGGTCTGCTGAACTTGTCCTCGTCTTTGGAGTGAGCGTCAATCAAAGAACGCCTCCAAGCGCCATTCATTGCGAGCACAATCACATACCAGGAGGCAGGCAACAGATGTATCGTTCTCCCGCGTAGCGAGCACATCCCACTCTTCTACCTCCCACTCATTCTTCGACCACCAACAACCACTGCTTCTCCATGGACCATAGGCAGCACTTATCTCAAAACGATTTTCGGCATCGCGAAAGGCTGCAGGCTTCATCTCCTGTATCGCGACTCGAACCGGCAATGGTGGACGCATACGCCGCAAAGCCATGCGCGGACCTTCCGACTCGCGCTGAAAGGCATTGCCCCCAATCGTCAATGCCCCCATGCTGAAGCTGTCCGGTCGATGTGAATCATCGAGCACCGGCGCCCCCACCCGATCCTCGCCGACGATTGATCTCAGACGTGCCAGCGTTACATCGAGTCGCGAAGGCTCCGGTGTCTGTGGCGCAAACAAGCCAAGTTGCACGGTATGGGCTTGTCCTGCTTCTGCCTCCAATTCCAGAGCCATGACGGCAGCCTGCGGTGGATGTGTGCCAATCTCCAATTGCAGTAGCTTCAATAAAAACTTGCGATCTCCAGAGGGTATTGCGGACCGCAATACGCGTTCATGAGTTTTGTTTCCCTCAAGTTGCATGCGCACAGTGATGGACGCCAGCAAAAGTGCCCTGCCTGCGGCACGCGCTACCAGTGAATCGATCATGCGCGCACCCATAAACAACAATGAGTCCAATTGCTCAACTGGTGTATCGAATGCGCAAAACTCCTTTAGTGCGAACTCGCCTTCGATGGGCTGAAACATGTGCGTTGAAACGCCGCACGCCCGTTCGCGGGCCACGCGTGCATCTTGCCCAAGTCGGGTTATCAGGTCCACCTCAGGCAGCGCCGCTAGCTCCCCTAATGTTCGAATGCCCCAAAGCGCAAAGGTCTCGCCGTGCTCATTCGATAATCCCAACATAGCCAGGGGAAGTTTCTCCAAGGCGCGCGCTTCGTCGCCTTCTGCGATCAAAGAAATTCCACGTGTGGCAGCCGCCTTGATGCGCGCAGCTTCAAAATTCGCGCTTACGGCAATCGAAGTCTGAAATCCCGCTCCCGACAATGTCGTACGCACTCGCTCAGCCAAATGTGACGGCGGCCCAAACAGTCGTTCCGTGCCTGTAATATCGAGCACCAGGCTACATGCTGTTCCCTCGCTTGCATCCTCGATGCGCGGAGAAAATCGCGCCACGCACTCCAGCATCACGGCGCGCGCTGCAGAGATCGGAAGAGCGTCGTGTAGGGAAAGAGTGTAGATCTCGGTGGTCG
>OCTA010005989.1_pt1 | contig 10449 bp, 10 predicted proteins | sample 1538991 | NCBI WGS metagenome assembly OCTA01 (sample SAMEA3539302, study PRJEB22396) | soil metagenome | biome: tundra; feature: field; material: soil | place: USA | collected 2010-05 | depth 0.15 m | reverse complement strand
CCGCCGGCGCAGAACGCTTTGTCTCCCGCGCCGGTGAGCACGAGAACCTTCGCGCCGGAGTCGTCGTTGAAGCGCCGCGCGCCGGCGAACAGGCCTTCCCGTACGGCCGCGTTCAGCGCGTTGCGGGCCTCGGGCCGCTCGATGGTGAGCCAGGCGACGCCGTTCTCCACCCGGTAGCTGACCGCGCCTGTCATCGCATCACTCCATCCGCTCTGGTCACCCACTCTGACCACGCTTCACAGCGGCGAACCGGGCCCATATAGTAACACATTAGTGAACCGTGAATCACTAGCGTCAACGTCGGAGGACGCCGTGGACCTCGATGTGACCAGCCTGCATCACCGGCGCGCCACCCGCCGGTGGGAGCGGATGAGCGTCGGTGACCTGATCGAGCGGGTGACCTGGAGCCGGCCGGACAAGCTGGCCATCGTGGGCCGGCCCGGCGCCTACGCGGACGAGCGGTTCGCGGCGCTGACCTACCGGCAGGCCGACCAGGCGGCGAACCAGGTGGCGCACGCGCTGCTGGCCCGCGGCCTGGAGCGCGGCGACGTGGTGCTGCTGTTCTGCGAGAACTCGGTCGAGGCCTACCTGGCCAAGATCGGCATCGCCAAGGCCGGCCTGGTCGCGGCGCCGCTGAACCCGATGATGGCCCCGGACCTGGTGGCCGCCATGATCGATCTGGTCCAGCCGAAGCTGGCCATCGTGGACGCCGAGCTGTGGCCGAAGGCGCAGGAGCCGTTCGCCCGCAAGGGCCTGCAGGCCGGGATCACCATCGCCCTCGGCGGCCCCCCGGCCCCGGGCAGCGTCTCGTTCACCGAGTTCCTCGCGGACCAAGAGACCAGCGAGCCGGACGTGGAGATCCACGCCGACGACATCTGGGAGATCCTGTTCACCTCCGGCACCACCGCGCTGCCCAAGGGCGTGATGATCTCGCACGCGTGCAGTTACTCGGCCGGATTCGGCTTCGCGCTCTCGCTGACCCGCGGACTGCGGCTTGAGTCCGACCTGAAGGTGGGCACCTACCTGCCGATGATCTACCACGTAGGTGATCAGCCGTTCACTTACTCCGTGTTCCTGTGCGGTGGCACGCTGGTGCTTGGCCGGCGGCCGGATCTGGACGCGCACAGCCTGACCGTCATCGTGTACGGCTGGGCCGCGCTGCCCCCGGCCACGCTGGCGTCGATGAAGCGGCACTGCGGCGAGGACCTGTGCGCGTTCGAGATCTTCGGCCAGACCGAGTCGATCTCCTGCCACCGGTTCTGGCCCGATGAGTGGCCGGAGCTTTACGCGGCGACGGCGCCGCAATACAACTACGTCGGGGTGCCGAGTCCGATCCTGGCCTCGACGGTGCTTGACCCGGACGGCGTGGACCTGGCCAGCCGGCCGGGCGTGGCGGGGGAGGCCGTGTACCGGTCCCCGGCCGTGATGGCCGGCTACTACCGGGACGAGGCCGCGACCAGGCACGCGTTCCGGTACGGCTGGTTCCACTCCGGGGACAGCTGTGCTTATGACGACGCCGGCCTGCGGATCATGGTCGACCGGTACAAGGACATCGTGAAGACCGGCAGGGGAGAACGTGTCCAGCCTGCGGGTCGAGGCGGTGCTGGCCCAGCACCCGGATGTGGCCAAGGCCGCGGTCATCGGGCTGCCGCACCCCCGCTGGAGCGAGGCGGTGACCGCGGTCGTGGTGCTGCGGGACGGGGCTCAGGTCAGCGAGGATGATCTGGTCAAGCACTGCCGGGCCAACCTGGCGGGCTACGAGACCCCCAAGTCGGTCGTGTTGGTGGCCGACCTGCCCGAGACCGTAGGCGGCAAGGTGCTCAAGTACAAACTGCGCGCCGAGCATACCGCTCACTACGCCGGGCTCGACCCATCGCCCTGATCACGGTGCCCCCGGCGAACGCAGCCGTCCGCGCTGGGTAAACAATGGTGCCTTGCGTTTCCCCTAACTAGCAGGGAGAAGACATGCGGCTTCAGATGAAGGCACGGCACCTGCCGCAGCGCATCGCGGCGGGTGCGTTCATCCTCAACTCGGGCGTGGGCAAGTGGTCCGCCGATGACGAGGCCGCCGCCCAGCTGCACGGGTTCGCCGTCGGCACCTACCCGTTCCTGGCCAAGCTCAAGCCCAGGGATTTCGTCCGCCTGCTTTCGGCGAGTGAGATCGCGCTCGGCGCGGCGCTGCTGCTGCCCATCGTCCCGGCCGCCGTGGCGGGCGCGGGGCTGACCGCGTTCTCCGGCGGCCTGCTCGGCCTGTACGCCAGGACCCCCGGCATGCGCAAGGACGGCACCCTCCTCCCCACCCAGCAAGGCATCCCCCTGGCCAAGGACGTGTGGATGCTAGGCATCGGCCTAGGCCTGGTCATCGACGACCTCACCGACTAAAGCCCCCTCTTTTACCGAACGGCCGCTAGTGCGTGCCCCACGCCCCCTCCACGCCCGCCCGCCTTCATGGGATTCCCGCGCGTCGGCCGGGGGAGGGCTCGGGCGCGGCTGGGACGCCGTCGGAAGCGGGCGGGCTGGCGGGGAGACGGGACAGCCAGCGCGGCCGGTACCAGTTGCGCTCGCCGAGGACGGTCATCACGGACGGGAGCAGCACGCCGCGGACGACGGTGGCGCCTGACGGGATGCCCGGCGGATGGGGCGGTCACGCTGATCCGGACGGTGCCGGCGATGGCCCGCGCCGCGTCCCAGCCGCCGACGGCCTGCAGTTCCACGGTGTCGCTGGCGATGGCGTATCCGGTGGACTGGTAGCTCGTGCTGCCGAGGTCGACGTAGCCGCCGTGCCGCTGAGTCGTCTGGGCCCATACGGCGGTACCGCCCCCGCCGAGCAGCCCGAGCGAGCAGAGGATGAGGATAGCGCCGGCCACCGCGGCCACAATCCGGGCGGTGGTCCACCCGGCCGGCCCTGACCCGGCCGGCCCCTCCCCGCCGGGTTCCGGTGCGGCGATGGTCAGCGTCCCGCCCGGCTCATGCCCGCCCATGTCCAGCCGGAACGGCGGGTACGTGTCGGTCATCAGGCCGGCGTAGGCGGCCACCCGCAGCACCCACCGGTCCAGGCCAAGCACGAAGTCGTAGATTCGCTTCGGGTAGCGGCCGGTGACCAGCAGGACCACCGCGCTCTTCACGCTGCCGCCAGCCCAGCCACGGCGCCCCCGGCAGAGGTCCCGGAGGCCACGCCGTTGGTCCCGAGCCTGGCCCGCGGCGCCCGTCCGGTTCATGTGGCCTTCATCTGCGCGGATAACCTCGGAGGTACCCCGGCGAGCGGTATGCGGCGATCCGGCCGCCTGCTCGCCCAGGACGCCGCGCGACGTAAGGCACCGCATGCACGTCAGCAGCACGAAGCACCGGCTCCCGATGGCCGGTGCGCTGGCCGTAATCGTCACGATCGCCGCCTGCAGCTCGGCTCCGAGCCAGACCCGGGCCGCGGCGCATGCGTCTGCTGCCCACGCGACCGGGAGGGACGGCGCCCCGGTGGTGACCCGGGTCACCGCGCCGCGGAGCACGGCTCCGCCCGCTCCGCCGCCCGTGCCGCGGGTGACCGTGACCCGGATGCGGACCGCGGACAGCTCGACGGTAACGGTGGCCGTCTTCAGCGGGCCGGTCCGGTACGTGCTGCACAACGGCAGCGAAGACCCGGGAGCGCTGGCGGCCCGCGTGGTGCGGGCCGGGCCTGCCGTAGGCGGCGCCGAACGAAGGCAGCTGCTGGCCGCGTTCAATGGCGGGTTCAAGCTGGACGCTGGCGCGGGCGGCTACGAGCAGGAGGGCCACGTGATCAGCCCGCTGCACACCGGGTTCGCCAGCCTGGTCATCGACCGCTCAGGACAGGCCAGGATCGGGGTCTGGGGCCAGGGCACGCCGGCCCTGGGCGAGGCCGTCTACAGCGTCAGGCAGAACCTGAAGCCGCTGATCATGAGGGGTAAGCCCACCGTCGCGGCCTACGACTGGAGCGTGTGGGGCGCGACCCTGGGCGGCGGCGCGTACGTGGCCCGCAGCGCGCTGGGCCAGGATGCGGCCGGGAACCTGATCTACGCCGCGAGCATGTCGGCCGTCCCCATCGACCTGGCCGAGGCCCTGGCCGCCCACGGTGCCCGGATCGCCATGCAGCTCGACATCAACCCCTCCTGGGTCCAGCTCGACGTCGCGAGCAAGCCGGGCGGTTCGCTGCACGCCGGGGTAACCGGTCAGTACCGGCCCGCCGACCAGTACCTGTACGGCTGGAGCAGGGACTTCCTGACCGTCCTGGCCCCGCCCGTCCCGGCGCCGTCCACCCGGCCGGACTTGGCCCGGATCCAGCCGTGACACCGCCGGCCGTTCGGGAAATAACCTGGTTTCACTCGCCCGTCTGGCCGTCGATCGATTCGCGGATCAGGTCGGCGTGACCGTTGTGGCGGGCGTACTCCTCGATCATGTGCACCAGCACCCACCGGAGGCTGGCGCGGCCCTGGCCGCCCCAGGCCGAGTGCGACTCGCTCAGCGCGGCGGCCTCGCCCTGGCCGAGCCGGGCCTGCACGACGGCATCGGACCGGCTGACCCGCTCGGCCCACAGGGCCCGCAGCTCGTCGCCGGAATCGGTGGCGGCGCTGGTCCAGTCCCAGTCGGGGTCAGCCTTGGTGACCGCGCTCGCCCATGGCTCCGGGGCCGGCTCGCCGCCGACCACCTCGGTGAACCAGAAGTCCTCGACGTAGGCCAGGTGCTTCAGCATTCCGCCCAGCGTCATCGACGTCGGCGGCAGCGCCACCCGCAGCTGCTCGTCGCTCAGCCCGCGGCACTTCCACGCCAGCGTGGCGCGCTGGTAGGCCAGGAACCCCTGCAGCGTCTCCACCTCGCCGCTTTCCTCCGGCGGCATCGGCCGGCCGTGTTCGTCAGTCATCAGATCAGCCACGGCCAGGACTATATAAGACCGGAGCCGGGCGGTAGCCGGCCCGATCGGCTTCGGCCAGGCATGCCTGCGCGGGCATGATGCCATCGGAGGTGTTCGGGCTGCGTACGCACGCTGCGGCGGACGCGACCGCTAGCCGCAGGCAGTGTTCGACCGGCCAGCTCTGGTGCAGGCCCAGGATGACGCCGGCGGCGAAGGCGTCGCCGGCGCCGGTGGTGCTGCGGACCTGCTCGCGGGGCAGCCGGACGGAGCCTTGCCGCCAGGTCCGGCCGCCGGGAGCGGCCGCGACGCAGCCGGCCGGGAAGTGCACCACCGCGAGCACCGATACGCCCCGCTCGATCAGGCCGAGCGCCATCGCCTCAATCCCCGGCCAGTCCACTGGCCCGTCGGCCGTGGGTACCGAGACGTCGATGCCGGTCAGCGCGCCGGCCTCGAGTTCGTTGATCACGATGCTGTCCAGGTAGGGCAGGCATCCAAGGGCCGTCTCCGCGGTGCGGCCCGGCTGGAGGCTGACAAGTTCCATGTTGGTGTGCAGGCCCGCGGCTTGCCCGCGCTGCAGCAGGGCCGACCAGCCGTTGCCCCCGTCGGGCCGCCAGCTGTCCATGAACGGGTGGATGCCAGGAGCACCCGCGTGCAGCATCCGCGCGGCCGAGGTCTCGAGCTCGGCGGTCGAGGCGTCGAACAGCGCGTTAGCCCCGCTGTGGTGGAACATGGTCCGCCGGCCGCCGTCTTTCTCGACCATCACATCGGTAAAGGACGTGACCGCGCCGGCCAGCTTCCTGACTCCGTCGGTGTTGATGCCCAGCCGCGCGCATTCGGCCAGGATGAAAGCCGCGTGCTCGTCGTCGCCGACGGCGCCGAGCACGCCGATGGGGAAGGCGGCGCCGAGCATGCGCAGGTCAACGGCCATGTTCAGGGCCGGCCCGCCGGTGCTTAGGGAGATACGCTCGATCGTGGCCAGGTGATCAAGCGCCGGATAGGCGTCAATGACCTTTCCGGCATCGACGAGAATCGTCCCCGCGCACAGGATCCCTGCTCGCGGGTTCGGGTCGTCGCTCATGCGGAACGCAGCACCGGATCGGTCACCTCGAGGTCGGCCTCGAGCTCGCGGTGCGGAGCGATCCCGGCCTTGGCCAGGGCCTCGTGGTAGGCGCGGACGGCATCGGCGGGACTCAGCTCGCCCCGCAGCACGGGCCGCATCAGGCGGACCAGGTCCAGCTGCGACTCCGCCCGCTGGATCTTGCGCCCGAACAGCGCGACCCGGGCTCCGTGCCGTTCGGCCTGGTGCAGCAGCTCGAAGGTGTCCCGGGTGGTGCCGGCCGACCCGCCGAGCACGCCGACCACCACCGACGGATCGTGCCCGGCCAGCTCAGCCAGCGCGTCCGGGCCGTTGTACGCCACCTTCAGGAACAGCGGCCGCTGCTCCTGGGTGACCCCCGCCAGGGTCCGGATGATCGAGTCGTTGACGAAGGCCCCGACCTGATCGAGGGCCAGGTCGGCCGGGGCGTTGGGATTGAAGACCTCAAGGAAATGCCGCACGCCGAGCGCGGCGGCCTCTTGCCGGAACGCCTTATACGCCTCAAGCGTGGCCAGGTCGTAATCCAGGTCATTGTTGAACGTCACCGAATAGAGCACCAGGTCGCAAAACGGCCGGACGGCGGTCAGGTCGGCCGTGCGGAAGGGGCGCGAGGGCAGCGCGGTATAGCGGCCGCCCCGGTTATTCCAGATGTCCGTGGTGTCGTTCGCCCGGATGGCCAGCGTCACATCCGCCAGCGAACCGTCCTGCGCCAGCCGCTCGCCGTTGGAGGCCGAGGTCAGCAGGATATCGAGGTCGTCCTGAGCGACCAGGGCCCGCATCGCGTCGAGGTACTGGCTGCGCGTGCGGTAGTGGCCGGGTCCGGCCGGCCCGCTGGTCACCGGTCCCGCTGAGGTGAGGCCGAACGCCATGTCAGCGTCCTTGGCGTCCGCGATCACGAAGTCGCCGGGGGTGTACCGGCCCGCCGCGATCTTGCTCAGCTTACGGTCGAGGCGGCGGACGGGCCGTTGCGGTACGGGGACCTCAGCAGGTATAGACACGGACTCCTTCACCTTCCATTCGGGCGCTGCGGTAACCATGCCGCAATGTTCAGGACGAGAGTGCTCTCTCATGTCACCGATGTCAATGATGACTCCAAAATGGTGTATTCCCCCTGCGGGAACCTCTCAGGCCTGCGGGAAGAACATCGAATGAGAATATTGACACCGGTGACATGACTGCTGCAAGATCAAGCGGTCATGTTTCGTGGATCGGCGAGCTACCCCGCGACCTTGACCAGGAAGGAAGACCGTGAGCGAGCCCGGGACCGCGGAATGGCGCCGCACAGAAGCGAGCCGGCTGATCGAATTCGGCCGGGCGGCCGCGCTGCCTGACGGCGGTTTCGGCTGGCTTGACGTGCACGGCGGCATCGACCCGGCGCAGCCGTGCCCACTGTACGTCAACTTGCGCATGACGTACGTCTTCGCGCTGGCTCACCTGGCTGGTGTCCCCGGCGCGGATTCGCTGGCGGCATCCGGGCTCCAGGCCCTGGCCAGGCGCTACGCGGATGACCAGAACGGCGGCTGGTTCTCCGGCATCGACCGGTCCGGGCGTGTCGTGGATGCCACCAAGGCGAACTACGCTCACGCTCACGTCTTGCTGGCCGCGGCCAGCGCGCTGGCCGCCGGGATTCCCGGGGCCGATGCCGCCCTGGCGGCCGCCACGGCCACCATAGAACGGCACTTCTGGTCCGACGCCGAAGGCTGCGCGCTGGAGAGCTGGAACGCTGACTTCACCGAGCTCGAGCCCTACCGCGGCGCCAACAGCAACATGCACTCGGTGGAGGCCTACCTCGCCGCGGGTGACGTCACCGGCCACCCGGTCTGGTTCGACCGGGCCGCCGCCATCGCCACCCGCCTGATCCACGGTCACGCCCGGGCTCATGCCTGGCGGATACCCGAGCACTACGACCAGAGCTGGCAGCCGGTGCCCGGCTATAACCTCGACCGCCGCAACGACCAGTTCCGGCCGTACGGCACCACCCCGGGCCATTCCTTCGAGTGGGCGCGGCTGCTGCTGAGCCTGGAGGCGGCGCCGACCACACCACCCTCCTGGCTGCTCGAAGCGGCCACTAAGCTCTTCGATACCGCGGTCGCGGACGCGTCGAACCGGGACGGTCAGCCGGGATTGATCTACACCGTCGGCCCGGACGGCCAGCCGTCGGTGACCTCGCGGCTGCACTGGGTGGCTTGTGAGGCCGTGCTGGCCGCGGACGCGCTGCACCGGCGCACCGGGGAGGAACGGTTCGCCGCGGCCGCGGCACGGTGGTGGGATGAGATCGACCGCTACTTCCTGGACCGCAAGAACGGCGGCTGGTGGCAGGAGCTGGCCCCGGACATGACGCCGGCCGCGTCCACCTGGTCGGGTAAACCGGATCTCTACCACTCCTACCAGGCCGTCCTGCTCCCGTCGCTGCCGCTGAGCCCGACCGCGGCCACCGCGCTGGCCCACCGCGAGTCTGCGCACCTCGGCGAGCGTGGCCATCGACGTGTCGCCTGGGGTGGTCATGACCAGCGCTCCGTGCGCGATGCCGAAGGCTAGCGCGGTGCCGACGTCGAAGCCCGCCAGCAGCCCGTACGTCAGCCCGGAGACGAAGGAATCACCACCGCCGATGCGGTCGAGGATTTCCAGTCCCGCCATCCGCGGGCCCTCATGGAAAGACGTGCGCGTCCGGCATACGCCGCTCCAGTCGTTGACCGAAGCCGTCCGGACCTGGCGGAGCGTGGCCGCGGCGATGGCCAGCCCGGGGAAGTCCGCGAGGACCTGCCCCAGCATCTCGGCGTAGGTCGCGGCGTCGAGATCGAGGAGATCGGAGTTGACGCCCTCGAGCACGTAGCCCAGCGCGGCGGAATAGTCCTCTTCGTTGCCGATCACGACATCGGCGTGCTGGAGGAGCTGCCGGTTGACTTCGGCCGGGAGTACGTCAGCATGCTGCCACAGGGATGCGCGGAAGTTGAGGTCATACGAGACCACGGTTCCGTGCCGCCGGGCGGCCTGCATCGCCTGGGTGGCAAGTTCCCGGGTCCCGGGGGACAGGGCACTGAACACGCCGCCGGTGTGGAACCAGCGGGCCCCGCCGACGCCGAAGATCTGGTCCCAGTCGACGTCTCCCGGCTTCATCTGGGACGCGGCCGAATGCCCGCGGTCGGAGCAGCCGAGCGCCCCTCGCACGCCGAAGCCGCGCTCGGTGAAGTTGAGCGGGTTTCTGGTGGCCCGGACGATACCGTCGTATTCCCGCCAGTGCAGGTGTGCCTGCTCGACGCCCCCTTGATCTTCAGGCCGCGTGCGACGTTGTACTCGCCGCCCCCTTCCGACGCGGAAAAGTTCCGTGTCGTGGCCACCCGGCCGTTTCCGGGGTCCAGCCGCAGCATGACCTCGCCCAGGGCGACCAGGTCATACCGGCACTCCTGCGCGGGCCGGAACTCCAGGGCGCGCCGACGGTGCTGTGGTTGATCCCGCCGGTCGGGATGAACCGCATGTCCGGATACGGCGCGGCGACGGAGCGCACGAAGGCGGGGCCGCCGAGCGACGACACGGGGAAAACCGGCGGTGATCCAGCGCCGAGACCGGGATCTTGGTGAACCGGTCCGCCGCCGTGGTGCGCCACCAGTCCGCGAAGGCGCGCTTGGAGCAGGGATCCACCACCCGGTTCAGCGCGGCCAGCGCCAGGTAGGTGCCCGGTGACAGCGGCAGCCCCGGCGGCCCGGCCCTGGTCTCCTCATCGATGATGGCGGCCACGCCGAGATCGGCCAGCAGCCCCCACGCCGCGGCCACCGCCCCGAAGTCCCGGCACCGGCCCCCGGCCCGCCGGCCGCAAGGGCAAGGTCCTGTTCATCAACGCCGACCGCGAGTTCACCGCTGGCCGCGCGCAGAACTACCTGGACCCAAGCACGTCGAGAAGATCGTCGCCGCCTACCACGACTACGCCGATGCCCCGGCTTCGCCCGCGTCGTCGACGTGGCCGAACTGGCGGAGAACGACTTCAACCTCAACATCCGCCGCTACGTCGACAACACCCCGCCGCCCGAACCCCAGGACGTCCGTGCCCGCTTGCACGGTGGCGTCCCGGAGGCGGAGACCCGCGCCCATGCGGGTTCGTTCGCCGCGTACGGCATCGAGGTGGACTCGCTCTTTTCTGCCGCCGAACGGACCCGTGGCTACCGCGATTTCCCGCCGGATGGCTGGCAGGGTGTGGTGGACGAGATCCCTGGTCTTACCGCGGATAAGAGGAAGCAGCTATCCGACGCGTTGGACGACTGGTGGGACCGTCACGTCAAGCACATCGTGGAGCTTCCGACTACGGGCCCGGGCCGGGTAATGGACACCCGCCGCGAGCTGCTCGGCTCCTTCGCCGATGCGCTGGTGCCGCTGGGCGTGCTGGACCGGTACCAGCTGGCCGGCGTGATCGCGTCATGGTGGGGCGACGTCCAGTACGACATCAGGACGCTGGCATACCGCAAGTTCAGCGGTGTGGTGCAGGGCTGGCTGACCACAA
>OCTA010005987.1_pt1 | contig 10451 bp, 10 predicted proteins | sample 1538991 | NCBI WGS metagenome assembly OCTA01 (sample SAMEA3539302, study PRJEB22396) | soil metagenome | biome: tundra; feature: field; material: soil | place: USA | collected 2010-05 | depth 0.15 m | reverse complement strand
GTTGAGGTGGATTTGTGCGGCCACGCCACCGTCGCCAGCGCGCACGTGCTGTGGGAGGACGGCCACTTGCCCGCGGACAAGCAGGCGCGCTTCCACACACGCAGCGGCCTGCTGCTGGCCGAGCAGCGCGGCGAATGGATCGAGCTCGATTTTCCAGCTAAGGCTGCGGCCACCGTGGAAGCGCCGGCGGGCATGGTTGCCGCGCTCGGCGTCAAGGCCGCCAACGTCGCGAAGAATCAGTTCGATTACCTGGTGGAAGTGGCGTCGGAAGAGGAAGTGCGCGCCGCCGCGCCGGATTTCACCGCCTTGAAGAAAGTCGGAGCGCGCGGCATCATCGTCACCGCCCGCGCCTCCACCACTGGCTTCGATTTCGTCTCGCGGTTCTTCGCGCCCGGCTCGGGGATAGATGAGGACCCGGTCACGGGCTCGTCGCATACCGCCCTGGGACCTTACTGGGCGGCGCGCATGGGCAAAACCGAGTTCACCGCCTACCAGGCTTCCGCGCGCGGCGGCATAGTCCGCGTGAGGTTAAACGGCGACCGCGTGATCCTAGGCGGCCAGGCGGTCACTGTGATGCGGGCGGAGTTGCTGGCATAGGCGGAGCGTACGCAGGGCGGTTTCGTGTTTCTTCAACATGATTACGTTAACCCGACTCCCGATCCCGAGTAACCGTACGACAATGCCTCTGTATGCGGTTACATTCTGTTTGCTGCTGGGTGCCTCATGCGCCACCGGAGAAGACTTTTGCGCGTTGACCCTGAACCTAGTGGATTCCCGCGGCCTTCCGCCGTATAGCACGTGGGTGGAACTTGTCGATGAGTCTGGCACGGCTGAGCGACTGGAGCAGGTGCACGGCGCGACGCTCAAGATCTGCGACTTTGGCTTTGGTCCCCACACGCTCCGGGTTGGGACCAACGAGTGCCTGCCAATCTCCATCTCCAATCTGAGAGTCGTCCTTGGAAGGCCCCTTCACTTGAACGTGATGCTGAATAACTGTGGATACCAAGACACCTTCAGGAGCGCCTGCCTACTCTACCTACGCGCTGTCGACAGCCTGGGCGTCCCGGTGCCGGACGCAGAGATTCTGTTCCACCCCAGCCCAGGTACTCTGGCAAGAACAGATTCTTTCGGCCGCTTTCAGGGCCTATATCGGGGCAGTCGGGATATCATCCTTAAGAAGGCGGGTTTCGAGGATGGGGTGACCGCTGCCCAGTGCAAAGCAACCGAGGAGATCGACATCAAGGTAGTGATGGAGCGAACCAAGACCGTCGGCAAAGACAAATAGGCGTTAGGTGCTGCAGGTGGCATGACCAACCATATATGAACGCGCTACTGATGCAACAATACCGGAATTGCCAAAAGGGGACAGACGCATTTATTCTGATGAGCCCTTGCCGTGATGCGCGCTGAACTGCCACATAACCTCTTATGAACGCACTTCTGATGAAAGAATATCGCCACCTGGATCTGGTCGATATGCCCGCGCCTGCGCCGGGGCCCGGCGAATTGCTGGTGCGGGTCCATTCCTGCGGCATTTGCGGCAGCGACGTCCACGGCTTCGATGGCAGCACCGGACGCCGCCAGCCGCCGCTGGTGATGGGGCACGAAGCCGCCGGGACAGTGGCTAGCGTGGGTGCGGGCGTCACTGGATTCCGCGAAGGCGACCGCGTCACTTTCGATTCCACCGTGTATTGCGGCGCGTGCTTTTTCTGCGCGCGCGGCGAAGTCAACCTCTGCGACAACCGGCAGGTGCTGGGCGTCTCCTGCGGCGATTACCGCCGCCACGGCGCGTTCGCCGAGTACGTGGTGGCGCCGGCGCGCATCACGTATCACTTGCCGGATGCGCTGCGCTTCGAGCACGCCGCCATGATCGAGGCGGTTTCGGTGGCCGTCCACGCGGTGGGATTGACGCTGGTGCGGTTGGGCGATTTCGCGCTGGTGGTGGGCGCCGGCATGATCGGAACGCTCGCGTTACAGGCGCTTAAACTGGCCGGCTGCGCGCAGGTGATCGTCGCCGATGTGGATGCAGGCAGACTGAAAATGGCGCGCGAGCTCGGCGCCACCGCCGTGATCAATCCCAAGGAAGGCGATGTGGCGGAGTTCGTGCGGGAACGCACCAGCGGGCGCGGCGCGGATGTCGCCGTGGAAGCGGTCGGCGCCACCGAACCGATTCAAACCGCCATCGCGGCGCTGCGCAAAGGTGGCGCACTTACTTTGGTGGGTAACATTGCGCCTAAGATCGAGTTACCGCTGCAAGCCGTCGTTACTCGCCAGCTTCGTCTGTTCGGCTCCTGCGCGTCATCGGGCGAATATCCAACTTGCATCGACTTACTGGCGCGCGGCGCTATCCGCGTCGAGCCCCTCATCAGCGCCGTCGCCCCGTTAGCCGAAGGCCCGGCCTGGTTCGAGCGCCTGTACGCCCGCGAGCCGGGGTTGATGAAAGTGATCTTGCAACCGTGATGGCGACGTTTCACACCAGCCGAACAGACCGCTCCCTTTGGTCGCGGCTCCGAAAGGCATCCCGAGCGCACATCGGAGCCGCGACCAGAGGGAGCGGTCACTGGGCGTGGTGCGGACACTTGCGGTCGCAAGTTGCCCTCTCAGGCGCCAGCCTGCTGCGCGAAATTTGACGCCGTGATTTGGTAGACGACGTTGTCATGGCCGCCGGCGCCGTCGGGCCTGGTTCCCACACGGACGCCGCCTATCTTTTCCACCGCGCGCTGCGAGCGCAAATTCCTCGGACCAACCAGCAAGACGATGCTACTAACGAACTGGAAAGCGTGCCGCAGCATGAGGTGTTTCATTTCCCGGTTGTAAATGCCGCCCCAATGCGACCTGGCCAAGAACGTCCAGCCGATTTCGATCTCTCTTTTCGCTTCGTCGTATCCGCAGAATCGCGACGACCCGATGACCCGGCCGTCTTTGGAATCGATGACGAGGAACGCTCCACCGGATTCCATGGCCCCACGGAAGAATGCCCGGAACACCGCTTCCTGGTAGCGGTCGCTGGCCGGATGCTGCTCCCAAATGAGCGGATCCGAAGCTACCGCGTAAAGGTCGTGAAAATCCTCTTCCCGAAGCGGCCTGAGTTCCACGAGTTCGCCTTTCAGGATGGGCTGAAGATCGAAAGACATCTCTCGATTCTATCCTCAATCTTTGGATGTATGATCTCCATTTATCGATCCATCGTCGCGGCTGCGGTCATCCTAGTCACGCGAATTTCGACACATTGTTTAATTATCTCGAATTCTAATGTGCTGTCTATTTCGACAGTACTAAGTGGGATAAGAAAAGTCCAAATATTTCTTGCCCCCCCCCGTAAATGTGCAATACTCACCCCTTAGAAAGGCGAACTTATGAAAGTTTACTTTCCGTTGTTAATCGCCACACTTATGTTGGGTCTGATAGCTTCGCCTGCGTCGGCGCAGTGCGAAAACTGCACCTGCGGGCAGACGTGCCAAAACATGTGCGGGAATGTATGCCTTGATGGCATGGTGTGTCCAAATTGCCCGGAAGATCCGATCGAGTGCGTGGGTGGTACGGAGCCCTATTGCCCGACGACGCCGATCATTATCGACGCCAAGAACCAGGGATTTCACCTGACCAGCATGAAGAGCGGCGTTAAGTTCACATTCGGTGCGAGTCTCGTGCAAACGAGCTGGACCGATGCGGACTACTCCAATGCCTGGTTGGCGCTGGACCGCAACGGTAACGGCATTATCGATGACGCCGGCGAGTTGTTCGGCGAACTCACGCCCCAGCCTCCGAGCCTGAATCCCAATGGCTACAAGGCGCTGGCCGTGTTCGACGATCCGAAAAACGGCGGCAACGGAAACGGCAAGATCGACCCCGGCGACGCAATCTGGCCCTCCCTGTTACTGTGGATCGACCGCAACCACAACGGAATCAGCGAGCCGAGCGAGCTGATTCCGCTCTCCGAGGCCGGCATCTTTTCGATCAGCCTGAATTACACTCTGAGCGAGAAGACCGACCAATATGGGAACGAATTCCGTTATGTGGCTGATATCCAGGACCAATACGGCCACCAGAACCCGTTGTGCTACGACGTCATTCTCATGACCGCGGTTCCGGGCTTAACCACGGCGAGCGGGACCGATACAGCGAAGGCCAAAGATGCTGACACATCTCACCACTAAGGCGTGCTTCCTCCTGCTGCCTGGCCTGATGATGGCGGGCGCAGATGTTTGCCGCGATGTGAGCCCTGCCGAGGGCGAGCGGCTGGCGCATTATGTGGCGCAGAAGTACCACGTCCCGGTACACGCCGCGCTTCGTATGGAGAGCCAGCAGCAAGTGGGCGAGACTTGCTATCGGAAGCTCGTATTCAAAGGCGATGGCGCTCTGGGCCCCTATCAGGTCGCTCTGTATGCATCTCCGGATCTGCGTTTCCTCAGCAGCGACATTCTCGATTCGACGATGGATCCCGGGCGCGAAGAGCGCGCCGACGCGGAGAAACGCATGGGCCAACTCTTGGAAGGGGAATTCGCCGCGACTGGGCCCGCCGCGGCTCCGGTGACTATAGTCCTGTTTTCCGACTTTCAGTGCCCTTACTGCAAGAAAATGCATGCCCTTTTGGCGTCGGAACCGCTCATTACGTCCGGCGGCAGGGTTCGGCTGGTATTCCGCCACATGCCGATGCCGGCTCACCAGTGGGCACAAAAGGCAGCGGAATCGGCGGCATGTGCGCAGCTTCAAAATGGCGACGCATTCTGGCGGCTCCACGATTCCCTGTTCGAAAACCAGGAAAAGATCACCGCAGACAACGTCAATCAAATGGTCGGGGATCTATCCTCGCGGATCGAAACGCTGAACATTCGCGACTTCGGGGACTGTCTGCGCCGCCAGACCTCCCTTGGCATGGTCCTGCGCGACCGGCAGCTCGGCACGCTTGTCGGCGTGAAGGGCACGCCGACGTTATTCATAAACGGAGAGCCGCTGACCGGATTGCCTGACGCCGCCGAGTTGCACCGGCGTTTGGAGGATGCAGTGGGTCAGGCGCCTAGGCACGTGGCGGCGGAGAATTGAGGGAGCACGCGGACACCTGTTACGCCAGTAGCAGGGTGCTGGCGGACACAGAAGGAGAGGCTGAGAATGCTGAAAGCCGTTGTTACAGCCATTTGGATGGGGCCGGTACTGCTAGGGCAGACGGCCAAGGTGACCATCGACGTCGACGAGTCGTTTGCCAAGCACAACATCACGGTCACGCCGCATACGGCCCCCAACTTTCGATCCGTAGTTGAGAGTTTCGCCGGGACAGCCGGCGCCGAGACGCTGGCACGAGTACATCCGCTACTCATGGCCATACGAAATGATAGCGGTCTGGCAATCACCACCGTTGTGTTCCAATACCCAAGAGTTAACGCCACCGGAGAAGCCATACACGCCGATAGAGCGTTTCGGACGGACGGAGCGCTCCCCTTCCCGCCGGGCGCAACTCTCCTATTTTCGCCCGATAACCGGCTAAACTACGCGTTGAATGGCCGGTTGGCGAACGCGAGTCCCACTCCTTTGAGCCTTCAACAAACTCTCGCCTCCGGTCGCGATGAGCTATTGGCAACCGACTTTGATCCGGCGCGGTTTCCTCGGGTCACCGTATCGCTTGACTCGGTGACTCTGAGCGACGGTAGTGTCATTGGTCCGGACCGGACCGACATCGTCGGCCGGGAACTTCGGAAGGGCCTGGTCGAGAAACTTCTGCTGGAACAGGTGTCCGATGCCACGCTCTCCGATGACGACGTGGCTAAATGGCTGGAGGCGGATAGGAAGCGGTGGGAGAAGGCACCCATGCTCGTGCCGGGGACTGGGCTACGCGACGTGGTGGGGGTCTATCGATGGGCACTCGAAGGGTCGGTGTTGAAGGGTATGCCGCAGCACGGGCGAGCTTCCGCAATAGAGTTTCTGAAAGGCGTAGTCAGCAAGAGGGCCGCTGCGCCGCAGTTAGTGCACGTCAAGGACTAAAAACAATGAAAACGAGAACTCAAGTAGTGATGCCGCGCCACTCCATGGTGGTACTGTTGGTCGCGGTCTGCGGCCTTCCGGTTAACGCTTTCGCGCAAGACAACTGCTGCAGTAACCAAAGGTATACTGTTTCCTCAACTGGACAACCAAATCCAGACGAGGATTCTGCCAATGGCTGGCAGAGTCCGAATTATAACCTAAACGGTGGTGTGGGTGCCTCTGTCTCCTATGCGTGCATGGATTCTCTTTATAAGGCCTCCTGTCCCATCCACTCTGGCTACGATAACCTGGTTGTGGGGTGGAGTTGCACGCGGAACCCAATCACCGTCGACGTTACGGTTATTGTCTACGACGGCGGGACTGGCGGCGTCGGGGTGGCTAACGTGACTAATCCGCTTGTCGCAGTTTTTGCCTTTCCAGCGTATACGAACAGCACCGACTGCAATGGCAACTCGACTGGCGACCCTGTGTATAACGACTACTCGAGCCAGTGCTGACGATCCAAACGCGGAGACAGCCCGCGCCACGCTACCGCTCTATCGGCGTTACCGGATCGAGCAGCATCCAGAAGATGACGCCGGTCAGGTACACGCCGGCTGAAACATAGAACGTCAGATTCCAGTTGCTGTGCGTCCACTCCAATATGTGGCCGATTACGACGGGCGCCACGAAGCCGGCGAAGTTGCCCCACATGTTCATGGCGCCGGACAGCGTTCCGGCGAACTTGCCGCCGACATCCATCGCCGCGCCCCACGCGCAGGGCATCACCAGATCGTTGCAGAAACTCGCCATCGCAATAGCGAGCATGGCCGGCAGCGCGGCCGTCCGGGTGGTCGAGAAGACCAGGAACGAGGCCGCGCCGGCGAAGCCGAGAGTGGTCATGATGCGGCGGGCGTGTGTCACGCTGACATTGCGCCGGCGCAGCCAGCCCAGCGCCGCCACACACGCGGGATTGCCCAATCCGCCGAAGAACAGCGGCAGGATGCCGAGCCACGCGGTAGCGCCCATCTGCACATGGCGCGCTTCGCGCAGATAGGTGGGCAGCCAGGTGATGTAGAAATACCATCCGTAGCAGAGCGAAAAATATTGCCAGCAGAGCATCCACACCTGGCGCGAACCGACCAGCCTGCGCCAGGGAACATCGCCGTGGCCGGTGGCCAGCGTCGCGCTCTGGCTCAGCAGGCGCCGCTCGGCGTCGTTCAACCGGGCATTGTCCCGCGGATCGTTGCGATACCAGCGGTAGAACAGCACCGCCCAGAGAACGCCGATCAGTCCGAACAGGGCGAAGGCGTTGCGCCATCCCACGAACCCCATCACCAGCGCCACCAGCGGCGGCGTGAAGGCGCCGCCCCACCGCGCGCTCAGCCACATGATGCCTTGCGCGCGCACTTTCTCGCGAGCCGGCAGCCAGATGGTGAATGCTTTCGTCAGGTTGGGAAAGCAGCCTGCCTCGCCGGCGCCGAAGAGGAACTGCGTGGTGGTGATCGAGGCCAGGTTCCACGCCCGTCCGGTGGCCGCCAAAGCAGCCTGCCTCGCCGGCGCCGAAGAGGAACTGCGTGGTGGTGATGGAGGCCAGGTTCCACGCCCGTCCGGTGGCTGCCGTGAAAAACGACCACCACAGCACGATGCGCAGCAACACTTTGCGCGGGCCGATCCGGTCGCCCAGATACCCGCCCGGCATTTCGAACAAAGCGTACGCCAGCCCGAAAGCGCCGAAGGCCCAGCCCATCTGAGATTGCGAAAGACCCAGATCGTGGCGGATGAATAGCGCCGCGTAGGAGATGGAGACGCGATCGATATAAGTGATGATCGCCAGCGTGACGGCGAAAACGATCACCCAATAGCGAACCCGCGTGGGCCGCTCGGTGGTGGCGACTCCGGCGGGGCTCATTCTTGCGGCCGCGGCCGGAGCACGAAGCGGTACACCAGCGCACCCACGCCCACGGTGGCGAACGCGGTGAGCGACGAGACGGTCGCTTCCTTGATTCCGAAGATCACCATGGCGGCGCCTACCAGAATATACGAAACCGGCAGCAGCGGGTAAGCGAAGTCGATGGCCCGCAGCCGCTGCCAGCCCGGACGCCGCCGCCGGAACACCATCAGCGCCGCGACCGAAAGCACGGTGAAGATGGTGAGACTCATGCCGATGTAGGTGAGCAGATCGCGAAACGAAGTCAGCGTCATAGCCATGGCGCACAGGCCCTGGCTGAGAATGGCGAACACCGGCGTGTGATACCGCGGGTTCACTTTGGCGGCCGCTGGAAAGAACGCGCGGTTCTTGGCCATGGCGTAATAAACGCGCGGCCCGATGGTCAACTCGGCGTTTACCGTAGCGACGATGGAGAGCGCCATCAGCGCGGAAAACACGCCCCCGATGCCCGGCCCGAACAGATTCGACGCCGAAAGCGCGCCCACTTTGATGACGCCTTTCATCTGCTCAAGCGGCGTCGAATAAATGTAGACCACATTCAGCCCGAGGTAGAGCACAGCCACCAGCGCGCTGCCCGCCGCCAGCGCCGCCGGCAGCGTGCGCTCCGGACGGCGCACTTCCTCAGCCACATACGTTGCCGCGTTCCAGCCACTGTATCCGAACATCACCCACAGCAGGCTGATGGCGAACTGCGCGGGCAGCGAGGCGGTGGACGTGCGCGCGATGTGCTGAGAAAAGTGGCTCCAGCTTCCCGTTCCGAACGCCAGGCCCAGCACCACGAAACCGACAATCACGCAGATCTTGGTGAGGGTGAGCGAATTCTGCACCTTGGCGGTGAGCCCCACGCCCAGGCAGTTGAGAATCGTGAGAACGGCAATCAGGCCGCACGCCACCGCCTGGGCCGGTCCCAGGTGCAGCGAGAGAATTCCCGAGCCGAGCACGATCGGTGTGTTGGCCTGCGACAGGACCGGAAAAAAGTGGCTGAGGTATTCGGTGAATGCCAGCGCCGTGACCGCAATCGGCGCCGAAAAACCGGCGAAGAAGGAAACCCAGCCGGTCATGAATCCCCACTCCGGGCCGAAGGCGTGTGTCAGGTAAACGTACTCGCCGCCGGAGCTGGGGAAGTTGACGCCCAACTCCGAATAGCTGAGCGCGCCGGCGAAGGCGAACAGCGCTCCAGCCGTCCAGCAGGCGATGATCAGCGCCGCGCTGCCCAGGTCGCCCGCCATGAAACCGGTGGTGGCGAAGATGCCGGTGCCCACCATGTTGGAGATCACCAGCGCGGTGGCGCTGAAGAAGCCGAGTTGACGAAGCAACCCCGGGCGGGAAATTTGCGGTTGTGTCAGGGGCATTCGCGGCCTAACGTTATTGTAGATGAGTGGCGCCGCAGTCTATCCGGTTGCGCCGGCGGTCTTGCCGCCGGTGTCTTCTAAGGTTGTCGCGCTCGCCGCCTACTGGCTCTTGGGCCGCGCGTAGAAGCTGGCCGTCAGATCGTAAATGGAACGCTCCGGCTTTTCGGTTTGCAGATGTTTCAGGATGCCCTCTTTATCGGCTTCGCTGCGCTCCTGCCCAAGTTTGAACTTGCCCTCCAGTAATTCAATTTCCAGTTCGAAGCCGAGGATGCCCCCGATCAGGCCGGATGTGTAGCTTTGAGGCAGTTTGGCGAGATCATACGGCGAGTTCGGCTCCTCGAACTTGCGGATGAGCTTGGCGAGCAAATCGCGCATGGCGTCCTCGCCGGTCACGGCCTTCAGTTTTCCCGATGCATGGACGACAGCAAAATTCCACGTCGGCACAACTTCCGGTTTCGAATACCAGGTCGGCGAGATGTAGGAGTGAGGCCCGTGAAAAACGATCACCGCTCTTGCGGCTGCCAGAATGGCCGCGGTCTGCGGGTTTTGGCGCGAGATGTGACCGATGACTGTGCCGTTCTTGCCGGCGTTGCGGTCGAGCACAACCGGGATGTGAGTGATGCGAATAGAAGGCTCCGATGTGACGAGATCGACGAAGGAGAACTCGTCCATGAAGTCGTGCAGCAGCTTGCGATCCTCCACAAGCTGGACCTTGGGAATGTAAACCGATTCTGCGGCTGAAGAAGTCGTCTGCGCCTCCAGGTCGAAACCAGCGGCGACCATCCCTGCTAGCATACTGCGTCTGTTCATTCGCGCGCTCCCCCTCTCACGTTATAGTAAAGGTCCTTGCGCCCTATGTCACCGATGCCGCGCCATAATTAACCTATGCTCGTCCTCGCCTCGCAATCGCCGCGCCGCAGTGAAATTCTGCGCCAGGCCGGTATTCCATTCACTGTTCGTCCGGTGGAGGTGGATGAGACGCCGCTCGCCGGCGAGAGCCCGCGCGCTTATGTCGAGCGGCTGGCGCTGGCCAAGGCGCTGGCTGCGCCGGCCGGGCCGCAGGAAACGGTATTAGCCGCCGACACCACCGTGACCATCGACGGCGCACTGCTCGGCAAACCCGCCGACGCGGCCGACGCCCGCCGCATGCTGGCGCTTCTTTCCGGCAGGCGGCATGATGTGCTCACCGGCAT
>OCTA010005986.1_pt1 | contig 10454 bp, 5 predicted proteins | sample 1538991 | NCBI WGS metagenome assembly OCTA01 (sample SAMEA3539302, study PRJEB22396) | soil metagenome | biome: tundra; feature: field; material: soil | place: USA | collected 2010-05 | depth 0.15 m | reverse complement strand
GAAAATCCAGACCACGGGAAAGAAAGATTCGTAGAACCAGAGCATTCAGGACCTCAGGGCGTTGAAGGTGTTTACGCAGGTGAGCGAGTGGGAAGTTCCAGGGCACGCGACATTTCGCCGTCCAATATAGCCGACTTGCGAGGACTTATCCAGCGATTTGCGTCGACATCATCCCGTAGGAATAGCTGGCGTTCTTGTGGGTTCCGGGCGTGTTTTGGCCGATCCGGAGTAACTCCGAAAAGCAACCGCAGATCTTTCGACTCCGCTGCGCTCCGCTCAAGATGACAGCTTATTTGTCTTTCTAACCGGCAGTTACCTTTTTGCCTGCATCAGTACGCCGAGAAATCGTTCGGGCGGCGGACAAGAGCTGAGGCACCCATTTTTGTGGCAGGTTTAGACTTGGGCTGCCCGCCAATTCAAGCAGCACAAAGGCCATCCTCGCGGATGGCCTTTTGCTGTGATGCGATGAGAGAAGGCTATGCTATTGAGCCGGTGCGTTTTCGCCTGCTTCGTTGCGGGCTTGCGCTTTCTCGGCCAGAACCTTGTGGGCGGTGTTCTCAAGGGCCTGGGCTTCGGGCAGGAAAGTGAGCGCTTTCTGCACCATCGGGTCCCATTCGGCCAGAACGCGCAAGCCCTGCAGTTCGCCAAACTGGCTGGTGACCATCTTTTCCTTGATATTGATCTTCACCCAGTCGTTAACGCCGTTCAGTTCGGCGTCGGTGTAGGGAATGTTCTGGCTGGTCAGGAATTCCTTGAACGACTTCAGCACGGCGTCGTCCACCTGGAAGTTCTTGTCCACGGTGTGGTTCGCAAGATAATAGGGGGCAAAGTGGAAGAACGCTGATTTGAAAAGCAGCTCATCCTGGAAGTCGTTGCTCTTGGGAGTGTCGATCTTTTCATCCGGCGTGATGCCGCCGCCACCGTAGACCGTGCGGCCACCGTCAGTCAGCTTGACTTCCCGATTGGTGGAGTTGGAAGGAGACGCGCCGGCGTGGTTGTAGTAGTAGTCGTAAAGCGAGACGCCTGCGTAGTTGCGCTGGATGAGCCGGCCCGAGGGCGTGTAGTAGTGGTAGGTAGTCAGGGCCAGGCCGGTGTCTTCGCTGAGGTTGTAAACGGTCTGAACCAGCCCCTTGCCGAAGGTGGTTTCGCCCACAATGAGGGCGCGATCATGGTCTTGCAACGCGCCAGAGACGATTTCTGCCGCCGATGCCGTGTTGTGGTTCACCAGCACGACAATGGGGAACGCCTTGCCGTCGTTGCCGTGGGTGGCGGTATAGACCTGATCGGGATAGGCGCGCCCGCGCTGAGAGACGATGGTCTGCCCCTTGGTCAGCAAATGGTCGCACACTTCGACGGCCTGGCTCAGCAATCCGCCGGGGTTATTGCGCAGGTCAAGAACGAGCCCCTTCAAGTTGCCGAAGTTGTTGACGGACTCAATGATCTCCTGCGCCGTGGTTTCCTGGAATTGGGTCAGGTGGATATAGCCCACTCCGGGGTGAATCTCGAACGCCAGGTCCACAGAGGGGTGAGGGATTTCGTCGCGAATGAGGTCGAAGACCAGCGGCTTGGGCTGGCCGTCGCGGGCCATGGTGACCTGAACGTGTGTACCCTTGGGACCTTTGAGCGCCTTGGCCACCTGGTCTGAGCTCATGCCATCAGCGGATTTGCCGTCGATGGAGGCAATGACGTCGCCGGGGCGAATGCCGGCCCGGAACGACGGGGTGTTTTCGTACGGGGTGATGACGTAGACCTTGTTGCCCTGCTGCTGGATGACCATGCCGACGCCGTAGTAGTGGCCGCGCTGGTCTTCGCGCATCCGGGCATAGGCCTTGGGATCGTAGAAGTTGGAGTGCGGATCAAGCACGCGCAGCATGCCGGGGATAGCGCCGTCATAAATGGCTGCGTCGGCCTTATCGCCGTTGATGGGCTCGGCGTAGTTCTGCTCAACGAGGGCATACACGTCGGTAAAGGTCTTGAGGCTGTCGCGGATCTGGCTCTCGTCTTCAGACGACTGTGCCCCAACTTTGCGCTGCATGACATTGCCCACGACGGCGCACACGGTAAAGAAGAGAATGAGGGTGAAAAGTGCCCTGCGGGCGCGGGGAGTCATAGGCGGGAGGAACCTCCGGACAGCAGGTGCGACAGGCGCCTTGTAGGAGCCTCGCAAGGCGGTCTTGGGAAAAAGTATACCATTGGCTTGTTTGACGCAGCCGGTGGACCTTCGGGTAGCGGCCCCTTGCGGCATTGGCCTACGCCTCAATCGGCCCGGTACGGTGAGCTCAGGAATTCTCCGATTTCACAACCGGCCTTGCGCCGGCATCGCGCTCCTGCTATCCGGGCATTTACAATGACGTCTATGCTTCAGGTGGGGAAGATCAACTGCCTGGATTGTGCCGACCTATGACCCTGACTCTTCTTCGCATCCCCGCGGCTTTCGTGCTCGGCACGTCGCTGCTTGCAGTTCCCGTTTTGGCGCAAACGCGCACGACTCCGGCGGCGAGCCCATACGGCGGCACAACGGTGGAAGACATCATTGCCCGCGTCAACGACCAGATCATTACTCAATCGGATTACGACCGGGCGATGAAGGAACTGGACGGGGAAAAGCACCAGCAGGGCGCATCGATGCAGGACATTTCAGATGCGCATCGGGATCTGCTGCGCAACCTGATCGACCAGCAGCTCTGGCTCTCAAAAGGCAAGGAGCTGAGCATCAACGGCGAGACCGAGTTGGTGAACAAGCTCAACGATATCCGCAAACAATACAATCTTGCATCGCTCGAGGACCTGGAGAAGGCGGCCCAGCAGCAGGGCGTCTCATATGAGGACTTCAAGGCCAATATCCGCAACCAGATCATCACCCAGGAGGTGATGCGCCAGGAGGTTGGACGGAAGATTTCGTTCACTCCGGGCGAGGTGCAGCAATATTTTGAGCAGCACAAGCAGGAATATGCGCAGCCGGAGAGCGTGCGGCTGGGAGAAATCCTGGTCTCCACCGGCACGGGCACAGAGGCGGACGATCCGCAAAAGGTGGCGGCGGCCAAGGCCAAGGCAGACGACATCGAGGCTAAACTGCACAGCGGAGGAGACTTCAGCCAATTGGCGAAGAGCTTCAGCGATGGGCAGACGGCTGCCGAGGGCGGCGATCTAGGTCAATTCCGCCGCGGTTCGATGGGTAAAGTTCTGGAAGATCAGACCTTTAGCTTGAAAGCCGGAGAGTACACCGACGCCATTCGCACCAAGCAGGGGTACGTGATTCTGAAGGTGGTGGAGCACACCCCCGGCGGCGTTCCGGTGTTCAAGGATGTTGAGCAGGACGTGGAACAGGCCTACTACGTCAGCCGGATGGAGCCCGCGATGCGCGACTACTTGACGCAGATGCGGGACGACGCCTATCTCGAGGTGAAGCCGGGGTTCGTTGACACGGGAGCGAGTCCCAACAAGCGGGTTTTCCCCATCGCATATTCGGCCTACACGCCCCCTGTTTCAAAGAAGAAAAAGAAGGTGGAGCGCACCCGTTACCGCGAGACGACGCACACCTTCCGCCAGAAATCGCCGCAGCTCGAGCAGGTCTCGGCAACGACGACCAAGCCTGAGGCGACCAAGCCTGAAAAGCAAAAGAAGAAGGGCAGCACGGCACAAGAGGCTTCAATGAAGCCGGGCAAGAAAGAGAAGATCCGGTTTGGCAAGGCGCCGCAGGAGACACTGCCGAATTCGCCTGCTATGCAGACGGAAGACGCCGGAGCGGTGTCGCGGGAAACGGCAAGCGCTGCGGCGGAGCCCGACAATCCGCTGGAGACCGCAGCCGCGCCAGAGAGGAAGACCCGTTTCAGCGAACGAGCCAAGACGCCAAAGGAATCCAAGACGAAGGGCCTGAAGAAAGATCCGATGGCCCCCGCGCCACCTGATGCCGCCGACATTGCAGACCGACAGGAGCAGTCAGCTCCCCTGGGCCTGGCAGGAGACACTGGCTCAAAGAACAAAAAGAAATCAACCGCCACCACGGGCGAAAAGACGCGCTTGAGCGATGAGAAGAGAAAGACTTCCCCGGAGAAGCAGCCGCAGCAACCTCAGGAACCTACGCCCATCGCTCCCGTGCCGGGAGCGCCGGCGCCAGCATCCGCTCCACAGCCGCAACAACAGTAGGCGTTTTTTCAGCAGTACTGCCGGGCTTGGGATTCTGCTCCCAGGCCCGGTTTGTTGTTGGCGGAATTGCGGACGGATCCAGATTATGGAGTGGTAATTGAAGAGGCGGTCTCAGGCTTTTCTCACGCTGCATCGCCGGGGAGAACCGTATAACGTCGTCGCGCCAGCCAAAGGAGAATCCCCGCAAGTGCCCAGCAGGTGCCGGCGATCCGCGCCAAGGTGCCGAGATTGATCCACAGGAAGAGACACGTCAACATTCCGCCCAGCGACAGCAGCATCGGGAACCATTGCGAAAAACGCCCGTGCCGCCAGCCTCGAATCATGGAGGCGAGGTTAACGCCCATGAAGGCCAGCAGCGCGCCGTAGTTGAGCAGCTCCGTGCCCAGTTCGTAGCTGAACACCAGCGCCCCGGCGAGGCAGATGGCGCCAATGAGCAAAACGTTGTTGCGCGGGATGCGCGATTTGGGATGAAGCGCACCGAAGAAACGACGGGGTAGCGCACCGTCCTGCCCCATGGCGTAGAGCAGCCGCGCCGCGCCCACCTGCGAGGCCATTCCGGAGCCAATGCTGGCCAGCAGCAGCGAAGCATTCACGATAAGAAAAAGAACGGGGCCACCCATGCGCCCGGAGACGTGTACGTAGGCGGTGTCGATATCGGGGAAGGCCATGCCGCGCGGCCACACCAGTTGAGCCACGTAAACTTCGATACTGGCCAGGATGCCGGTGATGAAGCAGGTGAGCACGATTGCGCGGGGAACGCTGCGGCCGGGGTCTTTGGCTTCGTCGGTCAGCGTGGAGATGCCGTCAAATCCGATGTAGGTGAGAACGGCAATCGAGGTGCCGCGCAGAAGGCCGCTCGAGTTGAATGTCGATCGATCGTAGAAAGGCTGCAAGAAGAATGCCGCGCCCGGATGAGAAAGGTGGAGCAGCCAGTTGACCGCAGCTACCAGCACAAGAACGATAACGATTCCCAACGCAGCGGCCATGCCTGCGTTGATGCGCGCCGATGTTTCGACGCCATTGCAGTTGAGGATGGTGAAGAACGCGGCGAAGAAGACAGCCCATGCGACATAGGGAATGCCGGGCAGGAAGTTCATGGCCGCCCGGCCGCACCAGATGGTGCAGATCAGCGGGTTCAATACGTAATCCATCACAAGGCACCAGCCGGTGATGTAGCCAAGGCTGGTATGAATTTCTTTGCCCACATAGAGAAACGCCGAACCGCCGTGCGGATACGCGCGCGCCATGCGACCATAGCTGATCGAAGTAAGGAGCATGGCCACCATGGCGAGGAGGATCGCGGTGACCACGTGGCCGCGCGACTCCTTGTAGATGACGCCGAAGACCGGCATGGGCGCGGTGGGCTGGATCAGAATGATGCCGTAGAGAACGAGGTCCCAAAAGCTCAGCGTGCGCTTGAGGCTGATCTTCGCCGGCCGTGTGCTTTCGGATGTCCCTGCCATCGGTGTCCTTAGCGTACTGCAAGGGCGGTTGTGGGTATAAGGGTGACTGGGGCTGCGTTCCAGCCTTCGATTTGAATCGTCGGTGTGCCGGTTTCGTCCTGTGGCAGCAGCGCGGTCAGAGTGGTGGATTCGCCGGGAGGGAGTTCAATCCAGTTATCTGACCAGAAGACAGGCGCGATCAGTCCTCCGGATGCTGTCCGCGCAGCAGCGTGAACCTGAAAGGCCAGCACAGCGGAGTGGTTGTCGAGATGCACGCGAATCTCGCGGCCTTTCGGAGTGTTCTCAATCTCCGCGCTGGAAGCTACCTTGGCTGGCGGCAGAGTGGTGAGCGCGGCAAGATCTGCGGGGCGCGCCGCGGGCGTGTGCGTGTACTCGGTTCGCTCCCAATCAAATGTGGTAAGCGTTGTGGGTATCCAGTAGAAGTTGCGGCTGACCACGCGGCCCGCAGCATCTGTTAACGACAAATCAATGAAAAGAATCCGGTCCGTTCCGGAGTAGAAGCTATCGGGTATGTCGAATACCCTCTGCGCACTGTCGGGTCCTGCAACGACCGGCGCGTCCACGCTGTACAGGTCCTTCCATGCCAGGTTGTGTACATGGAGACTGGCATGCAGCCCAGCAACCGGTTGATAGGTGCTGTTGACGACCACGATCGACCGATCGTCGTAAGAATACTGAATGTGCAGCGGCTCACAGGCCTTTTTGGTCGCGAAGTATCCGGCGCCCGCGTCGAGATAGTAGTCATACAAATGCCAGATCATGGAGGGCCACGCATTATTGAGCATCCATTGAATGACGCCGGTCGAGACGTATTTGTTTTTGCTGTAGGCCTCAAACATAGCCCGTTCAGAATCGTATTCCATGGTCTGCGCCATGCGCTCGTACTCGGCGGCCGAATTGGGCTTGGCATACACGGCATTCATGGCTTCGTCGAAGACCGTGAGTTTTACGAATTCGCCACCGCCGTAATGCAGACTCCAGATGGGCGAGGCCGGCCATGCTTTGGGATCAGGCAGAAATTTTTCGCGGCTCGCGAGCGACGGAATGGCCGGGCCCGGGCTGGTTTCAGTATTGAACCCGAACGCTCCGCCATAGTGAATGCCGTAATACCAGTAACTGGGGTCGACATAATCGTAGGGACCAGTCATCTTGACGCCGCTATCGCCGGTGACCGTTGTGGGGGTGGAGGTAGCGGACGAGAGGATGGGGTTGGGCCAGTGCGTTTCCGATTCGACTTTCAGATAAGCGGTCTCGACGTCGGCGGGTGGGGGATTATCGCTGCCGTTGAGCCAGACAAGGAGGCTGGCATGCTGGCGCAGGCGCAACATCTGCGCGCGCAGTGACGCTGTGGCAATGGTGTGATCCTCGGGCGTCCAATTCTTCCAGTGCTCCCAGTGGTCGCAGCAGCACCAGCCGAGCATGACGAGGATGCCCTGTTGATCGGTGAGATGAAAGAAGTCTTCGGTTTCGAGTTTGCCTTCGAGCCGGATGGTGTTCAGGTTCATATCGCGCACCATTCGGATCTGGTCGCGGAGCCGAGCTTCATTAGAGCGCAACAGCATATCCTGCGACCAGCCTGCGCCGCGAATGAGGATCGGCTTGCCATTCACACGAAACAGGCGGTTGCCGGTGGTGGTCAGTTCTGAAGTGATCTCGCGAATTCCGAAGTCGATGCTCTGTTCATCCGTTACGCGGCCTTGATCGGTGAACTTCAACGTGAGGCGTTCAAGATGCGGCTCGCCCATCTGGTAGGGCCACCAGAGCTTGGGGTTGTGAATGTGCAGGGCGGGAAACTGCTCGGGCGAAAAGACGACGGTGCGATCTTCATGCGCGGCCAGTTCAACCGGCTGTTCAATCGCGGCTCCAGCGGCTGAACCGGAGACCACGCCTTTTATCGGGTGATCCGCGGCGTTGTGCAATTCGGCATATACGGTGAGGTCAGCGGTGTTGAAAGTGCTGTCTGTAAAGTGCGTCACGGCGAGGGGCGAGCGCAATGTGACCGGGCCGGTGGCCACCAGGTCGACAGCGCCCCAGAGACCCATGTCTTTATCGGGAGGGCAGGGATTCCAGTCGACCCAGTTGATGCCAAGGTCTTTGTCGGTGGGCGCGAAGGTCTCGACCGCGAGTACGTTTGCCTTGCCGGGTTTGAGCGCATCCGTCACATCGAAGTCGTAGGTGCGATAGGCGCCGGCCACTGCCTGCTCATCGGCAATCTTGTGTCCATTGACCCAGATATCGGCGCGATAATTGATGCCCCCAAAGTGCAGCCAGAAGCGCCCGCCCGGCGCGGCGGCGACGGGCGCCGTGAACTCCGTGCGATACCACCAGCCGCAGTGATATGGACTGTCAGGCGCCATAGGGATGTTGGAAAACAACTGACCGATGGGATAGGTGGTGCCGGGAATCTTGCGCAGGTTGTCGCCAAAGTAGGGATCGGGAACGACTCCCGCGGTCGCTTGCGCGGCTAGCACGGTGCTGGGCACCGAGGTCTTGAGCCAACCCTCTGCGGCGAATCCATCAACAGCGATTGCGGCGCCATCGGCCTGGAGCTTGCAGGCCGACTGCAATCGCCAGCCATCGCGAAGAGGCGTTATGGTCTCAGCCCGGAGAGCGAGCGGCAGGAGAAGAAAGACGACGAGGGAAAGCGCGAATTTTCTGATTAACACCAAAACCTCCGAAATTCTCTACCGCAGTCACTTGCAATCATCGGGCCGCACCGGCGCCGGTTTTCCGTTTTGGCGGAGCGCTTGTGGACATTCGAATGACCAGTTGCGGCACCGCCTTGTGCAATTGGGGCTTCATGCTAACGCCGCGTTCTCGAGCATCGAGGGCTTGCAGAGCCCACTTCACCGCCTGCAATCCCATCTCTTTCATCGGCTGGCGGATGGTGGTGATGCCCGGTGTGGATACCTCGGCAGGCAAGACGTCGTCGAAGCCCAACACAGAGCAATCCTGAGGAACGCGCAGACCCGCCTCGGTGAGTCCGCGGACGACGCCGAGGGCGGTGAGATCGTCGAAGGCAATGACGGCGGTGAACGGGCAGCCTGACTGAAGCATCTGTTTTGACAAACGCAGTCCGCCTTCAAAGCCGGAGATTGCGTCCACCAGGCTCGGCAACTGAAAGACCAGGCGCGAATCGAACTGAATGCCAGCTTCGGCCGCGGCGCGCTGCACACCGGCCCAGCGCGGCTCGGTATCGAAAAGCTCTTCCGGGCCGCGAATGACGGCGATCCTCCGGTGTCCGAGTTTACAGAGATGGCGCATCGCCAGCGCGCCTCCCTCTTCGTTGTCGACAAAGACGGAGCTGATCCTGCGGCCGGTCAGATCCCTGCCCACAATGATGATCGGGACGTGGTTTTTCTCGATATCGGCCATCAGGTTGGTTTCCTCGAAGATCCAGCTCGCAATGACGATGACGCATTCAGCGCGCCGCTCCAGGATCATCTTCAAATAGCTGTCAAAGAGCTTGCGCTGTGTCTGCGCATCCATCAGGAGAGGTAAATAGTTGGCGGGAAGCCCCAACTGGATTCCTCGCACAATGGGAGTGCAGAAAGGATCGGTGAGGTCGTAAGCCAGAACGCCCACGGTCTGGCTGCGGCGGCGACGGAGAGAGCGCGCGAATGCGTCAGGATGATATCCAAGCTGGCGCGCCATGGCCCGGATCTGGTCGCGGGTGGCGGCCGCGACATTTTGCGAGAGCGGCGCTTCGCTCAACACAATGGAAACGGTCGAGACGGAGAATCCACAGGCGTGGGCAATGTCGAGCAACGTGACATGGCCGGACTTTCGCTGGGCCATTATTCTCCTCCCCCGCCGTCGTGTCGCCTGCCTTTTGGGTGCAAGGCATTCGCGCGGTTATTGGAGCGAAGCAATCCCGGGAGCGATCGCGCCATCGCTGCGAATCGCCATCGCCGGAAAAGAACGGCTCAAGGGGAAACCCGCTGATTTTTCCCTTGACACGTGAAAAGTTTGCTCCTACATTCGATTTCTAATATTCAAACGTTTGAATGTCAACATTCATTTAGGGAGAGGCCATGAAAACCGAAAATGCAGGCACCACGAAGGTGCGCAAAATTCTCTGCGTTTCGCTTCTTTGGTTCGGCGCATGCGCAACCGCAATTGCACAGGCAGGAAGCGGCGGCATCAGCGGTTTGATCTCCGACCCTACGGGAGCCATCATCCCCGGAGCCAAAGTGATTGCGCAAAACAATGCAACGGGAGTGAAAATCTCCACCGTCTCGACTGCGGCAGGCTTGTATTCATTTATCTCGCTCTCCCCCGGCATCTACGAGGTGACCACCAGCGAGACGGGATTTGAAAAGGCGGTTCGAACGAATGTGGTAGTCACGGTGGACCAGGGAACCATCGTCAATATCACGCTGACCATCGGCAGCATCACGCAGGTGGTCTCGGTGAACGAATCCAGTTCCCTTGTCGACACCAGCAACTCGACGGTTGGCCAACTGATCTCCGCAGAGACCATCGACCGCGTTCCTTTACTTACCCGGAATGTGTATGACCTGGTGCAGTTGAGCGCCGGCGTCACTCCCGCCAATGGGTCGCCCAACTCCTCCAGTTCCGAGGCCATCATCAACATCTCATCCGGTCGTCCGGGGGTCGATGTTTCGTCCTACACCATCAACGGCGCCATTATCGGCTCGGTCTATTACATGCTGGACGGCAGCCCGCTCGGAATCGCCGAAAACAATGCAGCCGCGATTATCCCGGCCATGGAGATTCCCGAAGACGGCGTAGAGGAGTACCGGGTGGAGACCCAAAACACTCCGGTCTCCTATCAGAGCGGCGGAGCAGGCGTGACCAGCCTGGTCAGCAAATCCGGCGCTA
>OCTA010005983.1_pt1 | contig 10456 bp, 8 predicted proteins | sample 1538991 | NCBI WGS metagenome assembly OCTA01 (sample SAMEA3539302, study PRJEB22396) | soil metagenome | biome: tundra; feature: field; material: soil | place: USA | collected 2010-05 | depth 0.15 m | reverse complement strand
ACCACCGAGATCTACACTCTTTCCCTACACGACGCTCTTCCGATCTCCATTCAGTGGAATCTAGGCGTGCAGCGGCAACTGAATCCCTCTACTGTCGCCACCGTCACCTATGTGGGGTCCGAAAATCATAGGATGAGCAGCGGAGGGTTCTGGAATACAGCGCCCCCCGGTCCGGGAGACACTGTAGCTCGGCGGCCCTATCCGTACATGGTTGACACGTACTGGGCAAGGAGCAGGGGCAGCGGAAACTACCATGCGCTCGAGGCCCAGTTGACCCGGTCCTTCTCGCATGGGTTGGCCACGACCATCGCGTACACTTGGAGCAAGTCGATCGACGAGGGGTGCTCAGGCTTCTTCGGAGCGGAAGGCTGCGATCAACAGCAACCCACCGTCCCTAAAGCCGACAGAGCCGTGTCGGCCTATGACGTGCCCCAGCATCTTGCAGCTACCTGGAATTATGAACTTCCGATCGGGCGCGGCAAGATGCTTGGCATCAATAATCGGGCTCTCGATATGATTGCCGGAGGATGGCAGATCAACGGGATTTTGACCCTCGTAAGCGGCACCCCGTACTCAGTGCATACGAGTAAGGATATCGCCAATGTGGGAGTAAACCCCTTTGCCAACTACGAGCGGATGGATGTCACGGGCTCGACCGTTGCGGCGAATCGGACCGCGCAGACCTGGTTTAACACGACCGCATTCACATATCCCGCGCAGTATACATTTGGGAACATGGGACGCGACAGCATCCGCACTCAGTTCTTTTCCAACGTGGATGTATCCCTGTTCAAGGAACTGAAGTTTGAACACGGCATGAGTGCTCAGATTCGCGCGGAAGCCTTCAATCTGCCTAACCAGCACGTATTCGGTCAACCGGATTCCACGTTCGAGGATCCCCACTTTGGCCAGGTCAGCGGTACCGCGAACTCGCCGCGTTCTATACAACTTGGAGGCAAGTTCATCTTCTAACAAGTCCGGGATTGGCTCCCCGGCCCTCCCGGGGAGCCAATCCCGGTTTGACATTTCAATGAAGGGCACTCCGGAAACTCCTCCTCGTGAGCTGCGAAGCACACTAGGAGGAGTTTCTCGATTGACGAACTTTCAGAAATTTGACCCGTTCCCGCAGGCGTGCAAGTACTATGTGATGTTCATTACAAATGCCGCAGCGACGCGCAGCACGGCGACTGCGAAAGTCGGGGAGCCGATTCTATAGATCGAAGGACGTCTAACTCGCTGCTTATGGGCCGGAAGAAGGCTACACTCTCCCATGCCGACAGCTATTCAATTCCAGTTCAGCCTCAGGAGATTGTCGCCCTTCACTTCGAGACGGGCTCTTTGTCTGCTCCCGATCCTATTACGTCGCGGGATGAATTCGTGCCGAGGGAAAAGCTTGCCGCCCTTCACGCCTACGATCCCAACGTGAAAGGTCATCCGCCACCTTGGGTGGGAGCTCCCTAACGTTTTAGTCTTCCACCGGCGTTGCCGACCCGCGGATAGATGAAACGGGTCGGCTGGGAGTTCGATTGGAAACCCGTGGGCCTGGAGGCCGGCGCTGCACATGGTTTCTTGCCAGTCCCCCACCGGCGTTGCCGACCCACGGGGCATGAAACGGCCGTCCTTCTGTTTGTCTTTTTTTTGTTGAACTTGCATCTTTGTTTCTTTCTAGGCCCTCGTAAACGGTGTAGCCAATCTGCAACAAGAGTTGCGATTCGCATTTGACTGGAGCAGCGCATGAAGAAAATGACGAGAAGAGATACCCTCTTATCAATAGCCGCCTTCTCGCAAGCATGGAGACTGGGGAGCGCGCAACCTGCAATTTCGGCCACTCCCCAGTCGCTCTTGAAGCACACTGCGGTTGACGCAAATACGATTCGCAAGCCGCTGAACGAATTGCAGCTTGCCGTCGTCAATCTACGCTTTGGAATGTTCATTTGCCTAAGCCCTACGTCTTATCTCGACCTTCCGGATCAGCTTATGCCAGACCATGCGCCTCCTCGGCAAGGCAAGGATGGAATTTCTGGAACTGCGGATGACCTGAGCCCGGCACTTATGAATCCCACGAAGCTCGACTGTGGGCAGTGGGCGGACGTTGCGAAGAGCGCGAAGATGCAATTCGGAGTTCTTGTCACGAAACACCACGATGGTTTTTGCCTGTGGCCCAGCAAGTACTCTACCTACACCGTAGCGCAGGGATGCAAGCGGGATGTAGTGGGCGAATATGCCAGCGCATTTCACAGCCGCGGTCTCAAGGTCGCTTTGTACTATTCGATCCGTGACCGCACCGAGAGCATCTCCGGAGATGCAAAGTCTGGAGGCGTCTCGCCCGAGAAAATCCAGTTGATCAAAGATCAGCTTACCGAGCTGCTCACCAACTATGGAGAGATTGTCTACATCGTATTCGATGGCTGGGGCAATGTTTGGCATGAAAGCCCGACATTCTCGCAGATTCACTATGATGACATTTACCAGCACATCAAATCAATTCAGCCGAACTGCCTCGTCATGAACCACTCCCGTATTCGCTATGTGAGTGACATGCCCCATCTGGAACTCCGCGCGGGTATGGCGTTGCCCACGGGCGGGGATTGGCCGGCGGTGGGCGGCAATACCGTCCAGGATGCCTGGTTCTGGCGCACAACGTATCCCACTTCGCCCGTACGTAGCGTGGATTGGATTGTGAACCAAAATCTGATTCCCGATAACAAGCGGAACATCGTCTTTCTACTGAACTGTGCGCCGAATCGCTATGGTTTGATGGACGAGAATGTTGTCGTCCGCATGGCCGAGGTTGGCAAGGCATGGTTGCGCCCCAGACCCCTCAAGGTAGTTCCTGACTCGTGGAAGAACTGGCCCGTACCCGATTCTGTGCATTTGTTCAGCGGAGAGAACATCGCGCTCGGAAAGGCCGTGCGCATTTCGCCGAATCAGACAGCAAAATTTCCCGAGCACCTCGTGGATGGCAACCCGGATACCTTCGTTGATATGTCCACGACGGATACCTGGATCGAGATCGATTTGGGCAAGAGCTACCCACTCGCGGGGGCGCATCTCTGGAACCGCTCTCCCGCTCATAATGTCATTCTGGACCAGGGCATTATCTTTGTTTCAGACACGCCCTTTACCTCCGACGACCCCGCAGTGATTCAGAAACAGCTCAATGTAAAGTCGATCGCGATCTCAGAGCCGCCCGGCTATCCGACTCCATACCCCTTCGGAGCATCTGGACGTAATCTGCGCTTAGTGTCAACGTCCGGTCAGGAGATCGGTATCGGCGAAGTCGAAATCTTTGCAAAATAACAAGGAGCAGATCATGAAACAAATGACGAGAAGAAGTGCCCTCTTATCGGCGTTGTTGCATGGATCGGGCGTGGGCCGAGCTTTCCCTTTTCCGAGCTGTTTAGGTGGCGATATTTATACGGCGGACGGAGTCGGGGCGACCTGCGTACAGCGTTCGATTGAGGGTGGCCACGCCGACAGTTGGCTCGGCCTGTTGGCCAGATTCCAGAGTAGCCGATTTTCAAACCGATCCATGTAACAACGCCCATGTGTGCCTCCCGCTGAATCTCGTGACGGTTCACACATCCTTGTGATATGTTCTACTTTACCGCTTACCTGTTCTATAAGACCTTCCGCTTGGTAAGCTTGAGAGCTTCGCACCTTTCATCACCACAAGGAAAGGGAAGGAATCCAGTTATGAGTCCGGTCGTTTCTTCTGCCCGCAGCGATTCCGATATCACATTCTCCACGGTGAAGGCCGGCATTGCCAATCTGGTTCGCGATGGCCGGATGCAGCGATTGGTGGAGCGCCGCGACCGTCTTGGCCGAGAAGGCCGACGCAGCAACTTCGTAGATAACCCGGAGTTTCTTGTCTATCACTGGTCCGGCACCGGCGAGGGGTTCGCGCCGCCCACGGGCGAGCAGGCCATCAGCGAGCGAATCAACGTTGGCGACAATAATTGCCGTGTCTTCCTGGGCATACCCTTTCCGCATGCGGCCGAGATGCCGTCGCGGGTGAATGGGTTGGAGAACGACGTACTGAATTGGGCCCGGGATTATGCGTTCTTTCTGGATCACAACCCTTGCGAGATCGAACCTGAAGAGGAAGTGGTTGGGGAGTTTCACTGGCAACTGGACGAGGCCCGGTGCTTTCGCTATCCCAAAGAGGTGCATGAGGCGGGTTTCGCGGCTCGCAAATCGGGCGCCGGTGGAATCAGTTATGCGCACACATGCCCGGATCTATCGATTGGTTTGGAACTCGGCTGGGGCGGACTGCTCAAAAAGGTCAGGTATTGGAAGGCCCGGCATGAAGCGAATTGCAACGAACCCGCGGCCCACTACCTGGCTGCGCAAGAATTGGTGGTTGAAAGCATTCAGCGCTGGGTCAAGCGTCATGCTGAAGTGGCCGCCATCCTGGCTAGCCAGGCACCTTCCGATCTGGCGCGGCATTACCATGTGGTCGCGGAGACCTGCGAAGCAATCGTAAGCGATCCGCCGCACACATTCTTGCAGGCAATCCAGTGGATACAATTCTTTCAACTCACCGAGCGGATTATTGCCCATGGCAACGGCTACGGACGATTGGACCAGTTGCTGGCTGAATTCTATCGCCGCGACCTAGCCGCCGGACGCATGACCCGCGCAGAGGCGCGGGGGTGGATTGCCGAGTTGTTCCTGAAATATGGCGGCAATTACTTTTCAGTGGGCGGCCGGAGCCGGAAGGGCCAGGATGCGACCAACGAACTTAGCCGGACGATCCTCGAAGCCTATGATTTGAACGGCGGCGACAATAATCTGGGGGTTATGTGGCATGAGGACATCGACTAGACCTTCTTCAACTATGCCTGCAACGTGCTCGGCCGGCATGGAACCGGCACGCCAGTGCTGATCAACTATGACGTTCTGCGGGATAGTGAATTGCGTAGCGGGGTAAGCGAAGAACACGCGTGGAATGTGGCCTATTCAGGCTGCCAGTGGTATTGCGTAGTGGGACGCGAATACAACGACCAGGATCTTAACTCCCTGGTGCTGGTGCAAACGATGCAGCGGGAGATCCATCGGGCGGCAGAGGAAGGCATCGAGAATTTCGATGCACTTTTCAACCTGCTCAGCGATGAGACCCTGGCCACCGCCAAAGCGTTGCGGGACTTCAAGAACGCCACCTATATGTGGCAGAGCCGCGTATGGCCGGAAATGATCACTTCGCTTTGCATGCACAACACGATCGAGCGCGGGCGCGACTGCACCGATACTTAAGCGGTTGATTATAACCTGACTTCGGTCAATGTTCTGGGAGTGCCCAACGTAGCGGACTCGCTTTATGCGATCAGGCGGCTGGTATTCGAAGAACGCCGCTACAGCCTGAATGAGTTGGAGCAGGCGGTCAAGTCGGACTGGGCGGGGAAAGAGGCAATGCGCCGTGAGTTTCTGAACGCGGAAAAATTTGGCAACGACCTGGCCGGCCCGGACGCGATGCTTGTCCGTGTGGCCGAAATGGTACGCGGACACCTGGAGTCGATTCGCCAAAACAAGGGCGGCCACTTTCGTGCGTCGCTGTTTCAATATATGGGGCATACGTATGCGGGACCGATGCTGGGCGCCATCCCGGATGGGCGGCATGCTGCGGAGCCGCTGGCGCACGGCATGAATCCGATGCACGGACGCAATACGAAAGGCTTAACCGCGACTGCCAATTCCTTTTGCAAAGTCGAGTTCCGCAAGTTCCAGGGCGGTTCATTTCAAATTGAATTGGAGCCATCCTATTTTCCGGAAGGAATCCGCCGCGCCGACCTCGTGGAGATGTTTGCCTGCACATTCTTCAAGCTCAGTGGCGTGCAAATCAATTTGAACATCATTTCAATGGAGAAGCTGAAGCAAGCCATGGAGCATCCCGAGCTTCCCGAGCATCAGGCGATCGTGGTGAAGGTCACGGGCTATTCGTCACACTTCCTGATCATGGATCGAAAGTTTCAGAAGGAATTTATCCAACGCGTCAATTACCCATGCCTGTGAGACGGCCACCCTATGCCCGCAACGGATTTTCAGTGTCACGGCTTGGTCTTCGATATTCACCGTAACTCATCGCACGATGGTCCCGGGATTCGTACAACTGTTTTTCTCAGCGGGTGCCCGCTGCGGTGCAACTGGTGTCACAACCCGGAGAGCCAAAGGACGACTCCTGCCGTGTGGTGGTCTGACTTAAACTGCATTGGTTGTCTGAGTTGTGTCAGGGCCTGTGAAAACCGGGCGCTGACCGCCGCGGAAGAGGGAATCGTCATCGACCGTGCGCGTTGCAAGGGGTGCCAGGCTTGCGTGGATGCATGCCCCGCGCGAGCTATGCAACCCATCGGCGCACGCCGGGAAGTTTCCGAGCTACTTGCGGAAGTAGAGTTGGACCGGGTGTGGTATGAGGCCAGCGGAGGTGGTGTGACCCTGTCAGGAGGCGAGCCTTGCGCACAACCCGAGTTCGTGACGAGATTCCTTGCGGGTTGCCGCCAACGAGGGTTGCACACCGCACTGGACACTTGCGGCCAGGCGTCACCGGCGCTATTCGCCCGGATTCTCGATCACACGGATCTCGTTCTGTACGACCTCAAGCATGCGGACGAATCGATGCATCGGGAATTGACCGGCACCGGTTTGGCAACCATTCACGCCAATTTGCAAGAAGCAGCCCGCCGGGCGCGAAGCGGAAAACTGAAGCTTTGGTTGCGCACACCTCTGGTTCCTGGTGCGACCGCCGAGCCGGCAGTGTTAGAAGCGATCGGCAGGCTGGTTCGCGATGAACTCGATGGAGCGGTTGAACGTTGGGAACTCTGTGCCTTCAATCCGTCTTGCAGCAGCAAATACCGCCGTCTCGGAATGGCCTGGGATTATTCCGCGTTTGGTCTTCAGGCCGACGCTGAAACGGCCCAGTTGCTCGCAGTCGCTCGTGCAGCTTGCGGCCAAAGTGACGTTGTCCACCTCAGAGGAATCCACCGAAGTTAGGCGACTTCTTAAACGACGCAGTGGTGCGATCATTCCTTCTTCATTCAGCAAGTGAGACCTTGCGGACCGCTGAAGAAACGGATAGGGTTTGATTCAAGCTGCAGAACAGGACCGATACGTTGATAACACCAACCCGCATTTCCGCCGCGCTGGAAGGCGATCGTAATCAGGATATTCAACCACCAACGCTCGATCGGGGAAGCATGTTCGTTACCCAAGACGGCCAGAGTCATCTGATTACGTTTGTTCTCGTCTGTTGCCTCTTCTGCTTATCGGGACTTTGCAACGGAATGATCGACGTGCTGAACAAACATTTTCAGAATTCGCTGAACGTATCTAAAGCTCAATCAGCCCTCGTCCAGGGCTTCTGGTATGGCGGCTACTTTCTGCTTGCGCTGCCGGCCGGCATGTTCGCACGGCGTTTCGGCTACCGCAGAGGGATTTTGTTTGGTTCGTCGGTGATCGCCATTGGCAGTGTTTGTTTTGTTCCGGCCACGAGAATCGCGGGGTCGCAGATGTTGATTTTCTCGATGTTTCTGATGGCCCTGGGATTGGTCGCGTGTGGATTTACGTTTATAGAAACCATTGCCAATCCTTACGCAACCATGCTCGGCTCACCCAATGCCGGGGTGGCGCGCATCAATCTTGCGCAAAGCTGCAATGCCATTGGCTACACTCTTGGTCCCGTCCTGGCTGGCTCGTTCATCCTGTCGAAGACCCCACAGGCGAATACCAGCAACGCCAGCCTCTATATTCCCTACCTGATTGTCGCGGGCCTTGTCTCCCTGATGATTGTCGCCTTTTCGATAGCGCCTGTGCCTGATCTCCATGCCCAGGAAGAATCCAGAACGGCCCCAACTGACAAATCCCCGGCACGTCCGTTGCGCAGCGAAAGACATTTTGTCCTGGCGGTTGCTTCACAGTTCCTTTACTGCGCGGCCCAGACCGGTATCTTCAGTTTCTTTATCAACTACATGAAAGATTCGCGTTACGTGCCAGCGTTGCCGCTTTGGCTGGCAACCTTGTTGCCCGCGAACATGAAGTATGCGGACGCAGGCATGTGGCGTATCACCGAGTATTGCGCCAGCGCGACGTTGTCGCTGGCGTTCATTCTCTTTGCAGTGGGACGATTCTCCGGCAGCGCTATACTGCGATTCGCACCCGCGCACAAAGTGCTGGGAATTTATGCTGCATGCAATGTTTTCCTCATGTTCCTGGTTTTCCTCGGCGTGGGCTGGCTTTCGATGGGCGCCTTGATAGCAAGCTTCTTCTTCATGTCCATCATGTACCCCACCCACTTTGCCCTGGCCATTCGCGGCTTGGGCGAGCGTACCAAGCTGGCTTCATCGTGGATGGTGACAGCGATCGTTGGCGGTTCCATCATGCCCATGTTGATGGGCTGGATCGCGGACCGCTATTCCATGCGCGTCGGATTCCTAATGCCGCTTGTCTGCTTTGCGTTCATTGCGATCTACGGTTTCAACTGGCGACGGTTATTGGATCGAGACCAAAGCCCTCCTGCCGCAGGCGATTCTCTGGCGGCAGCTATCGCATCCCAGGAAACGGTGTAGCGGGAAACAGATGAGCCGATGTCGGCTCGGATTGGCTACTGGACGTAGCGCGTGCAGTCTTTGGTCAGAGCGACCTCGTTCATCTTCAAGGAATTCGCCACGGCGGCTATTCCAAACCAAAGTTGAAAAACAATTAACCGTCTTTTCGCGCAATTGGACTTCAAAGAACTGGACCGTGGCTTGGGATACCCGATGAAAGCCCGGGCTCACGAAAGAATGAAACAATTCTCAACATCGATCTGCCGCGGCTTTGTTGAAGAACATGGCCGCTCGAAAGGAAAGTCTATGGCTCACAATCACCGCTTTTTGGTAAAGATTCTGTTAGTTATCGCCGGGCTGTGCGCCCAATGCGCCGCCCAGGTTCCAGTAAGTTATCAGCCAACGCTGGAATCGCTGGACCGACATCCTTTGCCCCGGTGGTATGACGGCGCCAAGCTTGGGATCTTTATTTGCTGGGGACCGTATTCGGTACCCGGTTGGGCGCCCATATCGCATCCCAATCATGACTTCAGCTCACCCGACTACATCAGAAACAACCCTTACGCCGAGTGGTATTACAACGTGATGCGTATCGACGGCACACCAACACAGGCCTATCATCGCGAACACTATGGGGCCGATTTCCACTACTACGACTTCGTGCCCATCTTCAATCGTGAAGCACAGAAGTGGAAGCCGGATGAGTGGGCGACGATCGTGCGCGAGTCGGGCGCAAAGTACGTGGTACTAACCACCAAATTCCACGATGGCTTCACGCTCTGGCCTAGTTCAATCCCCAACCCCACTCTGCCGCTGGACCGCCAACACGCTTCGCGCGACATTGTCGGGGAATTGTCCACCGCTGTCAGAAAGCAGGGGCTCCATATTGGGCTCTATTACTCGGGTGGGTATGATTGGACCTTCGTTCCGGGACCAATCCGGACAGCCGCGGACGGCCAGACGGTCAAGCCGCAAAGCGGAGAGTACGGCAGGTATGCCAATGCGCAGATTCACGAATTGGTTGATCGCTATCATCCGTCTCTTCTTTGGAACGATATCGACTGGCCGAAAACTGGCAAGCCTCTCGAAGTGGAAGCAGACTATTACAACGCAGTGCCTGATGGCGTGATTGACGACCGCTTCGGTGTGGCGCATGCCGACTTTACCACTCCCGAGTACAAAAAAATGGACGGGATCACGCTGAAAAAGTGGGAAGAGTGCCGGGGGCTCGGCGCGTCCTTCGGCTACAACCGTGCGGAGGGCGAGGCTGAAACCATTTCATCGGGCGAACTGATCGCGTTATTGGTGGACGTAGTCAGCAAGAATGGAAACCTGCTTCTGGACGTGGGCCCGGAAGCCGATGGGACGATTCCACCAGTGCAGATGGAGAGGCTGAAGGCGCTGGGTGCATGGTTAAAACAAAACGGCGAGGCAATCTATGACACGGTACCTTGGACATCGGCGGTGGGCAGAAGTGTCGAGGGTGACGATCTGCGCTTTACCCGCAAAGGGGCTGACTTGTTTGTGATCGTGTTAGGCTCGCCCAAGACCGGCACTGAAACCGTGATGGAAGTTACATCCAGCCGATTCCCAAAACTCAAGCCGGCTCTCACGAGAATTTATCTTCTTGGCGATCCCAAGCCGCTTCAATGGACGGTGACTGGCGATGGTGGCGTGCACATCACGCTACCGCAGAGACTGACGGGGCAATACGCATACGTGTTGAAGGTGGCAAGTTGCTCCGGCTGCGGCAATTAGAGCGGAACCAGAGTAACTGTGCCCTGTTGATTTTTGAACTAGTGTCGTGACCGCATATAAAGGTAATCAACGTAGGTACTTGTCGGTGACCATTTCAGGCTGTATTGCTGAAGTATGAGCAGAGGCAAGCGACTTGAGATTGAGCTGAAGCCACGAGATCG
>OCTA010005982.1_pt1 | contig 10456 bp, 7 predicted proteins | sample 1538991 | NCBI WGS metagenome assembly OCTA01 (sample SAMEA3539302, study PRJEB22396) | soil metagenome | biome: tundra; feature: field; material: soil | place: USA | collected 2010-05 | depth 0.15 m | reverse complement strand
AGTCGGACCTGGCGGTTCCGGAGTGGGTCGGGGTGGTGATCGTCACCTGAGGGTGCGACGGATGAAGATGCAGGACGATGCAGCCCTCTGAGCCGTACTACCGGGACGACCTTGCGCTGGTCCACCACCGGGGCTTTGCCTTCCACGCAGACGCGTGTGCCCCGGACATCCTCTCCCTTCTGGAACCAATCCGGCGACGCAACGGCCTGGTGCTGGAGATCGGGTGCGGGAGCGGCCTCCTGACCGCCCGCCTTGTCGAGACCGGCCACCGTGTGGTCGCAAGTGATGCGTCACCTTCGATGCTTCACCTGGCCCGCACGGTTGCAACCGGAGCCGAAGAGATCCGCACCCTCACGCTGCCCGACGACCCCGTGCCAGCGGCCGATGCCATCGTCGGCGTCGGCCACGCCCTCAACTATCTGCCGGACGTCGGCTCCGTCGAGCGGGCCCTGCTTGCGTTGGCCCGGGCTCTTCGACCAGGAGGAGTGCTGGCCATCGACCTCTGTGATCTCGACTGGGGTCGTACCCGTCAAGGCGAGAGCAACCGGGGTTGGGTGGGCGAGGACTGGGCACTGGTCACCCGGTTCTCGACCCCTTCACCGGATCGGTACGTCCGGGAGATGACGACGTTCGTCCCGAACGAAGACGGCTCGTGGCGTCGGGACGACGAGCGTCATGACAACGTCCTGGTCGACACCGCTCGACTGCCGGGCCTCCTTGCCACCGCGGGGCTCGAGTGCGAGGTCCGCCTTTCGTTCGGATCCGAGGCGTTCCCACCGGGACTTCGTGCACTCATCGGGCAGCGTCCGGCATGAGTTCGCAGGTCCGAGGTCACCAGGCGCCGGCAACAACTTCGAGGCGGTCGTAGCCGGCGCTCGGAGCCCATTCACGGTGGTCATCACCAGGTAGAAGAAGCTGGGTCGCAGCCCTGGCCGGCCGGCAGAGGCCGGCGCGGACGAGTCCGTCTGCCATGGCCCTGGTCATCCTCTGGGCTGAGCCGGCACACCGGTGGTGCCCACGTCCGCATGACTGCCGCTCATCCGCCTGCCGATGACTTTGCCGATCTCCCAGAAGAGCAACAGAAGCGCCGCCGGCGCGATGGCGAGCAGCCACTGGTACACGTGCAGGTGAGTAGTGCCGAGCAGCTTTTGCAAGACTCCGAACTCAACCACGAGGAAGGCGAGGACAACTTCCCCGATCGACATGAGGTTGATCTGCTTACAGTCGAAGGTCGACTGCCGGAACACCGAGTCGGTCAGGCTCCGGCTCTCGTAGGTGCACACGATGCGGAACCACGCGAAGGCCGAGAGGGCCAGAGATGTGCCAACCGCAATGCGGTGGTCAACTTGCGTTCCGAACTGGATCAGGCCCAGCACCCAGACAGCCATGAAGGCACCCACCAGCAGGGCCATCGCCAGGATCCTGGCATTGAGGAGGGACTGCTTGCGCGGTCGCGGAAGTCGGCTCATCAACCCAGGAGTCTCGAGGTCGAACCCGAGGGCGATTCCGAGAGGCATGTCGATGAGGAAGTTGATCCAAAGGATCTGAATCGGCGTGAACGGTTCACCGGCGGCGATATTCAGCACGCTGGCGCCCAGGAAGATGAGGACGAACGCCACCAGCGTGATCAAGATGAAGCGGACGTACTTCATCAGGTTGTCGTAGAGCATTCGTCCCTGCTCCACGGCAAAGACGATCGTGGCGAAGTTGTCGTCGGAGAGGATCATGCGGCCGGCGTTCTTGGCCACCTCGGTGCCGGTGCCCATGGCGATCCCGATGTCAGCCGCTTTGATGGCGGGTGCGTCGTTGACCCCGTCACCCGTCATGGCGACGATGTCACCTTTGGCCTTGAGGGTCTCGACGAGCAAGGCCTTGTGCTCGGGGGCGACCCGACCGACGACACCGATGTCGTCAATGCGGGTGAGCCGGTCGGCCTCGGAGAGCGCGGCAAAGCCGGAGCCCAAGATGGCCTCGCCCGGGATGCCGAGCTTCTTCGCTATCGCAGCAGCGGTAATGACGTCGTCACCGGTGACCATTCGGACGCGGATGTGCGCAGCTTGTGCGTTGGCGACCGCGGCCTTTGACTCTTCACGAGGCGGGTCGATCATTCCGACAAGGCTGGTCATCTCCAGGTCCTGCATCAGCGCCAGCAGATCGCCATCTGGGTCGAAGGTAGCCGGGTCGAGATCGCGGAAGGCGGCAGCCATCACCCGCAGTCCTTCGCCCTCCATGCGCTCCACGTGGCCCTGGGTCTGTTGCTGCAGCTCGGCGTCCCACGGCACGTGCTCGCCGGCCGAGAGGGCCGTGGATACCCGATTCATCACGGCCGGTGCGGCACCCTTGACGTAGCAGCGCACCACTTGGTTGCCGGATCCGTCGGTGGCCGTGTTGAAGGTGGCCATCAGCTTGTACGTGGGGTCGAATGGCAGCGTCGCCAATCGGGGAAGCCGCTCCCTGGTGGCTTCGACATCGAGCTTGGCCTTCGCGCCGAGCACGAGCAGCGCGCCTTCCGTGGGGTCGCCCACCACCTTTCCGTCAACCAGCTTGGCATCGCTCGCCACCACGAACGGCATGATGGCCTCATCGATCGTGAGCGATGAGCCGGCTGCATGGTGGACGCTTCCCTCGAGCCCGTAGCCCATTCCGGTGATCGTGTAGCGGTCGATTGCGTCGACCACCTCGACTGCGGTCATCTGGTTCATGGTGAGTGTGCCGGTCTTGTCCGAGTTGATGGCCGAGGTGGAGCCCAGCGTCTCCACGGAGGACAGGTCCTTGACGATGGCGTTGCGTTTGGCCAGTCCGACTGCGCCCAGCGAGAGAATCACCTCGACGACGGTGGGAAGTGCTTCGGGTATGGCCGCAATGGCCAGAGCCACGGCGGTGACGAACAGGGTCTTGGCCGCCAGACCGCGTGAAGCGCCGAGGGCGAACATCACGATCATCGTCACCAGGGCAGCCAGGGCGATCCACTGCGTCATCCGGGTGAGTTGCCTGGAGAGCGGCGTCTCCTCCTTGGTCGTGGCCGTGAGCAGCCCCGAGATCCTGCCAACCTGGGTGTTGGCCCCTGTCCCCGTGACGATCATCTCACCACTGCCATGAGTGACCGGTGTGTTCATGAAGGCCATGTTCGACTGGTCGCCTGCGCCCAGGTCCCCCTTCTCGAGCGTTCCCGCGCCCTTTGCTGCGGGCGTGCTCTCCCCGGTGAGCGCCGACTCGTCGATCTGCAGCGAGCTGGCCGCGACAATTCGGCCATCAGCCGGCACCTGGTCACCTGCAGTCAGCAGCACGATGTCGCCGACCACCAGTTGGTCACCCGGTATCTCGGCCTCCTCACTGTCGCGCCGTACCCGGGCCGAGCTCTTCATCATCGACTTGAGCGCGTTCATCGCGCTCTCCGCCTTGCCTTCTTCGCGCATGCCCACCACGGCATTGACCACGGTGAGCACGAAGAGGAGGATCCCGGTGCTCCATTCCTTGATGACCAACGACACGGCGCCGGCGGCGACAAGGATGATCTGCATGAAGGTGCGGTACTCGTCGGTGAAGCGCTGCCAGCCCGGATTGGCTTTTTCTTCAGGAAGGGAGTTCGGCCCGTTTCGCGCGAGTAGCTCGCTCGCCTTCGCCCCCGTGAGCCCCACCGTCGGATCGACGCCGAGGGTCGAGGCGACCTCCTCGGCGGGCATCGCGAACCAGTGCTCGATGTCGCTTTTGGCTGCGCTGGGATCCTGCGTCGAGGCCATCGTCATTGACCGTTGACTTGCTCGCTCGCACCGCTCGGCATGTTGGCTGTCTTGCCGTGATTCTGGTGCTTCAGGTGGTCCGTTCTGGCATCTTCCTTCTCGGCCGTCGCCTGCATGGAAACCTGGAAGGGGTCGGGGACGGCGCCCTCGGGGGCCTCCGCGAGGAGCTCGGCCTTGGCCTCCAGTTCGTCACGTTGCTGCTCGGGGGTCACTTTCGGAAACTGCGGGTCGAGCTCGATCAGGGTGTGAGTCAGTACGGCACCCACACAGATCCGAGCGAACCACTTGTGGTCGGCCGGGATGACGTACCACGGAGCCCACTCGGTGTTGGTATTCGACAGCACCTCGGAGAAGGCCCGCTGGTAGTCGTCCCAGTACCGGCGTTCCTTCGTGTCGTTGGCCGAGAACTTCCAGTTGTGGTCGGGGAGGTCGAGTCTGCGAAGGAAGCGGATGCGCTGCTCTTCTTTCGAGAGGTTCAAGAAGATCTTGAGGACCTTGATGCCATTGTCGGTGAGGTACCGCTCCCATTCGTTGATCTCGTGGAACCGGCGTTCCCATACGCCTTTTCCTTTCGCCTCCTTGGGGAGGCGCTGGCGGTCTAATAGCTCAGGGTGCACCCGCACCACCAGGACCTCCTCGTAGTGCGATCTATTGAAGATGCCGATCTCCCCGCGAGCCGGAAGGCGCCGCGCATAGCGCCATAGGTAGTCATGGCCCAGCTCCTCGGTCGACGGAACCTTGAAACTGCTCACGCTCACGCCCTGGGGATTCACCCCGCTCATCACGTGGCGGATGGTGCCGTCCTTGCCGCCGGCGTCGAGCGCCTGGAGGCAGACGAGCAGGCCGTGCGAATCCTGGGCGGCGAGCCGTTCTTGGTAGTTGGCGAGGAGCTCCACGCCTTGTTGGAGCATCGATTCACCGGCCTTCTTGTTCAAGAAGTCCGCTTTGTAGCCGGGATCGAAATCCCTGGCCAATATCACGTCGGCGCCCGGCTTGACGCGTAAGGGCTTGATCAACTCGGCAACCCAGTCTGCTCTTGCCTCGGACATACCTCAGCCCTCCCGTTGATCGGAGCCACGCGCCTCAGCATGTCTCAACGGGCCAACCGACCTCGAAGAATCGAGGACCCAATGCTCGTGTGGAGCAGCTGACCGCCCCTGCCTCGGTTGACATCATCTGCCCGCACCCTTCCTGGCACTAGGGCCGAAAGTCACCCCCTTGCCTTCGACTCGTCACCTCGGATGTCATCTCGCGCAGATGCGATCACTGGGGCAGGTCCAAGACGCACCCAGGTCTATCCCCTGAATCAGCTACCGGCTCTGCCGTATCCGACTCGTGACGACAGCCCGGGCATCTCCACCTCAGACCGTGGTCCACAGTCCGACCCTTGCGCACGAAGGGGGAAAGGACGAAACGGTGGGTTGATTCAACTCGGCAGAGGAAAGTCCTCGAGCATCTTCGCAAAGGGAACGAGGGGCATCGCATGGGGGGACGGAGTGCCACGTCGGTGCTTCGTTGTCATCCCGGTGGTCGAGCTCGACGCTCGTCGTCAGTGCGTCAAGTTGCAACCGTGAGATCGGTCAGAATACGCGTGAGTCGGACGCCTTCGATGGCTGGAAAATGTCCACGAATAGGGACATAGGACTCTGGTCTCGCGCTCGCCGTTGCCTCATGATGATTTTGCGATGGGATAGTGCGCCGCGTCCCTGGAGGGCGTGGCCGAGTGATGGAGGCGGACCATGGAGCAGCGAGGCGAGGGTTGGGTGTTGTTTGCCGGGATCATCCTGGTACTGGGGGGTGTCATGAGGGCATTCGACGCCATCTGGGCTTTTTCGTACCACGGTGTCCTTCCCTACAACTTGGAAGCTGCGATCTTCGGTCACAGTCTGAAGACCTACGGATGGATCGACCTGGTTGTCGCGGTCGTCCTGATCGTCTGCGGCTTCGCCGTCGTGTCCGGCTCTGGCCCTGCCCGGTGGATCGGCATCTTTGCCGCCGCGATCGCAGGGATCAGTGCCATCTGGTGGATGCCCTTCTACCCCGTGTGGGCCTTCGTCTACATCATCATTGCCTTCCTCGTGATCTATGCCCTGGCGGTCTATGGGGGTGTGCGCGAGCCGTCGTGATCCTTGATCCCGAGGCAGTGGGCGGGATTTCCGGACGGAGGTCTCGCTCAGCGGATTGCCGCAAACCGGATGGCGTTCTGCTGACATGCGGACCGAGGCCCAGTGGAGGTCTCGTGCGTGCTCGACCGGAGTAGCGGGCCATGGCGGCCTTCTTGGCCCCGCTGGACCGTCACTCCAACCAGAACATAACTACACGGCAATTGCCAGAGCTCATCGAGATGGCACCAGATGAGAGTAAGGCCGCTGCTTCTCGCCGCGCCAAGCAGAACCAGCACCGGCTGACAGACGATGAGCTCGAGTGCTTCAAGACAAGACCACCTGGCTGGGATGAAGATCAGGTCTCTTGCCATGAAGTACCAGATCGACCGAGGAACAGTCTCTGTTCACATTGCTCGGCTAGGAGTACCGAGGCGTAATCCCCGTCCGTCGCCCGCTGACGTCAAAGTGGCCTCTCGGATGTACGAGTCGGGCAAGTCTCTACAGGTGGCAGGGGAGCGCTTCGGGGCGGCAGCTCGCACGGTGTCGCTGGTGCTCAGGAAGGCTGGGGTGGAAATCAGGAAGAGGCGAGGGGCATAAGTTCACTGCCACGTTGCCCGGCTCAGACTCCCCGGTCGTTACCGGAGACGAGGACTCGAGAGCAGGTAGCTGTCCCGCTTAGTGCCCCATCTGTATGGTCCGGCCGTGAGAATGAAGCAGGGACTCCACTACAAATGCCACAACGAAGGCGGAAGTGATCGCCAGCCCAATCAAGGCTGCGAATTGCCCGGCACCGGCTGATGCTCCATTTGTGCCAACGATCCACCACAACGAGTTTCTGAATGCGAGTGCGGCGACAGCCGCGATGCAGGCAACCACGCTGGCATCGACCGCCCGACGCTGCACGCCATACAGCGCTGCATTGCTCCGGACCACTCCCACGTACGAACCGGCTACGACCAAGAATGCATACATGCCACAACTCAAGAGACCGACGGTCAAAAGTGTGGCCGACAGGACATAGCCTTCGTGGATTCCTTGATCGACGCCAACTGCCAGTCCGAACAGTCCCGAGGCGACGGCAGCAGAGGCGACTGGATGGTGGCGCACCGTTCTCACTGGGATTCGATCGGCCCACCCGAGAACAGTGACTGCTTGACGACGAAGCGGCCCCAGCCACCGGCTTTGCCGCTCGGCGACAATGATCGCATCACCGATCCAGTCCGAAGCCTGCATGTTCTCCGTGTGCTCTGGGTTCTCGATCTTTGGCACTCGAAACTGGGCATGGATAGCGCTACCGGTCAGGACGGTGGAGATCACCAAGAGAGCGACGAGCCCTCCAGTTTGCAGGACCGTCCATTGCGGGCGATTGGCTCCGTCGAGGAGTGCAATCCATTCGGTCAGGAGTGCGATCGTCATCGTCGCCGCCGCCACACGACATCCGCGCAGGATCGAGATGACTCGACTGACCGGCAGCGATTCGGATTTCAGACACAACGACACTTGGACCAGGAACGTCGCTGCCACCGGCGGCACGAGGAACATCGCGAAGGAGTACACCGTGTCGTATGGGTCGTTCTCCCAAGGGGCATGGTTGTAGATGACGTGTATCTGCTTAGTCGGGGCCGTCAAGATGAAGAAGGCGGCTGACGCAAGCAGAGTGCCGAAGACTGCTCGCCGGATCAACTGACGTCGTGGATCACCGACGGGTAGCGCGTACGGAGCTCGTGGACTCTGACCACTGGTGCCCATAGGTGCGATTATCTCATGGTGCGAGTGACTCATCTAGCGCCACCGATGAGTCAGTTGGCAAGGTCGGTCACGGATCCCGAACCTACTGATTGCCGGCCCGTAGCCTGCTTGGCGAAGTGACAGCGCAACATGCTCGAGATGGTTCATCGCTTCTTGCATGCCGGCCTCCATACCAGAGGCGATATGCGCATAGCGGGTCTCCTGGCTCGGATGCTGCACCAGGATCCTAAGGGTGGCGCCCCCGTCCTTCTCGGTGAAGGTGTTGGTGACGATCGCTTCAGTGTCGGGACAGGCCTCATAGGTCTGAGATGAGACGACACGCTCATTAGGCGCAACCTCACGGAACCCCCATGGAAGGCGACCTCGAACCCGTCGTTCACTGTCATCACGCAACGCCACGTCCCACCGACCCGCAGGTCAATTTCGGCGATCGTTACGACGCCTCGATCTCGCGGGCGGCCGGTCTGGTCGGGACCTTCAAGCTGATCGAGTCGGCCCAGACCCGGTGGCGAGCGGTCAACGCACCCCAGCTCGCCACACTGGTCCGTGCCGGCGTGAAGTTCGAGAAGGGGGTCATGGTCGAGGGACCAGAGGAGCATGAAACCGAGGTCGCTGCGTAGTTCGCCAGGTTTCTCATCCACAGGTCTTGACTGTTTATGGGCTATCACCGCGACCACGAGAGCCAAGCCCGGGCGCTCAGTGACAGGTGAGGCCGACCATGTTCCGACCATTTGGGCCCCGTGTGTGCTCTGTTGGCAGTCCGTTCGGAACCCGCTGTTCGGCCTCGTCGACACGGATCGGGCTCGAGGATGTCGCCCCGTCCGTCTGGCGACGGCTGCTCGTCCCCTTGGAGCGACGGGGCACCGACAGGTTCACACTCGGCCTTCCGCAGGATGCGCGCGTTGTTCTTGCTGCTCCGGCTCCGGCCCCGAGCAACGGTGTGCGGTCAGGAGCACGCGTCGACGGCACGCTCGCGGCCATCGACGCGGCTGCGAAACACCGGGTACTGGCTCCTCACTTACGCCTGAGTAGCCGAAGCCGGAATCTCAACGGCAGGGCGAGCGCGGCCCATTGAGCGCAACTTTGAACAGCGCACCGTTGATGTCCTTTGCATTATCCGAGGCGCAGAAGGCACTGGTTGCCAGGTTGTACTCAGCGTTGAACACTGCCTTGTGGCCCAGGTAACTGCTCAATTGACCGCAGGTGCCGAACTGGTTGCACTGCTCGGTGATCATGCCGTCGGCCAGCGGCTCCATGGTGGCGGCGAAATTGTCACCAGTGTCGTCGAGGTTTTTGGCGATCCATCCCATATCGAGCGAGTACATGTAGTCGGCCAGCGTGACCAGGTAATTCTGCTCCTGCCCCTGGGTGAAGGTCCCGAACCCGGTGGTTCCCTCGTTGTTGTTATACGTCTCGTCAAGGTCGGTCTCCACGGCGTCGAAGCCCTTGTTGGCGCACTGCTGCTTGATCATCGCCTCGATGATGCTGACCGTGGACGGGCTGTTGATGTTGACGAACTTCTCTTGTGGATAGCCGGCCAGCGTGGCGCCCAGGTCGCCGTCCGCCGAGAGCTGGTCGTAGTAACTGGTGCCGATGCCTTCCTGGGCGGCCGTGTAGTAGGTGCCCGCAGTGCCCACCTCGATGTAGCAGATGGCGTGAGCACCGCGCGCATGCAGTTGAGCGACGGTGGATGCTGGGTTCTCGATGGCGTCGATGTCGTACACGACAGGGGCGGGCGCAATGCTTCCGTTGGGCAGCGTGTCGTTCAGCCCCATTTCCGTGGGATCACCGAGATTCAACGTGCCGGCGAGATACCACTGCCAGGGCAGGTTGCCCGGCGGTGCCGCCCACCACGTACCGGGAGGCGGAGGGGTTACGGGAATGATGACGACCGGGGTCCCGAGGGTGACGGTACCGCTCAATTCGATCTTCTTCAGTCCCCTCTTGCTGATGCAACCGGGGCTGACCGTACTCGCGTACGGCGCGGCCACGGTGAAGCTGGCAGGACCGGCGAACGACCCGGACGCGTTGCCGAAACCGACCGAGCTCCCACTGAACTTGGCCCTGCGCCCATAGTATGTGCTCTTCCAGGTGAGGCTGAATGCCGCCGGGGCCCCGGTGAGAGTCGCACCGCACGTCACAGGGCTCCCGGCGAACCACCCGGTGATCTTGCCGCTGCTGACCGTGAGCCCACTACTAGTGGCCTGGCAATTGGACAGCTTCCCTTTGACCGGCGCGAAGCCGGTGCCACCACCGGCGGTCGTCAGTGGCGATGAGAACGTCACCTTGGCCAGGTAGGAGCACGTGACCTTGCCGGGAGCAGGGCCGGAGAAGCCTGACGACCGCGCGACCGCATACGCCGCCGACTGCGTGGCAATGACAGGAGCGACCGCGAACCCCATCAAGAGGATTGCCAGACCGACCGACGGAAGAGCCCGAGCTTTGCGACGTCTTTGCATAGTGGTTTCCAGCTAGTCCGATCTGGGGTCGCAGCGGGCATCAGGGGGACGTCTGCCACCGCCCCCCATGATCTGTCCAGCCTTCCCCCCTATTATCTTTCCAGCCTAGGAATCTCCGCTGCCCGGAACTACCCCCGATCTTGGACTGCTGGACCCTTGCATTGATACAGGTCACCCCTTGGATTGTGGTTTGGGCGTGCTCGGCTCGCCTTGCTCGGCCCGCCTCCTCGCAGGTCGGAGGCGGTGCCGGCTGCGCTGGCCGGATCGCCAGCCCGGGCCATTCACGAAGCTGACCAGGGAAACCCGGTGGAGATGATGGTGGACCTTGGGGGACACAATAGGGTTCCACTGTCTCCGGTCCGACCATCAGGCTCGGGTGACGCGCCAAGTTCTGCCACCGGAA
>OCTA010005981.1_pt1 | contig 10458 bp, 10 predicted proteins | sample 1538991 | NCBI WGS metagenome assembly OCTA01 (sample SAMEA3539302, study PRJEB22396) | soil metagenome | biome: tundra; feature: field; material: soil | place: USA | collected 2010-05 | depth 0.15 m | reverse complement strand
GTGGCCGAGCACGGCGGCGTGATCGCGATTCCCGCCGTGGAATTGGCGCCCGTCGTCGTCAAGGTGGGGAATACGTCGGGCCGCACGGTGGAGAAGTTCAAGAAGTTCGGGCTCACGCCGCGGCCAGCCGAACTCGTGGCACCGCCCCTCATCGCCGAGTGCTTCGCTAACTTCGAATGCAGGGTTGTGGACACGAGCCTGGTGGATAAGTACAACCTCTTTGTCCTCGAAGTGGTCAAGGCCTGGACCGATCCGAAGCGGAAGCGACCGAAGACCATCCATCATCACGGGTACGGCAACTTCGTGGTCGATGGCAAGACCATTACCCTGAAGTCGAAGATGCCCTAGACCACTAGTCGGCTTAACCGATCGCGTCAAGCCGAGTGGCCTTGTTATTGGTGGCCGACCGCCAGCATCTTCAGCAACGTCGCCGCCGTCTCGGCGGACGACGCCGGATTCTGGCCGGTGATAAGCGTGCCATCGACGACCACGTACGGCTGGAAGTCCACCGCGCCCTTTGAATAGTGGGCGCGACGTTCAATCAACACGTCTTCCAGGAGTTCGGGCACCACGTCGGTGAGTCCAACCGCGGACTCTTCGGAATTCGAGAACCCCGTGACATTTCGACCATCGAGAAAGTATCCTCCGGCGTCGGTCATGAGGTTCTTGAGCGCGATCGGTGCATGGCAGACCGCGGCGATCGGCTTGCCCTCGGCGTCAAAATCGCGTAGCAGCGCCAACGAATCCTGGTCGTCCACAAGGTCCCACAACGGGCCGTGACCACCCGGGTAGAACACGGCACTGAACGAGCTGGCGTTGACCTCGCTGAGCCGCTCAGTGTGTGCCAGCAACTTCTGCGTTGCGGGGTCTGCGTGGTAGCGCGCGGTGGCGTTGGTCTGGGCAGCGGCCTCGTCACTGGTCGGATCGATGGGAGCCTGGCCGCCCTTCGGCGAGGCGAGCACCACCGTGGCGCCGGCATCAATGAGCTCGTAATACGGCGCGGCGAACTCCTCCAGCCAGAGTCCCGTCTTCTTCCCGCTGGCGCCGAGTTGGTCGTGCGAGGTGAGTACCATCAAAATATTCATTGCATTCTCCTTGTAAAAGTGTGAGCGAACCATTCGCTCGATGTGTGAACCGTCGCGCGAGTACGCAAGCCCTGTCGGCATCGTGAAGCAATCACTTCGACCCGGCGAGAGCCGCCTTGCGCGCTTCGTAGTCGTCGACCTCGATCCCGCTCTCGGCGAGCCGACGAGCCAGAATCGGTAAGGATTCGAGCGACAAAGTCCCGCTCGGGCCCGTCGCCGTGCCCGGGGCCATTGCGGTCTTCATTCGGCCCGCGGCCCGGGTGCTCGTCGTGTCCGAGGTGTCCATAGTCGCCGTGATGTGAGCAGCAGGCACTGTGTTGCGACTCGTGGTGGTAATTGCATTCGCAGTGGTAACCAGGGTGGTCGTTCCCGTGAGTACTCGAACAACAACTTTCGTGACAGGACACAGCAAGCCTTTCGTCTCGAGGAGGTGTCGTGCCCGAACGGGCGACAATCGTCTAAATCGTCCCACCCGAACCTGGCGTCTCGAAGTGATGAATCACTCCTCGTCGCCAACGTACCATTTCTCCGAAAGGAGCAAGCACCCGGTTTGCCGATCTCCATGAGCACTTGGGCCACGTCCCGCTCATTAAGAGCAAAGGCAGATGGCGGCTTAGGTGTCAAGCAACTCCGGAAACTGTATCAAGCATCACCCGAAACTGTTTCGACAAGTATCTGCCGAATGTTCACATTTACTGGTGGGCCGCCCGGGCCTCGATCCCGGCACCTTGGGATTAAAAGGAGCTGTCCGATGGTTGTTGTGTGTCAGTCTCGTTGCGCACGTCTCTTGTTTTAAAGGAATCGTGTTGTTCTGTGTCGGTCTCGTCTTGTGGTGTTGCAGAAATATGAGGCCTAAAATGAGGCCTATCCGTACCTGGCACGCTGACCCAGGGACGGGCATGGTGAATCGGCTGGCAGTCCAGATCCCAGATCAATCACTCTCCAATCTTCCCAACACGATTCACCGCTTTAGTTGACTTCAAGAGTGAGTCAACTAAAGCGGGGGCAGACCCTTTCGGTAACCAACGGGAGCTATTGAGTTCATTCCACCGTTCTTGGCCTTCTTAGAGTGCCCTTTCTTCACTTCGGCTGCCAGGTTCTGTGAATATGCGACGGTGGATTCGCGGTTAGTTGCCGAGCGTGCGAGCAAGGTGGGAGGGAAGCTCCGCCAGTCTGGGGAAGCCTTCGTGTTCACCGGGGAGCTCGGCCACCTTGGCGCCGCAGTAGGTCCCTAGGGCGAGTGCGTCCTGCAGCGATCCACTTTCGAGCCGGCACGCCACGAAACCCGCGTCGAAGGCGTCGCCGGCCCCCACGGGGTCGACGGCCCGGACCTCGAAGGGCTCGTGGTGCCACATCTCGCCGCCGCTCCACGCGCTCGCCCCGCGGTCTCCTCGTTTGATCGCTACGTCCTGGACGCCCAGCGAGCCAGCTCGTTCGCCAATGCTCCGCGGATCGTCGGTGCCGAACAGGAGTTCCCCTTCGGACGTCCCGAGCAGCAGCGTGTGGCAACTCGCGACGATTGCGAGCAGCGAAGCGCGAGCCGCCTCGGGTGACCAGAGCTGGCTCCGGTAGTTCGGATCGAACGAGACTCGCACTGAGTGTTCCCGCGCCCACGAAAGGGCAGTCGTCAGTCCGGCGCGGCACGACTCGCTCAGCGCCGCGGTGATTCCGGTGACGTGCAGCCAGTCGATGTTGTCGAGGTTCGCGGGCCAGTCGTCGGGACCGAAGTGCGATCCAGCCGAGTCGCGCCGATAGTAGAGCGGACGACGCACTCCGTCGGCGAGCCATTCGCGTAGGTAGAGTCCCGAAGGGCCGTCATCCTCACGCATTTTCGAGAGGTCGACACCGTCGCCTTCGAGAGTCACCGTGGCGAATCTGCCGAGCGGGTCGCTGCTGAGGCGCCCGACGAGCGAAGCGTCGAGTCCCAGGCGGCACAGACCCACCGCGAAGTTCGCCTCCGCGCCGCCGACGTACATCCGTAGTGGTTCTCCGGCGTCGATTGGCACGGGTTCGACCGGAAGCGTGGCGATCAGCACCTCCCCGCAGGTGACCGCACGAGGCTTGCTGGGCCGCTCAGCCATTTCTGAAGGCGCGCACGACGTCGACGAGCGCACGGGCTTTGGTCGTGATATCGGCGACGTCGCCCTCTCGTAGCGCCTCAGGACTAATCACGCTGCTGCCGATCGAGATGGCGCCCGCGCCGGCCCTCAACCACTCACTCGCATTCTGAATCGTCACGCCGCCACTGGGGATGAACATCGTCTGGTTGAAGGGCCCGCGCAAGGCCTTCAGGTGGGCGGGTCCGCCGATCTCGGCGGGGAAGATCTTCACCGCCGACGAAGCGAGGTCGATGGCCCAGGCGACCTCGGTCGGTGTCCATGCGCCGAGCACGAACGGGACTGCTTGAACGGTGGCTTCCTCGGCGACTCTCGGACGCACCGAGGGCGAGACGACGAAGCGCGCTCCGGCGGCGACGGAGTCGCGGACCTGTTGGGCGTGAAGGACCGTGCCGACTCCAACGACGGCTCCGGGTACCTCGCACGCCGCCGTCACGTGGGTGAGAGCATCTGAAATGGTCAGCGTGAATTCCACGCAACGAATGCCGGCTCCGACGAGGGCTTCAACGATCGCCTTGGTCTCGCTCACGCGGTCCGCGCGCAGCGTCGCTATCACTTGATCTTCAAGCAGTTCCGCTGGGAGTCTGGTCACCGAGGGCATGTCACGCTTTCTATCAGGGTTGATAGGACTCTCGCGCCACGGCGGCGTAGTACTCAAGGGCGTCTCGGTTGATATCGATGCCCAGACCCGGTCCCGATGACGGCGACACCTTTCCATCGACCAGGGTCATCCCGTCGTCGGCGAGGTCGCGGCGCAGGCCCGAAGCAGTCAACTCTGCGGGCATGTACTCGATGAAGGGACAGTTGGGGGTGGCGGTGGCGAGGTGGGCGGCCGCCGCGACGGAGATACCGGTCTTCCATAGGTGCGGCACGATCGACAGGCCGCGATCTGCGGCCAGTTGGCAGACTCGCTTGGCCTCGGTGAGACCACCGACGCGACCGATGTCGGGCTGGACGATGCGCACGCCGCCCCGGTCCATGAGGTCCAGATGCTCGAACCTTGTCGTGAGCCATTCGCCCGCCGCGATGGGGATCGACTGCTCGTCAGCGAGGCGCCGGTAGCCCTCGAGGTCGTCGGGCCACAGCGGTGTCTCGACGAAGAAGAGGTTGAACTCCTCCCAGGTCTTGAGGACTCGCAGCGCGGTGTCGGCGTCGGGAAAGGCGTACTGCACGTCGATCATGAGTGAGGTGTCGGGGCCGACTGCCTTTCGCACGCCAGCGAGCACCTCGGTGCTGCGCTCCCAAGGTTCGCGCATACCGGTGTGGGCGAAAGGCCCTTCCAACGTGATCTCGGCCTTCACCGCGTGGAAACCGAGGTTCACGGCCCGCTGGGCCCAGTCGATGAGCGATTCGCGGTACTCCGCGTAGGAGTTCGTTTCGGGCTGCAGGGACGCGTATGGCGTGATGCTCGACTGCACGGCGCCTCCGAGCAGTTCATAGCAAGGCACTCCGAGCGCCTTTCCCCTCAGGTCGTGCAGGGCGATGTCGAGGGCACCGATGGCGTTGATGACGGCGCCGCGCCGGCCGTTCATGGCGGTTGAGACGTACATTCGCTCCCAGATTCCTTCCACGTCCATGGGATCGAGCCCTACGAGCAGTTCGGTGAGTCCGACTCCCATGTTGTGGCTGCCGGGCGCTTCGATGCAGGCTTTGGCTATCCAGGGATTGACGTCGGTCTCACCGATGCCCGAGATTCCCTCATCGGTATGGATCTCGACCACGATGTCGTCCTGGGCGGAGCTGGCCGCCGTTATATCGAAGGCTGGCTGCAAAAGAACGTGGCAGTCAATTGAGGTGATACGCATGGAATGTGCCCTCCCGGTTCGCGGTCAGCCGCAATGGTAGTGCAGTTTTGGGGCTGATGGTTCTTTGTCAGACAAATATTTGTTTACAGAATGAGGAAATCATTGGACTAGTTGCCAATACACCGTGCTTGACAAACCTTTGTCAGATGGTCATACTTACGTATCGACGTAAGGGGAGAGATGGCGGACCGGATCCTTGCCGTAACGGGCGGGGCCTCAGGAATCGGACGAGCGGTGGCCGAGCTCGCGGCGGCGAGCGGCGCCCAAGTGGCGGTGCTCGACGTCTCGCCGTCGACGTCCGACGTTGCCCGTCAGCTGCGTGACGCAGGTTCACCCAAGACCCTGGCCTTGACCTGCGACGTCTCAGATCCGGACGAAGTTGAGGTGGCGTTCTTGGCGATCGCCGCTGACCTGGGGCCCGTCGATGGTCTCTTCACGTCTGCAGGAATTGACCGGGGCGGGATGGCTCATGAGCTCACGCCAGAGCTTTGGCGCCTGGTGATGGCCATAAACCTCGATGGCACGTTCTTCGCCGTGCAGTGCGCGTTGCGTCAGATGATGAAATTTGGAGGTGGGTCGATCGTCTGCTGTTCTTCGCCGGCGTCCTTCGTCGCATTCGCCGCGGGCGGGGCGAGCGCGTACAGCGCCTCCAAGGGCGCCGTATCGGCGTTGGTGCGCACGCTTGCGGTCGACTACGCGCCCTACGCCATACGCGTGAACGCACTCGTGCCAGGATCGACCGAGACCCCGCTGATGTGGTCGAACGTCGAGCCGAGCCTGCAGCCCGCTATGCGAGAAGTGCTGGACAGCGAGATCCCCCTGGGGCGTCTGGCTCGCGCGGATGAGCCCGCGCGGGCCGCGATGTGGCTCCTGTCGGAAGAGTCCTCCTACGTCACCGGATCGCACCTGGTCTGTGATGGTGGAACGCTGGCGAAAGGTTCGGTGAGCGTCTGATGCGAAGCAAGAGGAAGTGCGTATGAGCCAGTACCGACCGGCGCCGAAGGTTAGCGGTGACGGACTCGGCAATGCCTTCGAGCCGGTGGAGATCCAGTCGGTCGTCGATGTGGTGACCAAACAGATACTCGGACTGATCAGCACCGGTGTGCTCAAGACCGGCGACCGACTGCCATCTGAGGCGGAGCTCGCTAGCCGCCTGCGGGTCGGACGTTCGACCGTTCGAGAGGTCAAGCAGATCTTGGGCTCGTGGGGATTCTTACGCTTCGAGGGGACGAGGGGGTGCTTCATCGCCGAGCCACCGCCCAATTCCGGCGACTCCGAGATCGACGCCCTCGTCGTAGCCGTGCGCCACGGTTCCAGCGAGGACCTCCACGAGGCTCGAACCATCATCGACACTGGCGTCATCCGTCTGGTCTCGGCGCGCATCACGTCCGAGCAGGTCGCGAGCCTCGGACGGCTGCTGGACGACCTCGCGGCCGAGACGAATGATCCCCAGACGTTCTTCACCCGAGCCATGGAGTTCCACGCCCTCCTTACGTCGTACTGCGGCAATCCGATTCTCGAGGAGTTCTATCACCTCATCACCGAGATAGCCCTTACCGAGCAGTTGCCCGACTATCAGCAGGAGTCCGATCCTCATGAGGTGTTGGCGCTTCACCGCAAGCTGCTGACCGCGGTCGCCACCCGTGATCCCGATTTCGCCGCCGCGGAGATGATCGAGCACCTCGATGAGTCCCACCACAAGACCGAGCAGCACGCCGGGGAAGTTCACCCAGCCGAGCAGAAGGAGCTCTCACGATCATGACGAGCATCGGACGTACCGCGTGGGTGATCGCCGATGGGTGGATCCCGCCCTCCAGCACCGGAGATGACGCGGCCCTGTGGAGCCACGAGGCGGCGTGCATGCTCAATGCCAACGCCACGCCGGCCAACGTTCGCTTCACGTTGTTCTTCAACGATCGTGAGCCGGTCGGTCCGCTGCACGTCACCATTCCCGCGCGTCGTGTACTTCACCAGAATCTCTCCGCGCTACCCGGTGCGACGCTCCCGCTGGGCACGGACTACTGCGTGCTGATCGAGAGCGACGAGCCCATCGTGGTGCAGCACACCCGTCTGGATTCGCGCCAAGCGGCGAACGCGTTGATGACGACGATTGCGTTTCCCTGTTACTGAACACCGTGACCAGGGCGCTGTTCTTTATCGAAGTGACATGTGTAACATCCGAACCGAAAGGGGAATTATATGAGAAACTGGAAAGATCGTCGCAGGTCGCTCTACGCGGCTGGGGCGACATTGGCCATGGCGATGGGGCTGTTAACGGTCCCCGCGCTGACGAGTGCGCAGGCCTCGAGTTCAAATACGTACGCCAACGTGAATCTCACGGTGAGCATCAACGGCTTCGGGCCCCAGGCGGACAACCTCAACCCCTTTTTGCCGACGAGCACGGACAATAGCGCCTACTCCAACACCGACATGATCTACGAGCCGCTGTGGGAGTACGACATCGTCAATCCCACCACAACGTACCCCTGGCTGGCGACCACGCAGAAGCTGGCCAATGACGACAAGACCTTGACGCTGACGCTTCATCCCAATGTCAAGTGGTCCGACGGCAAGCCGTTCACCAGTGCCGACGTGGTCTACACGTTCGGGCTCTTGAAGAAGTACCCCGCCCTCAACACCAACGGCATCACGTTCAAGAGCGTCGTGGCCGAAGGTCCGCTGGGTGTGAAGTTCACCTTCTCCGCCCCGAGCTATCCCGAGGTGTATTACATCTTGAACCAGACGCCGATCGTGCCCGAGCACATCTGGTCCAAGGTGAAGAACCCGGTGACCTACGCCGACACCGACCCCATTGGCACCGGTCCGTTCACGCTGAAGTCGTTTACGCCTCAGTACATGGTGCTCCAGCGCAATCCGAACTACTGGCAGGCGGGGTTGCCGAAGATCAATACGATCACGTACCCCAGTGTCGGAAGTGCGGACGCCCAGAATGCGGCCACCAACTCCGGGCAGTACGACTGGTCTCAGGCCACCGAGCCCGACATCCAGAAGCTGTTCGTCGCCAAGAGTTCCGCCAACCACATCTGGTACCCGCCTGTGGCCATCACCGCGCTCATGCCCAACGACACCGTCTACCCGCTGAACCTCCCGCTGGTGCGCGAGGCCATCAGCATGGCCATTAATCGAAAGACGATTTCAACGCTAGGCGAGTGGGGCTACGAGCCGCCGATCACGACCGAAACCGGATTGCTGCTGCCCAATTACAAGGCGGCGCTAGACCCCGCGTACAAGAGCGACACCTATTCGTTCAGCGTCTCCAAGGCCAAGAGCCTCTTGGCCAAGGCTGGTCTCAAGAAGAACTCGAGCGGTCAGATTCTCGCGAAGAACGGCAAGCCGCTCTCGCTGTCGCTCATCGACCCCTCGAGCTTCTCGGACTACATGCAGGATCTGACGATCATCTCCGCGGACCTCAAGTCCATCGGTATCGGCACGACGGTCCAGGGCACCTCGGTCGGATCGTGGACATCGGACCTGGCGACGGGGGAGTACGACCTGAGTCTCTACTACTCCAATACCGGTCCCACCGCGTACTACATCTACAACTCGTGGCTGAACCACTCCCTGTCGGCCAAGATCGGCAGTCCGGCTTCGGGAGACTTCGAGCGTTGGAACGACGCTTCGACCCAGAAGTTCCTCAACGCCTACGCCACGGCGAGCACCGACGCCCAGCGCACCGCGGCACTCGACGGAGTCGAGGGCATCATGGTCGCCCAAGACCCGATAATTCCCTTGGTGTACTCCATCGACTGGGGCGCGTACACGACGACCCACGTCTCTGGATGGCCGACGCCCGCCAATCCCTACAGTTCGGCGGGTTCGCTTGAGCCACCGAACCAGGAGTTCGTGGCGCTGCACCTTTATCCAACCAAGGGTTAGTTCGTAGCCGCCCCACTCTCGGCCTAGAAGCCGCCGAGAGTGGGGGGGCTACGAGAAGTCTGCACCGAAGAGGTCCGGTTGATCTAGCGAGGAAGATGTTCCATTTCGATGAGAGCCTTGGCTGTTATCTGCGTGAGCCGAACAGGTCGTCTCCTGGAGAGTGTTCGGGGCGTCGGCACGGCCATGCGCGAAGGTGCCGACGCGTCGCTGTGGGTCCCCGCCTTGGTCCTCTCGCCAGAGGGAGCGAGTGAATCCTCCTTGCATGGTGCGCGTCGCTAATGCGCTATCTGCTGCGTCGAATCGGGTTCTATATGGTCACTGCCTGGGCGGCGATCACGCTCAATTTCTTCATCCCGCGCTTCATGCCGGGCAATCCCGTCGAACTGCTTATCAGCCACTTCAAGGGCCGCATCTCTCCCGCGGCCGTCAAGTCCCTCGGGGCCCTGTTCGGCCTCAGCCACCAGAGCATCGCTTCGCAGTACGTGACGTACTGGTCCGACCTCTTGCACGGGAACCTGGGAATTTCCTTCACCTACTTCCCGTCATCGGTCACGTCCGTCGTGCTCGCGGCGCTGCCTTGGACGCTCGTCCTAGTTGGAGTGGCTACGATCATCAGCTTCGTGCTGGGCACGGTCGTTGGCGTCATCGTCGGATCGCGACGCGGATCGTGGATGGACGTATCGCTTCCCATCAGCACCTTCTTCTCGGCAATCCCGTACTTCTGGTTCGCTCTCGTGATCCTCTACTTCTTGGCGATCGTCGTTCACTGGTTCCCCCTGTCCGGGGGGTACGCCTCGACCAACCTCATCGGATGGAACTGGTCGTTCCTGGCCTCGGCCGCCTACCACGCGGTGTTACCCGCCGTCACGATCATCGTGACCTCCATTGCCGGCTGGCTACTCGGTATGAGGAACATGATGATCGTTACGCTCAACGAGGACTTCATCGTCCTCGCCGAGGCGAAGGGGCTGTCCAAATCGCGCATCAACTTCGTCTACGCGGCTCGCAACGCAATCCTGCCTTCGCTCGCGGGATTCGCGTTATCGCTCGGTTTCGTGGTGAGCGGGGCGATTCTCGTTGAGATCGTGTTCTCCTATCCGGGCATTGGCTACGTTTTGTTCGCCGCTGTGAACAACGACGACTACCCGCTCATGCAGGGCGTGTTCCTAATCATCACCCTGGCGGTCCTGCTCGCGAACATCGTCGCCGACGTGTTCTACGTGATGCTGGACCCCAGAACCAGGCAGGGCGCCTGATATGACCGGCGCCTCGCGACACTGGATCCCGCGATCGCTGTTCAAGCGCCTCACGTGGCTGCACTCGTGGAAGATCAGCACGGGCCTCGCCATCGTTGGGTTCTTCGTCCTTACGGCGATCTTCGGACCGCTGTTCGCCAAGGCCAATCCCTCGGCCATGACGGCCGGCATGCTCTCGCCACCGTCGACCGCGCACCTTCTGGGCACCACCCAGTCCGGCCAGGACGTATTCGCCCAGCTCGTCGACGGAAGTCGGCCGACGCTCATCGTGGCTTTCGTGGCGGCCAGCGTCGCCACC
>OCTA010005979.1_pt1 | contig 10459 bp, 6 predicted proteins | sample 1538991 | NCBI WGS metagenome assembly OCTA01 (sample SAMEA3539302, study PRJEB22396) | soil metagenome | biome: tundra; feature: field; material: soil | place: USA | collected 2010-05 | depth 0.15 m | reverse complement strand
ACCAACCCGCAAACCGCTGGAGCGGTCTTGGCAAAAACGCTATGACCGACAGACTCCTAGATACCGTTTTCGGGAATCTCGATAAATTGCCCATGCGCAAACATGGCTGTCTTAAGCGGATAGCCCTGTTTCTGTCTCGTTTTGAACCAAGCCCGCTGTGAAAGGGCTTAGCCTCTTCCCGGTCGTTTCCCGCCCGGCCGTGGACCGGACTTCTTGCCCCCTGCGGCTGGCTTACCCTTACCGCCAAAGCTTGGTTTGGGCTTCCACCCGGACTTTCCCGCAGGGCGCGAACCGGACGCGCCGCGACTGGGTGCCGAACCCGATCCCGACCGAGTACCAAAAGCCCTTCCCGCCGGCTTGCCGGACTTGTTACTGGGCCGCGCACCGCCGGCACGCGGTACTCCGCTGCTGGTGGTAAACGGCCGCGCCAATCCGCTGTCGCCTCGTGGCGGACGGCTGGGCCCCGACGGCCTTCCCGCCGGACGCCCTGTGCCCGGGGTTCGCTTGGGACCTGATCCCTCAAATCCCAGCCTGTCCGTGCGAGGTCGACCCGTCTGTGGCCTGTCGGTATAAGGCCGGTCACTGCGAGGTCTGTCTGCCCTGGGCCTGTCGGTTCTCGGCCTATCAAAGCTCGGGCCGTCTCCGCGCGGTCGATCAAAACTCGGCCTTGCCGATGGCCCTCTCCCCGTTTGCGGACGCTCAAAACGAGGCGGAGGCGAGCTCTTCCGCGGATAACTCGGAGTACGCGTCTCGGGTTCAATCGGCTCGATCCGCAGATTCGATGGCCGCCTCTCGCCCAGTTCTGCCGCGGGCGGCTCCACCTCGCGACGCGGAGCTGAAGGCTGCCTCGGCCCCGTGGGTCGTTGATATGACGGCCGATCGCCGCCCGACTTGTTCCAGGCCGGCTTGGCGCCCCGTCCCTGACCCGCATCGGAACGTCCCGCGCTTGGCCTGCCTGCACCTGTCCGGCCATAATCTCCCCGGCCGGCACCCGATCCACCCGACCTAACCCGCCCCGGTCCCGGACGACCAGTCCCGGTCCGAGCCGCATCGATCCGGCCTGCCCCGGTCTTTCCAAATCCGGTTTTTCCAAAGGGTGTTTTTGCGGAATCTGTCTCATTCCGGCCTTCCGACCCAGTCCCACCCGGCGCCGGCGGTCGGACCGCCCGATCGTCCTTCTTCCACGCTGGGCGCCCCTGGCCAAACTTGGCCGGTCCCGGCCTTTCTCTGCCAACTCCGCCCGCACCATACCTGGCTGGTCTTGCAGCGCCGGTCCCGAACTTGCTCGCAGCCGGCCGGCTCGCTCCAAATCGTTCAGAGCCGCCCTGCGACGGCCTTCCCCCCGTGCGCCCCGCTGCGGGCCTGAACTCCCCACCTGCCGGCGCCTCACGGAATGGTCTGGCTGGTAATCGATCGCCTGTCGGACCAAATGTGCGCTTAGGTGGAAACTGGCTCGGCGTGCGCGCAGCTTCTGGACGATCGCCAAACGTCTGCCCCGGCCGCGGCCTCGTCGGCTTTGGCAGCACGGTGGGCAACTTGCCCGCGTCCGCCACGTTTCGTCTCCGGATGTCTTTCGCTTTCGGCGTGCGCAGCTTGCCATCTGCAGCCTGCCTCAACGCCTCCAACTCTTCGGGCTCGAGTTCACGAAAGTTGCCAGGCTCCTGGTCCAGCACCAGCGGACCGTACCCGACGCGGCGAATCTTTTCCACAAAGTGGCCGATTTCCTCAAACATCTTGCGGAGTTCACGATTGCGCCCCTCGATCAACACCACCTCGTACCAAGGGTTATCGCCCTGCCGCACCTGCCGGATCCGCGCCGGGGACGTGCGCACGCGTCCTTCGCCGGGTTTGCCGCGCTCAATGCTCACCCCGCCCCGCAAAATGTCCAGCTCCGCTTCGCTGGGTTGACCGCTCACCTTCACCAGATAAGTCTTCTCGACTCCCGAAGCAGCCTTGGTCAGCTTGTTGGCCAGTTCGCCGTCGTTCGTCACCAGCAGCAGGCCCTCACTCTGGTAGTCGAGCCGCCCCACCGGGTAAAGCCGCTCCGGCATCTTGGCGAAGAACTCCATGACCGTCGACCGGCCTTCCGGATCCTTCACCGTCGTTACGTAGCCCTTGGGCTTGTTCAGCACAAAATAGCGCTGCCGTTCCGCCCCATGCAGCAGCTTGCCGTCCACGCGAATGTGGTCGCGGCCAGCATCAGCCTTAGTGCCCAGCTCGGTCACTATCTTGCCGTTTACCTGCACGCGGCCCTGTTCAATCAGTTCCTCGGCCCGGCGGCGACTCGCCACCCCAGCACGCGCCAGGATCTTCTGCAGCCGTTCCAACTTGGCCGGAGGCCGAGGTGCAGGTGTGAAATCCGAGTCTTCTTCGTCGTCAGATTCCTCTCCTTCCACCGAATCCAGCTCGGCGTCTTCGTCCTCTGCGTCTTCGTCCTCAGAGACCTCGCCTGCGGAATCAGCCTCTTCGTCCTCGGCTTCAGATTCCTCTGCAGCGGCTTCCGCGTTCGGTTCCGCTTCTATTTCCGCGCCTTCGAACGCATCATCATTGGTCTCAGCAGCCAGAGCCTCAGCTTCGGCTTCAGCGTCCTCCGGTACGGCAGGGCTCTCCGCCTGCATCCGGTGCTCAGCTTCTTTATCCAAAGCCACTTCGGTCGCCGACTCGGGCACGGGCGTGCTCAACTCCACCGTTTTTGCTGCTGCTTTGGACTTCTTCGCTTTGGGCTCAGCGCTTTTCGTGGTTTTCTTGGGCATCGGGGGAATTCTCTGTTTCTGCCTGCAGTGTGGAATCAGGCTCAGCGGGCGTAGCCTCGGTAGGGGTTTTGTCGGCCAATGCGGCTTGCGGTTCGGCTGCCATCACGGCGGTCGAATCCGTAACAGATTCGGGTTCTTTGTCGTTCTCTAGTGCTTCAGTCGCTTCCTTACGGGCCAGAACCTCCGCGGCTTCCGTTGCTTCGACCGTGGCGGCGGCCAGTTCCTCGCCACTCGGAGAATTGGACTCCAGCTCCGCGTTTTCGTCGAACGCAGGTTCCGTCTCCGCAGGCTCAGGTGCCTCTTCAGTCGCTGGCTCCGGCTCTTCCAGCTCGATCGCGGCCATCTTCTCGAATTCTTCCATCGACGGCAACTCGGCCACATCCTTCAAACCAAAACGCAGAAGGAATGCTTTGGTCGTCTTGTACAAAATAGGTCGACCGATCACCTGCTTGCGGCCCGCGGTGGCGATCAGCTTGCGCGCCAGCAGCGACCCCAGCACACCGGCCGACTCCACGCCGCGAATCTCATTCACCTCAGGAGCGGTCACCGGCTGCTTGTAAGCAATCACAGCCAATGTCTCCAGCGCCGGCAACGACAGCTTCAGCGCTGGCTTCAGGCTCTTCACAAACATGCGGACAGCATCATGGCATTCCGGCTTGGTGGCCATCCGATATCCGCCGGCAATCTCCCGAATTTCCACGCCGCGACCATCGGTGGAATAGCTGGCAATCAGCTCGTCCAGCAACTGCTTCAGAACCGCCTTTACTTCTCGATCGCGCAGTCGTGCCAGCCGCTTCGCTTCAGCCTCGGAGTCCACGGGCACCGTGGATTCGCCTTCGGTTTCCGCCGCGGCCTGATCTTCCGCCGCAGCGTCCGATAGGGGTACAGCCTCCTGATTCTCAGGCTGATTCTCACTCGCGGGCAGACGATCCCCGCTCGCCTCGGAAAGCTCTGGCTCCGTCGTCACCGCCGCTTCTGAGCCCGGCTCAAGCGCTGCGCCCTCAGCCGCATAGACCGCAGGCGTCTCCTCCAGCCCCAGGTATTCGAGGCCCTCCGCCAGCAACGGCAACGACTCGTTCGGCGCGGGAATCTCGCCTGCAACTTCGGCGGCTTGTTCGGCGGCAGCCGCGGCCTGGGCCGCCTTCCACTCCAGCGCGTCGGCGGTAAACAGAGCGGCGAGCTGGGCCAGTGTGACCGGCTCCTCCGCGGCATAAATGACAGCTTCCAGCTTGGCTTTCAGACTCATTCGACAATCGGTACCTTCGTTATGGTAACGGAAGCGGATGAGCCCTGCGCGCCGCAATCCCGCCCTGACGGCTTGTCGTTTCTAATCCGGTCAAGTAAAAAGGGCGTTCGCCGCAGCGAGCGCCCTTTTTACCGACCTGGCCATCGAAGCTTCAGCCTCGCTCCTCAATCTCGCTAGAAGATGTGCCGGAAGCCCCAGAACAGCAATCCCGACAGAATCGCGGCCGCGGGCAGGGTGAACACCCAGGCCGCCGCGATGTTGCGAATCGTCGACAACTGCAGTCCGCTTCGATTCGCCGCCATCGTACCCGCCACACCCGAACTCAGCACGTGGGTCGTACTCACCGGCAATCCGAAGTTGTCCGCGGCAAAAATCGTGCCCATTGCCACCAGTTCCGCACACGCTCCCTGCGCGTACGTCAGGTGCTCCTTGCCGATCTTTTCGCCGACCGTCACCACGATGCGCTTCCAACCCACCATCGTGCCCAAACCCAGCGCTAACGCGACAGCCACCTTGACCCAGCTAGGAATAAACTTCGTCGCCTTGTCCACCTTGCTCTTGTAATTCGTGAGCACAGCATTCTCTGCAGGCGTAAACGCCGGATTGTGATTCTTCTGCATCAGCCGTAACGCTTCGCTGGCTACATACATGTCGTTGCGCACATTCGATTGGTCCTTGGCCGGAACCGCGCTAAATTCCTTGTAGAGCGCAACCTCGTGATTCAGATCCTCGACCAGCTCCCGCAGCGCCAGGATCGTGTCCGGCTGTAACTGCTTGGTGCGGATGTAATCCGTCACTTCGCTGCGTGGATCCGCGCCCAGAATCCCCGTCTTGTCCACGTGCTGATCGAGAATATGGCCGGCCTGCTCCGATGCGGAAATGAACGCCTGGATATCGCTCGGCGTCACCGCGTGGTTCAGCGCATACGCTGTCGGCACCGTACCGATCAAGATGAGCATCATCAGCCCCATGCCCTTCTGCCCGTCATTCGATCCGTGAAAGAAGCTAACGCCTGTGCAGGTCAATACCAGCAGACCGCGAATCGGCCACGGTGGAGGGGTATTGTCCTTGGGAGCTTCATACAGTTCGGGATACTTGATCAGCGCCTTTGACAGCAGGAACAGCAGTGCCGCGCAGCCGAATCCAACCACTGGCGAAATCAGCAGCACCTTGAATACCTTGGTGGCTTGCTCCCAGTCGACGCCGGAAGTTCCGCTGTGACCGTTGAGCAATTGGTTGGCGAGGCCCACGCCGATGATGGAACCCACCATGGTGTGAGAACTGGAAGCCGGCAGGCCGAACCACCACGTGCTCAGGTTCCACAGGATCGCAGCAATCAGCAGTGCGAACACCATCGCGAAGCCCGCCCCGCCGCTCACTTGCAAGATCAGTTCGACCGGCAGCAGCGTAATAACCGTGAAGGCCACGGTTCCCGAGGACGTCAGCACCCCTGCCAGGTTCCAGAGCCCAGACCACACCACAGCGATATTCGGCTCCAGCGAATGGGTGTAGATCACCGTGGCTACCGCATTGGCGGTATCGTGAAATCCATTCACGAATTCAAATCCCAGTGCGATGAGCAAGGCAAGGCCCAGCAGCGCATAGGGCCAGATGCTCGTAACTGTAATGTTTCCCAGATCCTTGGCAATGTGGAACCCGATGAAGCCGAGGCCGCCCACCAGCGCGATCAATACAACTGCGCTGCTGACCCAGGCGGACGATTTCTTCATCTTGCGGTCGAGAAGCGATGCTCCAGGAGGGGCTGCGACTGTGGTTGCCATATCGGCCATGGAAAGCTCCAGTTCAGAGATGGAAGAGCGGTCCGGTGAGCAGGGGAAAGCAATTGCCAGACTCAGCAACGGATATACGAACTACATGAATGGAGAATGAATGCTTAGTAATAATTGAGGTCCGCACCATTAAACTCCCGGCCAAGAGTGATTTCAAACAGCGAGCCAAGGGCTGAACACGGGATTTCCCGTTCGGGATGGGATGACCTTATTCGGGAAACAGCGGTTGTTATTTGAATTCGCTGCAGAGATTTCAACAAAGGTTTGGACATATACGCCGATAATCGCCTCGAATGACCGACGAAGTCCTGGAAGCTCGCGACACGACTGAGCACGAACTTTGATGAGTTGAACGCCATCCAGGGAGAGAGATATGCACCCACACGCCGAAAGACACTTGCGGCCTCACGCGTGGCCCATGAATGCGGGAGCCGAAGCCCTCACTGCCGCTCAGTTTGCGCGCTGTGGATTTGATGTGCTGGTTGCGGGGTGCGACAGACCTTGGTACGACCTTGTCATCACCAAGGCCGGCACTCTGCTCCGTGTGTCCGTCCGCGCCAGTGAAAACGGTTGTTGGTGCCTGACAGAGCCCTTTCTCAGGCGGTCATCCGACGTAACTCGCATCAAGCAGGAATGTCACACCGCGATCGATTTATGGCTTGGTCACCATGGTTCGCGTACGGTGTGCTGCCTGGTGCAATTTGAAGGCGTCCTGATCCAACAGTTGCCGCGAATTTATCTGGCCTCGCCGGTTCAAATTGCGCAACGCATGCGCGAGACCGCTGACCGCATTGGGAACTCCACGCTCTTTGAGCAGTATGAGTGGACTCCGGCATGCGGCAATGCGCCCAGCATTGAGAGGTTGCCGGCCAGTTGGCGGTTTTCAAATGAACGCATTCAGGAATTGCAGGGCGACGTTTTCCCCAGAATGATCATGGGCTCCATCCGACCGCACGTGCTGTCGCCCGCGGTAATCTGGTCCACGCCTACTGAAGGGGAGAGCGACAAGCTATCAAACGCAGCCGTCGCTTGAGGAGAAGTCTCCAGCCCTCTCACCGGCGGTTTGCCGCAAGATCGAGGCAAGTTTAGCGGCACCCTGACGGCACTCCGCAAAAATGAGGTTTCGCTGCGGCTATGCGATGTGCAGGAAGAGCCAATACAGCAGTCCCGACAGCAGGGCAGCCGCCGGCAACGTGAAGACCCATCCGGCCGCGATGTTGCGAATTGTCGCGAAGCGCAGCCCGCCCCCGTTAGCCACCATCGTACCCGCCACGCCTGAACTCAATATGTGCGTGGTACTCACCGGCATACCGAATTTGTCCGCGGCGAAGATCGTTCCCATGGCTATGAGACCCGCGCTCGCGCCCTGCGCGTAGGTCAAGTGCTCTTTTCCGATCTTCTCGCCGACCGTGACCACCACGCGCTTCCAACCCACCATCGTACCGAGACCCAGGGCCAATGCCACTGCGACCTTCACCCAGTTGGGAATGTATTTCGTGGCCTTGTCGACCTTGCTCTTGTAGTTGTCGAGGGCCGATCGCTCTGCCGGGGAGAAATCAGGATTGTGCGCCTTCTCCATCAGCGCCAAAGCTTCGCTCGCAACATACATATCGTTGCGCACGTTGGTCTGGTCTTGCTGCGGAAGCGACTGGTATTCGCGGTAGTGGCTGACTTCGTGGCCCAGGTCCTTCACCAGCGCGCGCAGCGCCAGCACCGTGTCTGGCTGCAACTGCTTGGTGCGGATATATTGCGTGGCCTCGGTGCGCGGATTGCCCGTTAGCGCTCCCTTGGGATCCACGTGCCGGTCGAGCACGCCGCCTGCCTGCTCCGACGCCGAGACAAAGCTCTGAATCTCCATCGGGCTCACCGCATGGTTGAGCGCGTAGGCCGTCGGCACGGTCCCAATCAGGATGAGCATGATTAGCCCCATGCCCTTTTGCCCGTCATTCGAGCCGTGGAAGAAACTCACGCCGGTACACGTCAGCACCATCAGTGCGCGAATGGGCAATGGCGGCGGCTTCTGATCTTTAGGCGCTTCGTACAGCGAAGGGAACCGCAGCAGAAACTTTGAAAGAAGTATGAGCAGCGCTGCCAGCGTAAATCCAATCAGCGGAGAAATCAGCAGCGCCTTCAGCACTTTGGTCGCCTGCGCCCAGTCCACTCCCGACGTGCCCGTCAGCGGATTCAGTAGTTGATTAGCCAAGCCCACGCCGATGATCGAGCCCACCATGGTGTGCGAACTGGATGCCGGCAAGCCCAGCCACCACGTGCCCAGGTTCCACAGGATCGCCGAGATCAGCAGCGCAAACACCATGGCGAAACCCGCACCGGAGCTGACCTGCAAAATCAAGTCCACCGGCAGCAGAGTGATGACTGCAAACGCGACCGTGCCCGTCGAAGCCAGCACGCCTGCGAGGTTGCAAATTCCCGACCACACTACCGCAACATTTGGCTGGAGCGAATGCGTGTAGATGACAGTGGCCACGGCGTTAGCCGTATCGTGAAAGCCGTTAACGAATTCAAAACCCAACGCGATGAGGAGGGCCAGACCGAGCAGGCAATAGGGCCACACGCCAGGGCCCTTCACCGCGCCCAGGTCCTTGGTCACGTGAAATGCGATGTAAGCCAGCGCGCTCGAGAGCGCCAGCACAAACAGAATCAGACCGCGCCGGTTTGAGCGCGCCTTGCCCTTGTGCTTAACCAGCGTTGGCCGTTTAGGCAGAGGCTCAGCAATGGTTGCGAGATCTGCCATTACTGCGCTCCCAGCATGTCGCAAATGACGATGCGGCGCATCAAGCCCGCAGAGCCAGATTCGGGAAATCCTGGTTCGAAATGACGGGAGAGAAACTGATTTGGAGAAAAGGCTTGGCCGTTTGAGTTGGCGTCCATAAATTCCCAACAACCGCTTATACCAAGCGGATGTTTGATAGCCGTTCCGCTGACTGGGGAACCGCTTTTATTGATTTTACACGGGATAGCTTCCCTTGAGAGAAACCTTTGGTGCCCGGGGGCTGGTTACCGCGGGTGATCGCCCCTCGAGGCAAGTCCTGAAAATCGTCTCAAATTGAGCTATCGCGGAGCCGTATTTCGCTCAAACCACAGGGCAAGCCGCTCCTCGGACAAGGAACCGTCTGCGAGGCTCCAAAAGGTGAAGCACCCGGTCTTCCTTCGAGCCGGTGAGCTCTAAACCATTCAGACGGAGGAACGTGACTGAAACGGTGAATGCAGTGCACTCATTTCCATATCAGCGCCAATCATCTCGCGCGTTTATCATCACATCGTTCATGACCGCGTCAAAAGCGCCTTGCTTCTTAATGAAAATTTCGCTGAAGGCACGATCCTGACGTAATAACACCGCCTGGAGACGGACTAACTCCAGCAGCGCCAGGAACATGGCAACCAAGGCCCGCTCCGAGCGAGTGTGGCTCAACAGCTTGCGGAGCGCGACGGGCTTGTCTTCCATCGTCAGCCGGCGACCTAGGAATTGGATCATCTGACCCACGGTCACGGAGTCGTCCTGCACGTTGAAAATGGGACGTTTTCGTGCGCGCTCCAGGATGTCGCGAAAGATGCGCACCAGGTCGTCGGTATCCGCGGCGATCTCCGGCTCAGCCGCAACGTCGTCCTTAAACTCGCGCAAGCCCGGGTTCGACCACGTCGCCGCTTCGAGCATCTGCTTTTGTTGCAGCATCTGGGCTGCGCTTTTAAAGCGCTCGTGCTCCAGCAGCCTCTCCACCAATTCGCGGCGGGGATCTTCGGCAGCGTCGTCCGGCCCTGAGGGCGCGCGTGGCAGCAGCATCTTGCTCTTGATATGAATCAGCAGCGAAGCCGTGTAGATAAACTCCCCCGCCACATCGACATCGCTGGACTTAAGCTGATTCACAAAGGCGAGGAACTGCGCCGTGATCCTGGCGATCGGAATGTCGTAGATGTCGATATCCTGCTTGCGAATCAGGTCCAGTAGCAGATCGAGCGGCCCGTCATACACTTGCCCCACAAAGACTGAGAACGGGGAAAACTGCTCCTCTTCCTCGTTTTTCTTGGACCTCGCGGCGGGTTTGGGGGCGGGCTTCTCCTGCGGAATCGGCTTCGATGTCAGTATCAGTTTCGGAGCATCGGCGTGCCCAAGCCCCCCGACGACTTCTTCTGTTTCGCCGCTCGATGCTTTCATGGGCGGAGCCGTCGGGTCGGCCGGAGGATCGATCCGCGGCTGCTCGTCGGGATCGGGATCAGGACCCTCCGGCGGATCCGGTAGCGGCTGCGGATCAGGCGGCTCCCGATGCGGTTCCGGATTAGGGTTGGGATTGGGCTCGGAGTCAGGTTCCAGGCCTGGGTCGGGCTCACGCACCGGCGTCTCGCCCGGCGCGGTCTCGGGTACTGGCTCAGTAGCGACCATGTCCGAATTGGGGAAATTTTCGGTCAATGTAGTTTCATTTTCCAAAATCACGTCTCAGTTCACCCGCTAGACCTTAAGAATCCCTAAATTAGAAATACGTTTGTACAACAGCCAAATATCCCGAACGCCGTCATCGATTGCAATGAATCGACCGACAATTCTTATCGTGCCGGCGTCAGGTGCATAGCCGCCCGCACTTCTTCCATCGTCTGCTCCGCACGGGCCTGCGCGCGTTTCGATCCGCTGTCCAGAATGTCGGTGACATCGGAGTCGG
>OCTA010005978.1_pt1 | contig 10460 bp, 9 predicted proteins | sample 1538991 | NCBI WGS metagenome assembly OCTA01 (sample SAMEA3539302, study PRJEB22396) | soil metagenome | biome: tundra; feature: field; material: soil | place: USA | collected 2010-05 | depth 0.15 m | reverse complement strand
GTCGGCGGGAAGGCGCCACTCTGATACAGGTCGCTCTGAGCGTAGAAGATTTGCTGGAAGTTGTAGAAGGTGTGCAGGTTGATGGCCGGCGAGGGCTGCCAGGAGACGTCCGGCCCGACGATGATATTGTGGTTGTTGCGCAATCCGTACGTGCCGTCCGGATACACGTCGTTGGAGTACTTCGCCATGAATGTCGCGGTCAGGTCGTGGCTCGGTGACAGGTCGAGTGTGGCCTTCACCTCGTCATGCTTCCGTGACGTCTCGAAATACATCAGGAACCCGGAGATATCGGGACCGGTGCCCGGCGTGCCGGACAACAGCGCGAGCGTGGCGCCGTTCGTGTAGTTGTGCGCGTTGCGGTCCTGGTGCGAATAGCTCAGCGCGCCAAACACATCGTCCATGACCTGGCTGCGGATCTTGGCGGTGATCGTGTTCGACGTCACGAAGGATGTGTTGGCGAAACTGCGGTACATGGTCTCGAACGTGTCATTCAGCGTGACCTTGGTTTGCGGCAGGATGCGATAGCCGGCCTCCGCCGTGACCGTCTGATGATCGTAGCTGAACGGCAAATTGGAGCAGAGGCCGCCGGTGAACGAACAGTCCCCATTCGCGGAGGTGCTGGTATTGCCGCGCGTATCCACCTGATAGAGGTTGCGTGGGCTCTGGTTGTCGAAGTCGTTGATCGAATAGGATAGCCGCACGTCCAGATTCGGCATCGGCTGGCCGGTCATGGCGACGTTGCCATAGATCGTTTGCACCAGCCCGTTGAAGCTGGATCGCGGCTCGCTCAGGGTAGTGACCGGATCGCCGGATCCGGTCAGATAAGGGGCATTCTGCATCTGCAGCCCATAGGCGAAGTTGGCGTTCACCCGCATCGTTGGACTGATGTTATAGCCAAGCAGAATCTTGAACTGATGCTCGGAATTCGACGGCGGCAGAGCGTACGGCGCCGACAAATTGCCGGCCGCCGTGCCAAACGTGGTGGTGGGGTTCAGGCCAAATGGGTTCACCGCGTTGAACTGCGCTATATTGTCGGTGAAGTTGCTGAAAGTGTAGCCAAGTTGGGCCTGCACCACCGGATTGCCATAGCTCGCGGTGATATCGTAACGGTCGGTGTCGTAATCGATCGGCTGCGCGAAGTAGCCGAGAGCGCTCGTCACTCCCGAAGTGGGCGGCGTGTTCTTCGAGCCGCCGGTCCCCGCTGTCGTCAGGGCAACCGTACCGCCGATCTCCAGGGAGTTGGACTGATATCCGGTCTTATGTTCATGCCGCCAGCCGGAGGTGATCGTCCAGTCGTTCCACAGGTACTTGCCGCTGAAATTGAACACGTCGCGCTGGGTACCGAGATCGAACACGAAAAGCTTGCTGGCCAGTGACGGGTTGGCGGCCGGCAGCCAAAGCGAATTGACCGTTCCGACGCCGCTCACGAATGGCTTGGCGGGATAGACCAGTGGAATACTGCCCGGCGCCACGGCGGGAGTTCCGTTGCCGTTCCAGATGCTTTGGAAATTGTTCTGCGCCTCGTACGGAATACCGTCATAGGAGAACATCAATTGCCAGGTGCCCTGCTGGCCCACCTTGGCGTTGAACGAACGGCTGGTAAGGCCCAGGTCACTGCCGTTCATCTCAAAGAACTTGGTGCCGTCGGAGTCCCAGGGGTCGCGCTGGCCGTAATGGAAGCTTCCCAGGCCGTAAAAACCTGGATCGGCCGTGCCGCTGAACCGGCCGAGATAGTTCGACCGGCTGCTGTCATACTGGCCACCCAGCATGATCCAGTTCGTGCCGTTCGGAGAGGCGAGGCCAGCAAGCAACGGGATCTGCGGCGGAGTCGCGGCGGCCGGGGCGGGGTCGGAACTGGTGGGGCTTTGCGCGACGGCTTGCAACGGCAGCAGGCAGATGCTGATCCCGAGCGCGGTCTTAGGAGAAAACATGCGTGTCATGATCTCGTGCTCCGCGTGCTTAACGGGTGAAGAACGCGCCGTTCGGGCTGTTCGAGCCGTGAACCTGCGAGTGGCAGTTCACGCAGCCGCGAGCCATGGCCCGGACGTTGGCGGCGATCTGTCCCGCCAGGTTTTGACCCGCGATCGGAATGGTCTGGTGACTGCCGTTGGCATGGCATTCCTGGCAGAGGTACGGTGGCCGTTGCACCAGCAGGCGGGCCTGGGTCGAGCCATGCGGCGTGTGGCAATTCAGGCAGTTCTCGCGCACCGGCTCGTGTTCCCACAGCACCGGGCCGCGCTTCTCCGCATGGCAGTTGTAGCAGGTCTCGTTGACGGTGAATTCCTTCAGCAGCTTCGGACCGGCGGAGCCATGCGGGTTATGGCAATCGGCGCAAACCACCTTGCCCTCGCGGATCGGGTGGTGCGAGTACTTGAAGCTATCGGCCCGCTGTTCCGCGTGACAGGTGAAGCATTTCTCGGGCTGCGTGAGCTTCACCAGCACCGGGTCCTTCGACACATGGATGGTGTGGCAATCGTTGCACGCGAGGCCGTTGGTCTGATGCTGGCTGCCTTGCCAGTTCATTCTCAGGCCGGCCTGGTGGCAGCTCGGGCATTGCGCGTTGCGTTCCGCGACCGGCGACTTGTTCGGACCCTTGAAGAGGATCGAGGGACCCGCGGCCTTGAGCGCGGCGTGGTCGCCGCCGCCGCCGTGGCACGCTTCGCAGCCAGTCTGACCGAACGGGGTATGCGGATCGGCTTTCACCGCATGCGGCGTTTGCAGAATTTGTATGACCTTCGTGTCGGTGCCGTGACATGTGAGACATGTGCGTGCGCCCCCTGAAGCCAACGGCTGCGGGCGCGCCGCGGCTTGCGCCGGCGCCGGCGATTGTGCTGACGCCGGAAAAGCCAATGGCATCAGCGCCATCCCGAGCAGCAGCTTCAGGGCGAGTGTCTGCTTCATCTTGGGGTCCCTCGTGCCTGGCTTGCGGGGTTCATGTCGCCACGTCCACGTAATCGGCTTCACCGCCGGGGGGCGCGGCATGGCTGGCGAAGCCGATCCGACGGGACCCGCCCGCGAACGAACCGCCAGCCGCCTGAGCGGCCTGGGTTGGAAACGTCACCGTTTCGCGGCTTTGGGTCATCGTGGAAACCTGGCCTTCGTCGATCCGGTTCAGACCGCGTCGGGAGCAAACGCGACTCCCGCTGGGATGGCGGAACAGGTGCATCATCCGCCAGCGATCCCGGCAAACCTAGTACCAGGATTACCAACAATTTATGATACCAGTACCAGGGTTACCAGCAATTCATGATACCAGCGGCGCGCGCTCATACCAGCCGGCGGAAAGGTTGACTCTCGGTCACGTCACTCCCAAACCGTCATCCTCGGGCGCGACCCGAGGATCTGCCCGTGCGGACTCCGTGCCAAGGTTCCACGATCTGGTGTCGCGTCGCGCGATGCTCGGGTCGAGCCCGAGCATGACGAAATCGGGCAACCGTGTGTCAACCTTTCCGCCGGCTGGTATCAGATGTCACGAACGCGCGGCATGGCGTCCTCGACCGAGGGCAAGGTCAGGACGATGGTCGCGGTGGTCCAGCCTCAGGCCCGGCCGGCGAGCGATCCGCCCATACGGGCCGCCAGCTCAATTGTCCTTGGCGCCTTCGCGGATCCAGGCCCGGACCGCATTGCGGTCGCACACGGATAATTGCTTCTTGTTGTGCGGCATGCGCAACTGCGGAGATGTGCGCCAATCCAGCAGCCGCATCAGGTTGCTACTGTCCGGGTCGCCGGGAATCACCATTGGCCCGAATTTGGTACCGGCGAGGACGCCCTTGTACGTCGTCAGGTCCAGCCCGCTGGCCTTGAAACCCTCACCGTTCTGCGAGTGACATGATACGCAGCGGCCGGCGAAAATCGGGAGTACATCCTCCTGAAAGCTCGCCGGGGGCGTCGCGGCGACCGCCGTCGGCGTGGACTTCGGCGTGCCAAGTCCGAAAATCGAGCCCGCGGCGATCGCCGCCGCGATGGCGAACAGGTAGCGTTTCTTCATGTCTGCGTCCTCACGGAGTAGGTTTCCTGGACTGGAATGGCCACTGCCATATAGAGCCTAATCGAGGCTCGGCATATCGCCGCCGCCACGGTCCAGGACCATCCGCGGGGGCCTCGAGAACCACAACTGATACATGGTCACGACCCACATGGCGGCGAAGCTCAGGGCCATCAACGCGCCGCCAAGGATCACGATGGCCGCGAACGGATGGAATAGTTTGGTGAAGTACCACGAACTGACATCTGACACGATGCCGACGAACGGCACCACGATGACCGCGCATTTGAACCAGATGGGCCGCACGTAGGCATGGCTGAACATCGAGCCCATGATGAAGAAGATGAAGGTCAGTCCGAAAAGATGGATATGCGACACGCGGACCAGTGTGATGAGCGGAGGGCCGGTGTCCACCTCGGTCACCTTCTTCACGTTGTCGTAGCCGGTCAGGTTTGGCAAATGCGGGTTGCTGCCGTCGTGGCACATCAGGCAGCGCTTTTCGATCACCGGCTTGATGTCGGTCTCGAACGGATCCGGTTTGGCGCCGGCATGCACCCAGCCAATGACAGCGTCGTGTTCGTCGCGCGGCAGCATGGCGCGCATCGGGCCGCTCAGGGCGGCCTCCAGGCGCGAGCCTTGCGGGGAGCCGCTATAACCGACGACGATGTCCTGATAGGTCAGCATGTCCGGGTCGCCGCCGGCCCGCCCGGCATAGGTGAGGAATATGAAGGTCAAGGCGAACAGATAGCCCAACCCAAGAATGATGAGTGTCGCCGTATACAGCGTGCGCACGCTGTATGGCATCTCGGAGTAATGATGAAACATCCGGTGCAGTGGAACTTCAGCCATGGTGGCTCCTTTGGTCTCGCTGGCCTGGCGCATCCGGGCACGGCTCGCGCCGCCCCCGGGTAACACCACCTGTCCTCGTTGCTTGCCTTAAATGGCCGGTATGTCTCTGGGCGTCATGTCATTTGAGCGTCGCGAAGTAGGCGGCCAGGTTGGCCTGATCCGCGGCGCTGAGCGGACCAGCCTGCACCTTCATCATCGCGTTGACGCGTTTGCCCGACGCGAAGTCCTTCAGCGCCTGAATGAAGACGCCCTGATCGAGTCCCGCGATTTTGGGCCCCACCTGGGTACCCAGACCAGCGGGTCCATGACACATGGCGCAGGCCGTGGCCTTCTCCTTGCCCGCCGCGGCGTCGCCGGCGGCCTGTGCCGTGCCAGCAAACCCGATCAATCCGGCAATCAATGCCGTAAGCAACATGCGGTTCATCGTCCAGTTCCTTTCCACAATTGTTCGCTTCCTCGTTCGCCTACCGCGGTGGCACCGTCACATAGATAACGGCGCGCGTCCTCTGGTGGGCATAGTAGGCCGCGAGTCCCCCGATATCCGCGTCGGTCAGGACGTCGGCCATCGCGGCCATCTCGGCACTCCTCCGCGTTCCGCCGCGGTAGGCCCGCAGCACTTTTTCCAGGTATTCGACACGCTGCCCGGCCAACGCCGGAAGCCGCGGATCGGTACTGTTACCATTGGTGCCGTGACACCGGTCGCAGCGCAGCACCCATTCGGCGGTGCTCAACGGCTTGCGAACATTCGGTGCCTTGGGCATCTGCGCGGCATAGAAGGCCCCCAGATCCTTGATCGCGGAATCATTGAGCGCCGCGGCCACGCCCTTCATCGTCGCGTCGCCGCGCGAACCGTCCTGGTACTGCTTCAGCGCGGCCGCGATGTACTTTGCATCCTGACCGGCGAGGCTCGGAGTCGCCGGGTTGCCACTGACACCCTGGGCGCCGTGGCATGCGGCGCAGCTTGCCGCGGCGGCCTGGCCGGCCGTCGCATCGCCCTCGACCGGCGTCTGCGCCCGAGCCGGCGTTTGCAGCGCGTAATACAGTGCCACGTTGTTCAGATCGGCATCGCCAGGCGCCGCCAGCATGGCTTTCATGACGTCGTTCTTGCGTTGACCGGTCTTGTATGCCGTCATGGCTCCGACGAGGTATTTCGGGTCCTGCCCGACCAGGCTCGGGATGCCCGCCATCTTGCTGACGCCGGCCTCGCCGTGGCAGCCCGCACAGCCGGCCGCGGTGGTCTTGCCGGCCAGAACCGGATCCGGGCTGGCTGGCACTTCGTTCCCCGGGGCCGGCGGCGCGGGATCGAGGCTGGCGAAGTACGCCGCCACGTCGGTCAACGCATCGTTGCTCAGGAATCTGACGGTGCCGTTCATGGTGTCATTGCCGCGAGCGCCCGACTGGTAAGCCCGTAACTCACGATACAGATAGGCGGCGCGCTGGCCGGCGAGATGTGGTACTCCCGCGACGGTGCTTACACCGCTGGCACCATGACAGCGTGCGCAGGCGGCGTCCGCCAGGCGCTTGCCTTCCGCGACATCCTGCGCGTTGGCATAAACCGGCCGCAGTTCGTCAAAGCCGCCGGTCTGGACCGACGGACGTTGCGCGTTCGCGAGCGGGCAACAGCCGAGCCAGACCAGGATACCCAGCGCGGCCACCGCCGCCCGGGCGAGGCGCGCGCCGAACCGCCCCATCACTCCCCGGAGCGTCATGCCCTGGACATAAACGATGCGTCGCACGAGGGCGGGCCGCTCAATCGCGTCTTGCATGATTTCCTTTTTGGCACCGAATTGCGGGACTATCTCAAGGTCTGGGGGCTGTCTCAGGCGCTATTGATACCGGGTCCGCAAGCAACTGCAAGTTCGCGGATCGCGCGGCTTCAACCGCCATGGCCAACTCCCCGTTCGCCACTTCGATCCCCGGCGAAGTGGCCCACCATTTGGCGGGCCTCTTTGTTCCAGGCCGGGTGAAAATCATGATCGATCATCGCCACCGGGAGCGGTCGCGCGAGGCCTCTCATGACTCAACCGGATCGTGCCAGGGCGGCAGAAACTGAACGACCACCGACAACAGGATCAGCGGGGCGATCACCACCGCGGCCGCGGCCAGGATGCCTTCTTTGCCGAAGACCTCGAACTGGTATGTCAACAAACCCTTGCCGGTCTTCGCGATCTCCTGTCCACCGATGACCACGTTGTAGCGCATCATCAGAACCGAGAACATCACCAGCACGGCACTGACCACGATTCCGACGGCCAGTGCCGTCCCGCTGGTGCCGCGCCAGAACAGATAGGACAGCACGAGGATCGGCGTCACCGCGCCAACGGCGAATTGCAGGATGAAGAACGGAACGACCAGCGGGCCGGCGACGAATTCCATGATGACATCGATCCCCTCGCGGCCCCGGTAGAGGAGTGCACCGAATTCCACCCCCTCCAGCACCAGGGCGAACATCAGGAAACCCCACATCGCGTAGCCCATGCCCTTCAGGCACGGTATGTCGATCCGCACTTTGCGCAGCCAGCACGACACGACATAGAGCACGATCAGCAACGCGGTGCCGGAAATGATGGCGGAAAACAGGAAGATGACCGGCATCAGATCGGACGACCACCACTCGCGCGATTTCAGCGATCCAAAAACGAATCCAACATAGCCATGCAGGCCATGCGCGGCGGGTATGCCGATGACCGCCAACGCGAAGATCCATTTCCGGTCGTAACGCATCGCTCGTTCGGACACGTCATTCGATCCCAGCGAGGCAACACGATAGGCCAGCCCAAACAAGCCGCGCCGCTTTTGCGCCTGCTCCACGATGTATGGGCGGAACACGAACCAGTTTTCCAGCATCAGCAGCAGGACGTAAAATGCCGATATGTAGCCAAACATCGCCATGGCGGATGTCGTATGCGGCGTGAGCATCGCGTTGAGCGCCCGTTCGGCGTGTCCGAGGTGCAGCAACAGTGGCGTCGGCACGAAGATCATCAGGCACAACGAGGAGAGCAAGGCGAAGTGCGCCACCGGCTTCAAACGTTCGAACCCGAACACCTGATAGAGGCTTGAGACCGTGAAGGCGCCGGCAACCAGTCCGGTGAGATACGGATATACGACGATGAGCACGCCCCACGGAAAAACCGTCTCGTTTGGATAGACGTAGCCGCTATAAGGAGCGGCGATGAACAACTGTTCCATCACACGACCTCCTTGTCGAGGCCAACGTAGAACACATTCGGGGCGTTGCCGGTTTCCCGCCGCAGTACCTGCACGCGGTTCTCTTTGATGAACCGCGAGATCGGACTGGCTTTATCCTTGAGATCGCCGAACACGCGGGCGCTGACCGGGCAGACTTCGACGCAGGCTGGCTGCAACCCCTTGGTGATGCTGTGGTAGCACCAGGTGCATTTGTCCGTGACTTTTTTCTCCTCGTTGAAGAAGCGCGCGCCGTACGGGCAAGCCTGGACACAATACTGGCAGCCGATGCAATAAGTGTGGTCGATGAGGACGACGCCGTCCGCGGTTTTGAATGTCGCGCCAGTGGGACAAACCTGCACGCAGGCCGGATGGGTGCAGTGGTTGCACAGCTTGGGAACGAAAAACGCCTTCTCGACCTTCGCGTCCTTATAGCGATTGGCGAAGCGGTATTCCTTTTCCGAGCCAGAGGCCGCGATGTTCACCGGATCGGACTGGCTATCGATACGCGCCTTGTCGTCACCTTCCAGGGTGACATAGCGCTCGACCCAGGTGCGGAAGTGATGCGCGTCGCGGTCGACGTTGTTTTCCGTTTTGCAGGCGTCGACACAACGCAGGCAACCGATGCATTTCGTGGCATCGACACCGAATGCCCATTGGTGCTCGGTCCAGTCATACCCAGGAATGTTGGGCTTCGCCACCGGCCGCGGCTCCCCCGCCGCGTTCGCCGCGACCGCGTCACGGGCGACCGTCTCAGCCGCCACGGCGATGCCAGCGGCGCCGGCGGCCGCACTGAGCAAGCCAATGAAACTCCGGCGTCCGGGCCGCGGCTCCTCTGCGTCTTTCTTGGTCATGGGCGGTTCCTTTCTCGTCGCGGTTGCGATGGCATCTCACCTGCAACTCACGCTCGAATACCAGGCCGCCAGGCTGGCCGCATTGATATCGGTCAATCCGGCGGCCATCGCCGACATCAACTTGTTCTTGCGACCGCCGTCCCGGTAGGATTTCATCGCCTCGGCGAGGTAATTGCCGGAGAGGCCCGCGAGGTTTGGCCACAGCGGTTGCCGGCTGACACCGTCAGCGCCATGACAGACCACGCAGTTGGCGGCGATCGCCGCCTCGCCGGAGACCGCGACCGCCGTTCCTCCGCTCCCGGCGCTCCCGGCGCTCCGGCAACTCAGACCCGCGTAATAAGCCGCGACGTTCCGAATGTCGGCATCGCTCAAACTCTGCACCATCGCGCCCATGATTGGATTGGTGCGCAGGCCGGCCTTGTAGGCTTTGATCGAGTCGGCGAGATAGGCCTCCCGCTGTCCGTCCAGGCTGGGTCCGGCCGCCGCCGGCGTGCCATGGCAGGCAGCGCAGACAGCCGCGGTCGTTTTCCCGGCTGCTGGATCGCCGGGCGGCGCGGCCGCCAGCACCGTCCCGGCGATGGTCCGCGGCGAATGCGGATCGTGACAGGTCGTGCATTGCAGGGTCCCGGCGTGCGTCGCGACCGCGATTTGTCGCTGTTGCGCCGGCCGGCCCGGCATTTGCTCGTGGCACAAAGTGCAGAGTTTCACTGTATCGGTTGGAATCGCAAGTTTCAGATGATCCGGATGGTCCCGGCCGGTCGGGGACGGCTCGAATGGGCCTTTGACATCCCGCTCGCCACCCGCGCCGTGGCAAACCTCGCACTGCACCGCCTTGCCCAGATCGGTGCTGTGGTGCACGCCGTTGGACCACGCCGTGCTCTGCGCCGCGTGGCACGGAGCGCAGGACGCTGATCCTTTGAATTTTGGCTTGTCGGAGGCGATGTCGGCGACCGCGTCGCCCCGGTAATGTCCGAAAAGATAGTACGAACCGACGGTGAAGTACTGTTTGGCTCCGTAAGCGAACGCGGCGAACAGCACCATCAGGACGAGCAGGCGGACTATATGCTTAGGCATTCGGGCGAGGACCTTTAGCTAAGCCAAGCGGCACACCAATGCGAGTCGCGTGGTAGTCCCAGCTATCCAGGATTTAATGATACCAGCCAGGATTTAGTGATACCAGATGGAGGCCAACCCACCGATTTCGTCCACCGATTTCGTACTGCCCGTGACCGCGGCGCGGAAGGCGAACCGCCGCGGTTGCCGCTCGGGCCGGTCAGCCAGCCGATCGGGCGGCGTCAGCCACGCCAGCCCGCATCCCCGCCCGCATCAACCCCGCGAACCGCCCAACACGTGCTTCGATTTGCCGTTCCGGCAGCGGGCCGTAGCCCAGAAGAAGCGCCCTCGGGCCGGGCCAGGATCGGCTTGTGCCGGTTTCCAGCGCATGGGCTTCGCGCCGAGCTTGAGCTTTGGCATGATTCTTGCCTTCCAGTGCGTGAGTACATCTCACTCCCTGAGAATACTACAGTATGAGAGTATGCGTCAATAGGCTAACTGGCGGGCAGGGCTGACAGGGTAAATATATCTCT
>OCTA010005976.1_pt1 | contig 10464 bp, 3 predicted proteins | sample 1538991 | NCBI WGS metagenome assembly OCTA01 (sample SAMEA3539302, study PRJEB22396) | soil metagenome | biome: tundra; feature: field; material: soil | place: USA | collected 2010-05 | depth 0.15 m | reverse complement strand
GGCTTTGACTTCGAATAGCTGGCAGCAGGTGACGGTCTCACTGGCTGCTTTGGGCGTGGGCAACCAACCAAACTTTGCCCGGTTCTGGCTTCAGGATCGAATTGGGGGTTCGCAGCCGGTCTTTTACTTGGACGACATAACGCTGGTCGGGAGCAGCGCCCCGCCGGTGACCAACACTCCCGTCTCCATCACCGTCGATGCTCAGCTCAACCGCCATGCGATCAGCCCCCTCATCTACGGCGTCGCCTTCGCCTCCTCGAACCAATTGTCGGACGGCAATTTCACCTTGAACCGGTCCGGTGGCAACGCGGAGACGCGCTACAACTGGCAACTCAACGCGCACAACCATGCAGCGGATTGGTACTTCGAGAGCATCGACGACGGCTCGGCCACCCCGGCGGCGACGGCGGACGACTTCGTTGCCAACAGCAAGAATGGCGGCGCCCAGCCGCTGCTGACCATCCCCATGATCGGCTGGCCGCCCAAACTGGGGGCCGGTCGAGGCAAACTCGCCAGCTATTCCATTAACAAATATGGCCCGCAGACCGGAAGCGACTCCCAATGGATGCCCGACGCAGGCAACGGAAACAGCAGCACCAATGGCAACAAGCCCATCACTTGGAATAACCCGAATGACGCGAGTTTCCCCACCAATTCAGTCTTCCAGCGGGCGTTCATTCAGCACCTGACCAACCGCTGGAATTGGTCCACCAACGGCGGCGTGGCTTACTACCTCATGGACAACGAACACAGCATCTGGTTCTCGACGCATCAGGATGTTCATCCCGTCGGGCCGACCATGCAGGAAATCCGCGACAAGTTCTTCGATTACGCCTCCGCCGTCAAAGCCATCGACCCCAACGCGCTGGTGCTGGCGCCGGAAGAGTGGGGGTGGTCGGGCTATTTCTACAGCGGCTACGATCAACAGAATGCTGGGAACCATGACCGTGGCACCAATGGGGGTTGGGATTACTGTCCCTGGCTGTTGAACCAGTTTTATCAGCGCGCGACCAATACCAACCAGCGCCTGCTGGATTATTTCACCCTGCACTGCTACCCGCAGAGCGGCGAGGCCCTCTCAACCGATGTTTCCACTTCCATGCAACTGCTCCGCAACCGCTCCACCCGTCAACTCTGGGACACCAATTACGTGGATGCCAGTTGGATCAACAGTATCGTCATGCTCATCCCGCGCATGAAGGGCTGGGTCGCCGCGTATTATCCTGGCACCAAAACCGGCATCACCGAATACAACTGGGGCGCCGAGGGTTACATCAATGGCGCCACTGCCCAGGCGGATATTCTTGGCATCTTCGGCCGCGAAGGTCTCGACTTGGCCACCCGCTGGACTGCCGTGGAGGTCACCAACATTGTGCACAAAGCAATGAAGATGTATCGCAATTACGACGGCAACAAATCCACCTTCGGCGACACCAGTGTCTCCGCCACGGGGCCGAACCCGGACAATGTTGCGACATTTGCCGCCGTGCGCTCCTCGGATGGCGCGCTAACACTGATGGTCATTAACAAGCAGCTTACGTCCAGCGCGACGGCGTCCGTCACGCTCAGTAATTTCCTGGCGAGCGGGACGGCTCAGGTGTGGCAACTGACCTCCGCCAACGCCATTATCCGGCTCGGCGATCTGAGCATCGCGGGAAGCGGCTTCAGCAATACGGTCCCGGCGCAAAGCATCACGCTCTTTGTGCTGCCCGCCGCGATTCTGGCGGGGCCGGCTGGCAATCCGAGCCCGGCCAGCGGGGCGACCAGCGTAGCCGTCAATACGGGTCTGAGCTGGAGGGCGGGAACGAATGTCACCTTGCACCGCGTGTATTTCGGAACAAGTTCCAATGCCGTCGTCAACGCCACAACCAATTCGCCCGAGTTCAAAGGCGACCTCGCAGGCGCCAGTTTCTCTCCCGGGGTGCTGGCTTCAAGCGGCCGGTTCTACTGGCGCGTGGATGAGATGGCCGGGGCTTACGTCACGACCGGGCCAGTCTGGACGTTTGCCACCACTGTCAGTGGCACTACCCCATTCCCGTTGGGGGGCGGTCTCGGAAGCGGCGATGCGTTTGTGATCAGCTTCCCCAGCCAGGTTGGCCAGACCTACCTGGTTGAGCGCTCGGAGACCCTGAGCCCGGCAGCCTGGTCGCCAGTAGCGGACAACGTGCCTGGGACCGGCGCCCTGATGCAGATTCCTGACGCGGATGTGTCGCGCCAGACGCAACGCTTCTATCGGGTTGTCATACTCTCGCCTTGAGGTGATGCCAGCAGGGGGAGCACGCCGACGATGGAACGGCGAAACGGGGAAGGGGTGCCCCCCGTAACGGCGGCCCCTGCGCCGATCTACAAGTCAAGCTAACTCGCCTCCCGCAAAGCCTCGTCATGCCCACTTGCTTCCGAGTGGCTTGGACACCCCGAGAAGCCCTGGTTTTGTCACGGTGTTGCTACGGTGCTGCTACGGTGTATATCCGGTGTTTGTCCGGTGGGGGCCCGAGGAGGATCCGGTGCCGCTACGGTATCTTAGAAGTGCCATTTCAGTGGCCCATTCTGGGACATAGCCACCCTTTTCGCCTTCATTGTCAATTATCAATCGCTAGCCTAAGAGCAGCTTGCCCCGTTCGCCCATTCGTCGTTGCGCGGGCTCGGATGCCCGGACTGCGGAAGAGAGACGCCGGAAGCGACAGGGGTAGTAAGCAACCTTGCCATTCATTGGAAAATTGGCGAGACTGCGGCTCGTGTTTCCGCTACCGGCATACCGGGGTTGAATGAGTCGCGCCAGGTTCCTGCTCGCGGTGTTATGGTTTTGTGGGGCGGCCGGCGGCATTGACCTGCGGGCCGCCACGGGCACGGACCCTTCACAATTCCTCTTTGATGTCTGGCAGGTGGGGGGGGACCTGGAACAGAATGCCGTCACGGCGGTGGTGCAATCGCGCGATGGGTATCTGTGGCTGGGGACCTACACCGGCCTGCTCCGTTACGATGGCGTGCGCGTGACAGTGTTCGACGCCGCCACCACGCCGGGGCTGCTGAACAGCCGGGTGACCAGCTTGTACGAGGACCGCGACGGGGTGCTCTGGATTGGCCATGAAGCAGGTGAACTCACACGATATAGCGGCGGTGAGTTTCGGCCGATGGGCCGGGCGCGCGGCTGGGTGGAAGGCGCGATCGAGGCCATCCGCACCGACGAGAACGGGGATTTATGGTTGTTGAACGACACTGGGCTGTTGTTCCGGCCGCGCGACGGGCATGTGGTTGAAGTTCCCGGCGGCGGTTCAGGGAGCCGCAAGGCGTCATTGAGCAGGGAGCGCGACGGCAAGTTGTGGATTACGGCAAACGGCAATGTGGCCACCCTCGTCCAGGGCGAGTTGGCCCGCTTCACGTTCGATGGCACCAATGGGACGAACTACGTCGAGCGGGTCGTTCCGGCGCGGGATGGGGGCCTCTGGGTCATGGCGGATGGACGCCTCAGAAAATGGCGGGAAGGCCGCTGGGCGGCAGACCTGGGCGACTGCCCCTGGGAGCAGGGTTTTGTGACCGAATTCCTGGAAACGCGCTCGGGAATGCTGCTGGCGGGTACGGTCAGGGATGGCCTCTATCTGCTGACGCCTGGCGCCGAACCGGTGCATTTCTCCCGGAACAACCGGCTCTCCCATGATTGGGTGCGGTCGCTCTGCGAAGACCATGAAGGCAACATCTGGATCGGCACAGGCGGCGGCCTCGACGTCTTGCGGCCCCGGAAGGTCAAAATGCTCAACCCTCCAGATGGCTGGCAGGGGCGGGCGGTATTGTCATTTGTGGTGAGGCCGGAGGGCGACGCCTGGGTCGGCACGGAAGGAGCCGGTTTGTACCATCTCCAGGGAGACCGGTGGACTAATTTCACCGAAACCAACGGGCTGGCGAACCTCTTTGTGTGGTCGGTATTGGAAACGCGGCGGCACGAGCTTTTGATCGGCACGTGGGGTGGAGGGCTGATGGCAAGAAAGGGAGAGCGGTTCGAGTCGCCCGCAGAGCTGAGCAGCATCACTGCGCCGGCACTTGCCTTGTATGAGGGGAAACAGGGGGAGGTGTGGATTGGGACCACGGTTGGTTTGCACCGCTACGAGGCCGGCAAACTGACCTGGTTTGCGGGGAAAGAACAGTTGGTCTCGCCTGATGTGCGGGCGATAGTCGAATCGCCAGATGGCACACTTTGGTTCGGCATGTTGGGCGGGGGCCTGGGCTGTTTGCGGGATGGCGCGTTGAAGCAATTCAGAAAGCTGGATGGACTAAGCAGTGACTTTGTGCTGGCGCTGCATGTCGAGGCAGACGGAACGCTGTGGATAGGCACGTCGGACAACGGCCTCTGCCGGTTGAGGCAGGGGAAGTTTGCCACGATCAGCATCGAGCAGGGGCTGCTGGCCAGCATCATCAGCCAAATCGTGGATGACGGCGCCGGCAATTTATGGATGGGTTCGCACCACGGGATTCTGCGGGCCAGCAAAGCGGACTTGAACCGTTGCGCAGACGGGCAACTAAAATCGATCCGCTGTCTGAGCTATGGCAAGGCGGAAGGCCTGGCTTCACAGAGGTGTTCAGGCGGGTTCCAGCCCGGAGTCTGCAAAACCGCCGACGGACGGCTGTGGTTTCCGACGACGAAGGGGCTGGCGATCATTGATCCCGGCAGTTTCACGACCAACACGGTTCCGCCGCCCGTGGTGATCGAGGAATTGATCGTGGAAGGGCAGCCAGTCAAATTCCACGGACCCAAGGCAGGGGTTGGTGGGGCCGGTTCTGCGCCCGTGCTGCAGATTCCACCCGGCAAGCAGCGTTTTGAACTGCGTTACACCGGGTTGAGCTTTGCCGCGCCTGACAAGGTCCGCTTTAAGTACAGGCTGGGGGGCTTGGAGAACGAATGGGTGGAAGCAGGAACCGGACGCGTCGCCGAATATAGCTATCTGCGTCCAGGCACCTATGATTTTCAGGTCATCGCTTGCAACAATGATGACGTATGGAACAAGGAAGGTGCGTCCTTGGCCTTCCGAGTCTTGCCCCACGTCTGGCAGGCATGGTGGTTCACAATTGCCCTGGCGGTCGCTGCCGCCGTGGCGGTGGCGGCCCTGGCCATATCGGTGACACGCATGCGTGTGCGCCGGAGGATGGAGCATTTGGAGCGGCAGCGCGCGCTCGAGCGAGAGCGCGCCCGCATTGCGCGCGACATCCATGACGATCTGGGGGCGAGTCTGACTCGCATCACCCTGCTGAGCCAATCGGTGCGGAGCGACTTGGAGAGCGGACACCGGGCCGGAGCGGACGTGGACCGGATCTACGGCACGGCGCGCGAACTCACGCGTTCGATGGATGAAATTGTGTGGGCCGTCAACCCCCAGCATGACACCCTGGACAGCCTGGTGACCTATCTCGGCCGGTTCGCGCAGCACTTCCTGACCACGGCTGGAATTCGTTGCCGCCTGGATGCGCCGTTGCACTTGCCGGCCTTGCCGCTGACGGCGGAGATCAGGCACAATGTTTTCCTCGCATTCAAGGAAGGGTTGCACAATGTGGTGAAACACGCGCAGGCCACCGAAGTACGTCTTTCCCTGGAACTGCGCCCGGACGGCTTCATGCTGGTAATCGCCGACAACGGTCGAGGCTTTAATTGGCCTGCGGGCCAGACGCCGGCCACGGAGCCAACCGACGGCCATCGGCTAGCGGGCGGCAATGGCTTGACGAACATGCAAAAGCGACTGGAGGAAATCGGCGGCCGCTGTGGCTGGGACACCACGCCAGGGGAGGGAACGCGGGCAAAGCTCATCGTGGTTGTCAAAGCCTGGGCACGGGGCGTCATCAAAACAGATGACAGTCATTCTTCATAGGACTGTGTTATAGGTGAGCCATGGTTGTAGCCGTTTCGATTGTCGAAGACGACCCGCAGGCGCGAAGGATTATTGCGGGTTGGATTGGCCGCGCCTCCGGCTTTCGGCTCGCGGGTGACTGGGGAGATGCGGAGAGCGCGCTGAAGCTCCTGCCGGAGAAGAAGCCGGACGTGGTCCTGATGGACATCAACCTGCCTGGCATGAACGGAGTCGAGGCGGTCCGCAAATTGAAGTCAGTTCTGCCGGAGACACAGTTCGTGATGCTCACGGTTTATGAGGATGCGGACCACATTTATAATGCGCTCTCCGCGGGTGCCACCGGTTATTTGCTGAAACAGACGCCGCGGGAAGAATTGCTCAGCGCGCTGGGGGATGTCCATCGCGGCGGTTCGCCGATGACCAGCAATATTGCGCGCAAAGTCGTCCAGTCTTTTAAGCAAACATCCGCCCCCGTTCCCCCGGGCCACGAGCTTTCGCCGCGCGAACAGGAAGTTCTGGAGCTGCTGGCGCGCGGCTATCTCTACAAGGAAATTGCCGAGCGGCTCAACATCAGCGTGCCCACCGTCAATACCTACATCCGGCGCATGTACGAGAAGCTGCACGTCCGTTCGCGCGCCCAGGCAGTGGCCAAGTACGCCCACCTTTCCGACAGCGACCAAAGACCACCAGCCGCCACCCAAGTCCGGTAACCTGGTTAATCCTCTCTGTCATCTGTTTTAATGACATGTTATTCTTTGCGTTCCTGTTAGCATGACCGGTAGTTGACCATTTGCCGTCATGAAGATCCAGTCCGCTCGGCAAGAGAGTTGCGCCGCGTTTCGGCTCGCAGCGCGGGTAAGCATTGGCTCCCGGCAATGCCTCCCCGTGTTGCGACTGTGGCTCGGCCGGTCTCGTCAAAGCGGACTAAATATTAATTTCCAAAAGTACTAAACATGAAACAAGAAACAAAACTACAGCGTTGGATTCCCTCAGCCTTACTCGGCTTAATACTGGCCTGCTCGACCAACATCTGCTTGGCGGTGGGAAACTTGATCATCAACACCTTCGATTCCGCGGCTGAACTCAGCGCTGCCAATAACGATTGGAGTGGCGGGTCCTGCACTTGGGACGGAACCCAGGACGCCGGCGGCACTGCCAGCAAGGGGTCCATGCATGTCGTCTGCCCCTTCGTATCCCAAGGAAACGACTGGCAGGAGACGCAAATAGGGCGCAATATTCCCTGGCCATACATTGACCTCACGCCGTATGTGAACATCGAGTGCGACATCAAACCCGACGTGGCCAACTCCTACCCGGCCATTGACGGGAATTGGGCGGCGTTCCAACCCATAATCCAGCAATGGGCCTGGACTGGACTCGGCAATCAACCCATCGTGGGGACAAATTGGACTCATATCAAGATTCCGCTCAACCCAGCCACGACGTTGGCGCATCTGGTCATGGATTTCCAGACGCTGTGGAATTCTTACCCCACCAACACGATAAGCTACTGGATCGACAACATTACGTTGACCGTTCCGCCGCAATCGCCGATGCCTATCGCCATTCAACCGGCAACGCCCGGAATGGAGATTAACGGCACCGCCATTAACACTGGCCAGCGGCAGTATATCCGGACCGTCGATGGGAGTTACTCTTGGGTCGGCGCAACCGAACCGGTGACCTACTCGATGACGATTACCAGCGCGCCCGTCGCAACGAACTGTCCCGAAATAGACCTCTACCTGGTCGGCAATTCACCGAGCCCGGGCGGCAGCGTGGATTGGAATGAGACCAACGTGATTTACCTACAGATCGCGTACGATGGAAGCACGAACAACCCGGCGTTCAACGGCCAGCTTTTCTACAAGACCAATGCGCCTAACAGCAACAGCCAGTACTGGGGTCAGAAGCTGGCCAGCGTTTACCATACGCCCAAGGTGGTGGGGACTTGGACCGTGACTTTCGGAACCAACGGGGACGTTGAGCTCACCGTTCCGGACGGCACCACGAATTCTGGCCTGTTCCCGGCGGAAGCAACCGCCTTCTTCAATACCACGGTGTTTCCGTACATCGGCATCCAGCCCTATGGTCTCTCTTACCCCACCGTGCAGTACTCGCACTTCGGGATCACCGGTGTGGCGGCTCCGCTCGATGACAGCTTCGCCGACTTAAGCAACTGGAACACCACCGTTGCGGGAGATCACTTGGGCGTCGTGTTACATCCGGCGGACACGGTTTACGAACTAACCTGGTTGGGCCCGGCTGCCGGCTTTAGCCTGCAGCAGAGTGCCGACCTGGACACACCCTATTGGTCGGATGCGGTTGCCGCCGGAGTAACGACGCCCGTCCTGATTGGCAACTACAAGAAGGCCTTCGTAGGGCTATCCGCCTTGCCGTCCACCAGTAGCACATATTGGCGACTGATTAAACCGTCTCCTTAGAAAGTGAGGCCGCAGGGATAGTGACAATTATTCGGGGTGCCGGGTCTTCGGGCACCCCTTTTTTGTTCCATGCGACATAGGCGACTGCTTGACCGGCAATTCTTATCCGCTGCCCTAGCCGCGGTCTGCCTGGTCACAGCCTCAGAGGTCCAGGCGCAGGCCGGCCTCCCGATCTATACCGACAACCTCCTCAACGGTTTCCAGGACTGGGGCTGGGCGCCGCACAATTACGCGAACATCTTCCCTGTCCACTCAGGCAGCAATTCGGTCAGCGTCACGGTCGCCTCAGCCTGGCAAGGACTCCAGATTGTTCATTCCGCCTTCGACAGCACACCCTACGGCAGTTTGAGTTTTTGGATCAACGGAGGCACCAGCGGCGGACAGCAGCTTCAGGTTTACGGCTTGGCGCAACTTGGCAGCACGCAGAACGTCTGGCAAACCTCCTTCTCGCTCGGCACGCTGCGAACCAACACCTGGCAGCAGTTTACCATCCCACTGTCGGCGGTGGGCGTCGCAAACAAGAGCAACGCCACAGGCATCGTGATTCAGGACCGCATTGGCGCCGCCCAGCCAACGTTTTACGTGGATGACATCCAATTGGTGGCGGCCCCGGCGCCGGCGCTGTCGCACCTGAGCCTCAACGCCACGCAGGCGGTCCGGTCCGTGGATGCGCGCTGGTTTGCGGTGAACACCGCCATTTGGGACGACAATTTCGACACCCCCGCCACCATTTCGCTGCTCCAGGAGATGGGCACGCGGATGCTGCGTTGCCCCGGCGGCTCGCTCTCGGATGAATACCATTGGAGCACCGACACCAATCTCACCAACACCTGGCGATGGGTGACCTCGTTTGCCAATTTCGTTCACGTCGCCACCAATGTCGGCGCGCAGGTGTTCACTACTGTCAACTACGGCACCGGCAGCACCAATGAAGCGGCGGCATGGGTCGCCTACGCTAACGGCTCGGCCACCAACACCCTCTCCCTCGGCGTCGACCAGTTCGGAACCAATTGGCGGACCGTGGGCTACTGGGCCGCGCTGCGCGCCGCCGCGCCTTTGGGACACGACGACGGCAAGAACTTTCTGCGCATCTCGCGGGCCGCGCCGTTAGGGTTCAAATATTGGGAAATCGGCAACGAGTGCCACGGCACCTGGGAAACGGACAGCAATACCGTCCCCCACGATCCCTACACTTACGCCATGCGCACCCGGGATTATCTCCATCTAATGAAGGCCGTGGATGCCACAATCAAAACCGGCGTGGTGGTCTCTCCCGGCGAGGGCAGTTACAACAACAACGCCAACCATTTCGCCATCAACCCGCGCACCGGCTCGACCAATTATGGCTGGACGCCGGTGATGCTCGCCACGCTCAAGAGCCTCGGCGCCACGCCGGATTTCGCCATTCATCACCGCTACCCCGAGTGGACGGACGGAAACAACCCTGTGGGGGCGGACAACGATGGCTTCCTGCTTCAGTGCTCGACGCAGTGGGCGCTGGATGCGGCCGACTTGCGCCAGCAACTCACGGATTACCTCAGCCCGGCGGGGACCAACGTCGAGTTAGTCTGCACCGAAAACAACAGTGATGCCGGCGCCCAGGGCAAACAATCCACCAGCCTGGTCAACGGCGTGTACTACGCCGACAGCCTCGGCCAACTCATGCAAACCGAGTTCAACGCCCTCGTCTGGTGGGACCTGCGCAACGGGACCGATACGAGTGGCTGGTTTGATGCTAGCCTCTACGGATGGCGCACTTACGGTGACCTGGGCATGGTGAACGGCCTGAACACGCGGCACCCGACTTTTTATGCTGCCAAGCTCATGCAATCCTTTGCTCAGCCCGGCGACACCGTCGTCAGCGCCGCGAGCGATTACGTGCTGCTTTCGGCCTACGCCGTCCGGCGTGCCAGCGGCGCCGTCACGCTGCTGGTCATCAACAAAGACACGACCACTGATTTCAATGCCCAGATTGCCCTGAGCGGTTTCCCAACTGGTTCCGCGACAACGATCTGTTCCTACGGCATTCCGCAAGACGAAGCCGCCCGGACCAACGGCACCGCCCAGGCACAGGACCTCGCGATGACGAATTTCCCGGCTGCCAGTGCCGGGTTTAGCTACAGCTTTCCAGCGCTGTCGCTGACCCTCTTCACGTTTGCGCCGAGGGCTCCATGCTTGGCTGTGTTAGG
>OCTA010005975.1_pt1 | contig 10465 bp, 6 predicted proteins | sample 1538991 | NCBI WGS metagenome assembly OCTA01 (sample SAMEA3539302, study PRJEB22396) | soil metagenome | biome: tundra; feature: field; material: soil | place: USA | collected 2010-05 | depth 0.15 m | reverse complement strand
AATCTCGATGACAATTCGGTGGGCACCTGGCAGGGCGCCGTCTACGAGTCCGGGCTCGACAACAGCCCCATGTATGACGGCACGGTTTACGATCCGAAGACCCATCTGCTGGAATACGCCGACGTCGGCCTCATGAGCATGTACATCGCGGATTGCGACGCGCTGGCGGAAATCGCCGACACACTCGCGAAGCCCGACAAAGCAAAAGAATTGCGTGACCGCGCCGCCGGTTATCGCACCAAGCTGGCCACACTCTGGGACGAAAAGACCGGCATCTTCCTGAATAAGAATCTGCAGACGGGAGAAAACAGCCCCCGACTGTCACCGACAAACTTCTATCCGATGCTTGCCCACGCCGCAACGCCCGAACAAGCGCGCACCATGATCGACAAACATCTGCTCAACCCCGACGAATTCTGGGGCCAGTGGATGATTCCCTCCATTGCGCGCAACGATCCCGCATTTCGCGATCAAAATTACTGGCGCGGGCGCATCTGGGGTCCGATGAACTATCTCGTCTACCTGGGCCTGCTTCACTACGATGCACCCGCCGCACGGCGCGAGTTTGCGCAAAAATCTTGTGACCTCTTCCTGAACGAGTGGAGCGAAAAAGGCCACGTGCACGAGAACTACAACGCCCTCACCGGCAGCGGCGACGACGTTTCTTCAAGTGACCGCTTCTATCACTGGGGCGCACTGCTGGGTTACATCGAGTACCTCGAGCAAGATCGCGAGCGGGACCCAAAGCTGAATCAGTCGAACAATTAACAGACAAGACTTCGCATTCCGCCCAATTTGCGATAGGCGCAAGGGGGAGCGGCCCTCGATGGCTTAAGATGCTTCGGGGAGCAAATCGCCATGATTCCTGCCGTGAAATCAAGTCGTCGTCCTTCTATACTTGCCACTCTCGTTGCCATTTTTGTAAGCGTTTCCGGAGCCTTGCTTCTTTCCTGCTGCGCCTACGCTCAATCCGCCGAAGAGGCCGCCAAGATCGCCGCCAACCTCAAGCCGGAATCGCAGACGGTCATCGCGCGTCTTTCCGCAATCTCCCATCTGCCCGATGGCACGTGGAAGATGCATTCCGGCGACCTCGCCCATGGCGAATCCGTCAAGCTCGACGAAAGCTCCTGGCAGACCATCGCCCCACGGAGTGAAGCGCCTAACGATGCCGTCTGGTTCCGCCAGACTTACACAGTGCCTGTCACCCTCAGTGGCTATGACCTCACCGGGTCGCGCATCTGGTTCCAGTTCCACGCCGAAGCTAACGGACCGATGCCGGAAATTCTCTACTTCAACGGCCGCCGCGTGGCGATGGGAGACGATCTCGAGCCTGTCGTTCTCTTCGACGACGCCAAGCCCGGAGACAAAGTCACCGTAGCAGTCAAGCTCCTCCACACTGTAGACAAGAAGACCTTCCGCGGCGCCACTCTGCGCATCGAGTTCCCCGAGAGCCGCCCCAATCCCGAAGATCTCCGTCTCGAATTTCTATCCGCCGCATTGCTGGTTCCTTCGCTCGCCCCGAGCGACGCCAGCCAGATGGCCACCTTGAACGAATCCATCCACACCGTCGATATCTCCGCCCTCGACGCCGCCGCTTCCCCTGACGCAGCTGCGCGCGCACAGGCCCAGGAAAAATTCGATGCCAGTCTCCGCGCCGCGCACCAGAAACTCGAAGCCCTCAAACCGCTTCTGCAGACAGCTACTTTCCATCTCACCGGCAACTCCCACATCGATGCCGCGTGGCTCTGGCCCTGGACTGAAACCGTCGACGTGGTCAAGCGGACATTCGGCACCGCGTTGCAGCTGATGTACGAGTACCCGCAGTACACCTACACGCAATCCGCCGCGGCTTACAACGAGTGGATGGCCCAGAAATATCCGGACCTGAACGCCGAAATCGCGCAGCGCATCAAGGAAGGCCGCTGGGAAGTAGTCGGCGGCATGTGGGTCGAGCCCGACCTGAACCTGCCCGACGGCGAATCGCTCGTCCGCCAGTTGCTGGTTGGCAAGCGCTGGTACCAGCAGGCCTACGGCGTCGATGTGCGGATCGGCTGGAACCCTGACTCTTTTGGATATACGTGGCAGCTCCCGCAAATCTACAAAAAGTCCGGCGTCGACTACTTCGTCACCCAGAAGATGACGTGGAACGACACCAATCAGCTGCCGTTCAAGCTTTTCTGGTGGGAGTCGCCTGATGGCTCCAAGGTCCTCGCCTATTTTCCGCACGATTACGCCAACAACAATCTCAACCCCGTGCGCCTCTCTGACGATCTAGCAACCGCGCGCACCCGCGCCACCGGCATGACCGAGATGATGGACCTCTACGGCATCGGCGATCACGGCGGCGGCCCCACGCGCGCCATTCTCGATGAAGGTTTCCATTGGGCCGATCGCGGCACCGAAGGTGGCCACGTCATGCCGAAATCCGAATTCGGAATCGCGCAAACCTACTTCTCCTCGATCGAAAAGCAGATCGCGCCCGACAGCCCCGAGTGGAACTACCAGTCCATCGCCAAGGGCTACACCGCGCCGCCCGCGGTACCGGGCAAAGTAGATATTCCCACCTGGAAGAGCGAGCTTTACTTCGAGTATCACCGCGGCGTGATGACCACGCAGGCCAACCACAAACGCAACATGCGTGAGAGTTCCATCGAGACTCTTAACGCGGAAAAGTGGGCGTCTCTTGCGTGGCTGGACGGCGATAAATACCCCGCAAGCGAACTTACAGAAGATTGGAAGAAGGTCCTCTTCAACCAGTTCCACGATCTCGCTGCCGGCTCCGGCATCGGCGTCATCTATAAGGACGCGCAAAAGGACTACGACGTCGTCCGATGGTCGACCAACGAAATCTCGGCTAGCGCGCGGCAAGATGTAACCGAACACATCGACACGCAGGTCAAGCATCCCGACGCCGTTCCCGTGGTGGTCTTCAATCCGCTCGGGTGGCAACGGTCCGGTGTCGTCACAGTCAAAGTGCAGTTGCCGGGCGCCAATCCGTCCGGTGTACACGTGGAAGACGTCGCGACGGGCAAAACCCAGATACCGGACCTCGTGTCATTCGATCCAAAGACCGGCGTGACTGAATTCCGCATGTTCGTCCGTGACATCCCCGCGCTGGGATATAAAGTCCACCGTGTCTATTCGGAGGCGCCAAACGGCCCGACCTACAACGCAACCAAGGCACGCGATGCCGGCGACAGCCTGGTCATTGAGAACGCAAACCTGCGCGTGACCGTTAACAAGCAGACCGGCTGCATCACCAGCCTCTCCGATCTGCGCTCCGGCTTCGAAGCCCTGGCCAAAGGCGCTTGCGGCAATCAACTCCAGTTCTTCAAGGACACTCCGAAGGAATACGACGCCTGGAACATCGATCCCGGCACGCTTGACGTGGCGCCGACCACAATCGACCACGCCGACTCGGTTGAGTTTATTGGAACCCAGAAGCCGCTTCCCGCCATCCGCGTCACCCACCATTGGCAGAACTCAAAATTCGTTCAGACCATCAGTCTTCCACCTGGAGCTGACTTCGCCGACGTCGATAACGACATCGACTGGCACGAAACCCACACCCTGCTCAAAGCTGCTTTTCCCGTTTCGGCCACCAGCCCATTTGCTACGTACGAAATTCCCTACGGCACAATCGAGCGACCCACCACCCGCGACAACAGCTGGGAGAAGGCGCAATTTGAAGTGCCCGCGCAATACTGGGCCGACCTCGGCAATGGCAAGCACGGCCTCAGCATCATCAATGAGTCCAAATTCGGCTACGACGCCGTGGGCAACCTGCTCCGCCTCACCCTGCTCCGCTCGCCCACATGGCCCGACCCCGATGCCGACCGCGGACACCATCACTTCCACTACGCGCTCTATCCCCACGCAGGCACGTGGAAAGACGCGATGACCATCCGCCACGGCTTCGAGGACAACTACCCGCTCACCGCCGTTGTCACCACCCCGCACGCTGGCACACTGCCCGCAGAGCACTCTTTCGCGTCTGTCTCTCCAGAGAACGTAGTCCTCACCGCAGTGAAGAAAGCCGAAGACGCCAAGGGCCTGATCTTCCGCGCCTATGAGTGGGCCGGCAAGGATGCAACGGTCGAGTTTCACGTTCCGCCCGGCGCAACTGCAGCCACCGTCACCAACATGATGGAGACCCCGGAAGGCGACCCGCTGCAAGTATCGAGCGACGTAGTCAAAGCCCCCATCCACCCCTACGAAATCCTGACCATCCGCGTGGACTACCCCAACGGCGGCCCGAAGGAGTAATTTCGCGGAGGACTGGCCGTCCAGGCAATGGCTTCGCGTGGCGCGCGCAGATTGTTCCACGCTTCAGAATTGTTCGACGTGGAACAATTGAGGCCTCCGTCACAGGTGTTGGGGGGAATTTGCGAAGAATTAAGCAGATTAGGAAAATCTGTGTCCGCTTTGAGATCTTACAGGGTCGCCGCTCCCTGCTGGTCGCGTCAACTTGAGGCCAATCGCTCCGGCTACACCATTTCCTAATCTGCTGTAGGACTGGCGCCCGGGCAATGGCGGCATGACGGCCGCGTTGGCCGATGTACTTCGATCACAGGTCTGCCGAATCTTCTGCAAATTCGCTGTGGATAAATGCAAATTTTTGGGGGTAGGGGGGGTACATTCTGCCTCACGCCGTGCTACCTACCGACAGAAAGGGCTGTTTCAATCTTCCAGCGACGGAGCTTAATTTTCTGCACTTGCGCCGGTAACGTTTTTACTGCTTACTGTGCACTGCCCACTGCCCGCTGTGTGTTTGCTACTCTATCTGCAGGGAGTTTCAACCATGCACATCACTTCCCCGTTCTTCGTCGTCCCCGTCATCGTCGCCGTATTTGCAGCGTGCATCCTGTTCGCCACCAGCAGCAAAGAAGACGGCCACTCGGCACACTAATCACTGCTCGCGCAGCCGCACCAGCGCGACACCCTGTCGCGGCAGCGCCAATTCAATGGCCGCTTTGCCGTCGATCGCAGCGACGCTCTTGTCGCGCACTGTCTCTTCTAATTGGCCAGCCTTCTGTAGCTGCTTCAGCTGCTCCGCATTCGGCTGCGCCGGACTGCCCATCCGCTGCCACACGCGATAGGCATTGCTGTGCGTCGCGTCCATACGAAACTCCGACTCCACCACACGCGCGCCGTTGAGCCCGTCAACTTCCAACTGCACCTGTGCATCCGGCGCAGCAACATCCGCGTCGTGATAGTTCCACACCAGTACGTCCACTTCTTTCCCATGCCGCGTCGCCACGGCATTCACATCTGCGTTGCCCGTCACGCTGTGTGTAACCACGTCCTCCAACGGTAAGGCACCATCGCTCTCCGTTTCGATCCACTCCCCGCTCAACTTGCCCATCAGCCGGAACGCGTTCAGCACCGGCTTGTCGATCCCATCGGTCGCGAGAGCCCGCAGCGACGCAAAAGCCGGCTGATCTTCGAACTCAAAGGCCCACGTCACGGCGCCTTGCACAGTCAGGCCGTATTTCCGCGCCAGCTCATACGTGCGCATCGTCGCCTCAGTCACGCTCGCGCCATAGAGCGGCCCGTTGCGGTAGCCATTTTGTTCACTCAGGCACGCTCCGCATCCTTCAGGATCGCTCTCACCCAGAATGACTGGTGTGTTCTTCCATTCCGGGTAACTCGCAATCACCTTCATCCCGCGCTCCACCGCGCGCAACTGGGTTCCCAGGCTCATCACGACATGCCCCTCCACGAACAGGGGGTGCCCTTTAGGGTGATAGCTGATGAAGTCGAGCGGCGCGCCCACCGCACCGGTTGCCGCATTCACGCCATACGCGCAGTGCTCCAAAAATTGCCGCAGAAACGGCTCGGAGTGATCGCTTACTCCTGTCGCTTCTGGTCCGCCGATCTTCGCCTCTGGCAGCGCCTGCCGTACGGCCGCAGCAGTCACGTCATAGAGTCGGTCATATTCTGCAGCAGTCCCATGCCAATAGGCGATGTCCGGCTCATTCCACACCTCCCAAAGCCACGTGCTCGTCTGGTTACCGTAGCGATCTTTCAGGTGTGTCGCATACGCAGCTACGAGCTTCGACCACCTTTCCCAAGCCGCTTCGTCCTTCGGCGGATAACTCCAGCCCGTGAAGACATCGCCCTTTGGAAAGCTGTGCCGATAGGGCTCGGGATGCGCCGAGAGCGCCTCCGGCATGAACCCAATCTCGACCAGCGGCCGCACGTGCGCCGAAACCAACGCATCGAAGATCCTGTCCGTGATCGCGAAGTCGTACACCGGCGAACCGTCGGGCCGCTCGGTGTACACATTCGTCGAACCCCATTTCAGCGATCCATCGCCGTTGCCGGTTGTCAGCAAATTATGCGGCCGGAAATATACCGGCGCCGCGCTCAACGCCGACAACTCACCCAGCAGTTTCTTCCCATGGGGCGAGTACAAGTAATTTGGCTCATCCGCGCCAAAGTAGTTCCAGATCGGCGTGTAAGCACCAAGCGGATTCCCGGCATGCACCCGCACATGAATTGGCATGGAAGATCCACTCCCTGCCTGAGCTTGTTGTTGCGGATGCACAGCGATTGCCGTGCACGCGCAGACCACACCGGCCACTAGAATTTCGAATCTGCGGAAGGAGCCATTTGTCATGCGGACAAAGATAAAGGATTCCAATTGACTTTGCGCAACCCGGCGGCGCCCTCAACCTCAACCAGCGAATCGCAACGCTGCTCCGCCGCCTCCGCAACAGAGAGACAATCCGCAGGACAACAAGAACAACAAGGATCAGAAGAAGGACGATAAGAAGCAACCGGACTAATACAAGGAGTAGCCGACTGGAATGGTGGGCCGCTGCGCTGAATTCGTAGCAGCCCGAGCCACCTATCTCGTGGTGGATGCGGCCATCCAAGATGCTAGCCCTGGCGGGGGCGAAAAGTGGTAAAAAGATGCTTGCCGCCAGACCGGACGTTCCAGCGATCGGAACGATTCGAGGAACCGATTGCCAGGATTCGGCGTACTACATCAGTGGAACAGAGGGCGAATGCCATGTTGCGGAAAGTAATGGTGAGTGTAGCCGGTTTGGCGCTTGTCGCTTGGTGTGTCGGCTGCCGCGTGCGCACGGAAAAGGGCGCCAACGGCGAAGATAAATCGGTCCAGGTCGATACTCCGTTCGGCGGAGTCCACGTCAACACCAACGAGACAACAGCCGCGGATCTCGGCCTTCCGGTCTATCCCGGCGCGGAAATCGTCAAGGACGACGAGCAGCACAAATCTGCCGACGTCCACATGGGCTTTGGCGAGTGGCAGCTCCGCGTGCGTGCCGTCTCTTACAGTTCAACCGATCCACAGGACAAGGTTGCCGCGTTTTATAAAAAGGCGCTCGGCCGCTATGGCGACGTGCTCACCTGCCAGGGCAATGCCCCTGTTGGTACGCCCACGGCGACAGCCGAAGGCCTGAATTGCTCCGACTCTGGCCACCACACAAATATCCAGATCAACGGCAGAGCAAACGGCATCGATATGTCCGGCGGATTGCAACTCAAGGCCGGTTCAAAACGCCATCAGCATATCGTGGGATTTGAAGATCCGAAGAATGGAAAGACCCGTTTCGCCCTGGTCGCGATCGATCTGCCGGCGGGCGTAGAAACCAACGACGACAAGAGCGACTAGAGCGTTTTCCGAATGAGCAACCACGCACCCACGTGGCTTGTTCTTAAATGGGATTCTACATCGTCGCTGGGGTGGAAGTAAAAGCTACCTTTCATCGCGCTAAAGAGCGCAGATTCATTCGGAAAACGATCGATTCTCGACTTCGTCATTGCTGTACCGTCCTCAAGTTCCGTCCCAATCGGACGATAAGCTCTTGGGGAATGGTCTATGGCAACGTCGATCGTGGAAGGTGACCTTCCAAAAACGCCGAGACGGGAATCGTGCAGCGAAATGTGTCTGAGCACACGAATCCCGATTCTTGACGCACACAACACAGTCCGTGGCTATGAGTTGCTATGCCGTGGAGGGTTCGACTCTTCACCACGTGCGCAGGCAAAGCCGTCCGGTGAAGAGCCGGGGCAGGCTCCGGGCCAGTCTCTGGAGAGGCTTAGTCGAGGATTGTGGGTGATCGTCCCCTCTACACCGACTTCACTGGTGTCGAGCGGTGTGATCGGTCTGCCAGCCTGCCGCACCGTACTACAACTCCCTGCAAATTCAGAACAGACACCCGAACTCGTCGAAGCCTGCCGCACGATGAAGGAAACGGGATACGGTCTGGCTCTGGAAGATTATTCGGGGAATTCAGGAATTCTCACCGGATTTGCCGACTACATAAAAGACGACCTTGCCGTCTGCGATGTTGCGACACGCAAGGAATTGCTTCTCAAGGCAAGAGGCGCCTCCGCAAAGCTGGTGGCCAGGAGTGTCGAGACGCAAGAGCAGTTCGATCAAGCGCGTGCGGAAGGCTTCGATCTGTTTGAGGGATACTATTTCTCCCGACCCCAAGCGCAGAAGGACCAGCGGATTCCCGGGAACAAGCTCGTCCACCTTGAAATACTGGAACTGATCCAAAACGAGCCTATGATCTGCACCGGCTAAGCCAGTTGGTCAGTTGCGACCCGTCGCTCACCTTTCGACTCCTGCGCCTCGTCAATTCCCCGATCTGCGCCGTTCGCCAGGAGGTGACCAGCATCCAGTCGGCGCTACTTCTCGTGGGCCAGGATGCCTTCCGCCGCGTCGCCTCAGTGGCCATTGCTACCGACCTGAACGCTGAACAGCCCGCTGAGATTCTCCGCATGGCATTGGCGCGAAGCCGGTTCTGTGAGCTTGCCGCGAGCCTCTGCGATGCGTCCCAAGCCGAACAATATCTGATCGGCATGGTGAGTTTATTCCCGGCGATGCTGAGCATACCGATGGACGAGTTGGTGACGATGTTGCCTCTTCGGCAACCGGCAAGCGATGCGCTGCTCGGCAAGGAAACCGTCGAGGGAGCCCTTCTTCAATGGATCATGGCGATCGAGCGCGGTGACTGGACAACGTGCGATACCGTTGCTGCGACGTACGGACTGAAACAGGCTGTCTTGATGCGACAGTTCGGTGAAGCAATTGCCTGGGCCGAGACGTCCCTCACTGCGATGGTCTGAACGGTTCGCTCACGCGGACTACTAAGGCACAGGCAGATTTTAGCCCGATGACCAAATCTCCAATCGTCCGGATTGAGACCGGATTGAGATTTGGGCCTCGTAGAACTTCCCAGGCCGCAGTCAGAAAGATAACCTACAATTCCAGCAGAAGAAGCATACCCCTTCCCTTCGGAGCCCCTTCCCATGCTGAGGAACACTGATCGCTTTCTCGCCGCGGCGCTGCTGTGCGCTGCGGTTGCGTTGCTGCACGCGGCTGACAAAACAAAACCTCAGCCGCCCACGCAAGTCGATCCCTATGCCGAGGTGCAGCCAGCAACCGAGACCCTGGACCTGAACATGTACCAGCGGATTCGCGATGAGGGGCTCAACCGCTCGCACGTAATGGAATTCGCCACAGCCCTGATGGACGGGATTGGCCCACGCCTCACAGGTTCACCGAACCTGATGAAAGCCACCGGGTGGACGCGCGATACGCTGGCGAAAATCGGACTTGAAAATGCTCATCTTGAAGATTGGGGCGAATTCGGACTGGGCTGGCAGCAACTCAATACCTGGGCACGCATGGTGACACCGGACACTGCGGTTCTCATCGTGCAGGCCACGCCATGGTCGCCTTCCACGTCCGGCCCGGTCACGGGCGATATAGTCTTCGTCAGCATTCAGAATGAACAGGACATCGATAAATACAAGGGAAAGCTGGTCGGCAAAATTGTACTGTACGGCCCGATGCGTGACGTTCCGCCTGTCGACAAGCCGCTCTTTGAGCGCTACACGGAAAAGGAACTTGATGACCTCGCCGAGTTTCCAGTAAGCGTCAATCCGGGCGGCCTCTCACCGGAGATGCAGGCTCGCATGCGAGCACGCCAGGAACGGCTACGTCTTCTCGACAAGGTCGCCCAGTTCTTCGCCGATGAAAAAGTGGCTGCGGTCATCGAGCCCAGCCGCGACGGAACCAACGGCGGCGGTTCGGGTGGAACCCTCTTTGACGACAATGGCGCTACCTTAGGCCGCACGCCTTATCTCGCGGATCATCGTGTCAAAATCCCAGTCGTCGTTGCTGCCATCGAAAGCTACGGCCGTCTTTACAGGCTCACGCAGGCTCATGTGCCCGTCAGTGTCGAGGTGGATGTCGAAACCAAATTCACAGGCGAGCACGAACACGGTTTTGACACCATCGCTGAAATTCCCGGCACCGACCCAAAATTGAAAGACCAGGTTGTGATGCTGGGCGGCCATCTCGACAGCTGGATCGCCGGGACCGGAGCCACCGACAACGGCGCCGGCACCATCGTTGCCATGGAAGCGGTACGCATTCTGAAGGCGCTTGACGTCAAGCCGCGCCGCACCATTCGCATTGCCC
>OCTA010005974.1_pt1 | contig 10465 bp, 5 predicted proteins | sample 1538991 | NCBI WGS metagenome assembly OCTA01 (sample SAMEA3539302, study PRJEB22396) | soil metagenome | biome: tundra; feature: field; material: soil | place: USA | collected 2010-05 | depth 0.15 m | reverse complement strand
TCCAGGTTGAGGTGATCCATGGTCCAGTTGGCGGCGGCAAAGGGAGTGGCCAAATCGTAATAGCCCTCCATCACCAGCACCTTCATATATGGATTCTTGATCATGGCGCCGCGCAAGCCTCCGGCCGTGCTCGGGAATCCCTCTTCCGCGTTGCCCCAATCCCACTTCTGGAAGACCGGCTCGTCGTAGGCGAAGACCCGGTATGGCATGTCGATCTGGTAGTTCAGTTCGGTGCGAAGGTAATTGTTGAAAGCCGAAGTGTAGGGCGGCAGGATGGCAGAACCGGTGGGATCGTAAAAGCGCTCGCCGTCGGGACTAGGGCTGGTGAAGCGGCCATCCAAGCGTCCGGTGACCAGTTTCTGATCGAGCAGCAATTCGTGGGTGAAGGTGGGAACGTCAATGCGGAGGTTGTGCTGCTCGACGACCTCCGGCCGGAGTCCAATATAGCGCGCAAGTTGTTCGACGATTTTGCGATGTTCCTCGGGCGTCAGCGCGTCGCCTTTGGCAAGCGCGAGCGCATAATCACTTATCGACCAACGCACCACTTCCTCGCGGGTCTTTGCCATATCCTGCGACAGGTCGGCGGGTAACTTGTGGTGATACCCGGCAATCATGTTGAACGTGGGAACCAGCAGAAAGTAGGGCAGGTCGTTCGATTTATTCCACTCGAGCGTCTGGAAGTCGACGGCCATCGAAAGCAGCGTGACTCCGTTGAAAGCGATGCCGTGGTCGGCTAAATAGCCGGCGACTCCGGCGGCGCGCGTGGTGCCATAGCTTTCCCCCAGCAGGAATAGCGGAGAACTCCAGCGCTCGTAGCGCGAAAGGTAGAGGCGGATGAATTCTCCAAAGGCCTGTACGTCGCCTTTGACGCCCAGAAACTTTTTGGTGAGCTCGGCATTGGCAGCGCGCGAGAAGCCAGTGGCCATGGCATCGACCATCACTATGTCACTGCGATCGAGCAGTGTGTCAGGATTCTCTTCCAGGCGGTACGGCGCCGCCGGCATGAAGCCATTCGACTGCAGCACGACGCGCTTGGGGCCGAGCGCTCCCATGTGCAGCCACACGGACGCGGAGCCGGGCCCACCGTTGAAGGCGAATGTCAGCGGACGCTTTCCTGCATCCTGCCCGTCGAGCGTGTAGGCGACGAAAAACATCTCGCCCTCGATCTTGCCGTCGGGGCGCTTCAGGGGAAGCCTGCCGGTGGTCGCCGTGTAGTTGAGCGTCTTGCCGTTCAGCGTGATCTGGTGATGCGTGATGACTGGCGGAACTTCGCTGACATCGAAATGTTCTTCTTTGTCCTTGTCGGTGACTTCTTCGGATTTGGAGGGCTCGGCTGGCTTGGCGCTTTCGGCGGACTTGTCAGGATTGGCGGCCGCGGGTTCCTTCTTGGTCTTATCTTTATTGTTGTGTGCGGCGGCCTGCTTCGCGCTGTCGGGCGTCGCATTCGGCGACTGTTGTTGCGCCGGGACCAACGGAATTGTCAAAATCGCGAAAAGCAAAACTGTGAGAACTTTCATGCCAGTCTCCGAGGAAAAAAGTTGGGAGAAGCATCATAGCAGGCGCTTGGCCCGATGCCAGCGGATTGGACGAGACACTTCTGTACTGTTTTGTAGGGTCAGCGCATCCGAAAATGCGGGCCTCTTCGCAGCGCTGAGCCTACGCCCGATCCGGGCGGCTCACACCGTAGGACGCAAGGATATCCGGCAAGGTTACGACGCCCAGCAGTTTGTGCACATCGGCTCGGCTCACTACCGGCAGGACTTCAATCTGGTTTGCGCCCATGCGTTCGAGCGCCAGATCAAGCCCTTGATCGGAGTGTACGTGCGGAAAAACGAGCGAGTCGATCAGGTCACTGAGTTTCTTGTCGGCGCCTTCGGCGAGTTCTTTGTCCAGCTTTGCAACGGTGATCACGCCGACGACTCCGCGGGCATCCACCACCAACCACGTTCGAAACTCAGTGGCGCGGGTGCGTTCCAATGCCTCGCGCACCGTGAGTTCGGCCGGCAGTGACGTGGGCGCAGCGCGCATCACTCGAACCACTTGCCGATGTGCAAGCCGCTGGCGCGCTTCGGCCGTCGGCAGGTGGATCCCGTCCTGGATGGCAAGCTCTTCGTAGATTGGCCTCTCCTGCAGTTGCGACGAAATGAACAGGCTTACCAGATTTGCGATCATGAGCGGAACAATAACCGCGTAGTCCTGTGTCATCTCAAAAATCATGAGGACCGAGGTCATGGGGGCGCGCACGATGCCGGCGAACACGGCGCCCATTCCGACCAGCGCATAAGCGCCCGGAGTCGCGGTATAGCCCGGCAGCAGGCGATGTGCCACCGTTCCGAGGGACCCTCCCAGCATGGCGCCAATGAAAAGCGCTGGGCCGAAAATACCGCCCGCGTTGCCGGAGGCGTAGCTTGTGGTGACCGTCAGGAGTTTGAGTACGACGAGCGCCAGCATGAGTTTGAGCGCCATCGTCCCATTCAGGGCGTCGCCGACATAACCATATCCTACGCCGAGAACCTGCGGGACGAACCATCCGACAACGCCCACCAGAAGGCCGCCGACAACGGGTTGGAACCATGCGGTGTTTGTGGGGAACCGGAGAAAGCGTGCGCGCATGCCCAGCAGAAGTTTGGTGAAGGCCACCGAAACGAGACCGCCAGCTACCCCGAGCACGGCATAGATCAAGAATTCAAGCGGACTGACAAGTTCGTAGGTCGGAACCTTGAATAGCGGATGATTCCCGAGCAGGAGGCGGAGAACCATCCACGAGGTTGCGGAGGCGAGGACCACCGATCCCAGCACCGGGGCGTGCAGATCTCCAACAATCTCTTCGAGCGCAAAGAGCACTGCTGCGAGAGGAGTGTTGAAAGCGGCCGCGATGGCGGCGGCCGCGCCCACCGGGATCAGCGCCTTCACCTTTTCGGGGCGTAGGCCCAGGAAGCGTCCGAGCACGGAACCAATGCCCGCGCCTACTTGCACCGAAGGGCCTTCGCGGCCGAGGGGAATTCCGCTGGCAAGGGTTGCGGACGTGCAAAAAAACTTTCCCAACACGGTGCGTAGAAGGATGCGTCCGTCCCGTGCATAGAGGGCAGCTTTGGTCTGCGGCACTCCGCTGCCGCGGGCGTCGGGAAAATAACGATAGAGCAGATAGCCTATGCCGAGCGACCCGACGACCGGGAAGGCCAGGCGTCGCCACGCAGCTCCGTGCGGTGGATAGAGCCGCATCCCCATGCGTTCCGTAAGAAGAATGAAGGCGACGACGGCAAGGCCGGTTAGGGCGCCGATGACTAACGCCAGGACAAGAAAAACCTGATCTTCACGTGGCTGTAGTTTGGCAAAACGATGGAGGAGGGGGGTCTTCCACCAACTGGCAGTGACTGGCTGATCGGGTGCGCTCATTTCCCGAAATAGCTTACCAAGGAATATCGCAGCGGTTGACTGGGAGGCCAAAGGCACTCCGCATCCCTTTCCAAGCAACCCCCTTGCCGCCGGATGCCGATTCGTGAGGGGCTGGGCACCGAATTCCCCGACTTTTTCTGTAACAATCTAGAGCTTCAGCACCGCCTGTACGGTTCCATCCTCGATGGAAGATTCCAGTTGGAAGCCGAGCTTGCGACAGATGGTTTGCATTTCTCGATTTTCTGAAAGTATGGTTGAGACCACACTACCCAAATGCTCGTCGCGCGCGACTTCGACCAGGCGGCGGTAGAGTTCGGTCCCCAGGCCCTGATGCTGGAAGCGATCGTCGACCAGGACGGCCATCTCCGCTTCGTCTTTTCCGTGCAGGCGGCTGAGTCGCCCGATGGCGATGATCTCGGGGGTGCCGTCATCCTTTTTCTTGTGCTCCACCACCAGCGCCATTTCGCGGTCGTAGTCGATGTAACAGATGCGCGTCAGGCGGTCGTGGGCGGTGCGCTGGCTAAGCCGCAGCGGTTGGAAGTAGCGTAGATAAACCGTCCGCTCCGACAATACCTGGTGCAACTTGATCAGAAGAGGCTCGTCTTCGGGACGAATCGGACGCACCAGAATTTCTTCGCCATTTTTCATTGTGCCGTGCCGCACATACTGCTTGGGATAGGGCCGGATGGCGAGGCGCGGAATTTCCTCTTTCTTCGTGTCCTGAGGGTAGAGGATGATGCGCGCATCGAGAGCAATGAGGCGATCGGGCGACGCGAGCAGGGGATTGATGTCGATCTCCTTGATCCAGTGTTGCTCTGCCACCAACTGGCTGAAGCGCACCAGCAATTCCTCAAGCGCGGACAGATCGATGGGCTTACGGCCGCGAACTCCCTGCAGCGCCTTGAAGATGTGGGTCTGCTCCATGAAGCGGCGAGCGAGTGTCGTGGTCAACGGCGGCAGCGCGAGCGCGCGGTCGGCAAAGACTTCGACCAGTTGGCCTCCGGCACCGAACAGCATCACGGGGCCAAACTGGGCGTCCACCGTGCTGCCGAGGATGAGTTCGTAGCCCTCCGCGCGAAAGAAGGGCTGGACGGTGACTCCGAGGAAATGTCCGGGGCCGGCTTTTTCGTGGACGGACGCTTCAATTTCACGCCAGGCATTGCGCACAGCATCCGACGTGCTCAGATTCAATTTGACGCCGCCGACCTCAGTTTTGTGGGTGATGGTGTGCGAAAGCAGTTTGACGACGACGGGATAACCCAGTTCATCTGCCTTGGCGGCGGCTTCGTCTGCGCTGTGAGCTTCCAGAGTGGGAGCCGTCGGAATCTGGTAACAGGCTAGCAGTTCCTTGGACTCCGGCTCGGTCAGAAGCGTGCGCCCGCTTTGCCGCACCTTGTCGACGATCGCTTCGGCGCGCGCGCGGTCGGCATTCCCCTCTCCATGGGGCAGGACGGGAGTTTCATACAATCCGCGCACCAGATAGCTGTAACGCCACATGTAATAGAAGATTCGGGCGGCGGCGTCGGGAAAGGCGAAAGTGGGGATACCGGCACGATTGAGGATTTCGATTCCTGCGGTCATCTCCGAGCCGCCCATCCAGCAGGCGAGCACCGGCTTGCCCAAGCCCTTGGCCAGGGGCACCAAGCGCTCGGCGGTCAACGTCGGATGCGACATCCCCTGGGGGCAAGTCACCACGAGCAGGCCGTCGTTGTTCGTGTCGGCGGCTACCATTTCAACAACCTTGGCATACTTGTCGGGCAACGCGTCACCGAGGATATCCACAGGATTGTTGTGGCTCCAGTGCGGAGGGAGAGCCTGGTTGAGCTGATCGAGCGTGGCGGGCGAAAGCTCTGCGAGCTCACCGCCCATGCTGATGATGGAATCGGCGGCCAGCACTCCCGGGCCGCCGGCGTTAGTGACGACCGCCAGGCGCGGACCTTTGGGGCGCGGTTGCTTGCTGAGCGCTTCCGCCATGTAGAACAGGTCGGAGATGGTGTTGACGCGCAGCACGCCGCAGCGTCGGAAGGCCGCTTCCAGCACCTCGTCGCTGCCGGCAAGCGTTCCGGTGTGCGATGCGGCAGCGTGGGCCGCAGCCGCAGTGCGTCCGGCCTTGATGACGATGATGGGCTTGCTGAGGGATACCTCGCGCGCCGCCGACAGAAAGCTCCGCGCATCGCCCACCGATTCCATGTACATGACGATGGATTGGGTGCGGGGGTCATTGCCGAGGTAATCGATCAGGTCGCCCCAGCCGACGTCGAGCATGGAGCCGATGGAGACAAAGGCGCTGAAGCCGACAACCTCCTTTTGAGCCCAATCGAGAATCGCGGTGCAGAGGGCCCCGCTCTGGCTGATGAAGGCAACGTTGCCGGCGCGCGCCATGTTGGGAGCGAAGGTGGCGTTGAGACCGCTGACCGGATTCATGACGCCCAGGCAATTCGGCCCGATCAGGCGCATGCCGCTGCCGCGGAGTTGCTCGAGGATCTGGCGCTCAAGTTCCTTGCCGTGCTCGCCGTGTTCCTTGAATCCAGCAGAGATGACGATGGCGCCGCGCACTCCCGCAGCCACGCATTGGCCAATCACGGTGGGCACACTGTCCGCGGGCGTAACGATGACGGCGAGATCGACGGTCTCGGGAATCTGTTCGACGTCGGGGTACGCTTTGATGCCGAGCACGCTGGCGCGTTTGGCGCTGACCGGGTAAACCGTGCCGCCGAAGGGACTGCTGACCAGGCTCCAGAGAACGGCGCGGCCGATGCTGCCCGGACGGTCAGAAGCGCCGACAACGGCGACGCTTTGAGGCTTGAAAATCGCATCGAGCGGATGGCCTTCTGTACGCAAGACATCGTGCGCCTTGTCCTGCGTGGGGCGGTGTTTGCTGACTTTTCCCGTCTTCATCGAACTCATAAGCGGTTAGTGTAATCCTGCCGCGCGAATTGGGTCTGTGATTTAGGACACGGGCAAGTTTGAGCTTTACCCTTCTCTATCATCTTTTTTCTTTGCTGTGTTGTCATCCCCGCCAGTCCTGCTGAGGTTTCTTGTTCTTAAGCTCGCAGGTCCGGCCGCTGGCCCAATGTTAGAACGTGCTAGAATTTGGTGCGCTTGAATGATTCCTCGGGCGCGTGCGCGAAATCTCTCACCGGCAATGACGGACTAACAAAGTGGCCCAGAATCCCAATCCTCCAAGCGGCTCGATCACCTACGCGGATGCCGGCGTCAACATCGATCGAGGCAACCGCACCAAGCAGCGTATCAAGTATCTTGCCCACAAGACGTTTACCAAAGGCGTGCTGAGCGAAATTGGCGGATTTGGCGGGCTGTACTCTGTCGACAAGAAGTATCTGGATCCGGTGCTGGTTTCGAGCGTCGACGGCGTCGGCACCAAGCTTAAGGTCGCGTTCGAGATGAAAATGCACCACACCGTGGGTGCCGACCTGGTAAATCACTGCGTGAATGACATCGCGGTACAAGGCGCCGCCCCCCTGTTTTTCATGGATTATCTGGCAACCGGCACGTTGGAGCCGGAGGTGGCGGAAAAGGTTGTGGGCGGTCTGGCGGAAGCTTGCAAGCACAACGGGTGCGCACTGATCGGTGGCGAGACCGCTGAAATGCCAGGGTTTTATCCCGCAGGCGAATACGACCTGGCGGGATTCATTGTGGGAGTGGTGGAGCGCGAACGCATCATCAACGGTAAGGACGTGCAGGTGGGCGATTGCGTTCTGGGACTCGCCTCGAACGGCCTGCACACCAATGGTTACTCGCTGGCGCGCAAGCTGCTGTTTGAGATCGCAGGTTATTCGCTGGACACATTCGTCAGTGAGATCAAGAACAAAGTCGGCAACGAACTGATGCGCCCTCACCGCAGCTACTGGCCGATCATTCGGAAGTTGATCGCGGGCGAGTGTGTGGGAGCGCTGGCGCACATCACGGGCGGCGGAATCACCGAGAATTTGCCCAGAGTGCTGCCCAAGGGCACCTCGGCAGTTATCGAAGTTGGAACCTGGCCAGTTCCGCCGATTTTTGAGCACTTGCAGCACCTCGGCAACGTTGAGCAGGAAGAGATGCTGCGTACTTTTAATATGGGTCTGGGGATGCTGATCGTGGTTCCGGCCAAGAAATTCAAGAAAGCGCAGACGCTACTGGAGCGCGCGGGCGAGAAATTCTACAGCGTTGGCAGGATTGTGAAGGGCGACCGGAAAGTGATGTACAGCTAGGCAGGCAAGTCAGAAGTTAAAGGTCAGATTGCAGAAGTAAGTACGTATCCCTCCTTGTTTTCTTTACACGCGGAAATTGTTTGCGTTTTCACACTAGGGAAACTCTGATTAAGTGTTCCGCGCCCCCGTCCTGTCTTCCTGAGCGCAGTGGCTGGTACGCGAAGCGTAGCAGCCACGAAGTCGAAGGACCCCTACTCCCACCGGGAAACCGGCCAGATTCCGCAAGAATTTTCATACTCTCTGGGCTCCGCTGCACGCAGAACCGTGGCTGAAGAACCTGCCCTCGACACTTATTCAGAGTCTCCCTGGCTGTCGTTCACTGGCCACACCGACTCTCCCCCAACAGGCTGATTTGTTGAGTTCGGATTCAAAGGCCGAGGTGATTCGTTGTGAGAAGACCCGAGGCTGCTCGACAATCCTGTTACCGGTGTGAGGGCGGCGCGAGTGCGGCAGGCGCCCCTTGGGCGTGCAGGCGGTGCTGTACCAGAAACGCATAGTGTACCGCCGAGACAATCGTGAAGATGAACGTGGCGCGTAGAAATGTCGTGCGTGCAATCCAGACCCAACGGACCGGGGCAACCAGCAGGAGAAGGGCGAAGAAGATTGCCGACACCTGCGCGAACGTATTTGCCTTGCCGAAGATGCTGGGGCGGAAATCGCGGAGGCCGGCAATCATGAAGAGCACGCCGCTGATGAGCAGGATGGAGATGTCGCGGCTGAATACCAGGACCGTGTATTTCCAGGGGATCATGCGTTCGATGGAGAGGACGAGAAACATTGTGCTCATGAGCAATTTGTCGGCGATGGGATCGAGATACTGGCCGAGCACGGTTTGCTGATGCAGGGTGCGGGCGAGCAGGCCATCGAGGCCGTCGCTCATTCCGGCGAGAACGAACAGGGCGAGTGCCCACTTGAAATCGTGTTTCACCAGATTGATGACGATGAAAGGCAGAAAGATCATGCGCAGCAGAGTGAGCTGATTGGGCGCGGTTAGGATCTGGCGGAGATTCACCGGGAGGTGCCTCCGGCGGAGTCCGCGGCCGCGTCACCCGCGTGACCTTCTTCCTCATCGGCCGCGCCCGGCGGTAGAAATTCGCTGACCAGCAGAGGCGCGGGGTCTTGTCCGGTTTTTTCTGCGAAACGCTGGGCGAGCGAAGGGATGTTCCCCTCAGGGAGATCGAGTTCCAGTCGCTCGACGCGATGCATGGGAAAGAACATCACGCCGGAAGTGAAGGGCTCTCCGTCGCGGACCTGGATGATGAAATCGTCGAACGAGGAAAGGTCGACGCCGCGCAGGCTAAGTCCGATGGAGGAGAGGTGGAGAATTGCACCCCAGAATTTTTCGCGCGGGTTGCTTAGCGTGGCAATGATAAGGGCTCCAGCGCGGAAGGGACTGGCGGATTGAGGCTGGGGGCTCATGAGTCGTCCTGAGGGATTGTCTTATTTGCTGGGATGGAAATGCAAATGGAAGGACCCCAGTCACAGGTCATGTGAGAGGTCAGAACAGCACTCTTGGCATGGATATCCAGATGTGCTCAGTGTTCTTCTTCATTGCGCACCGCCTTTAAATCAATACCCACTTGCTCGGCCTTCTTATAAAGATGAGAGCGCTCCAACCCAAGCGCCCGCGCTGTATTCGAAATCTGGTGGTGGTTGCGTTTCAACTCCGCGAGGATCGTTTGTTTCTCGAAGGCGCGTACGCGGTCGGCCAGCGGGCCCGATCCAGCCAATGCAGATTCGGCGTCGGCTGATGTGGCGGGCAGCGCTAGCGCAATGGTTTCCCCGGTAACTTCGCTGGAGGTCGAGAGCAGCATCAGGCGTTCGACGGCGTTGCGTAACTCACGGATGTTGCCGGGCCATGGATGTTGTTGCAAGGCGGCGATGGCGTCGGCGGTGAAAGGCATGGGCTTCCATCCATTGGTGGCGCTGACCTGGGCGGCGAAATGTTCGACCAGCGCGGGGATATCTTCGCGACGCTCGCGCAGCGGTGGGAGGCGCAAAGGAAAGACGTAGACGCGGTGAAAAAGATCCTGGCGGAATTTTCCGTCGCGCACCAGGGCTTCGAGGTCGCGGTGAGTGGCGACGATGACGCGCACGTCCACGGCGATGGCGCGGTCGCCGCCGATGCGCTCGACCTCTCCTTCTTCGAGCACGCGCAGCAATTTTGCCTGCATGGTGAGTGGCATGTCGCCGATCTCGTCGAGAAAGATGGTGCTGTGCTGCGCCTGCTCGAATTTGCCGATATGGCGGGCGGCGGCGCCGGTGAAGGATCCTTTTTCGTGGCCGAATAATTCGGATTCAATGAGCTCGGCGGGCACGGCAGCACAGTTGAGTGTGATGAAGGGCGCGGCGGCGCGCGGGCTGCGCTCGTGCAGGGTGCGCGCGACCAGTTCCTTGCCCGTGCCGGTTTCGCCCAAGATGCAAATGCGAGTTTCGCTGGCGGCGACGCGCTCGACCTGTGCCATGACCCGGCGCATGGTTTCGCCTTGCCATACAAGTTCGTGCTTACCGAGGCGGCGCTGCAGGTCGAGGTTCTGCCGCTCGAGTCGTCCGAGTTTGACAGCGTTTTCGACGGTGAGCAGAAGCTTGTCCGTGGAAATTGGTTTTTCCAGAAAATCAAGCGCGCCGAGCCGGGTGGCGCGTACCGCCATTTCGATGTGGGCCTGGCCGGACATCATGACAACGGGAGTGGCGACGCCCTGGTTTTTCAGTTCTTCGAGCAACGTGAGGCCGTCTTTCCCGGGCATGACGACGTCCGAGAGGATGAGGTCGTAGGGTTGGCTCATGGCGAGTTCGAGGGCTTTATTGGCGTTGTCGCAGACGGTGGCCTCGTGTCCTTCGAGACGAAAGGCGCG
>OCTA010005972.1_pt1 | contig 10465 bp, 7 predicted proteins | sample 1538991 | NCBI WGS metagenome assembly OCTA01 (sample SAMEA3539302, study PRJEB22396) | soil metagenome | biome: tundra; feature: field; material: soil | place: USA | collected 2010-05 | depth 0.15 m | reverse complement strand
GATAAGAGGATGCTGCGTGTTCGAGCTGGTTTGAAGCGCCGGAGCTAAGTGGAGGGTCCTCGTGCATGTGCTGAGGATACATGAGTTATGCCCATGGCTAACAGTCTAAGCGCTCCAGTTAGGTTTCCAGGATGACCGCGGCTGATCCCGGAGCCATCTCCAACTTCCCAAGCCACGGGTTCGGTTCGGGCTTCTCTGGAGAAACCCAATGCAAACTCGCCGATCTTTGATTGTCCAACTCTACCCTGCAGACTATAGGTTCCGTATCGCTCATATTGGCAACAGCCACGGCGCGAAGCCCGTTCTTTCGCCGAAATACCGAGTAAGTATCAAGCGGCGCGCCATTCGCAGTTACCCGCGCACCGATGGTGTCACAAAACTCAGCATCCCAGATCCATTCCCGGTATTTGCGCCGCAGGTCGTCCACGGCGCGGCCATAAGCAAGCGTCAGCGGTATTTCACCGAGTTCACCGTGAAAGTTCCGCGGCTCGTAACTCATTGAGAACCGGTAAAGAAGGCAGGCGTTTATCATTTGCCGGTCGTTCTCGCCCGTAACTGCCACCGACATGGGCGCAAAGGGATCGAGATACCTCGCGAAGGGAACGAAGCCCCTTTCGATGCGGAAGTAAGACATGTCATAAGTCTGCAATTCGAGATCGTAAGGAGACTCGCCGGCGAAGACAAACCTCTCGGGATCGACGATAGCGCGAAATCCTTTAATAAGGGGCACGTCTCCTGAAAACACGGCTCCTGGAACCGGGTGGCCGTGACTCGTCGAGAAGCAGTAAGAGCTTATATGCCATTGGCACTCGTCAAACAGGATGCCGCTTGCGCCTAACTCGACGCTCTTGCGGAACTCTTCGAGCGCGCGCTTTCTCCACGCCGGACTTGCCTGACACATGCCCGCACCGTGCCTCGCGTTGATGCCGCTGATCTGGGTCGGCGTGTCATAGTTATAGCCGTTGAACAGGTACGGATCGCCGTACGGGTCCTCAATGGCAAACTTGCGGAATTCACCGGCGTAGCCTGGCGCCGTTACGTCGGCCCAAGCGTATTTGTTAAACAGGACGATCTCGACGCCCATTTTTTTGCTGGCCGCAATAGCGTCTTTGAACTCCTGCGCCGTGCCCAGCCGGGGATCAGTGTCGTGCAAGGGGAAGTCCCGGTCCTGTCCGCCAATCTGCCATCCGGTCAATTGAATTGCTTTGACGCCCCACCGCGCGCAAGCCTCGGCAACCTTGGTCAGATCCTTGTAGGGAAAAGACAACCTGTCTTCCGATGAGTTGATCTGGATCTGCTGCCAGGAGTGAACGTCCTCGACCCACCGCGGCTTTTTTGGAGTTCTAAACCACGTGCCGCGCCATGCCTTGTATAAATCCGCGCCCGCATGCCAATCGCCTGCAAAAGGCTCCAGCACCAGCGCCTCAGAGCGCTGAGTGGCGCCGGGCCCGATAAAGCACAAGTGGTTCGGATCGATGCCCACCGCGTGGTCCTCTGCCTTGCCTGCGGCGCCAGTGGCGCTGGAGTTGAAAGAATCGACATACGCCGGGGAAAGGAAGAAGCACAACTGCACGGTCTGCTTTTGACCTTGGTCGTGGTAGCCCAAATACAGTCCGCGGGATTGGCTGAGAATGAGACAGAATTGAGTGTCAGTGCCAAGGTGGCGTAACTGGGCCGGAGTGTCGTAGCCGAAATAGCCGACCTGGTTTCCAAACGTAGGCCAAAGACTCGATGACCCCATCCCGCTGTAGCTCCAGGCCGCCTGGCGCATGGTCTTGTCTTCGGCGGGTGGCGTAAGACCAGCCAAGCGCGGATACGTATAGCTCTCGACCACCGCGTGGCTGCCGTTACGTATTTCATAGCTGAAGCGGGCACCCGCGCCATCAAGCCGAATCGACTCCGATACTTCAATGTCGAGATTGCCCATGCGATCGCTCTCAAAGCCGGCCCAGGTAATCGTGGCCTTGGTTCCTTCCGATTCAATACGCGGCTTGCCTGTGTTGCGTTCGGTGAAGTAGTGAAAGCGATGATCCGGAGCCGGTACGTGCAATCGCATGCCGGCGCCGCGCAACTTCCAGGCGTGGTCCTTTGACTCGATCTTCTCCACGCAGCCGGTCTCGCGACTGATTTCGATAAGAAGAAGATCGTTTTCGAGCACGAGCATGCCGGCAGCGGCCGCTTCCGAGGTTGGCAAAGCAATGTTGGCGATAAGTCCGGAGGCGCCCGCGGTCAGAGCGGTGCCCAGGAATTTACGGCGCGAGAATGTCATGTGTAGAGATCCTTGTTAAGCGACGCTAATACACGCGATGGGTTGCGTCAATGCGCGGGCAAGGTCTATCGCCAGCGCACGGCGCCAGCGCTCACCTACCTCGACGAGCTTCTGGAAGCAGTGATCTTCTTCCATGAGAGGGAGATCGGATCGCGCTCCATCGATTTGGAGCGCCGTTACCGGAAAGCGCCGGGAGTGCTGTGATGCGGAATTTAATGACTGCCGAGATTCCCGGTGATGGCCGTCAAAGACAAATCTGGCGAATCCAGCTTAAAGTTAAGTTATGAGGTTCGCAATTTTTCCGATTCCGGTTTCCGCTCCGAGACGATTTCTGGCCTGTTCACTTGCCCTTTTGCTGGTCGTACCGTTTGGGTACGGGCAGTCCGCCCACAGCGGGAATTCGGGTAAGCTGGGTTCCGGGGACCCGGCGGCACGTTCGAAGGGCTCAGTCTCGCACAAAAAGCAGAAAACAAAGAAGACCGGAAGATCAGCCAGGAAGAACAAGAAACCTGCCGGCCGAGCGGCCAGGGCCGCAGCGGCGGCCCGGACGGCCCTGCTGAAGCGCGCTTTTGTGGCCTCAACCGAGCTGCGCCCCATGGCGCAGCAACTGGCGAGTCTGCGGATGCCGGCCGCCTATGCGGGCGTCACCAGCTATGCGCACCAGCACAACGGCGAGGCGGCAGCAGCAGCCTATCTTGCGCTGGGCCACGCCTATCTCATGGACAAGCGCTACCCGGAGGCAATTGCCAGCTTGCGCCAGGCGCGCCAGGCCGGTGAGCAACTTGCGGATTACGCTGACTTTCTGGCCGCGCGGGCCAACCACGAGGCGGGCAACGAATCTGCAGCCGAGGCACTATTTCACGGCTTCACGGCCCGCTACCCCGACAGCATCTTCACCGCGCAGGCTCCGGAATGGGAGGCCAACACGCTGCTCGCCCTGGGAAACGCATCAGGCGCGCAGAGAGTACTAGCCGCTGCGGCTGGAACCGACGCCGCTGACCATCCCGGTTACCAGCTTGCGCAAGGGCAGATAGCGCTGACCATGGGGCAGACTCAGGCAGCGGAACAAGACTTCAAGCGGCTCCTGCTGGGCCATCCGCTCGCTCCCGAAGCGCAAATAGCGCGCGCCAAGCTCACTTCGCTGGGCGCGGAGACAAGTCTGACTGCTGCCGAGCTGCGCAGCCTGGGCGATGCCTACTACAAGGCCGGACGCTATTCCGAAGCCGGCGAGCAGTATCATGCGCTAGCCCGGCAATCCGGTCTGGACACACAGAGCCGCAACGGGTTCGCGGTGGCTGCCGCAGCCTGCGACTTGAAGCTGAAAGTGTTGACGCCTGCCCAGGTGCAAGGGCTGGCCTATACCGACGACGATAACGGTGCGCGCAGGCTCTACCTGCTCATGGAGCTGGCCCGGAACCGCAACGACCTGCCGGATCAGCAACGCATCGTCTCGCTGATGGAAGAACGCTTTCCACAGAGTCAGTGGCTGGCCGAGGCGCTCTATTCCAGCGGCAACATGTATCTGCTGCGCCGGGAGTACGCGACGGCTGTGGGCTACTACAGCTACCTGGCGACGCACTTTCCGGCGAACGCGAATGCCGCGTCAGCGCACTGGCGCGCAGGTTGGCTTAGTTACCGGCAAGGACTCTACTTGGACGCCGCACGCCTCTTCGATGAACAAATCCGGCTCTATCCAGGGGCGAAGGAGACGGTTTCCGCGCTTTATTGGCGAGGGCGCCTTTACGAGACACAAGATCGCAAACCAGCAATGGCCGCGGCTCAATACCGCACCGTGGCCCGGGTCTATCAGCATTTCTTCTACGGCAAGTTGTCGCGGCAGCGACTGGCTTCGCTGGGCAATGCGCAAATGGTCGCGGAGCCGCAACTTGACCGCATTCAGGCGCCTCCCGTGCCGGTGCTCGAGGATAGCTTCCCCGCGGATAGTCCGCACCTAGCCAAGGCACGCCTGCTGGCTAACGCCGGACTGAACGATTACATTGCGCAGGAGATTGCCGCTGATCCCGACTCGACAACATGGAGCGCACTGGCCGAGGCGCAAATTTACGCCTCCTACGGCGAGACCTTCCGCGCCATGCGCGCTCTCAAGAGGGCTTTGCCCTATGCCGCCACGGCCCCCATCAAATCCATCCCGCTCAGCTACTGGCGCATTCTCTTTCCTGAAGCGTGGTGGGAAACGATCAAGTCGGAATCGGCGAAGAACAACCTGGACCCATACCTGGTGGCCTCGCTGATTCGGCAAGAGTCGGAGTTCAACCCCACAGCCATTTCCCGCGCCAATGCCTATGGGCTTATGCAACTACTGCCCTCTGTGGGCAAAGCGATGGCTCGCGAAGAAAAGCTGAGCCACTTTGAGACCTTTCAACTACTCGATCCGGCAACCAATATCCGCTTGGGAACCCGCTATTTGCGGAAGACTCTCGATCGGTTTGGCGGGGTGCCGGAATACGGTTTGGCAGCCTACAACGCCGGCGACGAACGCGTGGTGGATTGGCAGGCCGCCGGGCCTTATCAAGGCATCGACGAGTTTGTCGAATCGATTCCATTCACAGAGACCCGCGAGTACGTCGAGGCGATTTTGCGCAACGAAGAAATGTACAAGTCGATCGACGAGATTGCCGGCCCGAGGACCATGGCCAGACTGGGAGCGCCGCGGTAGGCAGATCCTGTCCTTCCCCGGAGGCGGAGTCGGTTTGGCCGGTTCTGCGCTCGATTACGATTGACATGTCCGCCTGTCTAAGCAACACTGTGTTCAATCGTACGAATCCAATTCTTTGAAATGCCATTCGCAGCCTGCTGTTGTTGCACAAACGGGGCCGGCCGGGATGAACGGATGCGGTTCTGTTACCTCAATCAACCGGAGGGCAGAATGTCAGACGACTTGCAGTTTCTTGAAGAATGGATCCCGGAAAGAATGGATCCCGGAACGGTCTTCGTGCTGGAAAAGCAACCCAAGCTGGGCCATGCACAGAATCCGTTTGTCGCGGTGATGTCGTGCCCGCGGTGCGGCACGCTCGGGCTAATTACCAGCCGCCAACTTTGCGGGGGCGAGACGATGATCTGCGGAGGCGATCTGTGCTCAGCCGAATACCGATTGGACGGCGAGACGATCAACTTTCGCAGGGTCCAATAGCTGCTTTCAGGAATTCCTTGGCAAACCCGGTCGGCATGAAAAAATGCGAGGAGAATTTTGTCCTTCTTCACCCTTGGAAAAGCTGCAGAGTTGCCTGACCGTAAAAGCACATGCGACGTTCGCTGGAGTTCTGAAGTGAACGGTGACGGAGAACCCGGTGGAGTCGGACAAAAGGAAAAGGCGTCATTTCCGGCTAAAAAGCGGCTCAAAAGTGGCTCAAAACTGCCGGTCATGATTACCGATTAGTTAATATGTAGAATTTACAATCAATTCATTCTGTGGCACTTACGAACGCTAACCAGTTGGAAAACAGGGCCTTGGGGGGGGATGGGTGGGGGGTACCCGGTTTTTTCGACGGATCTTCGCCTCAATTGAGGATCCGGCCGAGTTGCGTCCGCGGTATGTTTTTGGTCACTGTGGACTCTCCAATTCAAAGTGTGCGCCATATGGTCTTAATTAAATGCAAATGATAGAAGGGCAGATCGTATTATTTTTAGATTCAACGACATAGATACAGCAGACGAAACGAGAGCTTTAGAGCATCCCTCTTGATGGTGTAGAGTGCAATATTCCCTCCGGGGCTAAAGCCCTAAGCTTATTTTCCGGACCTTGCGGCACGGCTGAAGCCGTGCCCTTTCAAAGCCGCTCTACGCCAACATGAGGAATGCGCTAGCCCGGAATCAAGGCAATCAAAACGGCGAGTAACAACGCGGCGAGGCCGCCGCATATAGTATCGGCGGCCTGCCCATCCATTCGGGGCCAAGCATCAAGACTGTCAGTGGGCCGGTTACAAAGTCGATATCTCAACGCGTGATCGCGTGGCAATTGCCTTTTTTCCTGCGAGCGCAGCAGTAGCTGACTTCAGGGCTCGTTCGGGTCCGCACAGTAGAGGCGTGCCCTGTCGGACAGCAGAGCAAAAGCTCCACACCTCGGTGCGGAAGGCAACGTCCCAATTCGACTTACACGGAGTGGTTTCGTCTTTGCCTGCAACCGGCTCTCCCATCACGCATCCGGCCTCTTTGGGAAAGAACATTCCACCCTCGAGGTCGGACATGATCAGAGTCCCGTTCGATCCCAGGAACTCTTCGTAGAGTCCGCCGAAACTGTTGCTCAAGATAACTGACAACTCCACAGTGCAAGCCTGGGGATGGTTGAACGTCATGAAGATGTGGTCGTCGACTTCGCGCCCGTCCTTATAGCAGTTGATTCCGCCGGATCCATAGACTGACTGACCTGTCGATCCGAGGAACCACTCGACGAGCGAGATTTGATGGCTCCCCAACTCGGAAACGAGGCCATGCGAATAGCGATTGTACATGCGCCAATTGGCAAGCGTTTCCCAGTCAGGGTAGCCCCATCGGCTCGGGTTATAGCTGCTGGAAGGAGCCTTCTCATCCCAGCGCCAGGACTGATTCCTGTGCGTGTGGAGGCGCACGTAATGAATGTCGCCAAGTACTTTCGGGCGAATGAAGTTTTCATAAACGGCCTGATAGAGCGGTTCGTAGAAGCGAGGGTAGCCGATTTCCAATAATCGATGATAACTTCGCGAAGCATCGAGCATCCTATGGCAACTTACGACGTCATAGGCCATCATTTTTTCGCAGAGCACATTGACGCCCGCCTGCAAGAACCCGATCGCTATTTCGGCATGGGTCCAAAGTGGCGTGGCGACAATCACAACTTCGAGTTTCTCCTTCTGCGCCATCTCCTGCCAGTCCTCGTATTCCCGAGGCTGCTTCCATCCGGCGGCCACAAGCTGCTGACTGGCCAAGGTACGATGAACAGGGTTGATATCGCAGATAGCTTGAATGTCGATAAAATCTTTATGACAGGCTTCGAGCAAGGCGCCGGCGCCCTGACGCCCAACACCAACTATGGCACCCTTAACGGGCCCTCCAGTTAGATGGCGAGGCACGCAAGTTTCGATTTTGAACCGGTCGGGATTACTGCCTCGAACGGCCATTCGCCAGAAGTTCCGGCGCCCGACGAGTTTCTGTTCGGGTGTCAAATACATGTGCGACCATCTCCATTCTTGTCGGCAAGAACAAATTGAAATGTTTCGAATGACTTCTTATAACTGCGGGACCGGAACAGCGCCTTTTTTTCGCCAAGCGGAATACAGAAGATCGAGCCCGGCAATCCTTCCGGTTTGAAAGGACCACACTACGGCGACGGCTACCCATTCGATCAAGTTCTTGTTGACGATCATGTAATTCCCTTCCATGCCGGGGTGTGGAACGCCGTCAAGCGGCATGGCTGTGAGGTAGAACAACGCAAGCATGGCCATCGCACCATAACATCCCAGTTGAGTGAAGATGCCCAGCATGAGAGAGAAACCGATGGCACAAAGAGCGGTGATCACAGCCACGTCGATCGCGTGACCCCAGCCCGCGTTGAACATCGATTGGAGTATGTGCCCCACAAATCCAGTGGCTCCATTCAAATAACTTGCGGAACTCCACGTGCCGAGATACGTTCCATCCTTTGCCCATGCAGGCAGCAGGAGTTTGAAGTAGCCCTCATAGAGAAAATGCCAGCCAATGAACGTGCGCAGAACGACCAGCGTCAACTTCTGAAAAGCGGAAAGCGAATCCGATGCTGAATTACCCATGCATAAACTCCAACACTGCTCGATCGCTGGACCCGATCACGATCGGTTGAGATAAGTCATTTTCCAGGAGCATCACGGCAACCACACCTTCATGCACATCACAATATCGCTTAGCGAGCTCCGGACCACCGACGAAGAAAGCCGTGGCCAAAGCATCAGCCAGGGTTGCCGAGTCAGCAATGACAGTTACACTCAGGGTCCCATTTGGCGGGAAGCCCGTTCGTGGGTCGAGGATGTGACCGTAGCGTTTCCCATCGATTTCGAACCATTGTTCTTCCTGACCGCTGGTTCCTATCGCGCAAGAGTGCAAGCGCAGGGTTCCCATCCTTTGGTCTTTGAAAACTGGGTGACGAAGGCCGACAAGCCAGCCCGCGCCGTCCGGCCCTTCGCCTGCGGCCAGGATGCTGCTATAGCCGGCGGTGAGTAACGCGGTCCTTGTGCCGCACGCGCGCATTTTTGCCGCACCCCGATCGAGCGCGTACCCTTTCCCCACTGCTCCGAAGTTAATGCGAAGGCCGGGGGAGCAAAAGGAAACGGTTTGATCTTGTCCAAGCGAAACGCGGCGAAAGTCTACACACTTCAGTGCTGCCGCGAGAGACTCCGCCGTCGGAATATGAGGCTTGCCGTGTTGGAACCCCCAGCACTCACTCAGGGCTCCAGTGGCTACGTTGAATGAGCCTTCGGTTTCCTCATGAATGCTTTGACAAGCCTGTAGTAGCTCAAAGAGCTCGGGTCCAACCGAAACTGGATCTGCCGCCGCACATCGGTTGAGACGATTTAGTTCGCTTGCCGGTCGAAATACAGAGAGAATCGATTCCAGCCGATCGACTTCGTCGAAACAAGCTTGCGAGGCGAGAAGTCCGCGGTCCCCGGCCGGAATTATCGCTTCGAAGCTACACGCCATTGCAGAGCGCGAAACACGTATCCATTCATCGGGGTGGGCTTCTTGCCTTGCTTCGGAACGCAAACTGCCATTGAGCGACAAGAACTGCCGTCTGTTAAAGACTTTCATGGCCGCTTGGTTCGTCATCGGCGAACTTTGAATATCAGGCATGTGGGGTCCGATTGGTTGCCACACCGATGGCTTCATTTATTGCCAAGCATGTTTTAGTTACATCACGGGCATGCTCTGGCGAGCAACGCGGGGAAGCACCCGATCGGATACCGCCACAAAAACCAGCGATCTCTCGCCGAAAGGTTTCAGTACTATCTGCCGGTGCAGTGTTTGTTCCTTGCGCAAGAGCCGAATGGCTTGATGCTTCCTCGCTGCGGCTGGCCGAAGTATCGATCACAGGATGCGAGGCATTCACTTTCGCCGATTTGATCGTGGCACGCACGCTTCCCTCCTCGGTGAATAGCAGGGCTTCGTCATTTCCAATGATCAGCGTGCCGTTCTTGCCCATGAACTGGGTATAACTCTGTTCAAATCCATTGGACTGAATCAGGGAGAGCGTCGCGGTCCTTCCGTTGGGGTATTCAAGGGTGGCATAAACGTGATCGTCAACGTCGCGGCCATCCTTATAGGAGTAAGTCCCACCCGTGGCCTGCACCGCGACAGGCACAGAGTCAAGATACCAATTCATCAGCGAAATCAAAGCTCCGCCGAATTCACTCGTCAGACCATTTGAGTAACGCCTGTAGAGGCGCCAGTTTGCAAGTTGCTCCAGTGATGAATATCCCCACGGTTGCGGGTCGAAGCTTACTGCATCCAGTTCCTTTGAAACATATCCAGAATCAGAACTGTGGCAAGCCGCTTCAACTGAGTAAATATCTCCCAGAACGCCCTGCTTCACGATATTGCGATAGGCCGCCCAGTAGAGCGGCTCGTAGTAGTTCTGATAGCCGATATGAAGAAGGCGCCTGCCCCTTTTCGATGCCTGGATCATCCCGGTGCAGCCGTCCAGGTCCAATGCCATCGCGGTCTCGCAAAACACGTGCTTGCCTGCTTCCAGACAGCCGATTGCAATTTCCGCATGAGTGCCGAGCGGTGTTGCAATCAGTATTGCTTCAATGCGCTCGTCGTGAATCAAATGACGCCATTCTCGATGCCACTTCACATCTTCAAGTTGCGTTGTTTCGGCCTTGGTTGGAGGCTTGATATCGCAAATGGCGACGATGTTCATCAGGTCGGGATCCACGCTGCTGCAAAGGATCCGGCCTTGTTTCCCATAGCCAATCAATGCGGCGCGAATCGGCCCACCGCGGGCCGGTCCTCGCACAATTGCGGTAGTGCCAAGCGCAGCGAGCGCAGACACTCCGCCGGCCGCCTTTAAAAAGTTGCGACGGCCAATCTTGCGCATTGCAGAAGTCAAAACCATCTTTCCGTTGCCTCAGCTACAGATCCAGCGGTTTCCGGAACACATGTGCATAAGTGTTTCTGATGGAGTTCCGGCCGATCGCCCACAGGGCGATCGACCGGAAGGCATTTCAGTTT
>OCTA010005971.1_pt1 | contig 10466 bp, 11 predicted proteins | sample 1538991 | NCBI WGS metagenome assembly OCTA01 (sample SAMEA3539302, study PRJEB22396) | soil metagenome | biome: tundra; feature: field; material: soil | place: USA | collected 2010-05 | depth 0.15 m | reverse complement strand
GAAAAAGACCAGCTATCGATGATATCGGGTTTACTATGTTCTACTAGCGCCGCTTTTCGACTGGTTGCAACAAAGTACCAAACGCAGCCGATGCCCGGTTACACCCATATGCAACGAGCTATGCCGACAACTGTGGGTGTGTGGCTTGGCTCTTTCGCCGACGGGCTCGCTGATAGCAATATCCCGCTGGCAGCGACTCTGGCTCTCATCGACCAAAATCCGCTCGGTTCTGCTTCCGGGTTTGGCATTGCCAACTTTCCCGTAGACATCGGTTTTACAACCGAAAAGCTGGGTTTTGCTCGGTCTCAAGATAACCCGATGTACTGCGGTCTCAGTCGAGGCCTATTCGAGACGACGGTCCTGGGAGCTTTAGCTATGCCGATGGCACTCGCCAGCCGGTTTGCTGCCGATATGTTGCTCTTTACCACCGAAGAGTACGATTTTCTCACGCTCCCACAAGAATACACGACCGGTTCAAGTATCATGCCCAACAAACAAAACTATGACTTATTTGAGATCATGCGTGCAAACTATGGTGTGTTTGCGGCCTGTCAGCAGCAGATCGGGCAAATCGCGGGCGGACTTCCCAGTGGCTACGCCCGGGACCTACAGCTAACCAAACCGCCTCTCATCCAAGCCCTCAAGCTAACCAGTGATACGCTCGGTCTACTTACCGAGGTTGTCCCGGATTTACAGCTCAATTCCGACAGTCTCGATGCGGCAATGAGCGCAGACCTCTTCGCGACTGCGAAAGTCTACGAACGTGTAAAGTCAGGACAGTCATTCCGGGATGCCTATACCGCCGTAAAGCGTCAGATCGCTTCAGGCAATTACCCTCTACCGGGTTAAGACGGGTAAATGCTATCAAGCTCGTTTCTTGATACAATCTCCCTATAAACAGAAAGCGATAAAAATTGAACACGTCTGATTCACCTGCATCGCCTGCCCAACTGTGGGACCACGATCGTCGGTTGATTTCCAACTGGCTGTTGCGTGACGCTGAATCCGGTTTCAATGGGGCCGAAATTCGGGGAGATGGATCCTCTTTCGTTCAAATTCAGTCGGATATCGGGCCGGTTGCAGTGCACGACTATTGGTCATACGCTCGCCTTGGCTTTGTTCAAGCCGAACGAGGGCAAAGCTACCAAGATATTCTGAAGGCACAAGTTCCCATCCTTTCATTTGGCTATACCAGGGCCGGCCGCACCTCGTCGCAACTCATAGTATTTCTAAATGGTGAGCTCGACACGACGCAGGGCACCGTTGGTTCGTTTTTACCCATTATTCAGGGTAAAGCAGTCGGCGAATTAATTTCGATTGAAATCAATGCAAGCGGCGCTGGCATGGTTGAAGTAGCTCTCTACGATGATGCGTTTCTGCAATCGATGCTCCGCGGGGTTCTTGCCCGGGCCGCACAGGTGCCAGGGATCTAGTGAGATTGCACCAAGCTCCAAGAGGATTTATTATCCAATTAATCATAAACATGGGGGTACACTTTGGATCCTAAAACACCAACAACAACACCTGCACCAACACCTGATCCCGCTCCCGGGGCAATCGCGAGCGAGACCGGACAGCCTAAGTCCCGAGAAGAAGCGGCCACGCAGGGCTTCAAGTTCGTCACTAATATCGGCACAGACATACCCGGCCTTCAAGAGCAAACCGCAGACTATTTAATCGAAGATGGCTACGAAGTCTATATTGACCCAGTAGCCCTGGATGACAAGAATGTGCGCCTCGAGGATATGGCAAGCATTTGGCGCCGGAAGAAGTCCTAAGGTTTACTCCCCCACGGGCGCTGCAAAAGATCATTTAATCTTTAAGCTTTTCGTCAATCTGCGTTAAGTGCTTGATAAGCTTCTTTCGCACTTCTTTCGCGAAAGGGTTGCCTTGCTCGATAGTTTGAAATAGCTCCTTCGAATGGCTCCCGTCGAGTCGAACAAGGTCCGTAATCATTCGATATGATGGAGTCATAAACAGCTCTTCACCGAGGCCCATCTCGCCAAGCCCGCGAGCGACAAAATACGTCAGAGCATGTATTCGAGCCATCGCACGATCGTGTTGCTCGGCATTCATGCGGTGCGTAACCAGCCCAAGCGTATCGGTGCAATAGTTTAATACTTGCTTCGCCCGTTGACCTTCGGACCGGGTCACGATTAACTGGTGCCCAATGGTGGAATCGGCTGCTGACTGCGGCCCAAACAGTGGGTGAAGCAGCAATATATTCCTGTGGTTTGGTAAATACTTATTAAAGAATTCTTGTGGAAGTGTCTTAACTGAGCAGGTATCGACAACAAGTGTCTCCTGGCCCACCACACCGGCGATGACCTTTAACACTTGTGGGTATGCACTTAGCGGTATCGCCAGTATCAAGACGTCGCTGCCGCACACGCTCTTTAGGTCAGCCCTTTCCACACCGGTAATCTGCAAGTCTTGGTTTGGATCATTTGCCAGAACCTTAACCGCAGCTGGGAGCAACGAAATTACAAACTGGCCAAAGCTGCCTAGCCCGATAACCCCGACCGTTTTTATCTCCAACCCAGAACTCACTTGTTTCTCCTTTACGTTAGCTAGTAAATGAATAAAACCGCCTCAGGCGGCGGTGTTGGTTGCTCTCGAAAATTATTTTCAGTCAGTCAGGGCTAGCGAAAACACCGTATCACAGGTAGTAGGACGTGATAATAATTCATGCTGACATTTGCCTCTTGCATCGGGCAATTGTACTATGAACCAAGTAATAGCGCCAACGAAAGCCTATGCCGCAACTCGCCATTAAGATTCAAAATCTCTCGGTCACCCTTCCCGGACATATCCAGGCTTTGCGCGATGTCAGCGTCAAGCTCGAAAGGGGCAAAATCATCGGGCTCATCGGACCGTCCGGGGCAGGAAAAACAACCTTAATGCGTGTTCTCGTTGGCAGACAACGAGTCACTTCGGGTGAAGTACTTATTTTTGATTTGCCCGCTGGATCGCCGGTTTTACGCAAGCAAGTAAGCTATATGACCCAGGAAACATCTGTCTACCCAGACCTGACCGTTCGTGAGAATCTGCAATATTTTGCAGCCATGTTTGGGATTGGCGCCAGCGAAATCAAAACAAGAGTCAGCCAGATTGTCCACACCGTAGACATGACAAGCCAAGTTGACCAGCTAGTACGTCGACTCTCCGGCGGCCAAAAGCAGCGGGTTTCCCTTGCAATTGCCCTGATCGGCAAGCCGACGCTTATGGTGCTTGACGAGCCCACCGTCGGACTTGATCCAGTCTTGCGAGAGCAACTCTGGACACTCTTTCAGCGGCTCGCTGAAGCCGGTTCCACACTAATTGTTTCAAGTCATGTGATGGATGAAGCCGAACACTGTGACGACCTGTTACTTATCCGTGAAGGTGCGATACTTGCCCATGGAACACCGACCGAGCTGCGTCACCAAACCCGCAGCAACTCAGTCGAAGAAAGCTATCTAAAACTCGTGCGAGCTGCCTCATGAATCCCCGCAAAACCATACTTACGGCCCTTCGCGTCCTAAACCAACTGCGGCACGATCCTAGAACTTTGGCAATCGTTGTAGTCGTTCCGTGTGTACTGCTCTATATCCTTAAGTATGCGTTCGATGGTGAGCCCCAAGCCTTTAACCGGATTGCCCCAATGATGCTGGGAATATTCCCGCTCCTGATGATGTTCCTTCTCACATCTATTTCGACCCTGCGCGAGCGCACGACCGGAACCCTTGACCGCCTCATGACCCAGCCAATATCAAAGCTCGATTTCATCTTCGGCTACGCACTGGCATTCTCACTACTTGGTCTGATTCAAGCCACGCTTGTCAGCGTTGTAACCCTTGGACCTCTCGGTGTCACGGTTGCGGGAGGTACGTTTCCGCTCATCATTGCAGCCGTTCTTGCAGCCTTCCTCGGGACGTCGCTGGGACTTTTCGTTAGCGCTTTTGCGACGAGCGAATTTCAGGCGGTTGAGCTTGTTATGCCGATTCTTGCACCCCAGATCTTCGTGTGCGGCTTATTTGTAGCCCGAGACCACATGTCCGACCTGTTGCAGCGTGTTTCGGACGTGTTGCCCTTGACCTATTCTGTTGATGCCATGAAACAAATCACCCAGCATTCCGCGTGGACGTCAGATTTGACCAAAGATCTCTTAATAATTGTCGGATTTGCCGTCGCAGCTCTGATTCTTGGCTCAATCACAATTCGCCGACAGGAATAAGGAAAAAAGGGGACCAGGATGATTCATTGTACATTTGAAAATAATAACAGCGCACTCTTAAGGCACGCCGTCGTCGACACGCTTGTCATCCGCGGCGAAGAAATTTTGTTGGTAAAGCGCACTAGCAAGCTTCTCGAAGGCGGCAAATGGGCCTTACCGGGGGGTTATGTCGAGCGTGAGGAGACAATCTATGAGGCTGCCGAGCGAGAAATTTTAGAAGAAACTGGCTGGAAGGTCAAAGACCCCTATCTCCTCATGGTTAACTCCAGTCCGAATAGACCGAAAGAAGACCGGCAAAACATCGCTTTCGTGCTTGTGTATACAGCCACCGAAAAGATTGGCGAAAGCGATTGGGAGTCAGACGAAGTTAAATGGTTCCCGATCAAAGGTCTTACTTCAAAAATTAATCTCGCTTTCGACCACGCTGAAGATGTAAATTTGTATCTCAAGAGTAAAGAGCAGCCTTTGAAGCTCCCGGTAGTAGTGTAGTTTGTTTTCGCGCCGTAGATCATCGGAACAAGTCTCGGCTCACATTGCTGCAGCTCGTTCCTGTAGCACAGCCCCTATCGACGAAGTAGCCATAAGCGGTATAATAAACACTTGCAGAAGTACTGTGCCGAGTATGAGTACCGTTACAGTACCCGCGAGCTAAAGAACGACGAACGCTTTGATAAGTGGTTTGGATTTGTGAATGGGGATATCCTGACATATCGCAAACTAATTGATGCTGGGCGAATGATCACCGTACCATCACTAGCAACCGTTCTGGTAGCCCCAAAAGTTCAGCGAGTAAGGCTGCCAAACGTGGGTGGATACCGAGCTTTGTCAGGTGCCGAGGAGTAGCAACCGAATGCTTGCGGCAATCCGGAGAGCAAAAAATCTATTTCTGCACAACCCATTATTGTCCTAGCACTCTAGGACAATAAATCCTGTTTCATAAGGTGAATTATTTGAGTAATCGTGTCACCTACCTTATAAATATACGGTGTAGGCGGGGTTGGCTGAATATTATCACTACTCGGCATACAAACAACTAAACACCAGAACAAAACTCTACTAACTAATTCCTATAACTACCACAGCATAATGAAACTGCCTAAACTAACCCCAAACAACAAACTATACTCTAAGGCTACTCTACCAATACAGATTCCTAAACCGTATCCAAATACAAACTCATCCCGGGGTTCAGCCTGGCAGCGATATTACCCCGAAAACACAATCATGGGGAGCATTGCGTTTATCGAGATCATAATACTAAAGGCTATTATCACGATTAGCGAAAAGCGAAATAGGCCTCGGGCCCAGAGCCGGTCGTTAGTCGCCCGAAAGCCCTGAACTGCCAATCTTAGCCAGCCTAGGCCAACCAAAGTCATGACGGCAAGGTAAATGTAGCCTGTATAGCCAAGTACACTTAAGCTCGCTGTTGCGACCATAAACGCCGCGATATACCACAATATTTGCACTTTCGTGCTGCGTATCCCACTCGTTATCGGCAGGACGGGGATTTTCGCCGACGCGTAATCATCCAGTCGGTAAATCGCAATCGCATAAAAATGCGGCATTTGCCACAGCACCAAGATAACAAATAGCAAGGTAGCTCCAAGATCGAAGCGCCCCGTCACGGCGCAGTACCCGACGACCACCGGTATTGCTCCGGAAACGCTGCCAACGAGCGTCCCATAGACGCTGCGGCGCTTTGCGGCGCCATACAAAACCACGTAGAAACCAAATCCCACGAACGCAAGCACCGCCGTAAGCATATTAGTACCCAATGCGAGCAGGCCAAATCCAACGAACGCGAGCAGGCTCCCGAATATTAGCGCGCTTCGCCTGGAGATTAGCCCTGTGACCATTGCCCGCTTGCTCGTACGACTCATAACCCTGTCTATATCGCGGTCAAGTACGTTGTTAAACACGCAGGCCGAACCGATTACGAGAGCTATCCCCAAAAGCGCAACAAACAGCAGGCGAGGGTTTAGCGTCCCTCTGGACGCGAGAAAAAAACCACCGGCAGTGGTGATAGCATTACCGTAAATGATTCCGGGCTTGGTCAGCCGGTAATATGTCGTTATCGACGCGATTGTCTATAACCCTTCATTCTTGAGCATGTAATTTGTGGTATCCGATGGGCTCATCGTGTGGTAATTCAAATTACTCATAATCCACAATGAGCCTAACACCAAAATCCCAACTACTACTAACGCGAACAAAAAAGCCACAGAACGCCAGTAAGGCTTTGCTTCCGACGATAAGTGCAAGAAAAAGCGCATCTGTACCCACAGCTGAATAACCGCAAGGGCAATAATTGCAAAGGTTAACGTCGCGCCGACATGCCAGTGGCGGGCCACAAGAGCGTAGGCTCCCAGCGTCAAGATGATTGACAGGGCAAACCCAGCTATATACGAGGCGTAGGTTCCTTGCGTCTTTTGCATGGTTACTGTGCTCCCATCAGGTAGACGATCGTAAAGATAAATATCCAGATAATATCTAAGAAGTGCCAAAACATACTTAATAATGTCAGTCGTCTAAGAACTCCCGGCGTTAAGCCTTTGCGAACTACCTGCACCATGAGCACGATCATCCAAAGCAGCCCCGAAGCGATGTGCATGCCGTGCGTGCCAACAAGAGTAAAGAACGCCGACAAAAAGCCGCTTCGTGCCCAGCTATTGCCTTCCGATACTAGATGTGAAAACTCAGTTACTTCCATCGTTAAAAACGCCAATCCCAGTGCGAAGGTCACCCCGAACCAGATGATAACTTGGCGCATATTACCCGCCCGCGCGCCCAGCATGGCAAGTCCTGCCGTAAAACTGCTGGTAAGCAGCAAAAGAGTTTCAGTCAGAACAAAGGGCAAACTAAAGATATCGTGTCCTGATGGGCCGCCAAAAGTGTTCCCATGAAGCACCGCATAGGTTGCAAACAGTGTCGCAAACAAAACGCAATCGGTCATCAGGTACAGCCAAAATCCAAACGTCGTCTTCGTTTCGTGCGGCTCGCTCATACAGCCTTCTCCCTGGCACTTTCAATCTTCGAGATCTCGGCCGCCGTAACAACGTACTCCGTGTCTCTAGAAATACGTATGATGAGGCAGCTGATGACACCTAAGAGCCCTAGGGGCACCGCCCACCAAATATGCCAAATCACGCAAAAACCGAAGATAAATGCAAATCCGGCGACACATATCCCAAGAGGAGTGTTTTTAGGCATCCCAATGTCTTGGTAGACCGGCTTTTTTGCAGCCGGTGCGCCAGGCTGCTTCGTCGCCCAAAACGGATCCCGCTCCGTAACTTCCGGAATGAGTGCAAAGTTGTAAAAAGGTGCCGGTGAAGCTGTCGACCACTCCAAGGTACGTCCGTTCCATGGGTCACCCGTCTTGTCCAAATGTTGCTTTCGTTGAAGGAAACTAACCCCAAATTGCAGAAGCTGAAACCCAATGCCCAGACCAATTATTGCGACCCCAATGCCTGCCACGATAAACAATCCTTGCCACCCCATAGAGGGGTCGTAGTGATCAAGCCGCCTCGTTGCGCCCATCAGGCCGAGAATGTAGAGGGGGACGAAAGCTAGACAAAAACCGACCAGCCAACACCAGAACGCGTAACGACCGAGGCGCTCATTCAGAGTGAAGCCAAATATTTTAGGGAACCAGTAGGTAATACCGGCAAAATACCCAAAAACCACTCCTCCTATGATCATCGTGTGAAAGTGCGCCACCAGGAACAAAGTATTGTGGACTTGAAAGTCAATCGCCGGCACTGACATCAATACTCCCGCCATACCTCCAATCGTGAAGGTCACAACGAACCCCAAGAACCACATCATCGGGGTGGCAAGCAGGATCCGCCCGCGGTACATCGTAAAGAGCCAGTTAAACACCTTTACGCCTGTCGGAACGGCGATAACTGCCGTCATGATGCCAAAGAACGCATTTACGTCCGCGCCCGCACCCATCGTAAAGAAGTGGTGCAGCCAAACCAGAAACGACAGCAATGTAATCGCCCCGAGCGCCCAGACCATTGATTTGTAGCCAAATAAGCGTTTACGCGAGAAAGTCGCCACTATTTCCGAGTACACCCCGAAGGCGGGCAAAATGAGAATATAGACTTCCGGGTGGCCCCAAGCCCATATCAGGTTGATATACATCATGGCGTTGCCACCGCCGCCGGCGGTGAAGAAATGCATTCCAAGCGTCCGGTCCAGCGCTAGCATTGCCAGGGTGGCGGTCAGGATTGGAAAGGCAAAAATCACGAGGATCATGCTGTTAAGCACACTCCAAACAAACATCGGCATTTTCATAAGTGTCATGCCGGGCGCCCGCATCTTGAGGATGGTTACAAGAAAGTTCACTCCGGAAAGTAGGCTTCCGATACCGGCGATCTGTAAGCTCCATATCCAATAGTCGACTCCCACCCCCGGGCTGTATGCGAGTTCCGACAGTGGGGGGTAGGCCAGCCACCCTGTGGCCGCAAAACTTCCCACCACGAGCGAGACGTTAATGAGCACAGCGCCAGCTACATACAGCCAAAAACTGGCAGAATTCATAAACGGAAAAGCCACGTCTCTGGCGCCAATCTGGAGGGGCACGACTAAATTTAACAATCCAAACATCAGTCCCATAGCGACAAAAAAGATCATTATTGTGCCATGTGCCGAAAATACCTGTTGAAATGTGTCAGAGGATAACACCCCGTGGGATGTTCCCACCGAAAGCGCCTGCTGCGCCCGGATCATAGCGGCGTCCATCCCGCCCCGAAGCAACATAAGCAGCGCTACGGCAATATACATGACCCCAATCTTTTTCGGATCGACCGATGTGAGCCATTCGTCCCAGAACCACTTTGCGGTCTGAATTAACCATCCCCAGCGTTTAAAGTAAAACAGCAAGGCGATTGCGATAACCCCGACTACTGCACCGGACGCGGCACCACCCAGAAGAGCGATACCGGTAAATCCATCGTGGTGGAGCGCATTGAGCGTTAAATTACCCAGTATCTTCATTGAGTCGAACTTCCCGGCATCATGTATTTCGATATAATCCAATCATACAGCCCGTTTTCTTCAGAAGAGTAGTAAGTCACCTGGTTATTCTCGCTAGGTTTCGCCAGCTGTGTATATTGCTCGAGCCCTAGCCGACCGCCCGTGGTCGCCACCGTCGCAAGCCACTGGTTAAAATCACCTGAAGAAACGCTTTTTGCAATAAATTTCATTCCGGCAAACCCTTTTCCGCTGAGATTGGCAGACGACCCGTTATAGCTGCCAGTGCCGCTGGCCATTAAATGCAGGTTGGTTCTCATCCCTGCCATAGCGTATATCTGACCGCCTAGCTGAGGTATCCAAAACGAGTTCATTGGAGCGTCCGAGGTAACCTCAAAGCCCACTGGCGTATTTTGCGGGAATTCCACAAAATTAACAGTCGCAATATTTTGTTCAGGATATATAAACAGCCATTTCCAGGGCAATGCCACGACCTGGATAGTTATGGGCTGCGCACTGCTAACAAGGGACTTATACGGATCTAACTCGTGAGAGCTTTGCCAGGTAATGATGCCAATCACGAGAATAAGCACGCACGGAATCGCCCACCAGGTAAACTCCGCAACCGAGTTATGGTCCAATTCTGGCGAGTACTTCGCTTTGGTATTACTCTCCCGGTATTTCCAGGCGATAAAGAAAGTCATGACAAATACAGGAATGACGACTATCAGCATCAAGAGGGTCACGGTAATCATGAGCCCCCGTTCTTTGAGCGCGATTAGACCCTTCGGATTGAGAACTTGGACGTTATGGCTGCGCAAATACGCTGCCGCAAGGAACAATACTCCCAGTACCAAGATTGCGATGAGAGCGATTTTATTTTTCTTGCTCATATTGCTTACATCGTAGCATTTATCTCATTCAATTAGTCTCCTCTCCCGCGTCCCACTGTCGAATGTCGCCCCAGAGATATCAATGTTCAATTGCGAATTGTTTGCGGCACGCACGTTGGCTCGGGAGAGCCCCGAGCGCTTCATAGAATGGTTTGCTTATTCCGGGCCCATTTAAGGTACGTTTCGGGTAGGTCTTGTAGCCCCGCTACGACGTCATTGCTTGTAAATATCTCAAGAGCATCAGTTGCCGCATGGTTAAACCCATCTATCTGTGCGTACGTTCTTTCTATCGCCCCGCTTGCCACCAGAATCTCAGCCACTTCTATTCGGGTGGGTACTCTGACTGGGTGCCTACCCAGCCAACTTCTTACTGCGGCACC
>OCTA010005970.1_pt1 | contig 10467 bp, 13 predicted proteins | sample 1538991 | NCBI WGS metagenome assembly OCTA01 (sample SAMEA3539302, study PRJEB22396) | soil metagenome | biome: tundra; feature: field; material: soil | place: USA | collected 2010-05 | depth 0.15 m | reverse complement strand
ATGATCAACTAGACTAAGAGCATGGAGAAGACGGTTCAGGCGGTGTATGAGAACGGAGTTCTCCATCCCTTGGAGCCGCTCCTGCTCGGAGAACGGCAGCAGGTGACCGTCACCATTTCCGACGTGTTGGATGTGTCGCCGAATCATCCGCTATTGATTTCTCCTGAGGAGTGGTCGAACGCCGCGGGGGATGATATCGGCCTCGATGAGGTGAGGCGAGCCCTATCGACGATCCGCGGCTCGCTTTCGGAAGCTGTACTTGAAGAGCGCCGAGAGCGATAATTGCCGAACTACTTCTTCGATACGAGCGCCTTGGCCAAGGTCTATCGTAAGAGGTCGGCAGTGACTTCCTCGATCGCGTTCTCTCTGAACCGGCTTCTAAACACATAATCTCTCGCCTCGCCCTTGTAGAAATGGAATCTGCTCTTGCACTGCAGGTGCGAATGGGAGAAATCGACCATCAAGCGTTTTGACCGCGCGCCGCCGGCTTCACGCTGATCTGGGCCGGCGCCGGCTTTTGGTCGCCGCTGTTAACGACGAGCATTTTCGACGCGCTAGAGAATTGCTCGTCAACCATGGCGCTGTCGAAGCACTACGCACTCTCGATGCCCTACAACTCTCAGTCGCTCTCGGGCTCAAGCGGGCCGGACTTGCAACAGTGTTCGTCGCAGCCGACCAGAGACTCTGCCGAGTGGCTACACTCGAAGGGTTCGCTGTGACGAACCCCGAGCAACCAGCCTCGATTGTCATTTGAATGGGTAGCCGGAGGACGTGGTGCGTGCTTCCCTCTTGTGCACCTCACTTGGCAACCATTCTGCGGGTTTAGGATTTTCAATTTCCAGCACGAATCTTGTAAAGCCAGCCGGCCATTCATACACTAGATCGCTTAAGTCCGATTCTTTCTTACAGCATGGCAACACGATCCGTCGCTGTGTGAACCGGGATTTTGAAGAATCGTCCATCCAGCCCGACCAATGATCAGTGATCACCTCTCTGCAATGAGGACAAAGGACGCGCTCGAAGTTAATGCCCGGGTCCACGAACCGAATTTCTTGAAATACGTGTGTGTTAACAGCGGCCGCACTGGGCATCAGCACTTTCAATATGCCGATTGCCGTTTGCCCTGCCTCCGCGGATGACGCAAACTCTGGCTGTTCGGGAATCAGGCGGAGGAAGCTGTCCGACATGGCAGGGTTGTTGATTCGTACAGAACCAATGGAAAGTCAACCGAAGCTGGCAACCACAGGAGCCAGAACACAAGTTTAGCAGGCCGACATTGGTGCCCAGCCTGAGCCCCGGCTTCGATGAGCAGTGGCCCAGCCCGTGCCTGCGCTGTCTGCTATGGATACAGCCCGCGTAACTTGATCGCTTCCGCGACACGTCCGACGCCCAGCATGTTGGCCGCCGTCCGCATTGTGACGCGGTGATCCTTATGGATCTTCAACACCTCGCCAAACGCGGTCTTCATGACGCGTTCCAGGCGATTGTAAACGTCCTGAGACTCCCAGAATAGATGTTGCTCATCCTGGACCCATTCGAAGTAGGAGACCGTGACGCCTCCCGCATTGCAGAGGATGTCCGGAATCAGAAACGCCCGTTTGCTCTCGAGTATCCGGTCGGCTTCCGGCGTAACAGGACCGTTTGCAGCCTCGGCGATGATTTTTGCTTTCACGCCGATTGCGTTGTCTTCATCGATGGCGTTCTCCAAGGCTGCGGGAATCAGAATCTCGCACTCCATTCGGAACAGTTCCTTGGACGTGATTGGTTCAGCTTCGGGAAAGCCTGAAACCCTGCCAGTGCGCTCCTTATGCAGCATCAGCTTGGGCATGTCCAGGCCAGCCTTGTTGTATATGCAGCCAGTGGAATCGCTGGCCGCAGTCACCCGGCAGCCCGCGCCATGCAGCAGATTCGCCGCGATGGAACCTGCGTTTCCGAAGCCTTGCACAACCACTCGGGCATCTTTCACTGGAAGATGCAGGTGTTCGCAGGCGGATAGAGTCGTGTAGAAAACTCCGCGGCCTGTGGCCTCGTTACGTCCCAGTGATCCGCCCAGAGCGATCGGTTTGCCGGTTACTACGCCCGGAACCGGATACCCCTTGGTCATGCTGTAGGTGTCCATGATCCAGGCCATGGTTTGCGGATTGGTATAGACATCCGGAGCGGGGATGTCTTGCTTCGGTCCAATCATAGGAAGAATCGCACTCGTGTATCTGCGGGTGAGGTGCTCCAACTCCGTCATCGTCATATCTTTCGGATTGCAAGTGACCCCGCCTTTTCCACCTCCGAACGGGATGTTTACAACTCCGCACTTCCAGGTCATCCAGGTGGCCAGGGCTTTGACTTCGTCCAGAGTTACGTTGGGATGATAGCGAATGCCACCTTTGGCCGGACCGCGAACGGTGCTGTGTTGTACGCGGTAGCCTTCAAACCTGCGAATGTGGCCGTTGTCCATTCGAACCGGCAGCGTGACCATCAGAATACGCTCCGGGTATTTGATCATTTCACGAACGTCCGTTTCGAGACCCAGCGCGTCGGCTGCGATATCGAAATTTTCCAAAGCTACGGCATAAGCATTTTTCTCGATAGCTGCTGCTAACATGGCAACAACTCTCCTTTCTACTACGCCTCCATCTTCGAGTTTGGCGAGTCCTTTATTTATCTTGAACTTCGAACCGCAGTTTCAGATAAGCCTGCGGCTGGGAGTCCGCGGACCCGCTAGCGTGAAATAGCAATCCACGGGCCATGGCAAAGTGGTTTTGTTCCCAACCAGAAACCGCTGCTGTTCACGTTTTGGTGGTGGTTCTCGGGTGGTTCACCAGACTCAATGTCGTTAAAGTACGCAGTTCGTTTGCGCTCCGACCGACCGCCGGTCGCTCACGCTCACGGTTCGAAAGTCTTACCGAGCCGCGACCGCCAGGAAGCGCTACCACGAGTGGTTCTAGTTCCGGGCGGGTTCATGGTATCACGCCCTTCCGGTCGCGGATCGGCTTTACCCTCAAAAGGCGCACACTTCCGAACGGCGGAAATTGAACAAAGTATCGAAGTGCGGATAAGATGAAAGCTGATGACGCCTCTTTGCGTCGCCCTCATTGGCGACTACAATCCTTCGGTGATCGCCCACCAGGCCATTCCGGAGGCGTTGCGACTGGCAGCTTTGGCAGGCGGGGTAGAGGTCGAGCCAGTTTGGACCCATACATCGTCGATCACTGGCCGGGATGAAGAGTTCGCGGAATTCGACGGCATCTGGTGTGTTCCAGCCGGCCCCTATGCGAATGACGATGGGGCTTTTGCCGCCATCCGATTCGCTCGAGAGCATAGGGTCCCTTTTCTCGGAACGTGCGCCGGATTCCAGTACGCGCTCATCGAATATGCCCGCAATGTCTGCGGCATCCTAATGGCTGATCATCAGGAAACCGCGCCGGATGCGGCCCAGCTTGTGATTACCAGACTGGCCTGCTCTCTGGTGGAACAGACGGAAGAACTCCTGCTTGCACCCAGCGGCATCGTCCGCCGCGCCTACGGAGTCGAGCGCATCACGGAAGGGTATCATTGCAATTTCGGCGTGAATCCGGAATTTGAGCCGGTGTTTCTGGAAAACGGTTTTCAGCCCGTGGCCCGCGATCTGGCTGGCAATTTGCGTGGAGTCGAGCTGACAACGCACCCATTCTTTGTGGCGACTCTGTTCCAACACGAGCGCCGTGCGTTACGCGGCGAACACTCTCCCATAGTCAATGCATTTGTGCTCGCGATGGCTAGCCGGGCACCCGCCGGCACAGGCGTAAGTCATAATACTTTCACAAAAACTTTACTTTAATCTCATGCCAGGTGCTTGCGGAAAACCCCAGCTAGCGCGTCCAATGGATCATGACTGCAATTCGAGCGCTTTTATTCCCGGTCCTGGCCGCCGCATTGCCCGCCCTGGCGGCGCAGCAGCCACCAGCCTCATTGGCGCCGAGAGACTCCGCGACCGGATTCGTAGGCAGCCAACCTTGTAAGACCTGCCATCCCGACGTCTGGTCTAAATTCTTCAAGAATCCGCACTTCAAGAGCGTCGCCTCCGGCAAGGAGACGCCCGAACATACGGGATGCGAAGGCTGCCACGGTCCGGGGCAAGCGCACATCGAAGCCCACGGCGGAAAGGCGACGATTATCGCTTTTTCCCAGCTCGAGCCCAGAAAAATCCTGGACAACTGCCTGCGCTGCCACTCCCAGACACTTTCCCGCGCCAACATCCGGAGCTCAGCCCACACCGAAAACGATGTGGTGTGCACCAGTTGCCACTCCATCCACACTTCTGCGACGCCCAAGTTTCTGCTGGCGAAAGTGCAATCGGAGCTGTGCTACGGATGTCACGCCGACGTTCGCTCCCAATTCTCCATGCCGTTCAAGCATCGCGTCAACGAAGGCGTCATGACCTGTAGCGATTGCCATAACCCGCACGGAACGTTCGCGCCCACCTGGGGAACAGCCAGCCGAAACTCCATGGTGAAACAGGTCGAGGGCAACGAGGAGGCTTGCATCAAATGCCATGCAGAAAAACGCGGTCCTTTCGTTTATGAGCACCCTCCGGTTCGTGTCGAAGGCTGCGAAATCTGCCATTATCCGCACGGCTCGCCAAATTCTCGGCTGCTGCGACGGCCTGTAGTATTCACCATGTGTCTGGAATGTCATAACGGCGCCCCCGGCTTTGGCAGGACCGCCCAGGGAGCTCCGGTTCCCTTCCAATTTCATAACCTGCGGTCGCCGCTTTATCAGAACTGCACCAACTGTCACAGCCATATTCACGGGTCCAACACGAGCGCGTTCTTTTTGAAATGAGGCGCCCAATGAAGACTCTTATCTTTGCAGTACTCACCGCAGGCGCGTGTTGCGCGCAACACGTGGTAACGCCCACCCAGGTTCCCGTTGGTCCGCCGTCCGGCGACAACACATCGGACTACAACATCGTGAACTCATTCGAAACCGGCTACCGCTTCGTCTCCGTGGGTGGCGATCCGGAAGCGTACAAAAGCCAGGTGAACTACGACAGCGGCGTGCGTCTGCTCGGAAGCTCCTTCGGTATGTACTCGCGCGATGGTCATGGCAAGTATTTCGACGAACTCACGCTCACCACTGTAGGCCTGGGAGGCGATCCTTACGAATCCGCCACGCTGCGCATCGCCAAAAACAACCTCTATCGGTTCGATATGACCTGGCGGTTGAACGATTATTACAATCCCGGACTCACCAGCGCGGGCCAATCGGGCGGGAATTTTCGAGACACGCGCTTCACCTCTCAGGATGACGATCTCACTCTGTTCCCGCAATCGAAGATCAAATTCTTCATCGGATATTCGCGCTCCGTGCAGGAGGGTCCTGAGATCACTAACGTCGGTGGCATCTTTGCAACCACTCAAACGCCCGCCGTGGCCGGCCAGGATACCACCGGGTTCACGTCGCTGCGGGATGCGACCAACGAATACCGCTTGGGAAATGAATTTCAGCTTTTCGGAGTGACCGTCAACTGGATGCACGGCTGGCAGGACTTCAAGGAAGACTTCCTGACGCCGCCCGCAGTGAGCGGCACGCCTACCACGCTACTCACAAATCCGTATCACGGCACCAGTCCGTATTGGCGCGTGGGACTCTTCACCAATAGGAAATGGTTCAACTTGAACGGCCGTTTTACATATACGGGCACGCGCAGGGCCTATGTGTCGGATCAGAGCCCCTTTCTCCCTGCTGCCGGTCCTAATCTGGGCGTGTTTCAGGTGGTGACCATGGGGACGGGCAATCGCCCGGCGGCCACCGGCAATTTGTCAATCACGTTTCTTCTAGGACCAAAGCTCACGCTTACCAACAGCACCGGTCTTTACAACATTAGGACGGAGGGCGACTACGAATTCCTTCAGTTGAACAACGGAACCGGGCAGTTCGTAACTCAGGACTTTCAATACCTCGGCATCCGCACCATCACTAATAGAACCGATTTGAACTACCAGTTCCGGAAATGGATCGGTTTCTTTGCCGGATATGATTATTCGGACCGGTCCATTGGCAGCATCCTCACGCTGGGCGCGCCGCTTTATGAGCAAACCAACATTTTGAACGCGGGCGTGTTCGGCGTGAGAGCCCGGCCGCTTGCACCGCTCACCATCCTACTGAGCGGCGAAGTGGGCCACGCCAATCGCCCCTTCGCTCCCAAGAGCGACAAGAATTATCAGACGCTGAACGCGCGGGTCCAATACAAAAAGAAAAGTCTAATGCTCTCGGCCTACGCGCAAACCAATTACAACAACGATTCGATCTCGCTCACGGCTTTCAGTTCCCACGCCAGAACGTATGCCGCCAACTTCTCGTGGGCGCCGCTCGGATGGCTCTCGTTCAATGCCGATTACGTGAAGCTGCACCTGGACACTCTGGGCGGCCTTTCCTTCTTCGACTCGGGAGACCTGCTTCAGAACCAGTACTCGCTCTACATCAGCAATCTGCACACGGGAAATATCGGCCTGCGTTTCGCGCTCGGCAAGCGGGTCGATTTGTACGCCGGCTACAGCCACATTCAGGATACTGGCGATGGCCGCAACAATCCGTTAGGAACCGGATTTGGAACTACGATCCCAGAGTTCCAGGCTGCGCAAACGTTTCCAATGAAGTACTTGTCGCCGCTAGGCCGCGTTTCCGTTAAGATCTCAAATCGCGTACGGTGGAACGCCGGATATCAATACTACGGCTACCACGAGGATTTCTTCACAGGTCAGGATTTCCTTCCGGATCACGCCTATCGCGCAACCACTGCCTACAGCAGCGTCCTGTGGTCGTTCTGAGCCGCGACCGTAAGGGAGTCGGTGCTTGTTCCGATTGTTTCCGAACCGCGACCGTAAGGGAGTCGGTGCTTGTTCTCAAGGCTTTTACAAACGTTTTACCTGAGACGCAGGCAGGTGGCACGTCTGTTCCTGTGAGAGGGAACCATGACACCTGTACTGAAAGAGAAGTTTCGTAACGACGCAAAGGGACGCTACGTTTGGTATTCGCTGGCAGCGATTGCCGGCGCCAACGCCGGGTTTATGCTTGGAATGCTCGGAGCGCTGAACTGGCAGGAGTCTTTGATCCTGATGTTCGCCTTAGCCGCATTGGCCGGCGGCGCAGTCTTCACCTTTTTCGAAATGCGGTCGCTCAACTGAAAACAGCTCTTCGATCCCGAAAGACACTCCAAGCCACCGAACCGAAAAACCGAAGAACCGAAGAACTAAGCCACCTTACGCAGCTTCGTCACCCGGCCCACTTCCACCCACTCCACAACAAATATGTTCCCCGCATGATCGAAACACGCGCCATGCGGGCACACGAACTTGCCCGCGATGAACTTGTCCCGAGGCTGCTTGCGAAGCTCGCCCCACGTGTTCGAAGTATCTTCGCCCAGATGCAGGATCACCTGATTATTTCTATCCAGCAGCGTCACGCGCGCGCCTAGATCGGGAAGCACCACGTCGCCATTGCGAAAAATATTGAAGTGGCACGGCAGATTCACTCCGCTCACGAAATCCACGTGCTTGCCTTCCAAAGTGAAACGCTGCAGCCGATGGTTGGCGCGATCAGCCACTATCAAAACCGGCGCGGGCCCGCGCACGTCGCAAATAATTCCGTGCGGGCACGACACTTGGCCCGGCTCAGCGCCTAAACCGCCGAAGGTCCGGATGTACTCGCCTTTGCGGTTGTACTGATTGATAAAGCTCGACCCGTAGCCGTCCCCAACATACAAGTCGCCATTCGGAGCCACGGCCAGATTGGTGGGACTATACTTGATCGCCTTACCATCCACACCGGGCTTGTATTGTTCCGATTCCTTCGGATAGCCAATCGTGAAAACCTCTTCGCCCGCGAGCGTAGTCTTCACCACTACGCCCCGCTGCGTGTCGCAAAGATAAAGGAGCTCCTGCGTCCCCTCCTGCAGGATGTGCAGTCCATGCGCCCCGCCTTTAAATTCCTTGCCCCACGATTTGACGAATTTGCCATGCTGGTCAAACACCACCATGCTGTCGTTGCTTTCGCTCGACGCATTCACGGTGTGGTGAACATAAATGTGTCCCTGTGCGTCTTCGCAGACACCATGCGTGTTGCCGTAACGAATGTTGGCGGGCAGCAGCCCCCAATCATGCGTAGCCTCGTATTTATGCTCTCCCTCGCCTAGAATCGGTTTCGAGCTTCCAGACTTGTTCGAGGCTCCCAGGATCAAGGGGACTCCGAGTCCAGTACCAATAAAGTTGCGCCGGCTGGTTTGCATGTGTTTATCGTATCTGAAGCCGAGCCGCGACCGGAAGGGAGCGGGCGCAGTCCCCATGGAACCACAAAATGCCATCAGTTACAACGCTTGACCTTGGTATAATGGACTCGGATAGTTTTAATTCTCTCCCAACAGAGCGGCTATCGCAATGGAGCAAGCTCTCCGCGCTGAGAACGTCGGCACTGATTTTAAGGAGACTGCTATGGATTTCGAACACGATAGTGGCGCCGCCACGGCGCCTGCTTTTGAAAAAGAAGCGCCCACATCCCTCACCACCGTTCAAGAACCAGACACCCCAACTTACCCGGATCTTAACTCGCTGCTAGCAGCACTGGAACACGAACGAATCGCCACTCTTGCGTACTTCTATTGGCAACAGCGAGGTTGTCCGGAAGGCTCGCCCGACGACGATTGGGTGCGCGCCGAGCAACACATTCGAGAGACCCGGTAGCGCAGCGCGATACCCCGCGATTGTGGAAACATTGAGATTACGCTCATGCTTCCATTCGCCCGACAAGTCTCTCTGACGCTGTTTCTGCTCCCGCTAGCTCTCCCGATCCGCGCCCAAGACAACTACGAAGTGCAAGTCTACGGCGCCGACCTGGTCTCTCCCCTGCACACCATGGTGGAGTTGCATTCGAACTTCACCTTTCAAGGATCCAAAACCGCAGTCGATGGAGTTCGTCCCGACAACCACGCCCTGCATGAAACGATCGAGATTACGCAAGGCATCACCAGTTGGTTTGAAACGGGCTTCTACATCTTCACGAGCTACCGCGCCGGAGAGGGCTACCAATGGGTGGGCGATCATATTCGCCCACGCGTCCGCGTCCCGGAAGAATGGCATTGGCCGGTGAACGTGAGCCTTTCCACCGAAATCGGCTATCAGCGCCGCTCTTACTCCACCGATACCTGGACCTGGGAGATCCGGCCCATCGTCGACAAACAACTCGGGGCCTGGTACCTGGCCTTCAATCCCGCGGTGGACCGTTCCTTCCACGGGCTGGAGGTCCCGAAAGGAGTTACCTTCGCGCCCAACGTCAAGGTTAGCTACGACGTCACCAAGCAGGTCGCGCTCGGCGTCGAGTATTATGGCGCGCTCGGCTCCATCACTGGTTTTGATCCGCTCCGCGACCAGCAGCAAGCCATTTTTCCAGCGATCGACCTGAATCTCAGCCCCAACTGGGAATTCAACTTTGGCGTCGGCATCGGGCTAACCGGCGGCACCGATCACTTGCTGGTGAAAATGATCCTGGGCCGGCGCTTTAACTGGGGAAAGTAAGTGATCGACGCCCATCACCACCTCTGGAAATACAGCGCCGCTGAGTACGGCTGGATCACCCCTCAGATGCGCGTGATACGGCGGGATTTTCTGCCGCCGCAACTGGAAGAACTGATGCATCACTTCGGCATTGAGGGGACGGTTGTGGTTCAGGCGCGCCAGACCATCGAGGAAACGTCCTGGCTGCTATCGCTCGCAGACAAGCATCCCTTGATTCGCGGCGTGGTGGGATGGGTGCCGCTTACCGAAGGCCCCGCCGTGAAGCCTCACCTGGAACGCTTTGCCGGGAACCGCCGGCTGCGCGGCGTGCGCCACGTCATCCACGACGAGCCAGATCCCCGCTACATTCTTCGCGATGATTTCAACGCCGGCGTAAGCGCGCTGCACGAATTCGGGCTGCGCTATGACATTCTAATCTTCGAGAGGCATCTCCCAGCCGCCATCGAATTCGTGGGCCGGCATCCCAACCAGATTTTCATCCTGGATCACATCGCAAAGCCGCTAATCAGGGAGCGAATATTGTCGCCATGGGACCGCAACATGCGCGAAATGGCGAAGCGTGAGAACGTCTATTGCAAGCTCTCCGGCATGGTGACCGAAGCAGATCTTGGAGCCTGGACGCCGCAGGACTTGCAGCCCTATATCGATGTCGTGCTCGCGACTTTCGGTCCGCGCCGCCTCATGTACGGATCGGATTGGCCCGTACTGCTGCGCGCGTCAGACTACGCACGCTGGTTCGGCACAGTAAACCACGCGATTATCAAGCTATCGAAAGCAGAGCAGGCGCGAATCATGGGCGAAACCGCCGCCGAAGCCTACGCCCTCTAGCCAGCATGTGGCGTGCCTCAGATGGACGAATGCAAAGTGGGGCGGACCCCCTGGTCCGCGGCCGACGCCCACGTCGGCCTGCTGCTGGTATTTG
>OCTA010005968.1_pt1 | contig 10469 bp, 11 predicted proteins | sample 1538991 | NCBI WGS metagenome assembly OCTA01 (sample SAMEA3539302, study PRJEB22396) | soil metagenome | biome: tundra; feature: field; material: soil | place: USA | collected 2010-05 | depth 0.15 m | reverse complement strand
CGAGATCTACCCTCTTTCCCTACACGACGCTCTTCCGATCTTGATCACCTCGTGCCCGGGCCCGACGCCGGCGAGGCGCAGCCCGATCTCCAGGGTGGCGGTGCCGGAATTGAACGCCCGCACCGGGCGGCCGCCGGCGTACTCGGAAAGCCGGGCTTCGAAGGCCTTCGCCTGCGGTCCGGAGGTGATCCAGCCCGAGCGCAGCACCTCGGCCACGCCGGCGATCGTCTCGTCGTCGATCGACGGACGGGTGAATGGCAGGAAATCCTTCGGCGCGGCGGGGGCGGTCATGTCAGGGCTTGTTGCTGAAAAGATAATGGTCCTCGCTCTGCGCGAGCAAATGATAAGTGAACGCCGGGTCGGCGAAGAGTTCCGGGGTGTCAGTCTTGCGCGCGACGGCCAAGACGCGCCCGGGCTGCCGCCAGAGCCGGCGAAAGGCGGGATCGTCCATAAATCGTCCGCTCGTGCGCGCCGCGGCGTCCTCCTCGAGTTCGAGTTCGCCTTTGAAACTGACGACGTCCACGACGCGACCGGCATAAAACGTGAAGTCGTGGAAGAACTCGTGATAATGCAGGACGCGGTCCGCCGGTCCGGCGTGAGCCTGCACGAAAAGCGCGAGATCCTTCGTGCCCGGCCGCTGGATGTTCGCCGCCGCGAACGTGAGAACGCCGCAGAACAGGACGATGGTCGCCGCAACGGTCGCGAGCGCCGCGTGCGCCCGGCCGGCCCGCGCGAGCGCCGGCGCGAGGATGCCGCCGAGCAGCAGGACCGCCGCCAACGTGAAGGCCGCCGGCTGCAACGCCTGCGCCTGGGCGGCGGACATGCCGTGAATCATCGCTGGCCGCAGCACGACGGCGCCAAGGGCGACGGCGAGCAACCCGGCCGCGAAGCCGAAGACGCGAAGTCCGCCGCGCAGGCGGACCCATCCCTCGGCCAGGCTGGGCGCCAGCCACCGCCCAATCAGCACCGCCAGGGCGGGAAACACGGGCAGAATGTAACCCGGGAGCTTCGAATGCGAAACGGAGAAGAACAGGAAGATGAAGCCCGCCCAGGTGACGAAGAACCAGGAATCGGCGTTTTTATCGCGCTCCGTCCAGCCGCCGCGGAGGGCGCGGCGCACCCCCGCCAGAAGAAACCCGCTCCAGGGAAACAGGCCGGCCAGGATGATCGGAATGAAATACCACCAAGGTCCCGCCCGGCTGGCCGCCGACGTCAGGAAGCGCTCGAGATGCTCGTAGACCACGTAACGATGGAACCACGTGGGATTGCGCGCGGCCACGAGCAGATGCCAGGGCGCCGCGATGGCGAGAAAGAGGAGGACGCCCGTCGGCAGATAGAAGGGTCGCAGGCGCTTCCATTGACGGAAGATCAGCAACCAAAGGAACATTACCGCCCCCGTGACGAGAAAGCCCATCAAGCCTTTTGCCAGCGTGGCCAGGGCGGCGCTCGCATAGAGCCCATAAAACCACCAGCGCCGGCGCGCCGTCCACGCATTAGTGTTAGCCGCGGGCGGCGGTTCGCGCACGCCCAGGATGAAACAGAAGAGGGTCGCGCTCATGAGCACCGCGACGGCCATGTCCAGGATCAGGAAACGCGCGAGAACATAATAAAGCAGGGAAGTGGCCAGGACGAGCGCGGCGGCAAGGCCGGCGGAGCGGCCGGCGATTCGTCGCGTCGCCGCGTAGGTGAACAGCACGCCGCCGAGGGCAAAGAGCAGGGGCGCGGCGCGTACGGACCATTCGCTCGGACCGAAAAGCTTGAGGCATCCCGCCACCGTCCAGTAGACGAGCGGCGGCTTCTCGAAGTAGTTCACGCCGTCGAGACGGGGCGTGACCCAGTCGCCGCTCGCCACCATCTCGCGCGGGATCTCCGCGTTCCGCCCTTCATCGGGATTGGCCAGCGGATAACTGCCGAGCCGAAATCCGTAGAAAGCGCCCAGCGCCAGCACCAGCAGCAGAAGATCGCGCGGCCAAGAGGAGGAGGGGATGGGCTCGCTCATCACGATGTTGCCGGTAGCAAGATCTCCCCGGGCGGACGAGTCACGACGAAAACCGGCCAGGCGTCATGGGCCACCGCGGACCGAAGGTCACGGGCCCGCGTTTTTCTGCAACGCCTGTTTGACCCAGACGCCGAACTTAGGCGTGGGCGTGTAATTCCAGTCGGAAATCAGACAGGGCCAGGCGGTGGGATGAAAATCCCATGCCGTCCAGCTCCAGTGATGCTCCTCCAGCACGCGGATCATCTCTCGGTTCCATTTTTCGTCGTTGTAGTTCCATTCCTTGGGGAACGCCCACATTTTCTCGATGGAACCGAATTCAGTCATGATCACCGGATATTTCTGGGCGAACGCCTCGATGCGGGCGGCCCATTGGGCGATCGTCTCGAGTCCGATTCCAGCGTAGGAGTGGGGATACGGGTGATTGGCATAGATCACCCCGTTGCCCGTGGGATCGGACAGTTCGCGGCCGTCCATGATGCCACCGACCTCGTAGGTCCAGTTGATCCCGCCGGCCACGATGACATTCTTCGCGCCGGTGGAGCGGATCGCGGCCAACAGCGCCGGCAGGCCGACCGATTCGTAGGTTAACGTGACCTTCGTCTTCTTGTCGGTCTCGGTCAGCGGACCGCCTTTGAACCACTGATCCCAGTTGATGTGCGCGGGTTCGTTGTAGAGATCGAAGAGCACGGCGGGGTTGTTCTGGTAGACCGACGCGAGGTCCTTCCAGAACAAGACGCTGTTCTGATCGGGAAGATTGTGCTGGCCGATGTTCTTGCCCCATTCACCGGCATCGGACCAGTGCAGATCGAGGATGATGTAGGCATCGTTGGACGCACAAAGATCGACCACTTGCCGGACGGTGGCGCGATAACTCGCGCCGGCGTCCCGCTGGTCCGGCGCTTTGCCGAACCACCGGTCCTGCGTGAGCGGCAGGCGGATTGGCCCGCCACTCCTTCACCGCCACCTCGATCGTTTTGAGGATGTGACCATCGCCGTCGTTGGACCACTCCAGGCTGGCACAGTTGACGCCGCGCAGCCGGACGGCCTGCCCCGTGTTGTCGAGCAACTGATTGCCGACCACTTTGAGCGGCAGGGGCGCCGACGAAAGACCAGCCGCTGCCACAAGACTGGCCGCGGTCGCGAGGAAAACACGCCGTAATCCGGGCAAGAATCCGTTGTTGGTCATGAAAGGCATTCCGAGCAAGATGAGGCAGTCGGGAGTGTCGTCGACTTCATTTTGTGATGGGTCCGATACCCCGAAGCTTGCTTGGACGTGGCGAAATGCATGCGCACGACCGGAAGTCATTCCGGGGAGCGCACGCGTCCCGCGTGCTGCTCTCGGAGTCTCGCCGAGAGCGGGTCCGAATGGTTCGGGCGAGACGCCCAAACCAGCACGCGAGACGCGTGCGCTCCCCGGACAAATTCGGGTTCTGCAGATTCCGAATGCATGATCGCCTGCCGGCAGGCTCGTAAACCAACTCGATCGAGTCGGGTCTCAAAACCACGGCAGGTTTCTGAGGACCCCGAACAAGATGATTGCCCCAAGTCCCAGCCAGATCACCGCCGGGCGCGGAGTCGCGAAGCGGAGACCGTGTCCGCGAATCAGTCCCAACCCGACGTGGCAGGCGAGGACGACATAGAACGGCACCAGCAGCACGGCGAGGGGATTGAGCGTCCAGGCAGCGACGAGCTGCCCGTGCAGCAACTGATGCGTGGCGCGCAATCCGCCGCAGCCCGGACACTGCAGGCCGGTGGTTGCGTGGAACAGGCAGGGATAAACCTCATGGCGCGCCGGATCGACCAGGTAGAGCGCACTGCCGCCCGCCAGCGCGAGGCCGGCCGTCACCAGACTCCAGGCGGCCGGGCGCGGAGGATGACGCTCTTTCGGCGACAGCGCGATCGCGGCGGTGTTCAAAGGCGCTGGCGTCAGTTGAACTGCGATTTGACCTCCGGCTTGCTCAACACCACCAGCGCCCAGATGCCAAAGGGTATGCCCAGCAGGCAGCAGGGGGAGATGCAGGGAATCATCGCGACGATGGCCGCGGCCAGGGCGAAACCGTGACCGGTCAGCTTTTGCATCCGGAGCGCGCCGAAGAGGATGAAGGCGCCGATCGCGATGCCGACGATCTTGGTGCCGATTCCGATGGGTCCGTAGGCAAACATCCGGATGAAGTGGGCGACATTCGGATCCAATCCGGGCAGGTCCGGCGTGGCGGCCATGCTGGTCAAGGTCAGAAGCAGACCGACCAGACCGCCCGCAATCCCCAAACCAGCCGTCACCATGAGGGCGATGGCCGGGCCCGAGACAAGTTGTTGCGCCCGGCTGCGGGCGCGGGCTTCGCCGCCGCCCTGGGTGCCACCCGCCGGCGCTGCCGCCGGCGCACTCGGAACAGCAGTGGCGGGCGGCGGAATCCCACCCATCGGTGGCGGCGCCACGCCCAGCACGTCGGCAAACTCGGCGAATTGGCCGAGCGGTTTCCAGTTCGAATCGCCGGTCTGCTGGGCCATGGTCTCCCGATTGGCCCGGCCTTCCGCGATCCACTTTTTTATCTGGTCAATCGCGACAGGACCGTACTCTCTGCCGTCCGCTCCGAGGATTTTGAACATGAGAGCCATTTAGTCGGTGCCGGCCGGTTCGGCAAGGCGTAAGCGGCGGCGGATCAATCGAGGGGCTTCTCCCGGTCGTCGGTCGCTTGCGGCACGGTTCGTGAGTGGCCCGGGCGGCCTGCGCGTGGTGGAGCAGAATCCTCGGACATGGGCAAGATGGCCATGCCACGTGGCACGGGCGTCCCGCCCGTGGTCCGGAAGAATCCCCAGACAGGGGCAAGATCTGCGTGCCACCGGGACGACCGATCACCGGGAGATGTGCCCGTCAATCGAGATGCGGAGGGTCAAACCGCATTCCGTGCGCCGCCGCCACCGCCGGGCAGGTGATGCGGCCCCCCTGGATGTTGATGCCGCCAGCGAGGGCCGGTTGCAGCCGGCAGGCCTCGGCCACGCCGTGGTCGGCCAGCAGCTCGACGTAGCGATGCGTGACGTTGGTGAGGGCTTGCGTGGCGGTGCGGGCGTAGGCGCCGGGCATGTTGGCGACGCAATAATGGGTGACACCCTCTTCGACGAAGACCGGCTGATCGTGGGTGGTCGGTCGCGAGGTCTCGGCGCAGCCGCCCTGGTCAATGGCGATGTCAACGAGCACGCTGCCCGGCCGCATGCAGCGCAGCATGTCCCGGCTGATCAACCGCGGGGCCCTGGCTCCCGGCACCAGCACGGCGCCGATCAGCAGGTCGACGGACGGAAGCAGATCCATGAGATGCGCTTCACTGGAGTACAACGTGTGCGAGGTGTGAAGCGTGATATCCAGAAATCGCATACGCTCGAGATCGACCTCCAGGATGGTGACGTCGGCGCCGAGGCCGATGGCCATGCGGGCCGCATTGATGCCGGAGACGCCGCCGCCCAGCACCACGACTTTGCCCGGCAGGACGCCGGGCACCCCGCCCAGCAGCGTCCCGCTGCCGCCGTGATGTTTGGCGAGGAAATAGCCGCCGACGAGGATGGACATGCGCCCGGCAATCTCACTCATCGGCTCGAGCAGCGGCAGGCGGCGGTTGACCTCGATGGTCTCGTAGGCGATGCCGGTCACGCCGGATTTCATCAACGCCTCGGTGAGCGCCCGGTCGGCGGCGAGGTGCAGATAAGTGAAGAGGATCTGGCCGGGCCGCAGCAGGGGATATTCCTCGGGCAACGGCTCCTTGACCTTCACAATGAGGGCGGCTTTTTCGAACACGGCGGCGTGGGAGTCGACGAGCGTGGCGCCCGCGTTGGCGTAGTCGGCGTCGGGAAAACCCGAGCCGGCGCCGGCCTGCCGCTCCACGATCACGGCATGGCCCCGCTTGATCAGTTGATAGGCGGTGGAGGGCGCGAGGGCGACGCGGTACTCCCGCGATTTGATTTCCTTGGGAAGTCCGATGGTCATAACGCGGAGTGTAGGACAAAACCGCGTCGAGGAAACTGGATTCCGCCGGGCGTCTTTTGGCCCGCGTCGGCGGCTGGGGCCGTGGGGCGGCGACCCCGGCGACCCGGGTCAGTCATGCCCGGCGGGAATCACGGTTTGGTCAGGGAGCGATTGATTGCGCTCACCAGGGCTTTGATCGAGGCAAGTTCGATGTTCGTGTCGATGCCGGCGCCGAAGTACGTCAGACCGCGTCCGGACTTGACCTGAATGTAGGAAACCGCCCGCGCCTCCGCCCCCTTGCCGAGCGAATGCTCCGAGTAGAAGAGGAGTTCGAATGCCGGCACGCCGGCGGTGCCGAGCCCGTTGACGAAGGCATCGATCGGGCCGTTGCCGACGCCGGTGAATTTGTGGGTCCGGCCCTCGAACTTGATCGCCGCCTCGCATTTCACCTGGCTGTCGCGCTCGGTGGTGCGGAAATGTTCAAGCTTCACCGGTTGTTCCCGCGAGATGTATTCCCGGAGGAAGGCCTCATGGATTTCCTCCGGAGTGATCTCCGCTTTCCGTTCGTCGGCGAGATCGTTGATCACCCGGCCGAACTCCTTGTGCATGGCCTTCGGCAGGTCGTAGCCGAACTCCTTTTCCATGACGTAGGCCACGCCGCCCTTGCCCGACTGGCTGTTGATGCGGATGATCGCCTTGTAGGTCCGGCCGACATCGGCGGGATCGATGGGAATGTAGAGCACATCCCACGGCTGGCCCGGCTTTTGCGCGGCCCACGACTTCTTGATCGCATCCTGATGGGACCCGCTGAAAGCGGTGAAGACAAGTTCGCCCGCGTAGGGCTGACGGGCCGCCACCTCCATGCGCGTGCAACGCTCATAGACCTCGCGGACGGCGTTGATGTGGGTGAAATCCAGCCCGGGATGAATGCCGTGCGTATAGAGATTCAGCGCCACCGTCACGATGTCGAGGTTGCCCGTGCGTTCACCGTTGCCGAACAACGTGCCCTCGACGCGGTCGGCGCCGGCGAGCAGTCCCAGTTCCGTGGCGGCGACGCCGGTGCCGCGGTCGTTGTGCGTGTGGAGGGAGACGAGCGTCAGGTCGCGCCGGGAAAGATGGGAACACATCCATTCGATCTGGTCGGCGTGGACGTTCGGGGTCGCATATTCGACCGTGGCCGGAAGGTTCAGGATGATTTTATTGTCGCGGGAAGGCTCCCACACGTCGGTGACCGCCTCGCAGATTTCGAGCGCAAAATCGAGTTCGGTGCTGGTAAAACTCTCGGGCGAATACTCCAGCCGGAGGCGCGTCCCGCCGGCGACGAGCGGGCGCGTCAGCTGTTTCATCAGGCCCACCGCATCGACCGCGATCTTCGTGATGGCCGGCTTCTCGGCGCCAAAGACGTAGCGGCGCTGGGCGGGCGAGGTGGAGTTGTAGAGATGAAAGATGACGTTCGGCGCCCCTTGAATCGACTCGACCGTGCGGGTGATCAGATCTTCGCGGCACTGGCACAGCACCTGGATGGCGACGTCCGCCGGTATCCGGTGTTCGGCGATCAGGCGGCGCACGAAATCGAATTCAATCTGCGAAGCCGAGGGGAAACCCACCTCGATCTCCTTGAAGCCGATGCGGACGAGCAGGTCGAAGAATTCGAGCTTCTCCTCCACATCCATGGGCATGGCGAGGGCCTGGTTGCCGTCGCGCAGGTCGACGCTGCACCAGATCGGCGGGGCCGTGAGGGTGCGGTTGGGCCATTGGCGGTTGGGGAGGGAGACCGGCGGGAACAGCCGATACTTCGTGATCGGAGCAGGTTGCATAGGAATAAGGGATGGAAATTAGCGGAAAGACGGCCAAGAGGAAAGGAAGAGTGTGCGGGAGAACGCGACACGGCAGAGGCGCGCCGGCGCGAGGCGGGGTGTGGCAGGCTGACGCACGATCGACTGCTACGCAGTTCCCAGGAATCGTGCGTCTAGATAAGTCGGAGCGCCTGCAGCGGTAAGTTCATCGCGGAAGGCAAAGTAAGGCGTTCGTCGGAAGGAGTGTCAAGTCGGCCCGCGCCGGGGTGGTGGCCTGAGGGGAGCAGTTTTGCCTTGGGCGCCGTGCCTGCCGGTGTAAGAAGAAGATGTGTTCCAGCGGCTACGAGTAACTAGGCGCCGTCGCGCAACGTCTCTCCCAGCATGTTTAACGCTGGCCTCCAACATCTATGGCTGACGAGACGTTTGACCTGTCCGCGTGTCTCGAACGAGTGCGCCAGCATGACCAGGCGGCGGCGCGGGAATTGGTCGAACACCTTTACCCGCTCGTCATCCGCATCGTGCGTTCGCACCTGCCGCGCCGGGTCGCGGAGGAAGACCTGGCGCAGGATATCTTTCTGAAGATGTTCACCCGACTTGACCAGTACAAGGGGGCGGTCGCCTTCAGCCATTGGGTCTCGCGAATCGCGGTGACGACCTGCATCGACCAGCTTCGCGCCCAGAAGCGCCGGCCGGAGTTCCGCTGGGCCGATCTCTCGGAAAAGGAGGCCGAAGTGCTCGACTCGGTCCTGACAAGCGATGGCGAGGTGGCCGTCAACGATGCGCTCGCCTCGCGGGAATTGGTGTACAAACTGCTCGGTCAGCTCAAACCCGAGGATCGGCTCGTTCTCCAGTTGCTGGATCTCGAGCAGCGCAGCGTGGCCGAGATCAGCGAACTGACCGGCTGGAATCCCTCCCTGGTCAAAGTGCGGGCGTTCCGGGCCAGAGGGAAATTGAAAAAACTATTTGAGGAGTTAGAACGAAAGGAACGGTCATGAAGAATTTTGAATCCAGGTGGCAGCGGCTGGTGGTGGCGGCCCGGCAGGCGCCGGTGGCGGACGAGGGGGCGGCGCCGTATGGTTTTGCGACACGGGTGGCGGCCCGGGCGATGAATGCCGGCCAGCCGGCCGTGTTGGCGGTGTTTGGCCGGTTCTCGGTGCGCGCGCTTTACCTCGCCTGTCTGCTGACGTTGACAGGCGTCGCGGCCAATTATCTTGCCTTTGCGGGCACGGAAGATGATGAGCAGAACTTGATCGACCCCGTATCCGAGGTGTTCACGAACGCCTCATCTGGATGACCAAACCCTGGCAGATCTGGCTGGTGCTGATCGCCATCTTCGCCACCGGTACCGCCGGCGGCTGGCTGGTGGCGATGCATATCGCGCGCCGGGAGGCTCCGCGCCCTCCGCCCCCGCCCGAGGTTTGGGCCGCCCGGCAGATCGAGCGCGTGGCCGACGAGGTGCAGCTGACGGCGGAGCAGAAGGAACGCATCAAGCCGATCGTGAAGGCGAACATTGACGAGTTGATCAAACTGCGCCGCCAGGCGATCGATGTTTTTGACCGGATGGGAAAACAGATTGCGGCGGAACTTACGCCGGAACAGCGCACGAAGTACGAAAAGATCCTGCAGGAGCGCCGCGAGGCCCGGCGGCAGTTCCAGGAAATGCGCAACGCCCGGCATCGGGGCGATGGCGGGCCGGCGGGCGGCGGGGAACCACCCCCGGCGCCTGGCGATCATTCTCTCCCTCTCCCGCCGCCACCGCCGGAGAAACCCGCCGGAACCTGACGCCGTATTGCGGACTTGCTGGCGGGTCGGCGGGCTGGTTACCTGCGCGGCATGGATCAACTGCTCGCGGGCAAGAGGATCATTCTTGGGGTGACGGGTTCGATTGCGGCCTACAAAGCCGCTGACCTAACCAGCAAGCTCTGCAGACTCGGGGCAGAGGTGACGCCGGTGATGACGGCGGCGGCGCAGAGATTCATCACGCCGCTGACCCTGCAGACTCTCGCGCGGCAGCCGGTGGCAGCGGATTTGTGGGACGAAGGCAACGGCTGGCGACCCGGCCATATCGAGCTGGCAGAGAAGGCTGATCTGTTGCTGGTCGCGCCGGCCACGGCGGATGTGATCGCCCAATTTGCAACCGGGCTGGCGCCGGATTTTCTGAGCTCACTTTTCTTGATGGCGCGCTGTCCCGTGTTGATCGCGCCGGCGATGAACGGGAAGATGTGGACTCATCCCGCGACGGCCGCCAACGTCGCGACCCTCAAGGCGCGCGGCGCAGGGTTTATTGGTCCGGAGGAAGGCATGCTCGCCTGCGGCTACGAAGGCATCGGGCGCCTCTGGCCGGTTGAAGGGATTGTCGAGCGCGTGGTGAAACTATTGACGCAGTGAGGGTTGGCCGAACGTGGATTCATGCCCACGACGATCGGCCTGCACGACCAGGCCGTTCAATTCCGCCCGCTGCAGGAAGGTCCGGGCTCCTGCGCGAGCGCCGGTCAACAGCCGGTGCCCGCGACCGGCACCCCATTCACGAGCCGCGAGAGGCCGAGGGGATTCTCGTCCTTGAGGGCGTCCGGCAGCAGCGTGGGGGGAAAATCCTGGTAACAGATCGGCCGGACAAACCGGTAGAGCGCCGCCGTGCCGACCGAGGTGAAGCGCACGTCGGTCGTGGCCGGGAGATCGGAAGAGCACACGTCTGAACTCCAGTCACTGACCAATCTCG
>OCTA010005967.1_pt1 | contig 10469 bp, 9 predicted proteins | sample 1538991 | NCBI WGS metagenome assembly OCTA01 (sample SAMEA3539302, study PRJEB22396) | soil metagenome | biome: tundra; feature: field; material: soil | place: USA | collected 2010-05 | depth 0.15 m | reverse complement strand
TCTCCATCAATCGTTTGAGAACATCCGACGTTTCGGCCGACACTTCGGATGTTCTCAAACGATTGATGGCGCAAAGACAGCAACAATTGAAACAATGAAAACCAACCTATCAAAGCCGGCCCTCTGGCTGGCCTTCGCCGCGCTGGCGGGCAGCAGCTGGGCCCAGGATCAGTCCTCCTCTCCGGATGCGGCGGCACCGGAGTCCGGGGTCGGCGCCGTCCCGGCATCCCGTTCTGGAACGGGCCTGCGGTTCAACTTCCACGGCGCGCCACTCGAGACGGTGCTCAACTACATGAGCGATGCCGCCGGTTTCGTGGTCGTGCTGCAGACCCCGGTGGCCGGGACGGTGGACATGTGGAGTTCCCAGCCGGTTTCGAGGGAGGAAGCGGTGGGCCTGCTCGAGATCGCGCTGAACAAGAACGGCTACTCGGTCAGCGTTCAGGGCCGCACGCTGGTCATCTCCTCGAAGGATGACGCGAAGAAACAGAACATTCCCATTCACACCGGCAACGACCCGGCGGAAATCCCGCAGACTGCCGAGATGGTGATGCAGATCATTCCGCTGCGCCATATCGATGCGACGCAGGCGGCGAAGGATCTTGCGACCCTGATCCCAAGCTCCTCGACGATGACGGCAAATGCGGACAGCAACTCGCTCGTCGTCACGGACACGCAGATGAACATCCACCACATCGTGGAAATCGTGTCGGCTCTCGATACCTCGATTGAGACGGTCTCCACCATGCAGGTTTTCAACCTCAGGAATGCGGATCCGGTCGAAATGGCGACATTGATCACGAATCTGTACGGAAGCTCAACAACACCGATGGCGGCCAATGCGGCCGGACAGGGTCGGGGAGGCTTGGCGGCCCTCTTTGGCGGTGCCGTGGGCGCCCGGTTTGGCGGAGGCTTTGGAGGAGGAGGCTTTGGCGGAGGCGGCGGAGGAGGCAATGGAGGAGGCGGCCGCGCTGGCGCGACGGGCGCCAACGTCCGCACCGGCGCAAGCGGCGGTCGTTCGATCCCTGTCGTGGCAATCGCCGATCCGCGGACCTACTGCGTTGTGGTCACGGCCTCGAAGGACCAGATGCCGGAGATCGCGGAAATGATCCGCCGGTTGGATTCCAATTCGGGCCGCCAGCAAAAGGCCTATACGATCACGATGCAAAATGCCGACGTGCAGCAGGTCCAGACGATCCTGCAAAACCTCTTCCAAAGCACAACCCAGCGGAGCACGACCTCGACGCAGGCCGATCCGCTCACCGCGCGCGCGACAACCAACGCCTCGTCGACCAACAACGCCGCCACCAACGTCAATCTGGCGGGCACCGGCTCCTCTTCCGGGGGCGGCGCCGGCGGCCGTTGAGACGGAACAAACTCACTTCAACTCAAGAAATCATTCCTATGAACACACAAGATTTTCAATTGGGCATCCGGCATGTCATGGCGGCGGGATTGATCCTGCTGGGCGCCGGCCACGCGCTGGGCCAGGCAGGGGCAGGAGGGGGGGGCCGTGCCGGCGGCGGCTTCGGGGGCCTGGGGGCCCTGGGCGGCGTGGGCGGCGGAGTTGGCGGCGGGGGCGGGGCGGGAACCGCAAACGCCGTCCGCCAATACACGAATTCAACGATGCTCGGGGACGCCATGATCACGAGCGACATGGAGTCGCGCAACCTCATCGTCGTCACCGACGACAAGACGTATGAGATCATCAAGACCATCGTGGCCGACCTCGACAAGCCGCGGCCGCAGGTGCTGATCGACTGCGTGTTCGTGCAGGTCACCCATACCAACGAACTCGATCTCGGAACGGAAATGACGTATTCGGGGCCAGTTGCCATCAGCACCAACCCCAGGGGCACGGCCACCAGCCAGTTCGGCATCGGCCTTTCCAACCCCACCGGAGCCGTTGTTTCCGGCGTTCCCGACCTGGGAGGCGGATTGATCACGACGGCCCCGACCGTTGGCTCGCTGCCCAGCAGCGGGTCGCCAAGCAGCAACGGCGCTTTTTACAGCCTGGTCGGTCGCGACGTAAACGCCACGATCCATGCGCTGGCCGCGGTCAACAAGACGGAGGTCCTCTCCCGCCCGTCCGTGCTGACGCGCAACAACCAGCAGGCCACGATCCTGGTCGGCCAGGTTATTCCGATCATCACCAGTTCCTCGGCCGCCACGTCCCTCTCGCCGGCGTTCAACACCATCACCCAGTCGGACATCGGCATCATTCTCAAGGTGACTCCCTTCATCACTGCGGAGGGCAACGTCGAAATGATCCTGGATCCGGTCATCTCCTCGCTGAGCGGCACAACCGTCCCGATAGGCAACGGCGTGAGTTATCCGGCGATCAACATGATCTCGGCGGACACCGTTGTCGTCACGCCCAACAATCAAACGGTCGTCATCGGGGGCCTGATGCAGACCCAGAAGAACGTCACGGAGAACAAGATTCCGATCCTGGGCGACATTCCCATCCTGGGATATGCGTTCAAATACTCGACCTCGAGCAGGCAAAAGACCGAACTCATCATCTTTCTGACGCCGCACATCGTGCACAATCCCAGCGAGTTGGCGCAACTGACACTGCAGGAGCGCGGGAGGATGGAGTTGACTCCGAAAGCGTTTGGAAATGCGGAGTTGAGCAAGTACAATACGGGGGTTAAGTAGATTGGAGCAGGCCCGCGGTTTGGGCCGACTTTTCCGCCGTCCCCATGCGTTGGCAGATTGCAAGAAACTCCCCAATCGTCCCAGTCGTGCTGATAGGATGCGGGCTTGCTGTCTGCGCCTGGCAGGTGCAGGAGCACGTCCGGTTCGAACGCACGGCAAGGGAGGCTTTGATCAAGCGCGGGAGGGACATCACCTCGACGCTCGGCGTCATCCTTCGCTCCCAGCGCCGCTACGGTCTCATGGTGGCAAAGGAGCGCATTGAGCCTTCCCTGCAGGGGCTGGTTCAGTCGGAAGAACTGGTGGCGATTGCCATCCTGGCCGTGACAGGCGAGCCCCTTGCAAGCGCTGGGCGTCCCCTGGACCTAACTCCGATGGAAATCGAGGCGGGAGGCTCCCGCTGGGGGGAGCACACGCTCACGATGATGAACCTGATGGACTTGGGCCCGACAGGGACGGAAGAGGGCACCCGTGCGTCGCCTGCGATCGTAATGACGGACGACGAACGCAGATCCCTGCGCTCCCCGCCCGCCCGTCGTCCGCCGGATTCGGGTGCGGCCAATTCCGAGAGGCCGGGCGGCGCCCCGAAGGAAGCCGTGCCGCCGCCACCGCCGGGTCCGTCCGCGCGCCCTCCGTTTGGGAAGCCGTCCTGGATGACCGCGGAGCAATACGAGGAGGTGATCCAAACGAAGGGGGTTCACAGCCTCGTTATTTCCCTTTCGACCGATGAGATGCGCAATGAGGTGCGGAGCGATTTGCTTCTGCGATCGCTTGTGAGCCTGTTTGCCACGGGCGGGGCGATCATCTCCACCCTCGCGTGGCGCAACGTCGAAAAGAACGCGGAGCTGCAGATCCGCCTGGTCAAGGCGGGCGAAACCAATGCGCACCTTAAGGAGCTTAATTTCGCGGCCGCAGGCCTGGCCCATGAGACGCGCAACCCGCTGAATCTGATTCGCGGGCTCGCCCAAATGGTGGCGATGCAGGCGCAGAGTTCGCCCGAGCTGAAGGAGCACGCCTCCGCGATCGTCGAGGAAGCCGATCGTGTGACCGCGCAATTGAATGAATTCATCGACTACTCCAAGCCGCGCGAGGCCCACTTTGCGCCCGTTGAGGTCAAGCGCCTGGTCGCCGATGTCGCCCGCACGCTCCTTCCGGACATTGAGGAGAAGCAGGTGCGCCTGCTGCAGCCGGAGACCGCGTGTTCCATCCAGGCCGACGAACCGCTGCTACGGCAGGCGCTGTTCAACGTCCTGCTGAATGCGCTGCAGGCCGTGGGGCAGAAGGGACAGATCCAGGTCCGTCTGACCCAGGTCCGCGCCCGGGAGGCGGTGCTGGAGATCGGCGATGACGGACCGGGAGTGCCGCCCGCCGAGCGCGAGAACATTTTCAAACCCTACGTGACCATGAGGCCGAAAGGGGTGGGGCTGGGGCTCGCGATCGTGCGGCAGATCGCCGCCGCCCATCGATGGGAAGTCGTGTGTCTGGCCAACGAACCGCGGGGCGCATTGTTTCGATTCAGCCAGCTCCGGATTGCCGCCCCTCACGTATGAAGGAGGCCGCCGCTCCCCCTGCGCCCATCCTCATCGTGGATGACGACAACGGGCAGCGCAGCCTGCTGGAGACGTTCCTGCGCGCCCAGGGCTACCGCACGCAATCGGCCGCGTCCGGTGAATCGGCCCTTCAGATGCTCGAGACGGAGTCGTTTGCGATGATGATCAGCGATGTCCGGATGCCGGGAATGTCGGGCATCGAGACCCTCCGGCGCGTCCGCCAGAAGCATCCGACCCTGCCCGTCCTCCTGGTCACGGCGTTCGCGGACATCCGCAGCGCTGTCGCGGCCATGCGGGACGGCGCCGTCAACTACCTGGCAAAGCCGATTGACCTGGATGAGCTCATCGCGTCCGTCCAGCTGGCAACGGAGCGGCGGGGCGAGGCGGCCAAAATGAATTCCGGAGGGGCCATTCCGCCCGGTGTCATAACCTGCAGCCCTCTCATGCAGGCGGTGTTTCGCGACGCCTCCCTGATTGCGCCCTCTGAAACCCGGGTGCTGATCACGGGCGAGAGCGGGGTGGGCAAGGAAGTCGTCGCCGATTTGATTCACGCCTGGAGCGCGCGCTCGGCGGGACCGCTCGTGAAGGTGAATTGCGCCGCGATTCCGGAGAATCTGCTGGAAAGCGAGCTTTTCGGCCATGAAAAGGGTTCGTTCACCGGCGCAGTCCAGCAGCGCATCGGGCGGTTCGAGGAGGCGGACGGCGGCACGATCTTCCTGGATGAGATCGCCGAGCTCCCGCCCCCGCTTCAGGCAAAGCTTCTCCGGGTCATACACGACGGCTCGTTTGGGCGGATCGGCTCAAACCGCTATCTCCACACGGATGCGCGGGTGCTCGCGGCGACCAATCGCGATCTGGAAGCGGAGATCGCCGCAGGCCATTTTCGCGAGGACCTCTTCTATCGGCTCAACGTGATGGAAATCCACATTCCGCCGCTGCGGGAACGGCCGGAAGACATCATTCCCCTCGCTACGCATTTCATCGCGCAGTTTTCGCGGCGCAAAACGCGGTTTTCCGCCGCGGCGACCGGATGCCTGACGAGTTACCGCTGGCCGGGCAACGTTCGCGAATTGCGCAATGCGATGGAGCGGGCGGCCCTATTGTCTCGCGGAGAGATCGTGCTCCCGGAGCACCTGCCCGCACGCGTGCTGGCCAACGGCGGCGGCCCCCAAGACGAGCCGGGCGATGCAAACCGCCTGGACCAGATCGAGCGTGAGGCGATCCTGAAGGCGCTGCGCAAGAACAACTATAACCGGACCGAGACGGCCAAGGAGCTGGCGATCAGCCGGCGCGCGCTCACGTACAAGCTGCAACGACTGAGGGCGGAGGGCGTGCCGATCGACCCAAGGCCTTGAATCCGTGTCGGCGGCGCGCAGGCGCGAGGCCCGTCAAGGGAAGAGCGGCTGCTCGTCCCAGCCCTGCGCGGTTCGGGTGAACCGGGTGCGGTTGTGAAGGCGGAAGGGGCGCTGTTCCCAGAACTCGATCTGAGCGGGCTCCAGACGGAAACCGGACCAGTGGGGCGGGCGCGGGACGGCCTTCAGGCCAAAGCGGATGGCGCAGGCGGCGACTGCGCGCTCAAGCTCGGCGTAGGCGCCCAGCGGCTGCGACTGCCGGGAGGCCCAGGCGCCCAATTGGCTCACACGGGGGCGCGTGGCGAAATACGCGTCGGCTTCTTCAACGCTGACGGGTGCGATGCTTCCGAGGACCCGGACCTGGCGTTTCGGGGGCCAATAAAAGCAAAGCTCGGCGCGCGGATTGGCCTTGAGATCGGAGGCCTTCGGGCTTTCCAGGTTCGTGTAAAAGACAAATCCACGCTCGTCCGCCGCCTTGAGGAGCACCATGCGGACGTGGGGAGCTCCGGTCTCGTCGGCCGTTGCGAGCGCCATCGCTGTAGGCTCTTCGAGGCCGCTCTTCTTCGCCGCCTCAAGCCAGGCGTTAAATTCGCGCAGGGGATCCTTCATGTTCGGGAGAATGGGCCGTCGCGATCCAAGCGACTGCGCATGAATTGGCAAGATATGCTCTGGGCTGGCAGTGGTACAGTTTGGCTAAAGAGGGCCCTTTCGGGTCTGAGCTGGCCAAGACCCAGTCTGGCCGTCGAGCCGGCCGCCCCCGTGCGAGGCGGCCCAGAGCCGGCCAATAAGGCCAGCAACGACCCGAAAGGGCCCTCTTTAGCCAAACTGTACCATCACCTCTGGGCTTGCTCAAGGCTCGCACCGCAGGACGTACACCACGCCCTTTGCCGAACCGATGGCGAGGAAGCGATCATCCGGGGACCAGGAAAGGCGGGTGGGGGACGCCGGCATGCGAACCGTCGCGCGCAAAGGCTGTTGCCGTTCGGGACTCCACAGGACGAAGGTTCCATCGTCGGATGCCGTCGCGAGGAGGCCGTGGCGCCGTTGATAGGCGACGGCGCAAACCATGGAATCGTGGGGAAGCATCGCGGGCGCCCGGCCCTCCGGGCCGGCTCCCGAGCAATCCCAGACGCATGCGTCATGGCCGCCGCTCGTCGCCAGCCATCGGCCCGTATGGTCGAAGGAAAGGTGCTTCACCTTTCCCTCGTAGCCGCTCATGTGAAGCTCGCTGTCTTCGGCCGGGATCCACAGGTGCACGCTCGGATCCTGGTTGCCCGAGACGAGCCACCGCCCGTCGGGGGACCAGGCCAGGGCGTGAATGCCATTGGCATAAGGCAGTTCCTTCTGCAGGACGAAGTCGTCGGCGTCCCACAAACGGATTCGTCCGAAGCAGGCCGCGGCCACGCAACCGCCGGAAGGCTCCCAGGCCAGCGCCGACAGGGTCTTGGGGGCGTCCGGAAAACTGTGGCGGACGGATCCGTCCGATCCGACCAGAACGAGCCGTCGTCCGGCCGCCGCGGCAAGAAGTCCCCCGCCTGCGCCGGTCCCGGCTCCCGCCGGGGGTTGCGGCCGCCAGGCGACCTGCTCGACCCAGCCGGAACCCGCAGCCGCCGTCGCCGCATGCCGGCCCGCGGCGGCGTCCCAAATCTTGACTGCGCCGTCCTGCCCGCCAGATGCGAGCAACCGGCCGTCGGGCGAAAACGAGAGGCAATTCGTCCCTGTGTCGTGCCCTGGAAACTCGTGACAGCGTTCTCCGCCGTCCGCGGCCAGGAGAACCAGGGGGCCGGATCCCGCCGCAGCCGCGAGCAGGGAACCGTCGGGCGACCAGTCGAGATCGATCACGTAATCCTCGATCTGCGCCGCCCAGTGCTTTGCAAGGTTCATGCGAGGCAGGCCTTGAAGGCTTCGGTGAGCCCGGCCCTGTCCAGGTTCTTGCCGATGAAAACGAGGGTGTTGACGCGGGGTTCCGTTCCCCACTCGCGGTCGAATTTCGCGTCGAAAAGCATGTGGACCCCCTGGAACACCAGGCGCTTGCCGCTGCCTTTGACGCTGAGAACACCCTTCATCCTGTAGATGTCGCCTCCCCGGGTTCGGAGGAGCTCGCTGATCCAGTCATTGAGGCGTTTCCCGTCGAGATCTCCGGACTGCCGGATCCCGACCGATGTGACCGCATCGCTGTGCCCGTGTGCGGCTTGGAAGTCCTTCTGCCAGCCCGGCCGCGCGATCTCCCCGCATACGTGGATGTGCAGCGGCACCTCCGAGCATTGCTCAAGGACGAGATAAAGGCCGGATTCCGCCAGGTTCAGCCGAAAGCGGCCGTTTCCGTCCCTGAGCTGAAGCCGATTCAGGGCGGGCCCGGTCGCGACCGGGTCGCCATCCGCGACGCGGCGCTCCCAATCCGAAAAGACCGCTACTGCGCGGTCGATGGCATCCGTCATTTCGTTCCTGTCGAACGACCGGACCGGCAGGATGGCCAGATCGAGCTCGTTTTCGTTGCCGTGATGATGGGTGTGGGGTTCGTTGCCATGCTCGTGTCCATGGTCATGGTCGTGATCTCCGCAATGGCCGATCACGAGCTCATGGGATCCCGCCGGGAGGGCGTAGCCGCCGGCCCACTCGAAGGGATATTCGGGCTCGAGGAATGCCGGGTCGATTTCGGTGGCCCGGCTCAGATTGAAGCCGCCGACGCCAAGAACCTGGTCGAGCGCAAGCGAGCAGTCTTTCGTGCGGTGGATGCGCGCGACTGCGTTGATCCCGCGGACCCTGGCTTCAATGCCGTCCAGCTCGGCGGAAGATACGAGATCCGTCTTGTTCAGGAGGATGACATCCGCAAAGGCGATCTGCTTCACGGATTCGTCGCCTGAGTCGAGATGCTGGAGGACGTGCCTTGCGTCCACAACGGTTACAATCGCGTCCAGGCGGAAGGCGGCGCGCATTTCGTCGTCTGTAAAAAAGGTCTGCGCGACAGGGGCCGGATTTGCGAGTCCCGTCGTTTCGATCAAAATGCCATCGAGCCTGTCCTTGCGCTTGAGCAGCCGTCCGAGAATTCGGATCAGGTCGCCGCGCACCGAGCAGCAGATGCAGCCGTTGTTCATTTCGAACAGCTCCTCGTCGCTCGAGATGACAAGCTGGCTGTCCACCCCGACGTCGCCGAACTCGTTCTCGATGACGGCAAGCTTCCGGCCGTGCTGCTCGGTGAGGATCCGATTGAGAAGAGTCGTCTTTCCGGCGCCGAGAAAACCGGTGAGCACGGTGACGGGAATGGGGGCTTCGTTCATAAAAGGCTCATTGCAGCGCGTTGACGATTGTCTGGACATTATGCCGGAACATCCCCGCGACCGTGGTCCCGTCCCCGCCGGGCGACAGTCCGTCGGCGTAAAGCTCCCCGCCCAGCCGGGCGCCGGTCTCCCGCACGAGGGCTTCAACCAGGCTTGGGTTCGCCGAGGATTCCACGAATATCGCCGGGATCCCGTCCTGGCGGATCAGCCGGGCCAGTTGCGCGAGCTGGCGCGCGTTCGGCTCGGCCTCCGGGCTCACCCCGCTTATCGGGTGCACGGCAAATCCATAATCGCGCGCAAACCATCCAAAGGCATCGTGCGTCGTCACAAGCTGGCGGTGCGCGGGAGGGACGCTCTCCAATTGGGAGCGGGACCACGTTTCCAGGGAATCGAGCGCCGCGAGGTATGCCTGCGCCCGGGCGTCGAATCCGGCCGCCTCTCCGGGGCGCAGGGAGGAGAATTCCGAGCAGACCTGGCGGGTCACGCGCTCCACGGCTTCGATGCTGTTCCACCAATGGGGGTCCGGCTCGTGCACGCCGAACTCCTCGGAGTAGGGAACCCGGTCCATAAGAACGGTGCCGGCCTGCACCACACGCGCCCGGGTCCCGGAGTTTGCGACCAAACGCCCGAGGTAGTTTTCAAGGCCGAGCCCGCTTGCCAGGACGAGGTCCGCCGCGGCTACGCGCTTCAGGTCGACGGGAGCCGGCTCAAAGCTGTGGGGATCGACGCCGGCCGGGAGCAGGCATGTCACCATTGCGGCGGGTCCCCCGACCTGCGTGGCGACCTCCGCCAGAACCGTCGAGAGTGCGACGACGCGAATCGGAGCTTCCGAGCGTGCTCCGGGCACGGCGCTCGCGACGGCGCAGAGCACGGCCGCGACGATGGGGGAGATCTTCAATCGGCGTCGTTCCCGCGCGGGAAGTTGAAAGCGACGTTTTGGAAGGAGGCGCCGCGCACGTCGATTCGCGTCAGGACGCCGTCAAACACCGGCACTTTCCTGATCCAATCGGCCTGAGCCTCGAAACAGGACGTGCTTCCGACCGATTCTCCGGTTGCGGGACTTGAAACGGCCCGAAATACCAGGGGCTTTCTCTCGCCGTCCACAACCGCGACAACTTCGAAGGAGGGAACGGCAATCCGGACAAACTCCTCCATCTCGCCGTCCAGGAGATACGCATCGATTTTTCCGGATTCCGCATCCCTGACCAATTCGACATGGTAGGCCTCATCTCCGAGCACTACGGGCGTTCCGCCGTGCGGGGGATGATGCTCATGATGCGCGGCCGGCGCGCCTGCCTGCGCTGCCGGACCGCCCCTGGAGCAGCCGGCCGCTGCAGCCAGCAGCAGGATGGAAAATGCTCGAAACACAGCCCATATGACTTACGAAACCCGGCGGCAGGTCAAGGGGGCTTACAGCGGAGTAGTGGGTCAGTTTGCCCGGACTGCAGCCTGAAGGGCCGTGCGCAGCTTACGCGCATCATCTGGGCGTTGGGGGACGGCGGAACGCCATGGGGCCCCCCGCCGGTTTTGATGCGCGTCTGGGAATTGCGACGACGCGCGCCAGCGCGGAGAGGGCTTTAGATGACATGAAGCCGACAGGCGGCGGAAAATCCGCCAACCTGTCGGCCGTATGA
>OCTA010005966.1_pt1 | contig 10471 bp, 8 predicted proteins | sample 1538991 | NCBI WGS metagenome assembly OCTA01 (sample SAMEA3539302, study PRJEB22396) | soil metagenome | biome: tundra; feature: field; material: soil | place: USA | collected 2010-05 | depth 0.15 m | reverse complement strand
AGCATCCGAATTCCCTCCAGGTACAATCTTGCTCATATCCATTGTGACAATTCTTTTACCGAATATATAATAACTACCATCCAGCAAAACACGCAGATCATGAACATCAGGAGTAAATCCATCAGTAGTATTAAAAATGCGAACTAAGTTAAGAGAACTATCCAATCCATAACAATTGACGGGATAAATAAAATATGTTAATTCACCATCCGGTTGAAGATCAAAATCATAAATGTCTCCGCCCACGTATCGATAAAAAACAGGCGTACCCTCATTATCTACAATTTCTAAGTATGGTGAAGGAGACAGGAAGAAATATCCGGGTGAAGGATTATCGGATTTATCTATATTAACAAACGGCAAATATGATGGTAATGAAGTATCGGCTATAGATACCAATGAAGATTTTGGAGTAATGCCTACTTTATTTATAATATTTCCTTGTCGAGTTAATATATGGCTTTTAACGTATGCATAAGATGAATCAGGCATGATAGGATTTATATATTGATATTTAGCATTATTCTGGGCAGAAATTAAGCTTGAATAAAGGATAAGAATTCCTATCAATAGGATAAATAACATTTTATAAACCAGTTTTCTCATGAGGAACGTTCTTAAAATAAATTTTTAGATCGTTATTTAAGAAGCATCATCTTTTTAATAGTAAAAAAGTTTTCCCCTTTAATCCCGGTTGCATTTATTGAATAAAAATATACACCGGATGATAAATTCGAACCGTTCCACCTTATCTCATAATTACCTGGTTTTTTCATTCCATCTACTAGTGTTATTATTTTTTGCCCGATTACATTATATACATCTATTCGTACGTGGCTTTCCTGCGGAATTGAATATTGTATTGCAGTTGAGGGATTAAAAGGATTGGGATAATTTTGAGATAATTCATAGCTATTAACAGTGTTGTTAAGTTCATTAACACCGGTAACACTTGACGATATTGAAAAAGTAGAATTACTTAAGCTGAATAGACTGGAATTGCTTATGCTGGATATCATAACTTTATAAGCTGAATCCTGCGGTAAATTTGATGACACGTGCCATTGAAAGGCATTGGTTCCGGAAAGAATAGAATCAGCAATGAGCGAAGCAATAATACTCCCCTTCATTAGTTGTATTTTTACCGTATCAGTTATATTAGATTCCCAGCGAATTACATAAGTTGAATCTAAATAAAATTTTTCTCCGCCGTTTGGAGATAATACTTTTATAAATGGAGAGGCTGTATTAAAATATTCTACATTTGACCAGTTGCTTGTCCCAGCAGAATTTGTATTATTCAGGCGCCAATAATAAGTGGAATTATTGTTAACCGGACTTAATACAAAGAAAGTTGAAGTTAAACCTGGATTATCCACTACCGGACTACTGAATGATGGATTTGTGGAAACCTGTAAATGATAAGTCTGAACAATACCACGAGTACCCCAAACTAATTTTACCGAAGCAAGTCCATTTACAATTGCGCTGTCCCCGGGAGCTAATGGAACAGGTGCGTATGCTGAATCAACTGTTTGCGGTACACCGAATGCAAAATCGCCGAAATTCGTCGTGTTAAAGGTTAATACATTCTTTGTAGAATCATAACTCGTCGGAAGTGGAGTAAAAATATTACCGCTGTTCAATCTTGCATAAACAGTAGTTGCTTTGGGATTAGTAACTGCCGGATAATCGTAAAGATTAACCTTTACCTCGCCGGTATAAGAAGTAATCCCCAATCCCTTAATATTGAAATAGTTTGATACCATTAACGGTGGAGCCGCTGTAAACGAAGGATTTATTGGTGCATAATTATAGCCGGTAACAGTTGTATATGCATAAAGAGATGAATTGAGCTGATCAAACTTAATTGTAATTCCGGTCGTATCGTTAAGGCTGTTAAAATTATAAGTATTACCCTGCAGAACTTGCATTGTAATATCTGCTTCCGGAGTCCCGCTTACCCAGGGAAGTTTATAAATTCTGTAAGATGCCTGCCCGGCTGGGAGGGAAAATTCAAGCGCGATAGTATTATCAGGATGAATTTCAGTAAACACTGGCGAACCAGATAAACTTCCAAGTCCCCATCCAATTAAAGTATTACCGTTTGGTAGTCTTTCTACAGAACCCATTGCAAAACCATAAATGTCAGGTGTGTGCCGGTATTCCCAAACCAAGGTTGCGGTTTTATTCTGTTCATTTAACTTATATTCTACCCCACGGGAGTAATTTGGATTATGTTGATTACCGTTGTCGAACAAAGTTATATCGCCGTCCGGCAATATACGTACATCGTGCTGGAATGAAAAATAAGTAGGGCTGTTTGATTCATGTTCATTCAAAAAAGTAAATTGATTCTGTTTTCCTCCTAAAATCCAGACAATATTACCAGTTTGCCGGTCTATTTTTATAATACTTGAAAGATGTCTCATTGAAAACAGAATATTTCCACTATTATCCACCTCAATAGCATTTGCATGTATTAAGTCAACCGTTGGTGTAGTAATATCCACGTAAGAATCTGTTACAGGAAGATAGTCCCATGTGCGCCATTGGAAAACAACATTCTTTGATGCATCGAGTTCCTGTATTACAACTCCAATAGCATTCGCATCAGGACTGCCACCATACTGACTCATATCAAACGGCTCGGGATCCATTGCAAATGCAAGAGCGTGTCCATTGGGCAGCAGACGAAAGTCTGCAGGAAATGTGACATAACCATTCCCACACTGGAATGTATCGATGGGCGTTAAAGAAGTATCCATCACAATAAATCTACCTGCCTCATAATATCCACCATACGACATAGTAATATCTGAGTATGAAAGTTGGCCGTTGGGTTGAATTTTAAAGTCTAACCCCAGTTCATTCAGCTTATTATATTTTAAGACACTACCATCGTTATTTAATATCATTAGATAATTAGGGACCGAATCATTCGGTGCTAAAGAAGATGTTAATGCAAAATTAGATAAGAATATTTTTCCATTGGCAGGATTATTCGAAGTATCCACGGATATTTTGGGAAAATCAGAAGGCAGCGAATTTGTCGATGTAATTTTTGATATTGATCTAGAAATCTGTTTGACGGCTGAAGGCTTATATAACAATCCGTCGCCTATTAGAGTTGACAAATTTATGTTTATTCTTTGAGAATGCGGTGTTGTCTTAAAATGTATTGTAACCTGAGGAAGAACTACTCCATCGGTAGTTTTAATACCGGGATTAACGAAAACGCTTACATCCTCATTTGCCACGAACTGTGTATTGGGAATGAATAGAATTGTTTTATTGTCATCGGATAATTTCACAATCCCTGAGTGAGTGCCGCTTTCAGACCCAAGTACGGATAATTTGTCCAAAGAAAGACTTGCTGGGTCAATATTCTCACCAGATTTCAAAATAATATTCGTACTTAATGAAACAAGAGTCGAATTATCCTTTGGTGAAATATAGACAAATGACTGAGAAAAGATAAAGTTACTTGCAAATAATAAGATGATAACCGGTAAATAGTAATTCAAGCTTTTCATATAATCCCTTAAATTTAAATTATTTAAATTGATCTAAACAAATAAAACTCAAAATCTTTGACATAATTATGCTATATCTGGTTTTATAGTTATCGGTAGAATAACATGTTCCTGTGCCGACTATCACTTGGGGATATGTTTGGTCTGTTATTCGTTTTAATTATTCCCTATTATGAAGAAATATACAATCGATCAAATGAATGCATATGGATAAATTCCCTGAGATAGTAACCTACCAAGTGGAAATCAAATTTTTATGAAATAAACAAGACGGATATTAGCTCCGGCATATCAAATCAGATTTATTTAAGGAGGAGCATCTTTTGGGCAGATGTAAAATTGTTTTTCCCATCAGTTGAATTTGCTTCAAGGCGATAACAATAGACCCCCCTTGCAAATCGTTATGAATTAAAATTTAGTTAATAGTAAACTGGCCGCCTGTTTCCAATATTAAACTCTAACAATTTGTCCTTTAGATTTGCCGGAAGTATGAGAAACGAAATGACTCTCCAAATATTATCGGCAGGTAGACCAATTGGATCCGTAGATATAAACCAACCGGCAGGACCATTAAAAGCTAATCGTAATTGATAAGAGTTTACACCGGCAAGAACGAAGGACGGATTCGGATTAATGTTCCCAGACATCTAATTTTGTGTTGTACTATCCTGAAAACTATTTATCTAATTAGGAGTAATGGCATAAGCGGGTATTCAATAATCATATGATATGGAATCTGGTTATCTCACATCTTTGAAGTTGTGCTATAACTTTTCTATTTTACATGCTTAACAGACAACATTTAATTTGGATTGATTTGATTTTCAAATTTACTTTTTTACTCATCACGATTTTTGCAGGTTTTTCTGAATGCCAGAATATTGATTTGAAGAGAGCATCAGGAAATAAAGATTCTATTTCAGCACCATTATGGTATGAAATGTTTACAAATATTCCCGGAGACTGCGTTCAGTTTTATAATACCAATTTCGTTTCAGAGAAAATTCCGTTATATGCTGGTGTAACTTTAATAACTGCAGGGTTGATTGCAACTGATAATCAAACATGGCAAGAGTCAGATAAATTATATAAACAGTCACCCACTTTGAAAAGATGGAGTGATATTTTTGTTAAAATAGGAGACGGCAGAACTCAGTTTGGATTAGCGGGAATATATGCAATTTATGGATTTATAGCCACCGACAACAGGGCATTAAGAACAGCAAGCCAGATTACAGAGGCAGTACTTGCTTCAGGTGCGGTTGTGCAAGTATTAAAACATATAACCGGGAGGCAAAGTCCTTTTGTAAGCACTCAGACTGGTGGAAGGTGGGACTTTTTCCCAAATCAAATCGATTATCTTAAACATGTTCCACGTTATGATGCTTATCCGTCAGGTCATGTTACAACAACGCTTGCGACTGTTATTGTGATTGCCGAAAATTACCCAAATATAAAATGGATTAAACCATTGGGATATACGATGACCGGTTTGCTCGCCATCAGCATGGTAAATCAAGGGATTCATTGGTATAGTGATTATCCACTTGCTATATTATTGGGATATACATTTGGAATGATTGCCGCCCACCCTGAAGGAGTATCAGATTTATTATTGGGAAAAGCCAGCAAGCAGATTCAGATTTCTCCTTCTTTTGTTAATAATACATTTGGACTTGGAATTTATTACTCGTTAAACTGATTTAAGAAACAAGTTATCAGATTTATAATTGAGGAGAATTTATTTCGTTTGTAAATTATTATTACAAGTTTATTCCCAACCTTCATTTCCTAAAGCCATGTGGAGTTCGTTAGGATTCATACGGCAGTGATATTCAATTTTACTTGAATCCTCATGGGCACGATCATAATCCCACCCTTTAGCCATAAGATTTCTTTCATGAAGTTCATGGAGCAGAACAAAGGGACGTTCAGATTCTTCCAAATCGTTATCAATCCACACTTCATTCTGGGGTATGAATTCATAGACATAATCGTGACCACCTTCAGTATAGTCAACATCGAAAACGCTTCTGACAAGCCGACCGTCAACTATCCAGACACTAACGGGGGTCTCTAGTTTTTTCCATAGACGTATATGTACCTTAGAGGCATCGGGCAGACCGGCTTTTGTAGACAACTTCTTAACATCGCCAGATTTTCTTCTTTCAGATAATTCTTTTTTATCGGCTATTATTAATGCCTTATCATAAGGAACACCATTAGACATTAGACGGTGTTCGATAAGGAGATGATCTATAAAAAACTTCTGTTCATCGGGTTTTGCTTCTTTATCGAGCCAGAATTCTTCTTTTGGAATAAATTTGAAATTATAATGTTGTCCATAATTTGAGAATTCCTCATCGATATGGTCACGGACATAAATTCCGTCAACTATCCAAATACTTATAGCGCCACGCTGGGTAATTTTTTTTATATAAGGGGGTTTTAATGTTTCACTCATTCGATTTAATCTACCTAAAAAGTTATATAATTGAGGTTTATCTATTATATTACAATAACTTAAAGCATCATATCTAAAAAGACATAAGCATATTTATACCACCACCTTTAGTAAGAAAGACGGGCATAAATGAGATGTTGACATCGCTGGAAATTTCTTTTCTTTCTTCCATAGGAGAATTACGGGAAGTAACAATTTTACCGAATTCATATCCAATTGCCATTGCTAATGGAAAATCACTAAACCAATGCATGTCTTTTGCTACCAGGCCAACACCTAAAATACCCATAAGTGAATAACCTATAGGTTTTATATAATTTGATTCGGGATAATTTTCAGAAATCACTGTTACAGCAGCCATTAATGTAGACAGATGTCCCGAAGGGAAAGAATAGTATTGGGGCTGATTTTTCTGATATTTTTTAACATTAGGGAAGAACTGCCAGATTCCGGAACCAGAAGTTGCTTTAAGAGGGCTTTCCCTACCAGAAATTCTTTTAAGAAGCTGAACCATAATTCCATTGCTAATTATGGCCTCAGTGCATTGAAGCCCAGTCCTTAGAGCAAGATTATCTCCAAATACACCCCCATATAAAGCGAACAAACCTCCAATTCCAAATTCAACTCTTCCATCTCCCATATAAACAGCATACTTACCAAAATTCTTTAGGGGTTTATTATTATTAAAGAATGTTTTCACTGCTGAATGTGTTTGAGCATCAGATATTACAAGGGCAGTTGTAATAGCTGAGATATAGCTAAGAACAGGTAAATTTTCGGAAGTAAATGAATTACTAACTACATTGAACATATTTGAAGGAGTATTTGTAATAAATTCATGCCAATTAGGCATATAAACATACTCTATATCTGAGGAAGAATTTTGAAGATATTGCGTTTCATCGTTAGTAATTCCATGATCTATGCTATAAACAGATTGATCTGATTGAGAGAAAACCAGACAATTAATGAAAAGGATTAGCACTATTATTCGTATTGGCATTTATTGAAATATCACTTTAATAAGTAAGATATACTATGTCTTCCGTCACATCTATGTACCGAAGGATGATTTGTCAGTCCAAAATATTAACATTTCCCCTGCAATTACTGCTGGGTTGTGGTAAACAAATTTTATTTCTTTTCTAGAATTAAGACACCAAATTATACCATCGATCCAAGGCTATTGGTGTACAGAGTCGCTCATCTCATACTCATCTCCTGATTAAATTTCCAATATGAGACACTTGTTTTTTGACGAATTCTTATCTTTTTGAGGAGAGATTGCCTTTTACACCTTCATAGGATGTGAGATCAGCATTTATAGAACCAATTATGACTTTAGTTTTAACGCGCACAGGCATTTTGGCTTCATCGTTAGTCATATAAATAATGATACTTCCCTCGCTTTTGAAAAGCCCACCTTCTTTAACAAGCGGTTCGACGACAATACATTCAAACTTTCCGGCGGGAACTTCGATAGTTTCTTTGCCAAGATATCTGACATCAAGGTCATACACTTTATCCTTGTAGAAATTCTGGAGGTTGAGTTTATCATTTACCTTCATTTTAGAAAAGTCCAATGTTCTTACGAAGTAAAAAGCAGAGAGAATATCGTTCACATTTTTAGGAATTGGATAATCCCCTTCTGTTGTTTTAGCTTTACCTTTACGCTGATCGAAGAAAGCAGAAAAATCCCTTGAGTATTTACCTTCCCTGATATGCTGTTCAAAGCGCCAAGGAAAGAGGGCATCTTTGTCTAGGTAGGTTTCATATCTATCCCTAACTTTAAATATCCAGTCAAAGCTGGGAACAGTATTTACAGTAAAGAGGACATAGTAGGCATCCCTGCCTGATATTTTTTTAATCTTAGGAATTTCCATCGTGCCGATACCTGCGGTAACAAACCCATACTTTACATCAAATACTAATTTCTCTCCATCTGCAAATGCTTTATTTGTCATTTTCCGGAAGTCATCGGGAGCCTGTGGATTACCGGCAAAAACAAAAATCACAGGAAAGAGTAAATGAACAAGTAAAAGTGACCTTCTAAACATTTATTTATCCATTATTTGTGAACAAACTTATATATTTTTTCGATCTCAGCAAATATTTCAGAAACCTGAATGGTACTCATACAATCCAAACGTTCACACTGTTCCCGAGTACAATTGGAACAGTCTAATTTGGGGGTAAATACTTTGCTTTTATCTGAATAAGGGCCCCATCTTTTGGGGGAGCACTGAGGTATTTTAGGATAAAATCCGATAACATATTTTCCCAAAGCGGCAGCAATGTGAAGAGGTCCTGTTGAATTTGCGATGAATATATCACAGTAGTTAATGAGTGCTTTTAATTCAGCAAGATCGAATAACCCTGCAAGGTTTTTTGTTTTTCCAGGAACGAACAGATTATGGCAGAGATTCATTTCTGATTTGGTTCCCGTAATTATTATTTCGGCACTAAGGTTAAAATATATAAATTCAATTAATTCCTTAAATTTATTCAGGGGAAGATCAACAGCGCTTCCGCCACTGCCCGGATGAATAATGATGACCGGTTTTTTCAGATCAATTCCTTTTACTTTTAAGATTGTTTTGACTCTTTCATCATCCCCCTGCGAAATTTTCAGATTAAAGTTAACATTGGCAGGATTAATGTTTTCATCTATTCCAAAATACTTAAGGAGATTTACGTTATACTCCAGTTCATGCTTAAGCGCATTTTTCCGATGTTCATATACTTTATAATTAAATAACAGTGAGTACCATCTATAGCCTGTACCTATTCTTTTATGAATTCTGCTGAGAAATATTATTAAGGAAGTTATAAAGGTTGGATATACGACAACAGCGACATCGTAGGAATTTTTCTTTATCTGCCTGATATTATTTATGAGACTGATTTTATTATTTTTTTCATTAAGGATCAAAATGTCATCAATGAAGGGATGACCTTCGGCCACGCTTTTTGTATAATCTTTAAGAAGGAAAGTAATCCTGCATTCCGGATAGTGTTTCTTTACGAGTTCAGCGAGTGGGAGAGAGAGGACAACATCTCCAATCCTATCAGTTCTTACTATTAATAGGTTTTGAGGTCTAATCATTTTACCGAAACCCAGGGATTATCTTTAATATAGAACCTCCAAGGAAGATTGACTGATTTAGAGATACCGATTCTCTTTGTAACTATTATTTTTTTATTGTCCAATGGTGATTGGTTGATTATAAATATTTCATTACCGGTAAGGTCGGCGCCATAATGATCCCTATTTATTTTGAACGCCTGACATATTTTTCCAGGACCATTAGTTAAATTAAGTTTTTCTTTCTCATTCTTCAAATCCCTTCCGAATCTATTTATTATCATTTCCTCAATGCCAAAGACCGGTTCGATTGCGCGGATAAGGACGGCGGTACCCTGCCCTTCCTTGCCGGTGACGACATTACTACAGAAATGGACTCCGTAAGTAAAGTAAACATAAAGATATCCTCCCTGCCGGAACATTATTTCATTACGCTTAGTCCTACCGATAAAAGTATGTGCCGCCTGATCGACTGAACCATCGTATGCTTCAACCTCAACTATTTTTCCCGCAAGAAAAGTTTGAGATGTTTGCGAAGGTGGGAGAACGAGTATTTTACCGAGCAGTTCTTTAGCAACTGTAATAAGTGGACGGGTGTAGAATTCTCTTTTTAATTTAGCGGAGTGTTTCAGAAAGGATGGAACAACCTTATTACTCAAGTTGCGACTGGAGTTCACTTATTCTTTGTAAATAATATTCCTGTTTGGAGGGAGTTTTCTTAATTAGCTTTTGATAAACCTCAATTGCTTCCTTGAATTCTCCCTGAGTAATATAAATCTTAGCAAGAGTTTCCGAGACAAACATATTCTGTTCAATAAAGTTATCAATATTAGAAAGCTCATAATCTAAATTGGAGGGAGATTCATTTATCCTTGCATGGGAAATATCCCTTGCAATCTCTTCAAGACGGTCATCTATATCATCGAACTGATAATCAATTACTTCCGGTAATTTAATTTCTTTTTCTTTTTTAACTTCGGAAATAATTACGGGCTGTGCTGATTCGATTTCTGAGGAGAAAAATGAAGTTCTAGAGGTAGAATCAAATAATGATCTTTGTTTCCGGGCAGAATCAATTTCTTTCAGATAATAATCATAGGTTTCAGTAGAATTGATTAAAACAGAACCAGTTTTAATTGATTTGAGAGCTTGGTTGAATTGTCCGAGAAGAGAATAAGCGCGCCCTAATATAAAATGAGCCGCGGCATAGTCAGAATAAATTTTTAATCCTGTTAATAATATTTCGACAGCTCTTTCAATTTGATTATTCCTAATCTCCTCATCAGCTTTCCTGATGAACAGTGGAGATTCTTTATTGAACTCATAAATGAGGCTTACTTTATTATTAAATGTTTCGGCTGCAGATTTAGTCAATTATTTCCTAAG
>OCTA010005964.1_pt1 | contig 10474 bp, 6 predicted proteins | sample 1538991 | NCBI WGS metagenome assembly OCTA01 (sample SAMEA3539302, study PRJEB22396) | soil metagenome | biome: tundra; feature: field; material: soil | place: USA | collected 2010-05 | depth 0.15 m | reverse complement strand
CGCTGGCGGAACGGATTCAGAAGGTCTTCGGCGACAGCCTGCGTTGGGTGCCGCTGACGGAGATCGCCCGGACGGCGCTGCCCGCTGGGAGCGGATCGGGACCGGATCACGGATGAGCAGCGGCCGCGGCCGGCGGCGCGATTGTCCGGTAACGTCACTTTGTGGGCACGACAACGCGTGAACCTATGCAGCGCGGGCCCTGCGGCGTCGATTGAGGAGCTGGGGCGGTGGCGAGGCGCGCGGCGGTGGCGGGCCCGTTCGTTCTTTTGACATGGCCCGGACGCCGCGGTCTCAGCGGTCGAGGTTGATGCGATAGATCTGCGTCGAGCTGAGGTCGCGGAGCGTCAGCGGCTCCATGTCCCGGGTCCAGCCCACCCAATAATTCCCCTCGAAACCGTCTCGAAATCCGAGCGCGCGATCACCTCCGGCGGCCGCTGGCGACCTCGATCCGGAAAGTTAGTGCGTGGCCGAAGTTCAACATGCCATGGATATACTTCCCATCACGGGACCACATGGGAAAGGCCGCCCGCCACGTCGCGGACAAGGCCCACAAGGAAGGTGCACAAGAAATCGGAGCGTCCGCTCCGTCCTCCTCGTCACTCACGCCGGGCCGGCGGCTCCTCTCCCGGCCCGGCCTCGGTCCACCCCTCCGGGGTCCCGGTTTCTCCTCTCTGACCTCCGCCGCCAGCTCAAAAAACGCAAGATCATGGCAAGAACATCAAAAGAACATGCAGAAATCATCCTTTTGTACTGAATCTCAGTGAAAGTCACCTCTCGCGGACGCGAAAACCCATCCTGCGGTCACGCTCCGCGGCGCCCCGCGTCGGCCTGCCGCCCCATCTCCCGGGCTAATGCTGTCGAACTGCTCATCCCGGGCGCTGAAAAGGCTGTTCGCTGCCGCGCATCAGGTATAAGATTGAGCCCATGATGCGGGTCTCCTTCCTTCCGTGCTGCCTCGTTGCGCTGTCGTTTTCCGGCGTCCTGGGCGCCCAGGAGCGCGTCGAAGCTCCGCTCGTCGACAAGCAGGTGCTGCCCGAGTACCCAGCGGATTTCAAATCCTTTGTCGTCGACAACGCCCGGGTCCAGTTGATCGTAGATCCGCAGGGCGTCCCGTTCTCCGTGATCTCCGCACCCGGCCTGCCCGACAACGTCGTCCAGGCGCTGTCCAAGTGGCGTTTTCACCCCGACCGCGGCAGCCCCGCCGCAGCCGGGCGCAGCGTCACGATCCGCATTCCAATCCGCCGGACGATCGGAGAAGCAATTGAAGGAGTGGGCCGTTTCTGGCACCCCTCCAGGCGGGCGGTGGACGGCGCCTTCGCCTCCGCCAAGGATCTCGACGACGCCCGCGCCGCCAAGCTCGAGCAGGATCTCGCGTCTGTTCCCGCGGCCGCTCCGGAAGCTCTGAACGGCCGCCTCTCGCTGCTCGCCTATGCTACGTCGTCCGCCGCGCCGGACTCCGTCCAGATGCGCCTCCGGCAACTGCTGTGGCTGGTGAAAAACATGCCCACCGCCCAGATTTTCGGCGCCCCCCTTTGTGTCCCCCATCCGCCCGCGCCCGCTGAAACATCTCTGTTTGAGGAAATCCGGCAGGCTTGGCTGGTGCAACTCGCCGCCAACCCGAAAGATCCGCCGATCGTCGATCACGCCACCAACTTTCTCCGCTTCTCCGATCCCGAAGTCGCGGAAAAAGCCGCTCAACTGGCCCTCGAGGAGACCGACCGGGCCGCGGTCTTTCTCGGCGACCTGTACGCCATTGCCGCCCTCGGCGTCACGGCCGTTGACCCTCGCACCGGGTATCCCTCTGAAGCCGGTGAACAACTGCCGGCCACGCCCTTCGCCCAGAAGGCGCGCACGGCTCTCGCCACAACCGCGAATGTCCGTTTGCTCTTCGCGGCCCTCTCGGTCGTCAGCGCGGCGGGCCCGGCACTGGCCAAGACCGGGCACGTGCCCGCCGGCTACCTCGAATTCTGCCAGGACCTGCTCGCCCGCGCCAAGACCTTATACCCGGAAACACGCCTGCAATGCGGGACCTCGCCGGCGCCTCCGGCGGCTCCCCAAAGGCTAAGCGTCGGCGGAAATGTCGAACAGGCGCTGCAGGTCAAGCATGCTCCTCCGAGCTATCCGCCGGAGGCCAGATCGCGCGGCATCACCGGAACCGTCACCTTCCGCGCCGTCATCGGCAAGGACGGCGTGATTCAAGATCTCGAATTGCTCCGGGGTCCGTTCGCGTTGTACAAGTCGGCCCGCGACGCCGTGTCGCACTGGACTTATAAGCCGACGCTGCTGGAGGGCAATCCGGTCGAGGTGCTAACCCACATCGACGTCAAATACACGCTCAACGCGCGATAAGCAGGCCCCGCCACGGTGGGCTTCGACCGGGCACGTTGCTGGGTCGGCCGCACGCCGCCGTCCAGCACATTGCTTCCAGCCACCCTCGGCACCGCACGAAGCCGCAGGAGCGCGCGTCCAGAATACTTGCCGCCGACGCTCACAACCACTTGCCAACATCGCCCTCGTTCAACGTTTGACACGACTCCTGCATCAGATCCGTCGCGGAGTGCCCGAGCAGCCATAGGGGGCGGAGGAGGGGACACTTGTCAGTCGGGCGCGGCTACGGTTCGATGCTGCGGACGGGCGACGCCATTTGTCGGGAAATCACTTTTCGGGCATAACTCTTTCCGAATACCCGAATATCCAGAAGATGCCCGGCTTCCAATCAACGTTACACCGTCTATCGCAATTAGGCCACGCGGGAACCAAGCCGTCCTCAGGACATTCACAGCCACGCCTGCGTGGCCCGCAGAGACCACAAGGCAAAGCCGCACGCTGTGCTTACTGCCGTGCAAACAGAAACACCGTAGGCGCTCCGGCGATCTCGGTCATCCAGGAAGGTGACGGCCCACCGGACACTACCTCCACATACTGCTTCCCAGCTTGCGCAAACGTCACCACGCCCCCCCGATTCTTCCACCTGTGTAGAACCGGTACAGCACCTTCCCATCACGCGCATCCAAAGCCAGAAAGTCGCCTATCAATTCGCCGGTGCGGACGACGTTTCCTTTCGTCGCCGTCCCCGTCGACCCATCCATATCGGAACGGCTGCTACGTCTCCTGTCGCACGCATCGGCGACGGTGCCACCGCACTCCCGCGGACTACAAAATCCCGGCTCGTCGGTCCTGGTCGAGCGTGTTTGCGGGCCGCAATGCCTCTCCCAGCCGCGCGGCGATCTCCTCCACGGATTCCTCATCGAACAAATTGCCGTGCCGCGCGCCCACTTCGAACACTTGAAAGCCAGCAGGGCAGAACTCGCGCCAGCCCAGTCGGGGGTCCTCCAAAACCCGGGTGCTGATCTGTTCCTGCCGCGCGATGAATTGAATTACTGGAAAACTGGCCGGCGCGGCCCTGTATGTCCGCTCTGCGCTGCGCCGCACCAACCGGCCGAGCATGCCGATATGGCGGCCAATGTCCCACAGGCTGAAGGCAACTCGGCCGCGTAGCCATTCGCCCGACTGCCGGAGGTATCCGCGGCCGCTGGAAAGCACCTTTGGGTAGCCCGGCGCAGGGGCGTCGAACAGGACCACGAGCCGGACATCGGCGCCCGCAGCGCACAGTTTCTGGGCGGCGGCGTACGCCACAATCCCGGCCAGGCAATAGCCGCCCAGGATGTATGGTCCCTGTGGCTTGGCGGCGCTCAGCGCGTTGCAAGCGAGTTCGGCCAGACGTTCCACCGTCCTTTCGAAACCCGCCGCGGGATCCGCCAGGGGGAGGACAAGGAACGGTTGATCGCCCTCCAGGCGCCACGCGAGGCGCTCGAAGCACCGCGGCCCCTCGGACGACGTCGTGAGACAGACCAATGGCGGGCGGGAGCCGGATGGCTTCAACGCCAGGAATGGACCTTCGGCGTACGCCATGCCCGGGGTGCCCGCTGTGCTATTCTCCAGCAGCGCCGCCATGCGCGTCGGCGTGGGCGCACGCATCAAGGCCGCCAGCGGCAGTTCCCGGCCCAAATGCTTCTCGATGAGGACAATCAACCGCGTCGCCGCCAGGCTATCGCCGCCCAGGTCGAAGAAGCTGTCGCTGAGGTCCACGCGCGGGGCGTCCAGAGCCTCGCTCCACAAGCGCACGAGGGAATGCTCCAGTGGCGTCGCCGCCTCGTGCAAAACTGTTACAGGCTCGTCCCGATTGGGCTCGAAGGGTGGCAGAGACTGCCGGTCGATTTTGCCTGCGGGCGTCAGCGGCATCTTCTTGAGAGTGACGAACCCGGCCGGCATCATGTGCGCCGGCAACCGTCGTGCCAGGTGCGCCCTCCAATCTGCCGGCCGGGCGGTTGTCATTAGCGCCGGCGTGACATACGCGGTGAGTTTCTGGCGGCCCTCTGCGCCCACCAACACCACGGCACACTGCCTCACTCCGGGGTGCAGGGCCAGCGCGGCCTCAATCTCCTCCAGTTCGACTCGGAAGCCGCGGATCTTCACCTGCCGGTCCAACCGTCCCACGAACACCAGGTTGGCGTCGGGCAGCCGGAACACCAGGTCGCCCGTGCGGTACATTCTGCCTGCGCCATCGTCGCCGAAAGGATCGGGCAGGAATCGCGCAGCATCCTCTTCCGATGGATTGAGGTAACCCCGGCCCACTCCCTCTCCGCCCAGGTACAGTTCGCCGCTGATTCCTGCGGGCACCGGCGCGCCCGCGCCATCCAGGACGTACGCCCGCACATTGGCCAGCGGCCTGCCGATGGGCACATTGTCTCCGCCCTCCCATTCCGACGAGCCGGCTTCGTAAACCGTAGCCGTCATACATGTCTCGCTGGGACCGTACGCGTTGAACCAGCGCAGCTTCCCGCCGGCAATCCTCCTCCAGGCCTCGAATGCGGCCGGATTTACACGCTCCATCCCCAGGACAACTGCGCGCAGCGAAGGCGGTAGGGACGCGCCACTCTCCAGCGCGGCCACCCACTCGTTCCCCCAGGAAGCGGGCACGCCAGTGATCGTGATGCGTCGATCGCTAAGCGCGCGCAGGAATTCGCTCACTGATGCGCCGGCGGGGTCCAAGGAAAATACCAGCGTCGCACCGCAGCTCAGGTAATTGAAGACCTCGGCCACGAAAACATCCGTGCCCATGGAGGCGAATTGCAGTCGGCGGTCCGAACTGTTGATGCCGAAGACCGGGGCCACTGCCAGTGTGTGATTCACCAACGCCCGGTGAGTCAGCACGACCGCCTTCGGACTGCCCGTGGAGCCGGAGGTGAAGATGGCATAGGCGGCGTTGTCGAGCCCGGCACGCGCGGGGGGATTCTCCTCCGCTTCGTCCGGCGCCGCTCCGGCCTCCAGCACTGCGAAGCCTCGCGCCGCGAACCGGGCGCAATTCACACCCTCGGCCAGCACCAGCTTCGGCTGCGCGGTTTCCAGCATGCCGTCGAGCCGCTCTGTGGGCAGGTCCGGGCGAAGTGGCAGGAAGCCGGCGCCCGCCTTCAAGACGGCCAGCACGGCCGCCACAGCACGCGGCGAGCGTTCCATGCAGACTGCGATCAGGTCTTCCGGCGCCACGCCCAGCCCAATCAACCGCCACGCCCAACGGTTGGCTTGGCGGTTCAACTCGCCGTAGGACATCGACCCGCCGCTCCACTCCAGGGCCGTGCGGTCCGGTGCGCTCCGCGCCTGCTGCTCGAAGAGCTGATGGCCCCGCACGTCGGCAGAGTATGTAGCAGCGGTCTGATTCACTTGCTCGGTCAGCCAGCGCCGCTCGGGCGGGGTCAGCATACTCAGCTCTGCGAGTGAGCTGTCTCGCCGCGAGACCAGGCTTCGCAGCAGCTCCAGCAGGTGTCCCGCCAGCGGCCGCATCGTCTCCCGGCAGAAAAGCCGCTGGTCGTAGATGATTTCCAGAGTAAACTCGGGTCCGCCATAGGTGGCTACGGTCAGCGGGGAATCCGTTCTCTGCAAGCGGCGCAGGCTCCTGCCGGACCAGCTCCCGCCCAGCCGGCGCAGAGTCTCGCCCGGGGAGGCATGATCGTAAATCAGCACGCTGTCGAAAGGAGCCATTCCGGCTGGCAGACAGCCCCAGCGGCAGGCTTGGTCCAATGGAGTGCCTTCGAATGCGCGCTGCTTACACCACTGCGCGCGCAAGGCTCTCAACCACTCCACGGCACATACGCCGCCTTCGAGGTGTACCCGCAGCGGTAGAGTGTTGATCGACATGCCGACGGCGGAAGAACCGGAAATGCGCCCGGCCCGGGTGACGCCGAAGACGACATCTTCGCGGCCGCTGTAGCGGCTGAGCAGTAGCGACCACGCCCCTTGAACCAGCGTGTGTGCGGTGAAGCCGTGCCGCCGGGCATATTCATGTGCCTCGCGCGTCTCCTCAGCGTGGAGACTCACTCTCTCCTTGCCCAGACCTGGCGCATTGGCCGGGGAGGCCGCAAAGAATCGGTCCGTGATGAACTCCGACGTCTGGCTGATCCCCGCCAGGTAATCGCGCCAGTAATCCTCTGCGCCCTCGCTAGGCGCGCCGGCGCCGGCCGGCATAGATTCCGGAGATTCTGCCAGTGGAGAACCTTCGTAGGCCGCCAGCCACTCCCGCCACACGATGGCCAACGAGCGCCCATCCAGTAAAGCGTGGTGCACTGTCCAAACGAGAATCGAGTTCCGCTTCGCCGTCCTGATGTAGGCGAAGCGCATCGGTACGCCATCCTCCCAGTGGAAACCGCGTTCGCGGTCCTGCTGCAGGAATCGGCCCAGCTTCGCATCCAGTTCGGAGGATGGGACGGTGCTCCAGTCCTGCTCCGACCATTCATATCGGGGGGCGGGTTCAACGGATTGCCGGAGGTCGCCCGTCGAGCCGGCTTCGATCCTCGTGCGAAGCGCGGGATGGCGCTGGGCAATGCCACGCCAAGCCTCCTGCAGCCGGACGGGGTCGGCCAGTTCCTCCATCTCGCAGACGTCCTGGATCACGTACACACCCGCGCCCGGCGCACGGATGGAGGCCAGAACCATGCTCCTCTGCATGAAGCTCAGCGGCGAGGACTCCCGAGTGCTTGCGCCAGACAATGTCAATTCCCTCGACGGCTTCCGGATGCTTTCGCGTCGGGGATCGGCTTCAACACCAGCATGGGACAGCGTTCGGCGAGGGGGAAAGAGGCATAGGAGCAGGAGACTTCGTCAAAGTATTCCCGGAGGACGGAACGGCATTCCGCCAGTGTCGGAAACGTATGCACGGTCGATGAATCCCGGTACAAGTCGAGTGTGCGGATTGTGGCCGGATCCCATCCCCGGCTCGCCGCCAACCGCGCGGGATCGATCCCGCTGCGCACCCAACAGCGGTAGACGTCGGCAACAGCCACACCCTCCCGGGCGTCCTCCTGCAGGGCCATCAGGAGCCGGAACTTGAAGTAGTGGAAGCTGGGCATGTCCCCCTTCGAAAGGCTGGCCAGCACGCGGTCCGGGTCCTCCTTCTGTTCCAGTTGGGCGTAACACCGCAGCACCAGGAGTCCGTCCGGGCGCAATGCGCGGGCCACCGAGGCTGCCACTTTCCGGAATCCGTCCGGGTACCGCACGCAGTTCATCGAACCATCGCCGATCGCCAGATTGCATGATGAGTCCGCGAGCGGCATGGCCAGCCAGTCGCCGCAGATGGCGTGCCGGACTTCTGGAATGTTGCCTGGCCACACCACCTTCACCATCGGAAACGAATGGTCTACGGCAAAGAGCTTGGTGTTTTCCGGCCACTGCATTCTGGCTAGGTCGGGAGTGACTCCCAGCAGGAGGGCGCGAAATGGCCCGGCCGGGCGCAGCGCAGCATGGCGCATAGCCACTTGCTGCGTGGAGAGGAGCTCTTCTCCGGTGGGCCGGAGCGGCGATTCCAACATCCAGTAGGAGCGCGCCAAATCATCCCAGTAAGTCTGTGCACCGCCTGAGACTGGAATCATCCCTTGGGAGTATAGCAGTCGCTTCTGCGCCGATTCTCTCCTGCGACCCTCAGCCCGCTGCCTCGTCGAAGGAAGCCCAAGACTGCTCGGCGCAGAGCGCCGGGTCGCCAAGGGTTGCGGATGCTGCGCGGGACGAAAACCGTCGGTCAAGTGGACTGGCCAGCGACTGCGGCGCCACCAGGAAGTACGCTGGGCATATGCAAGCCCGATCCCTTCGCCACCTTGTGTCACGGCTCGCGGCCCGAGCCCCCACCATCCTCGGTTCGAGGATTCCGCTTGGTCGGTCGGCTTTGCGGTGCGTGGCGGGGCGAGCACATGCTCCCCAAACCGCGTTGGAGGAGACCGGCGCGATATCCCCTCCGCTCCAGTCAAACGCCCCAAGGAGCGGGTCGTTGAGAATCCGCCCACACTGACTCCGGGCGGATCACGGCGCATCTGGAAACAGCCAGTGGTCGGTAAACGGCGTTTCCGCAACTTGATGCCAGCGACAAGTGGTCGAGTCGAGATCTCAAACGCCGTCCTTGAGCTCCTTCAGTGGCACTGTGAGTGAGCCGATCATCCCGGATCCCGCGTCACGCACCACGATTCTCAGCGTCTCCGTTCGCGCTGACAGCGCCACGGTTTTCTTCACCGGCAACCCGGCCGTCGTGAACTTCCTGTACGTGTCGCTCAGCATCTTGAGTTCGATCGTGCTGAGAGGCGCATCGATCTCGTTTCCCTTGGCATCGCGTTGGACGATCAACATGTCAAGACGGCCGTCGTAGCGGTCGCCCTCCTGCTTCAACTGGACCCCGGCGGGTTGGATGGTCACGAGCACGTCGAGCGCCGCCGCACCGGGGCTCTGTCCGGCGGAGGTTCCCGGCGGCATGGCCAGCCGGGAGACGTGCACGGTCAGGCCGAGTTCCGTTGCATCCACCGGGCTCCACAGCGCGTCGTGCAATTGCAGCCTGCGTTGCCGTTCGTCCGGCGAAGCGCGCGGGACGTCGAGGTAGCCGTTGCGGTAGTGCAGGCTCACGTGCGGCCGCGCTACTGCGACCTGGATTTTGTGAAAATCGCGGTTGCTCTTCTCGTCCACTGGATAGAATCCGAGCGTGTAAGTCAGCGTAGAATCAGCCACTGCTCCGTGAATCGCCCGCGCCAGGTCGTTGGTGTTGTATTAGGCGCGCCCGCCCGTGCGCTGCGCAATGTCATCCATGGTCGCGTGAGCGGCGTTGTGTCCACCACCAACGGCGCGGGGCGGGGCTCCGGCCCTGGTTGATGAGCCTCGACCTCTGCCTGACGATGCCGCGCCACTGTTCATCGAGCTGCGGCTGGCACTGAAGCCGGTCGGGGTTGTCAGCCCGCGCGCGTCGATCGGATACACGGCTACGTTGGCTTGATTCAACGCGCGCTCGGTGGCGTCCACTTCCTCGATAAAATCCTAGCCCATCGTATTCAGGTTCTGGTAGCCGAAGATCACCGGGAATGCGCCCGACATCCAGATCAGGTTCTTTCTGCCCGGCACTCCCTCCAGATGATTCGCGATGAACTTGAACACATCCAGTGTGCCCAGCACGCGGTCCCGCATGTAGAACTGGCGCTCTTCCGGCGTGCCGCCCCGGCCCAGGAACGCCTCGTCGAATTCGCTCTGTTCCCGATCCAGCGCGCCGGCCGTCTCTGTGCCGCTGATGTTGATCAGCCGGCTCTTCGCCGCCGCGAGTTTTCTTTGAAAATCCGCCATATCCGCCGTGTAATCGTGCAGCACTCTCAACCGGCCGCTGAAGACGTACACTCCAATCCGATCTTGTGGCGATATCTCTTCGAGGTACTTGATGAGCTGTTGCCGCGCATACATCCGATCGGCCATGCGCGTATTGACCAGATCGAGCAGCACCACGGTAATCCCGTTAATCACCTGCCCGCGCGCCGCCAGAATGTTCGTGAATGTGTTGGGCGCCAGAGGCACGCTCGCCGCCTGGCTCACGCCTGTGGATTCCGCCGAGAAGAAACTGATTTTTTTGCGGCCGCACATCCACCTGGACACGGAAGTCCTCCACCTTCAGACCGGCGGCCGGCGCGCCGCCCTTCTCCTTAGCGATCACGCTGACCTGCACCAGGCGCGTTGTGGAAGTGAGTACCGGCGGCGCCGCCGCTCCCTGCTCAGGCGCCGTCCGTGGTTGCCCTGCCCCTGCCGCGATGACCAGGGCGAAGAGCATGCGAGTCAACCAGGCTGTACGATTCACGACTTCCTCATGTTCAATCGTCTGCTTTTCGCCGATCCGGCGTGATTGTATTTCACGAGGCCTCTGCTTCTCCAGCGCAACGCGGCCGATCCTATTGCCATGATCGATGCAGGCCTGCACCTTGGAAGAATCGCTCGCAGGGCAGCCTAGCGCGAAGCCTCATCAGAGAGAGGCTAGGTTGTGGCTCCAAAAATCACGGCTACCCAGAGCGCGGCGGCAACGGAGCCAGCCAGCTTACTTAGGACTGGGCAGGACATGACTAACCGCCATCTCTCACGCAGGATCTAGCAAAAAGCCGCCATCTGGGGCATAACTGAGTTACCAGGCTAT
>OCTA010005962.1_pt1 | contig 10476 bp, 10 predicted proteins | sample 1538991 | NCBI WGS metagenome assembly OCTA01 (sample SAMEA3539302, study PRJEB22396) | soil metagenome | biome: tundra; feature: field; material: soil | place: USA | collected 2010-05 | depth 0.15 m | reverse complement strand
AATCGAGATGGATGGCGCCCGCCGCGCGATATATTTTCAAAAACGCTTCCTGCACGGCATCCTCGGCGTCGGCGCGATCCGCAAGCAAATGAAACGCAATGCTCTTCATGCGCCCGGCGTGCGCGGCGTAGATCTCCTCGAACGCAGATAGATCCCCGCGTTTGGATGCCTGAATCAGGTCGGCGTCGCTGCGCGCGCTCAGCCGGCCGGCGGCCATTGCCAGGGGCATTCTGATTGTTATAACGCTGGGGAGGAGCGAAACGTTCTAAAGATTTTTGCCAGACGGTTTGCGGCAGAGGTGAGTTTACGTAGCTGAGGGAAAAAGCTCCCGGAAAAGTTCCAAATATGCCATGAGGAGCGGCGAGGAGCCGAGGTGCTCCGCTGTGGCCAGCGGGTCGTGCGGCAGCACGAAGAGAGTAAGATCTTTTAGGGACCTTTGGACACTGTCCCGCAGGGAAATGTCAAGCATCATGGTGCGGGACAGGATCGGCACCACACGTATGGGATTCTGACTAGCGAGCCGCGGTGCGCTCTTCAGCGCCTCGATTACAGCGAGCGTTCCGTCCAGAGACTCCCGGTTCCCCACGAACATGCACACAACAGTATCTGCGAGGATCGTTGTAGCAAGGCTGCCGATCTCCGTCACCCCGGTACGAGCATCGATAAGCAAATAGTCCGGCTTTAGCTCATCCTGAATCCGCGCCCGGAGATCGAGCAGAGCCATCAAGCCCCGGCCGCTCGCGTCGCCCAGACGGAGGTTTTCGCCGAGATCCTTGAAGGCTGCCCAGTAAGTTTTGTGCGGCGCAGGACCGGCGGGCATGAGCCAGAGCCAGCCGCGTGCGTCCGCCGCCAGCGTCACGGAAATCAGATGTTCTATCAGCGGGGGCGGAGATGCGGCACCCTCCGCTGTTGCGATCAGATATGGAACGGCGCCGCCAGTAAAGGTCGGAGAACCGGAGCCTTGGTCCACGCCAAGCTTGTAATGCAGCCCGGGGGCTTCGAAATCGAAGTCGAGCGCCACCACGCCTTTGCCTAGATTAGCCAGGAATCGCGCGGCGCTGGCGAGAAGCAGGGAGCGGCCCACGCCGCCCTTGTAGTAGTAGAAGGCAACCGTCTCCACGGTGCTCAGGCCGCCAGACCGAAGGCGCCTGCCTCGCGAAAGCGACGCGCGAGGTCTCTCGCCTCACGGGTGAGTATGATGCTCTGCCGCGTGTTGAAGGCGGCTGGATATCTCCCGATCGGCCTCCTCCAGGATCTCCCGCAGGGCGGTCTTAAGCGACACGGGGGCTGCTTCTTCCGCGATGTAGGCGTCGGCCAGCGCCTGCGCGCGCTCATAGTCGCCGGATTTCAGGGCCGCATCGACCGCGCCGCGCCGCGCGATTCGTCCTTGGGCTTCAGAAACCGGGAACGCCTTCGCCAATTGCTCCTCAATCCTGGAAACGTCTTTCCACGCCGACGAGGCAGGCCGGATGCCGAGCGCTTCGAGTTCCTCGGCCCGCCAAATCGCCTCAGTCACAAGCGTATTCAGGAGGTCAGTTTCCACGTTAGTGTCCCCCGATAGAGCGAAGAGCTGCGGTGGGTTCTTCGAAGCCCACAACGCTGGCCCACCGCTGGTCGACGTCCGCGTTCTTGGCGACTTGTTTCAGCTTCTCGGAAAGGCGTGCCGCGATGCTGCCCCGGTCGACACCGCTAACCTCGAGAGCACTCTCATCTCCTCGTGCATCCTCAAGAAGCCAATCCGCGTTTTCGCGACGCTGCATCCGGCGAACGACGCGCCATGCCCGATGTCGATGAGCGAGAGTTAGCGCCATCGCCTCGGCGCCGTCCTCGGTGATTCGGTTATGGTCGTGCTGATCGATCTTGCTCATGTCGACGTGCGGCCACGAAAGGGACTTGCGTGACGGGCAGCAGGCGCGTCTCAAAGGAGCGCCGCAAATCCTGTTCGAGCCATTCTTCCAGCGCGGCCCGCCGCTTGCCCGGCTCGCAGAGTTCGATGCCCTGCCTGATTTCAGCGAGGGCCAGCACGCTTGTGAAAAGGAAACGATCCTCCGTCTCGGTCAGCCAGCGCTTGACGCGGGCATCGGGCTCACCGCGCCGGGAGAACTCCGACTAGGACATTGGTGTCCAGCAGGAAGCCCGTCATAGATCGACGGCGCGGGGGTAATCTTTCGATCTTTGAATATTGAGTTCGGACCCGGCGAAGGGCGTTGCGGTCAGAATATCGATGAGCCGCTTGTGCGATAGCTCCGCAAGACCAGCGACACGCCGCGCCTGCCCGGCCACGATCTCCTGGAGATAGTCGCTGAGGGAAATGCCGCGTTCGCGCGCCTGGGCGAGCAGCCCTTTTTCAATTTCCGGGCTCAGATCGAGTGTGACTGTCATGCCTGTTCTCTCTCAGACTAAGTCTTTTGCTGGAGATTGTCACGTTTTCCAAGGTGCTGGAATCCTACTCTGCAATCGCGAACAGATGCTTCGCCCCCCGCACGAGCAGCAGGTCGCCCGCCAGGGCGGGAGTCGCCAGCACCGGCTCGCCGATCGGATTCTTCGACAGCAATTCGTATTGTGCGCCAGCCTTCACCACGTACACATCGCCATCTTCGCTGCTGATGTACAGCTTGCCGGCCGCAAGCACGGGCGAGGCCACGAAGGAGCCACCGTCGCCGACGCGCTGCTGATAGATGCGCGTCCCGGTTTTGGCGTCGTATACGCTCAAGATGCCGTTGTTGGCGACGGTATAGAGATGCTCGCCATAGACCAGCGGCGATGGCAGATACACGCCGCCGCGCTGCTTGCTCCAGGCGATGGCATCGCTCGATTCCTTGCCGTCGGTGAGCGTCAGGTCGCCGCTCGATCCCACCTTGATGGCATAGATGGGCTGCACCGGCGGATAGCCCGCAGTCACATAAATCAGGCCTTGCGAGGACACCGGCGTGGTGCAGGTGATCTCGGAATTAGGTCCCAAGGTCCACAGTTGTTTGCCGGTATCGGCGTCGTAACCCCGAATGGCTTTGGGGCCATTGGTGGCCACTTCGGTGCGACCCTTGCCCGGCACGACGGTGGGGGTGCTCCAGGACGGAATCTCCGCGCGCGCCGTGCGCCACAATTCGCTGCCGTCTTTCAGATCGAACGCGGCGATGAAGGAGTCCTTTTGCCGGTCGCACTGCAGGATCACCATGTTCTTATAGATGACCGGCGAACTGGCCGCTCCCCATTCCGAATCCGGATCGAAGAACCATCCCGCGTTCTGCAATCCGAGGTCTTTCTTCCACAGCAACTCGCCCGAGGTGGAATAGGCGTAGAGTCCTTCCGAGCCGAAGTACGCCACGACTACTTTTCCGTTAGTGGCCGGTGAGGGCGAAGCCTGCGACGACTTGGGGTGCCGTTTCGTCTTGGGTATGCCTTCGTGGGCGGTCTGTTGCCACAGGATTTTTCCGGTCTTTTTGTCGATGGCCAACACCTTCCACTGGTGCGGCGAGCTGTCGTTAGTCGAATCGGTGTCGCCGTATTGGCCGGTTCGAAATGTTTGTTTGGGATCGCTGGAAATCGCCGTGGTGACGAAGATCCGGTCACCCCACACGATGGGCGACGAGTCGGCGAGCCCGGGGATTTCGACGCTCCAGACGATGTTGGTACCTTTGGTGGCGTCCCATTTCACAGGGGGTTTGACGCCGTCCCCTACGCCGGACGCCGATGGACCGCGGAACTGCGGCCAATCGCCCGCGAATGCCGCGCCCGCGCCGGCGGCAGCAAGCGTTACCCATAACCAAATGCCACCCCGTCTCATTGCGTCACCGCCTTTTTGAACTTGAAAGTCTGACCACCCTGCTTCAATGTGAAGCTGGTTGCCGAATCGAACTCGACCTCCAGATTGTATGCGGCCATCACAAAGACGGTCGGGCTCTTGGGCTTAGGTGCGAACGCATCCTGGCCGGTGGCCTGCAGGTACAGCTTGCCCTCTTTGACGGATACCTTAATATCCAGCGGAAGCGTTTCCGTCTTAAAGGTGCCCACGTAGGATTCGAGGACCTTCGCATCCACTACTATCGGAGGCGCCGGCTCGTGCGCGCCCGCCTTTTTTAGCAGTTCGGCGACATCTTTCTTATTCTCCGCGAGTGCTCCTTCGTAGGCGCTATCCAAGGCCGGCTGGCCCGGCTTGCCCTTTTCCAGCACCGCTTGCACCAGATCGGCTTGGCCGGCGTCCGCGACCTCCTTCAGTTGCTCGTCGGCATTGCCGCTTCCCTTGACGATGATCATCTTCGCCACGGCGTAGTGCTTCCGTTCCAGGACGAAATCGAGCAGGGACGCCTTATAGAAAGTGTCGCGCACATCGGTTTTGGCGCCTTTGTCCAGCAGGAACTGGACGACGGCTTCGTGGCCGCTCATGGCGGCCAGATAGAGGGGCGTCTGTCCGTATGGCGTCTTGGCCTCCACGGGCGCGCCTTTTTCAATCAGGGCTTTGACGGTGTCCAGGTCGCCCTTGCGCGCCGCGTTGAGCAGGTCGTCGTTCGCGTCCCAGGCAACCAGCGTCACAGCCGTCGCCAGAACGAAGCAGGCTAGTCGATGCATAACAGCTCCCTTTGGAATAGTGTACGACAAGCGCAACGCTGGCGTTCCGTGAGGGTGGCCCGGCTTGCCGGTCTCCGCCAATTGCGGTAGGCTTAAAACTTCAACTTAAATGTGCAAGAAATCACCTCGATTTTGACCGGATAATCGATTTAATGTTCCGGCAATTCGGGGTAAAAGGACCGCGGCGCATGGCGGAGACGGACGGCTCGGATCACGTGCAACTGGCCGGCGAACTGGCCGACGCCCGCCGCAGGATCGCGGAACTCGATGCGCTGGTCGCGGAGCGGAGTCACGCGCAGGAAGAGTTGCGCCAAGACCAGCGGCTCTACCGCGAGTTGTTCGAAGACAGCCTGGGCCTGATGTGCGTGCACGACCTGGATGGCGTCTTGCTGATTGTCAATCCGGCCGCCGCCCAGTCGCTCGGTTTCCGCCCGGAAGAGGGCGTTGGCGTGAATATGAAGCGCTTCCTGGCCCCGGCGGTCCGGCCCCTCTTCGACGCCTACCTGGATCGCATCCGCCGCAATCGCAGCGATTCGGGGCTTTTGCGTTTGGTTGCGCGGGACGGGAACGAACGCATCTGGCTTTACCGGAACGTTCTGTATGAGGAGCCTGGCACGCCGCCGCGCGTGCTTGGCCACGCCCAGGACATCAGCGAGCGGGTGCGCGCCGAAGAGGCGTTGAAGGAGAGCGAGCGGCGCTTTCGCAGCATGGCCGATACGGCGCCGGTATTTATTTGGATGTCCGGCACCGAGGGGCAGTGCGAATTTGTGAGTAAAGCCTGGTTGGATTTTTCGGGCCGGACATTGGAACAGGAACTCGGCCGCGGCTGGACGGAAGGCTTGCATCCCGAAGTTCGGGAACGCGGCTTGGCGGATTTCGCGAGGGCCATCGCCGGGCGTGAGAACTTCCGGGCTGAATATCGCATGCGCCGCGCCGATGGTGAATACCGTTGGATTCTGAACACCGGGACGCCGCGTTTCAACTCCGCCGGCCAATTCGCCGGCCACATCGGCTCTTGCCTGGACGTGACCGAGGCCCGGCAGGATCGGGAGGCGCTACGGATCGCGCGCGACGAATTGGCTATCCGGGTGGCGGAGCGCACCGCCGAACTCTTGCAGGCCAACGAAGCGTTGCGGCAATCCGAACAGCATTATCAAGTGCTGACGAATCTGGCGCCGGTGGGCATCTTTCGCACGGACGCTGCCGGCCGCTGCCTATACATTAACGAACAGGCCTGCCAGATTTGCGGCATCAGTCCGGAGGAAGCGGGCCAGGGGCGCTGGGACCGCATCCTCGAACCGGACGATCGGGGCTGGCTCGCGGCGGAATGGCGAAAGGTTGTAGCGGGCAGCGGGCCGGGTTCCCTGGAACACCGTATTGTACGGCGCGACGGTTCCACGGTCTGGGCTCTGACTCACTTTGCCGCCGAACGAGGGTCCGGGGGAGAGGTCACCGGTTGCATCGGGACGGTGGCCGATATCAGCGACCGGAAGCGGGCGGAGGAGGAGAACCGGAAGCTGGAAGCGCAGGTGCAACACGCCCAGCGCTTCGAAAGCCTCGGCATTCTGGCCGGGGGCCTGGCGCACGATTTCAACAATCTGCTCACCATCATTCTGGGCAATGCACGGATTGTCCTGTTGGACCTGCCGCCGGGATCGCCGGCGGTGGAGAAATTGGGCGAGATCGAAGCAGCCACTAGCCGGGCAGCGGAGTTGACCAACCAGATGCTGGCATATTCGGGCAAGGGCCGGTTCAACCTGCAAACCGTGAACCTGTCGCGGGTGGCGGAGGAAATCGTGAACCTGCTGCGGACGGCGATCCCGAAAACGACGGCGGTGCAGTTCAACCTGCAGAGCGATCTGCCGGCGATCGAAGCCGACCCCGCCCAGATCCGGCAGGTCGTGATGAACCTGATCACTAACGCGGCGGAGGCCATTGGCGACGGCGGCGGGGCGATCCAGCTTTCGACCGCTGTGGTGGACGCCGATCGGGCCTACCTCTCCGGCACGTATTTCGACGACCGTCTGCCGGCGGGCCGCTACGTGTATCTGGAGGTTTCGGACACCGGTTGCGGCATGCGCCCGGAAACGCAGGCGAAGATTTTCGATCCATTCTTCACGACCAAATTCACCGGGCGGGGACTGGGGCTGGCCGCGGCGATCGGCATCGTGCGCGCGCATCGCGGCGCGCTCCAGGTGTCCAGCCAGCCGGGCCTCGGCTCCACGTTCCGGTTGTTGTTTCCGGGCACGGACAAGACGGAGGAGGTCCGCGCCGTAGAGCCCGCGGACGTCCGGGTGGAACAGTGCCACGGGACGATCCTGGTGGTGGACGACGAATCGGGCATGCGTAATCTGGCGCGCGCGATTCTGGAGAATGCCGGCTTTACGGTTCTGACCGCATGCGATGGCGGCGACGCCATTCAGGTTTTCCGGCGGCATGCCGGGGAAGTGGTTGCCATTTTGCTCGATCTGACCATGCCGGTGATGAATGGAGAGGAAGCCGCGGCTGAGTTGGGGCGCATCCGGGCCGGAGTTCCCATCGTTCTTTCGAGCGGGTATAGCGAGCGGGAGGCGGCTGGGAGCTTCGCCGGCAAAGGGCTGGCCGGCTTTCTGAAGAAGCCCTACGAACCTGCCGATCTGATCGCGGCGCTGCAAAGGGCGTTGCAGCAGCGCGTGGCTATTGGTTAGTGGGGCAGGCCCTCGGCCTGCGGCGGCCTCCCAGGCCGCCCGACTGCCTTCTCGAGAAGTTGGGTGGCTTCTCGCTCGAGGAACGATGTGCCTTGACAATCGAGATAAGGCAGACGAGGCGTCAGCGGCGAATTGGCGTCGAATCGTGTTGGTTCCGGTCAGCTCCACAGTGGCCGTGGCGCCCGTCCCGCCCCCGTTAGTGAACGTGATCAGGCAGGTGTTGGGAGGCGCCCCCACGGTGGTTATGCCGGACGAGTAGGTGCCAGCGACCACGACGGACCCGGTTATGACACTGGTGGCGGTGACGTTCCCGCTCGAATCCACCGTGAGCACGTTCTGTGTCAACGCTGGCGAGCCGAGCGCGAGAACCAGCAGGAGCACCTCAATACTCCGCGGAAGCACCGATCCCTGCCGGCCGCGGAACGAGGAGCGGCCGGAGGCGATTGTCAGCGCGATGGTGGGGCAGGCGGTTTCGCCTGCCAAGGCGAGCGTAGCTCGTCTCGGGAGTTCCTACATTTGCCGGCCCGAGGGCGGCAGATGTCAGCGGGGGGAGCGACTTGGCGGGCAATTCCGTTACGATGGTTAAGCATGCGCGATTGCCTTCCTTATTATTTACCGGCTGCGGTGATTGTACTGCTGTCTGCCTCATTTGTAAGTAGTAAACAGTTTGAGTCAATAGTTTGCGGCTGTTAGCTCCCGTGGTACCCACTTACCAGCACACCCCGCGCAACAAACCCGACTCCGGGGCGTCGAGACACGGCGCGCTTGGGCGCGTGCGCCACATCCGGCCAAAGCGATATCATTATGTTCACATGCGCGGGAAGCTTTGCGGCATCTTGCTGTTGGTTTGGGCTGGCTCCGCCGCAGCCGCGCCGGACGATTCGCCGCACGAAGTGGCGCTGCTCGCGCGCGTCAAACAGCGAATGCGGCAGGTCCTGTCGCAGGTCCCCAATTACACGTGTCTCGAAACCATTGAGCGCTCCGTCCAGGGCCCGCGCGCGAAGGTCTTCCGCCCCCTCGACACCGTGCTGCTGGAAATCTCCAACCTGGGAGACAAGGAACTGCTGTCCTGGCCGGGCGGGCGCCGGTTGGAAGAAGCGGACCCGTCCTCGTTTGTGAGCGGCGGGCTGATGGGCAACGGCGTCTTTGCCTTGTATGCCCGCAACGTCTTCCTGCACGACGCCACCACCATGCAATATCGCGGGGACCAAGACATGGCGGGACGTCCCGTGGCGCGCTTCGAGTTCCGCGTTCCACAGGCCTGGAGCGGATACCAGATTCAGGCCAATGGCGCCTCGGCCAAGGTCGGCATGACCGGGTTGTTTTGGATAGACCCCACCTCTCTGGAACTGGTTAGCATGGAAATCCGGGCAGACGAAATACCCGCGGCGCTCGGCATCGCGCGAACCGCGGCTGTCATCGATTACGCGCGGATGCACATTGGCGCTTCCGATGTGCTGCTGCCGCAAGCCGCGGAATTGCTCCTGGCTCTGTTATCGGGCGAGGTCCGCCGGAATGAGATTCAATTCTCGCACTGCCGCGCATACGTCACTGAGTCGTCTATTCGCTTCGACATGCCGGACACGCCCCCATCGGTCCCAGCGCCGGCAGTGCGGAAAGTGGACTTGCCCGCGGGCCTTACGGTGCCGATTGAGTTGGAGACTGCCATCGATTCCACCACGGCGCACCTGGGGGATCTCCTGCGCGGCCGTGTCGTGCGCGATGTTCGCTGGAAAGGCAAGACGATTATTATCCCCAAGGGCGCTATCGTGACCGGCCGCATTCGGGGGCTGGATCGGCTGCGTTCGGAACGCGCCTTCGACCTGACCATCGAACTCGCGGAGTTGGAGTGGGACAACACGAGCGCACAGTTCTATGGCGAACTGCTCCCGAGAGACTCGGAGCGCGAGGCGGCGCACATTGCCCACAGCATCTACATGGGCGAGGATCCCATGCCTGTGCCTTCCCCTCCTGCCATGCCGGAGGCCCACGCGCCGCAGATTCCGGGTACCGGCGTCCTCCACTTGACGGGAACGCGGTTCCACATCGCTTCCGGATTTCGGATGAACTGGCGGACCTTGGAACCGAACCAGCCGCTGAAGCAATCGAAGTAGACCTGTAGGCCGGTCATCCCCCCCCTTTCTTTCAATCGCAAAGTAGGATATAAGACTCTTAATGTCATTGTGCATGAGAATCTCCATGAAAACAACTTTCAAATTCGCAATTTGCATTTTATGCCCGCTGCTGCTGGCGTCCATCGCTTTGGGCCAGCAAGATTATGTCGGCCGCTACGACCTATATACGGGATACATGTACTTGAACAACCCGGGCCTTAACCTGGCTGAAAACGGTTTTCACACGCAGTTCGGAATCAACCCTAAAAGCTGGTATTCGATGGGTTTCGATTTCAGCGCGGGAGCCGGCGATACGACCCTGGTTCCCAGCATGCTGAAGTCTTCAATCCAGCAGGAAATCGCCGCGGGTTTGGCGCCCTATAAAGCCGCGGGTATCCTCCCGGCCAGCTATCAACCGGCAGTGCCCGAGCATTCGCGAACGCAGACCTATGCCACTGGTCCGCAGATCAACTATCGCCATTTCCGGTCGATCACACTGTTTATCCATCCCGATCTGGGCGCCATCCACGAGACCGCTACCCCGATCACCGGCAAACTCGATCCCATCAGCGCGAAGCTGGTCGCGCAACTGGCGCCTTCCGGGACAAAGGAGCAGTGGACCTGGTTCTACGGGTTCGGCGGCGGCATGGATTTTAACGTCACGCATAATTTCGGCCTGAAGGTGCATGTCGATTTTGTGCACGACCGCTTGTTCTCCGATCTCGTAATGGCGCGCAATTCCGTGCGTTTCTCGGTCGGACCGCTCTTTCACATGGGCAAGAATGTAGCGGCGCCGAAGTGAAGGATTGTGGGGCAGACCTCCAGGTATAGTGGGGCAGGCCCTCGGCCTGCGGCGGCCTCTCAGGCCGCCCGGACCGGCGTTCAATAACTTCCCGTGGGCTTTCGACCGTGCGTGGAGCGGAATCGGTCGTCCGAGCACGAAAGCTCGCCGGCGTGCTTCCTGATACACTGGACCTTCCGCATGCTATCGATCGTCATTCCGATACACAACGAGGAGCCCTCCATTTTGCGCTTGTACGACCGGCTCACGGCGGTGTTGGAGCCGCTCCGGCAAGCCTACGAAATTCTGTTCGTGGACGACGCCTCGA
>OCTA010005961.1_pt1 | contig 10477 bp, 10 predicted proteins | sample 1538991 | NCBI WGS metagenome assembly OCTA01 (sample SAMEA3539302, study PRJEB22396) | soil metagenome | biome: tundra; feature: field; material: soil | place: USA | collected 2010-05 | depth 0.15 m | reverse complement strand
ACTACCGAAAACGAGGCGCCTTGCTTCCTGCCACTTAGTTACAACTGTAGTACTAGAAGAACTCCACAGGTTTCAACGACCATAGTTCAGACCCAAGAAGTTTCCTTTCGGGATGGCGAATGAACGCTCGACATTTTCGATCTCGACACAAGTCGATTGAAACGTTCACCCCCTCCAGGCGTCGACGACACATGAACGCTATCGAGAAAAGGCCCAAAAGTTTTTGGCCGCACCTGATCGTAGGTCGCTAACTCGCGTAGAGCATCCTTGCGCTGAGTCGCCGTTGCATAAAATGCATAAGCCGCTATTATGTGCAGCAATGCTCCGGTCATGCGCAGCTGAGCGCAGAACAGAGCAATACCCCCATGTACAGACTTTTTTGTCCGTGTTCCTGAATAATGTACAAACTTATTTGTCCATGTACCAACTATTTTGTCCATGTACAGACTATTTTGTTCGTGAACATTTGGTGCGGCGGTCGACGAAGTTCTATTCCACCGTCACTGACTTGGCAAGATTTCGCGGCTGATCCACGTCGCAGCCACGTCGCACTGCGATGTAATAGGCAAGCAACTGCAACGGCACAATTTCGATAAGCGGTGCGAGCATCTCGCTGACTGGCGGAATGTGGACGACGTGCTCGACCTGTTCACAGATAGTCGTATCGCCTTCCGTAGCGATCGCGATTACGCGTCCGGAGCGCGCCGTCACTTCCTGGATGTTTGAAAGTGTCTTTTCATAGCGCAGCTTTGAAGCAGGATCGGATTCATCGCGAGTGACCAGTACAACCACTGGCAGCGTCTCGTCGATCAGCGCATTCGGTCCGTGCTTCATCTCGCCCGCCGGGTACCCTTCTGCGTGAATGTAGGAAATCTCCTTTAACTTCAGGGCGCCCTCAAGCGCAATCGGAAAATGGATTCCGCGTCCGAGATATAAAAAATCTCGAGCATTGCAGAAGTCCTTGGCCAGCCTCTCGCACTCTGCTGAACGCGTGCGCAGCACGTCTTCGATCTTGCCCGGCACCCGACCGAGTTCCTCTATAAGAGCGATCGAATGCGCCTGATCGAGATTCCCGCGCAGTTGTCCCAACTTCAGCGCCAGCAAAAAGAGCGCTGTCAACTGGGATGTAAATGCTTTTGTTGAAGCCACGCCGATCTCCGGCCCCGCATGCGTATAGATCGCGCCATGCGCTTCGCGCGCAACCATGGCGCCCACCACGTTGCAGATGGCGACCGTCTTCGACCCCAGCTTGACCATCTCACGTTGCGCCGCCAGCGTGTCAGCCGTTTCGCCGGACTGGGTAATCAACAAACCCAATGCGTCCGGTCCCGCAATCGGATCGCGGTAACGATATTCGCTGGCATAGTCCACATCGACGGGCACCCGTGCCAGCCGCTCAATCATATATTTACCGGCGAGCGCCGCATGCCAGCTCGTACCGCATGCCGCTATGTTGATGCTGGCCGCCGCCGCCAATTCCGCATCGCTGATTTCCATTTCGCCCAAGAATACCTGGCCCGAGTCAAGCGATACCCGACCCAGGGTCGTATCCCGAATCGCTCGCGGCTGCTCCCAAATTTCCTTGAGCATGAAATGCTTGTAGCCGCCTTTTTCTGCCTGGATGGGATCCCACAGAATGCGCGTCAGCTCGCGGACAATTGGCTTGCCATCAAAATCGGTTAGCTTCACTCCGTCTGGCGTCAGAACGGCCATATCGCCGTCCGCCAGGAAATAGATGTTGCGGGTGTAATGCAGAATCCCGGGAACATCCGAGGCAACGAAAGACTCATTTTCGCCTACGCCGATCACAACAGGAGGCCCCGACCGCGCAGCCACAATCTTGTCCGGCTCGGTCGCCGACAGAATACCCAGCGCGAACGCTCCTGTCAGATGCTTAACCGCCCGACGCACGGCATCTTCCAGCAATATCCTCTGGCCTTCCGACTCGGCGTCCTTCTGAATCTGTTCAATCAGGTGGGCAATGACTTCGGTATCGGTCTCGGTCACGAATTTGTGGCCCTTCGCCGTCAACTCGCGTTTAAGTTCAAGATAATTTTCGACGATGCCGTTGTGGACCACAACAATGCGGCCGGTACAGTCGCGATGGGGATGGGCGTTTTCTTCTGTGGGACGGCCGTGGGTAGCCCAACGCGTATGCCCGATCCCGAACGTCCCTTCCAAGGGCCGCTCGCGCAATATTTCTTCAAGGTTATGAAGTTTGCCCGGAGCGCGCGAAACCTGCAGAGTCGAGTTGCCGGGGCTTCCGATGGCGATCCCCGCCGAATCGTAGCCGCGATACTCGAGGCGTCTGAGCCCCTCAATAATGACAGGAATAACCTTCCTAGGACCGACATACCCCACAATGCCGCACATGCAATGATTTTATGCGACAGTTGCGAAGAAAAATCAGCTCAGTCGACCTAAGTCGGTTACTTACGGCGAGAAATGAGTGCGAGTGACGGCCCTCTTATTCCTCAATGCGGTAAGTGAACTCTTCAATGACCGGGTTGGTCAGCACTTCACGCGCAATACGCTCTACTTGGGTCTTGGCCTCATCTGCTCCTACCCCATCTTGAAGCGTGAGAGCAAAGTACTTACCCTGGCGCACACCGGCAACTTGCGTGTGGCCGATCTTGCGGAGGGCATTCTGGATGGTCTGCCCCTGAGGATCCAGGACCGATGCCTTCAAAGTGACATAGACATGCGCCATCATTATCCCTGATTATAGTAGTTCCGGCAGAAGTCCGGAGGCGCAGCAGTGCATCTGATCTCAGCAGGCCCGAAAAGCTGGTGGTCATTTGCCAAATTCACGCATCTGGTGAAATTGGGCCCCCATCCGGCAGCGGCAGCTTCGTTTCGATCCTCCGCGGCGCACCGAAACTCGATGATCACCCACCGATAGAGGAGAGCAAGAGAGATGATTAACTATTTGGAGTTGCCGATTGGCGACCGCGCCCCAGAAGTATTTCGGGCTGTGATTGAGATTCCTAAGGATGGCACTAACAAATTCGAATACGACAAGCAGCTTCACGTCTTCAAGCTTGATCGGAATCTGCATTCGCCCGTCCATTACCCCGGCGACTACGGATTTATTCCCTCGACCCTCAGCGATGATGGCGATCCGCTTGACGTGCTTGTCCTCGTTCCCGGCCCCAGTTTCCCGGGTTGCGTTCAAGAAGTGCGCCCCATTGGCCTGCTTGAGATGCTCGATCAGGGCGTCCTCGATGAAAAGGTGTTGGCAGTAGGCAAAAACAATCCGCGTTACGCCAATGTTTGGAACTACACCGATATTTATCCGCACATGTTGAAGGAAATCACACACTTCTTCTCAATCTACAAAGATCTGGAAGGCAAGCGCGTTGAGATTAAGGGCTGGCACGATGCTGCATATGCCCGCGACAAGGTTTTGGAATCGGTAAAGCATTTTGACGAAAGCAAGGGCTTTGTCAGCGAAGCGAAATCTGCGACTAAGTAATCTTCCGCTTTTTTACTTTAGCTACTCATGGGCCACCCCTTGCAGGTGGCCCACTTCGGTTAAGCTGCTAAGCAAGCTGTCCGAGTTCGACCTCGGCCATCCCTCAATCCGAATTCGCTTATTGGCCCGATGTGCTATTGGTCTTCTGTCCCAGGCCGTGAGCTTGGGCGATCTGTCGAATCATCTTCAGGTGTTCCGCAATCACCTTTTCTCCCTTTGACGCAGCATCCTTCACCGTTGAAGATTGCCCGCTCGCGACTTCCTTCTTGAAGTCCGACAAGTCCTTGTGGTGATCCTTCACCATCGCCTCGATGTAGGCCTTGTCAAAGTCATCGCCGGAGAGCGCCTTCAACTTCAACTCCAAGGCCTTATCCATGGGAGACAACATACTCGGCGGTTTCACCCCGACCTGTCCGGCCACCACCTTCATATCGTCGCCCATCTTGGTGTGATCTTCCACCATCTTCTTGCCAAACTGCTTGACGTCGTCGCTGTTACCCTTCTGCGAAGCAAGCTGTCCGAGTTCAACCTCGGCCATCCCTCCCCTGAGCGCTGCCGTTACAAACTGTTTATCGTCGGAGCTTGCATCGCTTGACTGTGCCTTCGATGCCGCTGTGCCAGCCAGCAGAACCACACAACAGCTTGCCGTGGCGAGATATGAACTACGTGTGAATCGCATGGTGTCTCCTCAGTGTCGCTGTCCCCTCCGGGGGCTAGCATTCGTACACTACGAGGGCATTTGCACAATTGAAGTTGCCTCAAATCTGCTCTTGTTGCTTTGCGGTTAAATTACTTCGCTGCAAATTGCCCTTTACGCATGCCGGGCAACCAAGCTAAGGGAAAGCCTCTCCTAGTAGCTGAACAGGGATCAGGGCGAGGTCTTTTCAGGTCGAATCAGATCCCATCTCAGACAAGATCGTTCAACCGCCTGTGTAAAGGGCAAATCCGTCAAAGAAAGTTCACGCGCACATAACAAGCAAGCACGCGAAGCATGCAAAATCGCTAGCCATTCAGGCGCAGTCATGCTTGGTGTGTCTCGCTTAACGACTCCGCTTGACGCGGAGACAAAACACCACACCGCAGTGGAGAAACAATCCAATGAAACTGTTTTCAGCGCACATCGAAGATCTACGCACTCTTTATGTAAGCAACCTCAAGAAAGCTTTGGACATGGAACAGAAGATTACCAAGGCTCTGCCCGATTTGATCGAAAACGCGACCGATCCCGAGCTCGTCGACGCGTTTCGGATGCACCTCGATGAGACGCAGGGACATGTCTCTACCGTCGAGAGTCTATTGCGCACACACATTGGTGAAGCAGCCACAGAGACCTGCAAGGTGATTAACGGCCTCACCACTGAAGCTTCCGATACCATCAAGGACGCGACTGACGCCTCCATTCGCGATATCGCGCTCATTGGTGCCGCACAGCAGGTTGAACATCACGAGATCGCCGTGTATGGAACGCTGCGTCGTTGGGCAGAGATCCTTGGCCTCAGCGAAGATGCGGCATTGCTTGAATCCATTGAAGCGGAAGAAGAGAACGCAGACGCCGTGCTCACTGAAATTGCAGACAGGGTCAATCTCGAAGCGACGGTCTAACTTAAGCCGATGCTCGACGCAAAAGGCGGTGGGGGAAGGCCCACCGCCTTTTTGTTGCCATGAATCTGCTCAGTCCCCCACGGGTTCGACAGCGGGGGTCCGGCGTGCACGAGAGACAGCAGTCAGCCAATAAAAGAATGGTCCAAGCAGGCCGATTGCCACGGAGAAAACAAGCGCAGAGACGGAGCTTGATCCAATCTTGACTTCCTCGGTGCGAGAAACATAAAGGGCGTAAGCGATGGCCGCCGCCGGCCCTACTCCGAGCGAGCATGCAAACGCCAGGCTGCCGGCTTTGAACGGACGTGCCAGATCCGGTTCACGCCAGCGCAGCACTGCCAGAGCCACGAATTCCAATAGCAGGCTCGACCCATAGAGCACCAAATCAATTGAAATCAGCTTCTCGAATGGCAGCTTCAGCGCCAGCCCCCACGCCAGCCCGCAGAGCACGACGCTGACCCACGGAGTGTCACGATTGTTGCGTTTCGCGATCCACCCCGGCAGCATGCCGTCCTCAGCCATGGCCATGGGTAAGCGCGAGTAGCTCATTACCAACGCGTTAAACATGCCGACTCCGGTGATCACACCGCCGCAGGCAATGGCAGTGCCCAGCAGAGGACCCCCTATCGTGGCCGCCGCGGTCGTCCAGTCTCCCGTCGAAAAGCTGTTTACAGGGATGCCCGCGAGTGCGATCGCGCCCAGAGGCAGGATGTATGTGATGGCAACCAGAACGGTTGCGGCGATCATCGCGCGCGGGTAGGTCCGCTGGGGATCGTCTACCTCCTGCGCGACCGTGGAGGCGTTGTCCCATCCCATGTAATTCCACATCGCTACCAGGATCGCCGTCGAGAGAGCTGACCCTGACGCCGGACTACTCCATTGCACCGCTGGATGGAGGCGCACGCCGTGCCACATGCCGATCACTACCAGCACCGCAAATGGAGCCAGCAACAGGGCAGACATCCAGACCGAGTCGTCGCCCACCGCTGGAGCTCCCCGCAGGTTCCAGGCACAACACAGCGCGACCACCGCCAGCGACCAGGCGTATCCGTGCCATCCGTTGGTGAGCTGCGCATTGAACTTGCCTAGGTAGCTCACCACAAACGCGGGATAAATTGCCATGTCAAAGATGCTGGCCGAGAGCGAGAGCCACCCCTCCTGATATCCCCAAAACGGTCCCAGAGCACGACGCACCCATATATAGAACCCGCCATCGGCGGGAATGGCGCTGGCCAGTTCGCCGATCATCAGCGCCACCGGTAAACTCCAGACCACCGGCAGCAGCAGAAGGATCACGATGGCTCGGGCAAATCCAGCTCCTCCCAGGATGTCCTCGATGGCGTAGGGCCCCCCCGAAACCATGAAGAAAGTCGCGGCGATCAGCGGCAGAAACCGCATCTTCCGCCCACTGGCTTTTGGCCCAAAACGCATGAATGAGAATCTATAACAATAGGCGACCAAACAAAGAGGAAAGCCGTATATTTTCCGGAGCTTTTTCACAGAATCGCGCCGACGCCGCGCCTCCAACGTAAGTTCCGGTATAATCCCTCTCAGACCCGGAGAGATGGCCGAGTGGCTGAAGGCGGCGGTTTGCTAAACCGTTATAGGGTCAAAAGCTCTATCGGGGGTTCGAATCCCCCTCTCTCCGCCAGCGTTCCTGCCAATTTACTGAAGACGCTACAAATAATTCATTATTCTAGCTTTACGTGGTTTCACATCTGGCACATCTGTCACCTCCGTATACATTTGTCGGGCCACTTCCGGTCGAAAATCATAGCAACCCTAGCAAGCTGCGATATGTGCCGTTCTGACTGGTCTCGCGGGGGACGCTAATTTTAGGACCAATCCGGGATACTCCTGGCGAAAATAGTGATGCATTCGTGGTAGTAAAGAGTAGGGCGGCCGAAGATAGATGTCCGCCCGTTCGGGGGGGGTGTGGCGTGGCTCAAGTCAAGATGCGTATTCCGGTTGAAGTGGGCCGGTGATTCCATTGGATGTGGGCCGCAGATTCCGGAGTGATGCGGGCCGCGATTCCGTTGCGATGTGGGCCGCATTTTTTGTTTCACCGTAATCGTGGCCCACATGGCGTAATCGCGGCCCACATCCAATGGAATCAGCGGCCCAGATGGAACGTAACGGTGGCCCACATGGAACGTAATCGTGGCCCACGCGAACGGAACAGTCGAAGTGGGTCAGGGCGGGAGCAGGCGTCGTTGGTAATCCCGGGCAGATGTTTTCCTGAAATCAAAGGAGAACGTGTTGCCAGAAAAGAGATTACCCATGCGCCAGTTACGCGAAGTCCTGCGCCTCAACTTCGAATCACACCTCGCCCCTCAGCAGGTCGGCTCGATCTGCAATGTAAGCAAAAGCACAGTCCAACGCTATCTCGAACGGCTGAAAGCTGCAGGGCTGAGTTGGCCTTTACCGACCGATCTGGATGACGTAGCACTGGAGCGGCGCTTGTTTCCGCCGCCTCCTGTGGCGCCGAGCGAGGAACGCTGCTTGCCGGACTGCGCGGCGATTCACCGGGAGTTGAAAAGCCGCAAGAACGTGACCCTTCAACTTCTCTGGGAAGAGTACAAGCAGGCCAATCCGCTGGGCTATGCCTATAGCTGGTACTGCGAGCTTTACCGCGAATGGAAGCGCTGTCTTGACGTGGTGATGCGTCAGGAACATCGCGCCGGGGAAAAGACATTTGTGGATTATGCCGGTCAGACGGTGCCGGTGACGGACCCCAAAAGTGGTGAGGTTCGTCAGGCACAAGTGTTCGTCGCGGTGCTGGGCGCCAGCAACTACACCTATGCCGAAGCCACCTGGACGCAGAACCTCTGGGACTGGATTCATGCGCATATCCGTGCGTTTGAATTCTTCGATGGAACGAGCCTCCTGGTTGTTCCCGACAACCTGAAGTCGGGCGTGAAGCGGCCCTGCTATTACGAACCTGAACTGAATCGCACCTATGGCGATCTGGCGATTCATTATGGCGTGGGAATTCTTCCGGCGCGACCATATCGTCCAAGGGACAAGGCCAAGGCAGAGGTTGGGGTACAAGTTGTTCAGCGCTGGGTGCTGGCGGCGTTGCGCAAGCGCCAGTTCTTCAGCCTGGCGGAGCTGAACGAAGCCATCCTGGAGTTGGTTCACAAGCTGAATGCGCGGCCATTTCGCAAACTGGCCGGTTCGCGTGCCGAGCAGTACGGTTTGCTTGATCGACCGGCGTTGCAGCCGTTGCCGCAGCAGGCGTTCGTGTATGCGGAGTGGAACAAGGCGCGCGTGAATCTGGATTATCACATCGAACTGGACGGTCACTACTACAGCACGCCATATCAGCTTGTCGGCAAGGAGGTCGAAGTCCGCCGCACGAGTGGGGCGGTGGAGATCTTCTATCAAGGCAAGCGCGTAGCCAGTCACGCACGCAGCGGCCGGCCGCACACCGCCAGCACGAACTCCGAGCACCGTCCGAAGTCACACCAGCAATATCTGGAGTGGACGCCGACGCGCATCATCGAATGGGCGGGCAAGGTTGGTCCCTTCACTGCGCGGCTGGTGGAGAACATCCTGACCAGCAAGCCGCATCCTGAGATGGGATACCGTTCGGCACTGGGAGTGATTCGACTGGAGCGCACGTATAGCGCTGAGCGGCTGGAGGCGGCCTGTACTCGCGCGGTGCGTCTGAAGCTGTACCGCTTTCAAAGCGTGAAGTCGATGTTGCAAAGCGGCCTGGACCGTCAGCCGTTGCCCGAGCTGCTGTTGATGCCTTCTCCGGTAACGCATGAGAACCTTCGCGGTCCTGGGTATTACGCTGCCCAGCAGACTCGCCGGGAGGTTGGCCAATGCTAAACCAAGCGACTCTGGACAAGCTCCATGCGCTACGGCTGACAGGCATGGCGGAAGCATATCAACAGCAACTCGGCGAGCCGGAGGCGCGGGGCCTCAACTTCGAAGAACGCTTCGGGATGCTGGTCGACAGCCACTGGACGTGGCGTGAGAACCAGGCACTTGTGCGGCGCTTGAAGAAGTCGAAGCTCTCTTCCGAGCCCTGCGTGGAAGACATCAACTACCGCTATCCCCGGCAAATGGATCCGTCGACGGTACGCGGGCTGACCAATTCGCAATGGGTGGTACAACACCTCAATATCCTGTTTACCGGGCCAACCGGAATAGGCAAGACTTGGCTCGGGCAAGCGTTGGCGCAGAAGGCTTGCCGTGACGGCTACTGCGTGCTGTATCGGTCCGCGGCCAAGCTCTTCCGCGACCTGGCCCAGGCGCGGGCCGACGGTAGTCTGGGCAGGTTGCTGGAGAGCATCGCGCGCACCGATGTGCTGTTGGCCGATGACTTCGCCATGGCTCCGTTAAACGACGAGGAGCGTCGCAGCTTCCTGGAGGTCTGCGATGACCGCTATGGCCGGCGTTCGACGGTGCTGACCAGTCAGTTGCCGGTTGACAGTTGGCATGCGCAGATCGGCGATCCAACCATCGCCGACAGCATCCTGGACCGGCTGGTTCACAATGCCTATCGCATCGAGATGGATGGCGAGTCGATTCGTAAGAATAAGAATGCGGCTTCGAACTCAACCGGAGGACGCTCATGAGCACCGCTCGGTTGATCCTCAAACAGCCCACCGGATGGTTCGCCGCAGGTCGAGAGTTTGCGCAGGCCATCACGCTTCTCTCCGATGGCGCCTTCAAGCTCTACGTCTACGCCTGTCTGCATGCCGGTCGCCACACCGGTTGCCTTCGTGCAACGGTCGAGGAACTGGCGCGGGCGCTGCAAACAACGCCATCCGTCATCGCCATGTACGTGGATGAGTTGCAAGAGCGGGCCGTCTGTTGCGTACGCAGAGACCAAAGGCCGCACCTGATGCTTGAAATCCGCGACTGCTTCTGGCCATACCAGAGGCAGCAAACATCTGAACGCACTCTTGGGCCGGAGACAGAGTTCGTCGACAGAGTGCGCGGCCTCTTCCTGGCTCCGGCTTGCGTTCAGGCCAGCTTCTCAGCCGCCGATGAAAAGCTGGCGCTCGACATGTACCAACGAGGCGTTTCCATGGAACAGATCACACGGGCAATCCTGCTGGGATGTGCCCGCAAGTATGTCGCCATGCTCAACGCCCGAACCCGAACCCCGATCACCAGCCTGCAATACTTCGCCGACATCGTCGAGGAAGTGAAGGAATCGGCGATCCCAGAAAGCTACTGGGAGCCGCTCCGATCGAAGATGGCACGGATGGAACAACAATGGCAGAGAGGAAGTCAGGCAAGACCTTGACGCCACAACCCGCGGGGCAGACCCGGCTGCCCCGCATCACCGGAATGCCGGCCCACATCGAATGGAACGCTGGCCCACATGAAACGGAATCCAATATCCTGCCACTCGGCAAGACGGAAACGGAATGATGCTACTTG